>Ga0315900_10001766_pt1 | contig 34233 bp, 20 predicted proteins | sample LakEriMetagenome_FD_203521 | JGI IMG/M metagenome (GOLD analysis project Ga0315900, IMG submission 203521) | Freshwater fungal communities from buoy surface, Lake Erie, Ohio, United States - Buoy 12 MA114 | ecosystem: Environmental > Aquatic > Freshwater > Lake > Lake biofilm | place: USA: Lake...
CACAGGAAATCATTCGTGAGAATTACACCCAAGCCACTATTGTGATAGCGTTCAATCCGCTGGAAGAGAAATTTGAAATTCCAGATGCATCCATTCGAAAGAATCCCCGCTATTTTCAAAATATTTCGCAGATATGGCAACCGAACATCAACATCATAAGGCTTATCAATGAGTTTTTGCAAAACCTCAAAAAAACGGTTGACCTAAATGAGGAAGAGGAAGAAAGCATTCAGAATGCCTTCATGAAACTGAAAAATCTGGAGTCATATCCATTTTCTGCTTTAGAACTTTCTACCAACATCACAGAAGAACAAGTAGCCGATGTGTTTGTGCGCATCAACTCTCAAGGGAAAACACTTAACCAGGCAGACTTTATTCTAACCCTAATGAGTGTGTTTTGGGAAGAAGGTAGAAAAAATCTTGAGGAGTTTTGTCGCTTGTGTCGCTCGCCTTCCAAAGCAGCAGCTTCGCCATTCAACTATCTGATAGATCCGGATCCCGACCAAATGCTCAGGGTTTCCGTGGGTTTGGCTTTCCGCAGAGCAAGGCTACAATATGTGTACAGCATACTGCGAGGAAAAGATTTGGAAACAGGTAATTTCAGCACCGAACGCAGGGACAATCAGTTTGAATTTTTAAAGATTGCTCAGGCCAAAGCCCTCAATATTCAAAACTGGCATGAGTTCATCAAAGCTGTAAAACAAGCTGGCTTTGCCCGTCAGGACTATATCAGTTCCAAAAATAATTTGCTCTATGCTTATATCTTCTTTTTGATTGGAAGAGAAGATTTTAAAATGGATTTGTATGAGTTGAAAAAACTAATTGGCAAATGGTTTTTTATGTCGTCTATCACCGGTCGCTACACCAGCTCTCCCGAAACGGTTATGGAAATGGATTTGGCAAGATTGAGAGGTCTTTCCACAGGAGCCGAATTTAAAAGAGTTTTGGATGATATTGTTGTGTCCCAACTTACCAATGATTTTTGGGATATCACTTTGCCAATGGACTTGTCCACATCATCTTCAACAAGTCCGTCTTTGTTTGCCTATTACGCAGCATTATATGTATTGGGAGCTAATGGTTTGTTCAGTAAACTCAAAGTCTCTGACCTTTTACAAGAAGGGTTAAGAAGTAAAAAATCAGCATTGGAACGCCATCATTTATTTCCAAAGGCTTGGCTCCAACGAAATGGAATTACAGAGCAACGAGAAACCAATCAGATTGCCAATTATGCTTTGGTCGAATGGAGTGATAATATTTCGATTTCAGATGCGGCACCTTCAGAATATCTTTCAGCCTATTTGAATAGACTCACTTCAGAAGAAAAACAAAGAATGTATTACTGGCACGCATTGCCGGATAATTGGGAGCAAATGAAATTTGAAAATTTTTTGGTTGAACGAAGAAAGCGAATTGCACAGGTAATCAAAGATGCCTTTGCAAGTATCAGTAAATAAATTATCCGATTTGTGTGGTGTCAGGTGGAAACAACTGACACCACTGGAACACCCGACACCACAGGAAAAACTTCCATAAACTAATATAGGGAAATAAAACCTAATAAATTAATTGCAAACCAATGACACTTAGATTATTCATTTTCCTAACGACCTTCTTATTATATATTTCTCTTAATGCACAGGACAAGAATTATGAGGAGTGGTATTTAAAAACAAATGACAAACAAGATATTTTTGTAAAAGAACTCGGCACTGGCAAAGACACTGTTATTGTTGTGCATGGAGGATTCGGAGCAAATCATGACTACATGACTGATATCGCAAAAGGGTTGGAAAAAAAATATCATTTTATTTTTTATGATCAGCGAGGTTCCCTACTATCGTGGGTGCCAGATTCATTAATAACCTTTCAAAAAAATGTAGAGGATTTGTATTATCTCACTAAGGCTTTAAAATTAAAAAAAGTAAAACTATTATGTCATTCCATGGGGACATTGATAGGAATGGAATTTCAGAAGCAATATCCCGATGTAATAGAAAAACTTGTTTTGGTGGGCTCTTTGTTCATTAAGTCTGACAGTGCACAAACCATATTCTCCAAACAAATGGAAAAAAACATTGAATGGTTGATAACTCAAAAAAAATACACCGATTTAATAACCAGATATGAAGAGAGAAAGGAAAAATTGTCAGATAAAGAGAAAACAGAATTTTGGAGAATTCAATTCGCAGGAGCAAATATTTATAATATTGATAAATGGAATTTAGTCAAAGGTGGACAAGCTTATTACAACCCTAATACAGGCTCACTTATGAGTAAAAGTTTTGATTTTAAGTATGATTATTCTACCTCCTTGACAAAAAATAAATTTAATGCAACGCTAATACAGGGACAATATGACTTTCTTGACTTCGAGGCAAACAAGCATAAGCAGTTAATTGGCAGATTACCAGTAAATATCGTTGTAATAAAAAACGCTGGTCATAATATTTGGATTGACCAACCAAAACTGTTTAGAAGAGAATTAATTAGGGCTATATCATCAAAAAATGCCAACCGCTAACCGCAAAATGTTTCCGCAATACAAAACTCAAGATTGTGGTTATTATTTAAGATAATGACATAATGCTCAAATTCCTTATTGTGTGGTGTCAGGTGGAAACAACTGATACCACAGGAATATTAAAAGCCTGAAAATTATTTTTTGAAAACCTACAACCCCAATATTCACCACCGACGGTCAATCCGCTTAAAGGGATATGATTATTCGCGGACCGGATTTTATTTTATCACCATTTGTTGCCACGACAGGATTTGCCGGTTTGGGGATGTAAAAAATGGGAAAATGATGTTGAATGAATATGGGCAAATTGCAAATGATGAATGGATAAAATTGTCAGAACGATTTTCCAATTTTGAATTGGATGTATTTCAAATAATGCCCAATCATATGCACGGAATTATTGCATTGAACGATGTAACCGTAGGGGCAACCCTCGCGGTTGCCCCTACGGTTACGGACATTGTGGGTGCATATAAATCGTTGTTGGCAAACGGATGTCTGGATGTTTATAAATCCAAAAATGAAACAATGGGTAAATTATGGCAACGAAATTATTATGAACACATCATCCGAAACGAACGATCATTATCCCGAATTTCGGAATACATTCTAAACAATCCGAATAAATGGATGGAGGATAAATTTTTCAATAAATGAGGTTCAACGAATCAAAATCATAAAAGGGCCTTTACCAATTGGTCAGGCCTGGAAGAATTTCCTCATCAGCCTGGCAAGGCGGCAAAGGTTCATTTCAACCGCACCATCCGGGGCAGGGATGGAAGGGACTCTGGTGGACCGCAGCAGCGGGCCACGGAAGCGACAGCGGACTCCCGAACAGCCCGGCTGCCCCCGCTAAAAATCAGGAAAAGGATAATTCGGTAAAGGAAAAACGGTTTCCTTCTTCGGCAGGTCTGCGCTACCTTTGCCTCCTTGTTTTTGAATCTCCCAGACCGTGGAATATAATCCCAACGATATTGAAGCCAGGTGGCAGAAGACCTGGTCTGAAAACGGCACCTACCGGGCCGAAGGCCAGGACAGCGAAAAGCCGAAGTTTTATGTGCTCGATATGTTTCCCTATCCTTCCGGAGCCGGACTGCATGTAGGACATCCCCTTGGTTACATAGCCTCGGATGTGGTGTCGCGTTACCGCCGTGCGCTGGGATTCAATGTGCTGCATCCCATGGGTTACGATTCTTTCGGCCTTCCGGCTGAGCAGTATGCCATCCAGACAGGTCAGCATCCGGCCCTTACCACAGCCTGGAACATCACCCGCTACCGCGAGCAGATGGACAAGATGGGTTTTTCCTTCGACTGGAGCCGGGAACTGCGCACTTCCGATCCGGAGTACTACAAATGGACGCAGTGGATTTTCATTCAGCTCTTTCATTCCTGGTACAACACCCAAAGCAACAAGGCCGAGCCCATTGCGAAGCTGGTGGTGCTGTTTGAAACGAAGGGCTACCGCTGTGAAGGCGAAGAAGTACTCACCGGCAGCATAGAAAAAGAATTACCGGCCTTCACCCCGGCGGAGTGGAAGGCCTTTGATGAAAAAAGGAAAGAGGAAATCCTCATGCATTTCCGCCTTGCCTACCTCGACGATTCCTGGGTAAACTGGTGTCCTGCCCTCGGCACGGTGCTGGCAAACGACGAGGTAAAAGACGGCGTTTCGGAAAGAGGCGGCCACCCGGTGGAACGCAAGCTGATGAAGCAGTGGAGCATGCGGATCACGGCCTATGCCGAAAGGCTGCTTTCCGGACTGGATACCCTCAACTGGTCTGACAGCCTGAAGGAGGCGCAGCGCAACTGGATCGGCAAATCGGCCGGTGCCAGTGTGCGTTTCAGCCTCTCCGGCCATGAGGGCGAAATTGAAGTCTTTACCACCCGCCCCGATACCATTTTCGGGGTGTCTTTTGTGGTGCTGGCGCCGGAGCACGAGCTCGTTTCAAAACTGATTACCGAAGAACAGCAGGAAGAGGCGGAACATTATGTGGCCTATGCCAAAAACCGCAGCGAACGCGAGAGGCAGGCCGAGGTGAAGAACATCAGCGGTTGCTTCACCGGTTCCTATGTGAAGCATCCTTTTGAAGACAGGCTGGTGCCGGTCTGGATTGCCGATTATGTGCTGGCTGGTTACGGAACCGGTGCCGTGATGGGCGTGCCGGCCGGAGATCAGCGCGATTACGATTTTGCCAAACATTTCGGACTTCCGGTTCTGCCCATCATGGAAGGCGCAGACCTGTCTGAAAAAGCCGAGGCCTCCAAAGAGCTGCGCATGATTAATTCCGGATTTCTCAACGGGCTTCGCGGTTCGGAAGCCATTCCAGTTGCTATAAGCAAAATTGAAGAAGCCGGAATTGGCGAAGGAAAAATCAATTACCGTCTTCGCGATGCGGTATTCGGTCGGCAGCGCTACTGGGGCGAGCCCATTCCGGTGTATTACGAAAACGGCATTGCCCGCACCCTGCCGGAAAACGAGCTGCCGCTGATGCTGCCGGAAATCGACCGCTACCTTCCCACCGAATCCGGAGATCCGCCGCTGGGCCGTGCCAAAGACTGGAAATACAAGGGCCTTTATTCCTATGAACTCAGCACCATGCCGGGCTGGGCAGGTTCGTCCTGGTACTTCCTGCGCTACATGGATTCGGCCAACAGCGAAAAGCCCTTTTCGGCAGAAGCCGAGCAGTACTGGAAGCAGGTTGACCTCTACATCGGAGGCTCGGAGCACGCCACCGGTCACCTGCTTTACAGCCGTTTCTGGCATAAGTTCCTGTCCGACATCGGACTGGTTTCTACGGAGGAGCCCTTTAAAAAACTGGTCAACCAGGGCATGATTCAGGGTACATCCGAAAAACTCCGGAAGATTGAGCCCAGCCGTTCCCGGCTTTACAATGTGGTGGGCATCCACAACGATCAGGGCGAACTGGTCGACAGTTTTTACGAGTTGCTGATTGAAGGCCGCCAGTACAAATTCGGTGCCCGTCCTTCGGATCTGTTCATCAGCGAAAATGCCCTGCATTACTTCGATTCGGAGAAGCCCGATTTCACTACTTCCAATGTGGATGTGCATTATGTGCAGAAGGGCGTTCTGGATGTTCCCGGATTTTCGAAGGCCCAGCACTATGAAAATGCGATTTTCCTGTCGGATGGAGGGTTCTGGTTCAAGGGCGAATTCACATCCTTCGGCAACGGCCGCAGCGGCGACATGGTCTGCTTTCAGGAGGTGGAAAAAATGTCGAAGTCGAAGTACAATGTGGTGAATCCCGACGACATCTGCGCGGAATACGGCGCTGATACGCTTCGCCTTTACGAAATGTTTCTGGGTCCTCTGGAGCAGTCCAAGCCCTGGAACACCAATGGCATCGAGGGTGTTTACCGCTTTCTCAAAAAACTCTGGAATCTCTTCTCCGTGCAGGAAGGCAAGGCAGAGCTGGAAGAAGCTGCGGCCTCTGCTGAAGCGCTAAAGGTGCTGCACAAAACCATCCGCAAAATCAGCGACGACATTGAATCGCTGAGTCTCAATACATCGGTCAGTGCTTTTATGGTTTGCGTGAATGAGCTCAGCCAGCTCAGGTGCCGCAACAAGGAAGTGCTTACCACTTTGCTGAAACTGCTGGCACCTTTTGCGCCGCACATCTCCGAAGAACTCTGGTCGCTGAGCGGCATGCAGGGATCGGTTTGTCTGGCTGCCTGGCCGGAGTTCAATCCGGCCTACCTGGTGGAAGATGAGGTGAATTACCCGATATCCGTCAACGGCAAGGTGCGGGTGCAGGTGAAGTTTCCGGCCGACACACCGGCTGCCGACATTGAAAAGCAGATTCTGGCCATGGAGTCGGTTCAGAAATGGCTGGAAGGCAAGTCCCCGAAAAAGGTGATTGTGGTTCCGAAAAAGATTGTGAATGTGGTGGTGTAGGGGAATGGAGAGTGATAAGTATTTAGTTTTTAGTGTTTAGTGGGAGTGTATTGGATATTGAGAGTGCTAAGTATTCAGTATTTAGTGTTTAGTTAGGGTGGATTGGATGGTGAGAGTGCTAAGTATTCAGTATTTAGTGTTTAGTGGGATTGTATTGCTTTCGTCCAAAGTAAGAGATCAACAGTAGAGGCGTATCGCACCTTTCCGTCGTGTGCGGATAAGACCCGGTTTCAAAAACAAAACCCCGAAGGTTTTGAAATCTTCGGGGTTTGAATTTGTGCGATTGCGATGATTATGGCGCCAGCACGATTTTCTTCACCTCGGTGATGTGGCCCTGCGGGTTGATGAGGTGCAGAAGGTAGAGGCCATTGCCGCCCCAGGTGCTCATGTCCAGCAACTGCTGCTGCTGGTTGATGGGGGTGGCAGGATACACTTCCTGACCCAGCGAATTGCTGATTTTGATTTTCCAGCCTTGCATAAGCGATAAGTTGCCGGCATCGATGGTGATGTCCTGATTGCCTGGATTTGGCCATACTTTCAGGGTATTCTGATAAGCAATGGGATTGTAGGAAGTAATGCCGGTATGGATGAGCAGGGTATCGGTTACCGTAATGCTCTGCTGACAAATGCCCTGGTTGTAAAGCTGGGTAATTTCCTGCGGCGAAAGCGCCCGGTTCCAGATGGCGATGTCGTCGAGGGAGCCCCCGAAAACTCCTTCAGCAGCAGCAGATGGATTATTTAAATTATCAAAGCTGTTACCAAAGTCAATCGCGGTCCAGGGATTAATTGTTTGAGGTGCAAATGTTCTAGTGGCATCAAGATCTCCATCCACATATATTTTCACATTTCCATTTGGCCAATCAACCACCATAACACCATGATGCCAAAGACTGTCATTAACTGAAGTGGTGCTAGGATTATTTCCAAGATAACCGCTAAAGCCTAATTTTCCATAAATTCCATTATTAATATATTGCTGCAATGGGCCATACATCTGACAATACATGCCAGAGCCTTTGGCATCAATAATTCCATTGTAGATGCTGTACGGTCCTGATGCCTTAAGCCAAAAACTAAATGTAAATTGGCCTCCAGTTGCTCCAACTGGATTTGGAACCCGAATTGCCCTTTGAATATTGCCATTGTATTCCGCTGCTGAGTTGGGTTTTCCAAATCGATCTGTTCCCCAAACCATTTGATTGGCAATTCCATTGTTTCCATTTCCGCTCTCATCGTTGGCATTGCCGCAGAAAGGCCAGTAGCCTACGAGGCCTTGCAACAGGGAGCCGGAGAGATCGGGGCAGTTGGTGCTTACGGCATTGCAGCTGTTGTCTTCGTTTACGGTAAGGGTCTGGTTTACCGCCACATTGGTGAGTACGGTGGTTTGCCCGCTGGGCCATTTCACCACCAGCGAATCGATGGTGCCGGCATTGCCCAGGCCGAAGTGGAGAAGTTGGGATTGGGGAATATTATCCCCAAGACTAACGGATTTAATACGGTAAAATGTCTTTCCATTTGCTTTTATCTTCACTCTGGCATAAAAAGCATCTTTTCCAGATTGACATCCTACCAAATCAAGTTTTATATACTTATTAGAGCTGGATTGTCCGTTCCGGAAAAAGAAACAATTTGCTGTACTTCCAGCATCTGCACCACCAAAAAAATCCTGATCACCATCATTGTCGAAATCAAACCAGGTTGGCTGAATTCCGCCAGTGTAGCCTCCAAATACACCGGTAATCACCTGAGTTCCTAATTGCTGACCAACATCTGTAAATTGGTTTCCATTATTCTGAAAAAATTTTGATCCATTACAAGAATTTCCCTGCCAACCGGAGGAGCCAACCCAATAGTCCAAATCGCCATCTAAGTCATAATCATTTTCATATGGCTGGCTTTGATAACAACTTCCTGTAGAAAAATTGAGTGCTGAACTTGCATTCTCAAAAGTACCATTACCAAGATTTTTTAAGACGGGAAGGAATAAGGGTGAGTTTGGTGAAAAATCCCCTTTACCGGCCATTACATCATAATTTCCGTCTTGATTGTAATCCGTGATGACAGGTCTGAAAGCAATGGCACAAAAATTTATTGGAGATATCGTGGGTACTTCGGAGAAAACTCCTGCGTTGTTTGAATAGGTTTTTACGGCATGATAATAATATGCCCAGCCTGGCCAAGGCAAATCATTTTGTGGATTAATCAAGAAAATATCAAGATCATTATCTGCATCGAAATCAAACATCTGGAAAAGAGGAGTATTATTATTTGTAAAACCACTAATAAGGGTTTGATAAGAATCTCCTGGAGAAGTTCCCTTTTTATTAAGAAAACAACCAACCTCCTTGGCAGAAGCACTGATTTTATGAACAAAAAGTAAATCAAGAAAACCGTCTTTATTAATATCAGCCAAATTGTAAGAGTTCAAATCAGTGTATGGACTGATATCAGGAAATATTTCACCAGTAATCTCTTGAAAAACGCCAGAAGCCATTCCCCCCAATACACGCAAATGTTCACCAGCTTCAATGGTAATGATATCTTTAAAGCCATCGTTATTAAAGTCAGCAACGGCGACATAACCAGCACCTTCGGTTCCACCCGCCAAACTATCAATATCAGGAATTGCCGCCGAGGTGGAAACATCCGAAAATGTTCCATTACCATTATTTTTGTATAGCTTTAATTTTCTTCCATTATATCCTGATGGACTATTCAACGATAAAAGGAAATCTTCGTAGCCATCTTTATTGTAATCGATAACACCATGAATTATAGTCCGATCCACCGGAATCCCCGATCCCGATATCACATTGGTAAAGGTCTGAGCCCGGGCCGCCATCGTGGCGGTGAGGGCAAGGGCAGCGAGTAAAATTTTCCGCATTGTTTTTTTAGGTTTTCTCTATCCTGCCATGCCCCGCTGCAGGAGGTGTATAAAAAAACAGCGTGGGACAATTACCTTTCCGTAACCGAGGAACGACCAAGTCCCACACCACAGAAAAGATTAAAGCCCACGCCTTGGCGTGAGCGTTTGCTCCATTCCTGCGGTATTGAATTTTTTGGTCGTTTTCGGTTACCGGAATGCTAAACGCTGCTATCGTATGTCAGCCACTGGCTGTCAATGTTTTTATTTTATCATTTAATCAATTTTCGATGCGACAAAAATAGAATTTTTTAAATGAAACAAAATTCTATGCTGGCCAGGATTGAAATCCCGGCCAGAAAGTAAGTCGCCCCGATGGGGCTCAATCCAGAGTGCCAGAGGCACGGCTTTTTCATCGCCAAAGGCTTCAGCCTTTGGTTTTAGATTTTTATCAGCAAAAGCAAAAATTGTCTAGCAAAGCTGAGACTTCCAGAAAGCTGGCCAGGATTGAAATCCCGGCCAGAAAGTAAGTCGCCCCGATGGGGCTCAATCCAGAGTGCCAGAGGCACGGCTTTTTCATCGCCAAAGGCTTCAGCCTTTGGTTTTAGATTTTTGGAGCGAAAGCCAAGCGCCAGGGATTGGAGAGCTTTATTGTTAATATCAAAATTAATCCCCTGTGCAAGCGCCCTGAAAAAAGGCTTCTATTCCAGAACTTCTGCCTTCTTACTTCTAACTTCAATTCCCTATTCCGCACCCATAAAAGGATAGGCAACGCCATGCGGAGGAACGAAGGTTTCCTTGATGGTACGGGGTGAAACCCAGCGGTAAAGATTGAGGATGGATCCGGCCTTGTCGTTGGTGCCGGAGGCTCTTCCGCCACCGAAAGGCTGCTGACCCACCACCGCGCCGGTAGGCTTGTCGTTGAGGTAAAAATTACCTGCCGAATGCGCCAGTCTTTTGGTTGCCAGATCCAGGGCATAACGGTTCTGTGCAAAAACGGCACCGGTCAGGGCATAGGGCGAAGTCTGGTCTACCAGTTCCAGCGCCCGCTCGAACTCGGCATCCTCGTAGAGATACACACTCAGTACAGGTCCGAAGAGTTCTTCCTGCATGGTTTCGTACATCGGATCATGGCAGAGGATGATGGTAGGCTCAACGAAATAGCCTTTGCTGTCGTCGCAGCTGCCGCCGTGCCAGATTTCGGCTACGGGGCTTTTTCCGGCCCTTTCAATGGCGGCCTTCAGTTTATCGAAGGATTTACGGTCGATTACGGCATTCACCAGGTTGCGGAAATCTTCCACCGAACCCATGCGCACTTCGGCCAGTTCTTTTTTGAGCAGGGCTGAGAGCTGAGGCCAGAGTCCTTTCGGAATGTAGGCCCGGGAAGCAGCCGAGCATTTCTGTCCCTGGTATTCAAAGGCACCGCGCACCAGTGCCACCGCCAGTGCCTGTACATCGGCACTTTCATGTGCCAGCACAAAATCCTTTCCGCCGGTTTCACCCACAATGCGCGGATAGGATTTATAGGTTTTGATGTTGGCGCCGATCTGGGTCCACACATCCTGAAAAACACCGGTACTTCCGGTAAAGTGAATGCCGGCAAAATCGGGGTGCCTGAAAATGACCGAACCCGCCGTGGGGCCGTCCACAAAAACCAGGTTGATGACGCCGGGAGGAAGGCCGGCTTCCATGAATACTTCCATGATCACCTGCGCAGCAAATACCTGTGTATTGGCCGGTTTCCAGACCACCGTATTGCCCATCAGGGCCGGACTGGCAGGAAGATTTCCGGCAATGGCCGTGAAATTGAACGGCGTGAGGGCAAAGACAAATCCTTCGAGTGCACGGTATTCCATTCGGTTCCATACACCCGGCGAAGAAACCGGCTGGCCGGTATAAATCTGCTCGGCAAAGGAAGCATTGAAGCGTAGGAAGTCAATCAGTTCGCAGGCAGAATCGATTTCGGCCTGAAAGGCATTTTTACTCTGGCCCAGCATGGTGGCAGCATTGATGCGCGCGCGGTAAGGACCGGCCAGCAGGTCGGCGGCTTTCAGGAAGATGGCAGCCCGCTGATCCCAGCTGAGATTTTCCCATTCTTTTTTGGCATTGAGGGCCGCATCGATGGCCTGCTGCACATGACCGGCATCGCCCTGATGAAAATTCGCCAGCACATGGGCATGCTCATGCGGAGGGCGAACTTCTTTCAGGTTTCCTGTCCGCACTTCTTCACCGCCGATGATCATGGGAATATCACGAACCTGCTCCTTGGCTTCGGCAAGGGCTTTTTTCAGGGCGGCCCTTTGGGCACTGCCGGGTTCGTAGGCCAGGATGGGTTCGTTCTGAACTTTGGGGAGCTGGAAAATGCCGTTCATGTCTGCTTTCTTTTTGGTGTTTGAGGCCGTAAAGGAAGGGAGAATTTTCGGGAAAGGGAAAAGGCGGGAAGGCCGGACCCCGGCTGCTTTTCCCGGGAATCATGGCAGATCAGTTCCGCTTGATAAAAAGCCGATAATTCCAGCCAAATTTGTCCCATGTACATACGGAGTTCTATTCTGATTTTATTTGTTCTGATTTCCTTTGGATTGAAGGCCCAGCCTTTTGATACCCTTAGGGTTATGGCCTATAACCTCACTAATTACGGAAACAACATCAATCCCTGCACAGCTGCCAACAATGGCCTGACTTTGAAAAATCCGGCTTTCAAAACCATCGTAAAGCACATCAGCCCCGACATCCTCGGCGTTTGTGAGATGAACACCAACCCCATCATCGCCGGAAACTTCCTCAGCAATGTGCTCAACACCGACGGGGTAAATCACTTTGTGCGTTCTGCCGTAGCCACCGAACCTTCCGGCACCATCACCAGCGTGCTCTTTTACAACGGCAATAAAATGGCACTCGCCTATCAGTCGAAAGCGCCTACCCAGTACCGGCTCACGCATCATTTCCGGCTGTATATGAAAACGGAAGGACTTGCACAGGGTGATACCCTCTGGCTGAATGTGCTGCTTTGTCATCTGAAAGCAGGAACTGCTTCATCGGATGTTTCCGACCGGGCCAGTATGGCACTGGCCATCCGCAATTACCTCAGCTCTTTCCCCAAAAAGGAGAACTGCATCATCATGGGCGATTTTAATTTTTACCGGAGTTCGGAGGCAGGATTTCAGACGCTTACTTCAGCCAGTGCGGGCTCTGTTTATCAGTTTCAGGATCCCATCAACCGAGTTGGCAGCTGGACCGGCAATGCCTCCTTCGCGGATGTGCATACACAGTGTCCGCGAACCGACAACAACGGAGGCTGCTACAGCGGCGGCGGACTCGACGACCGCTTTGATTTCATCCTGATGAACCGCCATCTGCTCAACGACTCCGCGGGAATCCGCTTCATTCCGGGAAGCTATAAGGTGCCCGGCAACGACGGCCAGCATTTCAATTCCAGCATCAACAGCAGTCCGGTGAATACCTCGGCCCCGGCGGCGGTGATTTCCGCCCTTTACCTGGCATCCGACCATCTGCCGGTGCAGGCCGATCTGCGGGTCGCAGGAAACTTCGTCACTTCCGTCGGTAGTAAAGCCGCTGCCGAAGGGCTCAAACTCGAATACCGTGAAGGTGCTTTGTTCTCCGGTCAGGTTTTTGAGTGCGAAGAAATCCTTCTTGCTGTTTTCGACATGCAGGGAAGAGTGCTCTTTTCGGGCATCCGGCATGGTGAGGCAGGCGGAAAAATTGCGCTGCCTGCTGTTTCGGGGGCCGGACTTAAAACCCTGCGGATCAGCCGCAGGAACGGACAGAGCGGGCAAATCCGTCTGATGGGATTCTGAACCGCATGAATTTTTTCAAAAATTTTTTTGTCTGAAAAGGGAGTCGCACTACATTTGCATCCCCTTCCAAAAGAGGGGAACGCGAAAGTAGCTCAGTTGGTAGAGCGCGACCTTGCCAAGGTCGAGGTCGCGGGTTCGAGACCCGTCTTTCGCTCCAGAGAGAGCCACGCCGCAGCGTGGCTTTTTTGTTCCGGCAGGGCCTGCGCACTGCCCGGATGCCGGGATGGTGGAACTGGTAGACACGCAGGACTTAAAATCCTGTGATCGCAAGATCGTGCGGGTTCGATCCCCGCTCCTGGTACGAGATGAAGCCTCTGATTTTCAGGGGCTTTTTTTGTGGCCTGAGTTTGGGGATGGGAGAGGAAAAGGAGATTGGTACAACAATGGTACAACATTTCGGGACTTTGCTTCCTTGTGTTTGGGCAGCTTCGGGCCTTTCGGGGGTACGCTGCCGCTTCCGTGCCGCCGGCGCCCTAGCCTTTTGAAGCCTGTCAGGCAATGCTTCCGGCGGCACCGGGCCCCTTCAGTCCCTGCTGCGGCTTGCCCCCGAGTTTCATAATTTCATAGGCCGCATGTCAAAAAAAAACCACCGCAGACCGCGGTGGTTTCCAGATGGGACGGTGATAAATTATTTTGCCTTTACTTCCTCGAGCACTTCCACATCGGCCAGTACACGGCCGCAGTGTTCGCACACGATGATTTTCTTTTTCTCACGGATATCAGCCTGGCGCTGCGGAGGCACCTGATTGAAGCAGCCACCGCAGGCACCGCGGCGAACCATTACCACTGCCAGTCCGTTCACGGAATTCTGACGGATACGGTTGTAGCTGTACATCAGGCGTTCTTCAATTTTGGAAGCGGCTTCATCGCGCTGCGAACGAAGCTCTTTCTCATCTTCCGTGCTCTCTTCCACGATGGAATCAAGCTCTGCCTTCTTGGCTTCGAGATCGGCGATGCGGCCGTTCAGGCGGCTTTCGATTTCTTCAATTTCCAGGTTCTTCTTCTCGATGCGGAACTGGATTTCACGGTTTTTCTTTTCAAACAACTGGATGTCCAGCTCCTGAGATTCGATCTCCTTGGCGATGGCTTCGAATTCCCGGTTGTTGCGCACATTGTTCTGCTGCTCCTGGTATTTCTTGATCAGCTTTTCAGATTCCTTTACACCGGCCTTGTTGTTGGCCACTTCCTGCTGAAGCTCGTCAATCTCCGCCTTGAATTTGCCGATACGGGTTTCGTAACCGGCAAGTTCATCTTCCAGATCCCGCACCTCTTCGGGCAAATCGCCTCTGATTTTAAGCAGTTCGTCAATCTGAGAATCAATCCTCTGAAGTTCGAGGAGGGCTTCAAGTTTCTGGGGGACAGTAATTTCCATGAAATTCTATTAAGCGTAATAAACCGGATTTGTCTTTGTTTCTGACAAAAGGACCGCAATATTAGGAAATTGTGCTGACAATTTCCGCACAATTCCTTCGGAGGTGAATTGTTCGGTCTCGTAATGACCCGCATCCATCAGCACCAGGCGGTCTTCGGCATCGAAAAACTCATGGTATTTTACATCAGCAGTGAGGTAAACATCCGCGCCTGCCGCCTTTGCATCCGGAAGCAGGAAAAAACCGGAGCCCCCGCAGAGCGCAATTTTTTTCACCCGCTCTTTCAGCGGCCGGGTGTGCTTCAGCATGCTCAGGCCAAGACTGTTCTTTACCATTGAAACAAAGTCCGCGAAATTCATTTCCTCCGGAAGTTCGCCCAGCATGCCGGCACCTTTATCTGCCCATTCATTCATCACCGGCGAGGCGAAGTAGGCCAGCTCTTCGTAGGGATGCGCCTCCCTCAGGGCCGAAAGCAAGGTCGGGAACTGAACATCGGGCACAATGATGTCCACCTTGTATTCCAGCACTTCTTCCGGCACTCCGATGGCACCCAGCGCCGGATTGCAGCCCTCGCCCGGCGTAAACCGGCCGCGACCCTCCACCGAAAAACTGCAGTCGTAATACTTGCCAATCTGTCCGCCGCCGGCCGCATGAACGGCCTTCAGCACATCCTCGTGGTTTTCGATTGGCACAAAATAGCTGAGCTTGATCAGGCGCTGCACCATGGGCCGGAGGATTTTAAGGGTATCGGTCTTCAGGCCAAGTTTTTCGGCCAGGATGTAATTCACTCCGGTATCGGCATTGTCCAGGTTGGTATGGATGGCATACAGGGAAATACCATTCCGGATGGCCATTTCAACGGCACGGGCGGCGTAGTTCTGACCCATTAATTTTTTGAGTCCCTTGAAAAGGATGGGATGATGGCTCACCACAAGGCTGCATTTCCTGTCGATGGCTTCCTGAATTACCGCCTCCGTTGCATCCAGCGATACCAGAATCCGGCCGACAGGTGCATCGGCCCGGCCCGTCAGGAGTCCGGCATTGTCGTAATCTTCTGCCGTTCCCAAAGGTGCCCAGGTTTCCAGAAAGCGGCTTATTTCCCGATTGGTCATATTTCAAAATTGATTTCCCAAATCAACATGGTTTATCCCAAAGCTGCACATGAAATCTGTTTGCTGCGCGTTGCTTTTTCAATCCGACTTTCTTCCCGGCAACCAGACGGCCGTGAGGTTGAAAAAGGGCAGAAAGCGGTTATCCCTGGCTGCAATCTGCGCGGCATCCACCGGATTGCTGAGTGAGGGCTGCGAGGTCTTGGAGTAGGAAAAAAACTGAGAACTCCACTGCAGCCAGACTTCTCCCTGCAGCCTGAATTGTTTTCCCTCGCCGGCAAATTTGATCTGAGGCCCCTGCTGCACAAACCAGCTCCGCAGGTAAATCAGGCTGGCACCCTGGCCAGGTTCCGGCAGACTGGCCTTGGATTTCCGAAGCTGCCAGAAGGCCCTGTAACCGGCCTGCAAGGCGAATTTTTTCACATAAAAGCGATACCGTACCGCCAGGTCGTGCAGCACAACCGTATCAATCGGGCTCTCGGCAAAACGCTTCCAGCTGAACTGACTCAGGCGGTTTTCCCGTCGCAGTACTTCCGACACAATTCCGCTTCTTGAGTTGATTTTATAATCAACAGCATGCTGAAAAATCAGCACCCGGTTTGACCTGTTTTTATCCTGCTGCGATTCAAAATCGCGCACCTGATAGGTAGCCCAGATGCCCATGCTGCCTGTCCAGCTGAGACGGCTGTTCATCCAGCGCAGCGAAGGCTCCCAGCGCAGGATGCGGTCTATGTAGTTTTCGGAGCTCTGGCTGGCCTTGATGAAAACAAAATGACGGTAGCTGCCTGAAATCTTGTTGCCGAGGCGGAAGCCAAAGGGCAGGTTCCAGTCGTGGGCAATTTCGCCGGCATACAGGAGTTCGTCCCGGTCCTGGTTGTTCTGTTCCGAACGCGTATCCACTCGCAGCAGTTGCCCGGTCCAGGATGCCCGAAGACTTTGCCTGGCCGAAAGCCTGAATCTTCCCTCCAGCACATAGGTATTAGACAGTTCCCGGATGTCTTTGATGCGCTCCGTATTGAGCTGCTGGTTGTATAAAATCAGCTGCTGAAAATAAAGCGGACTGGCAGGATCAAGGCGGTTCAGGATGTCGTAGGTGCGGTTGCGCAGGCGGCTCTCGAAAGAGGCCATAAGCTGAACAGCCGTTTTGCGGAACATCAGGCTGCTGAGGCTCTGATACTCATCCTGAAAATAGCGGACATTGCGTATTTCCTGACGGCCTTCCCGGCGCAGGTAGAAAAAAGAACGGTTGGGCGTGGCAATTTCATTGCTGGACTGAAAAACCAGGTGGCTGAATACGGGAATCCGGATGCGGAAGCGGCCGAGGATGGTATCGCTGCGTATGGACTGAATGTCGGAGCTGAGGTAATCTTCTACCTGGTTTCGGATGTATTGCCCTTCCAGTGCAAGCATGCCGCCACCCCTGAAATCCCTTTGAGCGCCAGCTTCGCCAAGCAGCCGCCGGTTCATGCGGGGAACAGGATTGCTCTGGCTCAGTAAAAAAGATGCCTTGTAGCTGGTGCCTGAATCCGGAGAAAGGCTGTAGCCTGTTGCCTGCAAATCAACCCGCAGGCCGGAGTTGTCGAACTGCTGCCGTTTGTCGTTGGTAAAACCGGCCATGGCCTGAATCCGTATGCCCGACTGCCTTCCCGCCGGTATTTCGGCCGACATGCCGGTCATCAGCCCGGCAATGCGGGTTTTGTTGGCAATGAAACTTTGCTGATAGGCTTCGTTTTCCCATTTCAGATGCCGGCCTAGCATTTTCGATAATTTCAGTTCGGCATTCAGGTTGTGGGTAATGAAGGGATTTTCCCTGATGGCCCGGTTGAATATGGCGTATTGGCCGGCCTGAAGGGAAGCCGCCAATCCGTTGCGGGCTCTTTTTTTGAAGGCCGCATTGTTTCCGAAAGAGAAGGTATTGATGCCCTGGCGCATGCTTTCATGCCTCACCGAATTGCTGTCGCCCGGCATCTGGGCAAAAAGGGCCGGAGAGAGCAGCAGGAAAAGCCAGACAGGCAAAACCGGAAATCCACAGACCTGCGGCTGCATCATAGGGATGCTATCTATGCTTTTTTTAGTCAATTCAATTTCCGGAGCCTGAAAATTGAAGAAGAAATTCCAATTTCGCAGCCTCAATTTCCCTGTAGGTGACGGAACATCTGGTAAAATGCGGCACTGTTTTCCTGCTCAGCATGTTCAAGTTTGTTGTGGGGCCTGCTACGGGAATTTTTTCCGGACTCAGCATCATCGAAACCGGTATTCTGGCCGGTACCGGGATGACTTTTTCAGTGCTGCTGTTTTCCAGCGGAGGAATTGCTTTGCGGAATCGCTGGTTTGCCGGATTCCGGCACGACAGAAAGTTGTTTTCCATCAAGAACCGCCGCATCGTACGGTTTTATTCCACTTTCGGCTTGCCCGGAATGGCCCTGCTTACGCCGGTGGTTTTCAGTCCGATTGTAGGTACTTTGCTGGTGGTTTCTCTGGGAGAAGAGAAAAGAAAGGTTCTGCTGTGGATGTCGGCATCTGCCTATTTCTGGGGATTCGTTCTTTCATGGGCCTTGTCGGGGATTAACCCCTTCTGAAAACCGGAAAAGAATGGCAGAACCCGACATCAGCATTCTGATTCCCAATTACAACGGCGTTGCCCTGCTGGAGGAAAATCTGCCCTATGCCCTTGCTGCCGCCCGCAATTCCGGTGCTTCCTGCGAACTGCTTGTGGCAGATGATGCTTCTGCAGACTCGTCCTGTGCTTTTGTGAAAGAACATTATCCGGAAGTAAAGCTGATAGAAGGCGAAAAGAACCTGGGTTTTGCCGGAAACTGCAACCGCGGTGCCGGGCACTGCCGGGGCCGCTGGATTCTGCTGCTCAATTCGGATGTCAAACTGCATCCGGATTACCTGAAACTGCTTTTTCCCTATACGCAGGATTCTTCGGTTTTCGGCTTGTCCGGCAGCATTCTGCCCGACGGGCCGGGCCCTATTATGGATGCAGGTAAATACCCGGCGTGGGGCGGACTCATGCTGAATACCACCCTGAACTTTTACCCGAAAGAAGAATCCGGAAATGCCTTTCCCGCACTTTTCCTTTCCGGTGCTGCTGCCCTGCTGAATGCGGACAAATTCAGGGCTCTGGGAGGTTTTCAGGAGCTGTTCAATCCTTATTATTTTGAAGATGCCGAGATATCCATTCATGCCTGGCGCAGGGGCTGGTCTTCTCTTTTTGTGCCGCAGGCAAAGTGCTTTCACCGCGTTTCATCCACGATTGCAAGTTCTGCGAAAAAGGAGACCATCCGCATCGTGGCGCGGAGAAACAAACTGCTTCTTCATGAAATTCACCTCGGCGGTTACCGACGCTTCCTGTGGAAAACCAGCCTTGGTTTTTACCGGATTCTGGCCCTGCTGAATCCATCTTCGGTGCAGGCAAAGGCTTTTTCCGAATACAGGAGACGCTGTCCGGCAGCAGGTCAGATCCGGAAAAAAATCGAAGCCTTTCCCGGCATCAGGCCGCTTTCAGAAGTGGTGAAGGAAATTCAGCTGAGTCTGAAGGGAAAAGTGGAGAGGTTTTTTTAATAGGGGCTGTCTGAAAAGAAAGAACATGCCTTCTGCAGAAGAATAATATTTGGCACGTCTGGTCCCAGCGGGACCAGCCATCGGTAGTAATATTCAGACATACCACAAAAAGTCCCGTAGGGACGAAATACCGGATAAAATATTCCGTCCCTACGGGACTCAACAAGGTTGATTATGATCATTAACTACCAACATTTTGTCCCCAAGGGGACAAAAAACAATCTGGCCAAATATGGCTTGGAAAGAATTTTCCGGAAGGTACTTTTTCGACAACCCCTGCCTGCGCCAGGGGGCGACGCGGAAATCGCCTTCAGCTGCTTGCAGCAGGCTGAAGGAATTGAAGCAAAGCACCCGGTGCCATGGCCGGTGGCTTTGCCGCCGGGCATGGGCAGGCGCCCGAAAAAAATAAGATTCCACTGCTAAGGCAGCTCCTTCACCCGGAAGCTTTTCCGGTGGTGTATGGTGAGGCCGAGTTCCATTACCGCACGGCGATGCTCGGGTGTGGGGTAGGCCATGTTCCGCTCCCAGCCATAGCCGGGAAATTCCAGGGCCAGCTGCTGCATCACGCGGTCGCGTTCGTTTTTGGCCAGAATCGATGCCGCGGCAATGGAGGCAAAGCGGGCATCTCCTTTTACAAAACACTGGTGCGGAGTAAAAGGATAGGCCTTGAAACGGTTGCCATCTACCAGAATCATTTCCGGGCGGATGCTGAGGGCATCAAGGGCCCGGTGCATGGCCAGAATGCTGGCCTGAAGGATGTTGACGCGGTCGATTTCTTCTGCGCTGCAATGGGCAACTGCCCAGGCCAGGGCCTGCTGTTTGATGCCTTCTTCCAGGATCAGCCTTTGCTGCTGGGAAAGCTTTTTGGAATCGTTGAGCCCGGGCAGGTCAAATTCCCGGGGGAGAATGACGGCAGCTGCCATCACCGGACCCGCCAGCGGTCCGCGGCCGGCCTCGTCGCAGCCGGCTTCGGTAAGGTGCTCATTGAGAAATGCCTGCATGACCGGAATCCTTAACCAGCACCCTCAGTCTTTCCAGCGCAAGCTGATTGGGTCTGCGTAAGATGGAAGTTTCGATGCTGGATTTTTCGAAGGCCGTGAGGTGCCAGGAAAGGGAAGCCCTGTTTTCCGTTTTGCCTTCTTCACTGTTTTCCATCAGGTCGGCATCTTCCAGGTACTGAAAGTGCAGCATTTCAAAAGGAACCCTGAGTGATTTTCCCATGTATGCCGCCTGCAGGTCGTTGTTGTAATCCTGATTCCGTGCCCAGTTGGAATAAACCGAACCTACGGGATTGAGCAGTTTTGAAAACCATGACTCCCGGCTGGTAGCGCGCGTGGGTCTTTCCCTGGGTGTATCGCGGATGCAGATCAGGACCAGGCCTGAGGTTTCCTTTTCAATCCAGTCGCGGAAGGCGGAGGCGAATTTCAAAGCATCCGACACCCCGAAATTGTCGTTCAGTCCGCCATCCATCACGGTAACTTCAGGATCTGTGGGAAGGGAAACACTGGGCATGATGTAGGGGAAGGTGGCATTCATGCGAAGGGCGGAGGAGAAGCGCAGCCTGCCGGCATCTGCCCCTTCAAAGTAGCGCGACCATTCCACTCCTCTTACCGGGCGTACATCCGGTGTGGCCGGCAGCGGAAACTGTTCGCGGGTCATGTAGGAAATGTCCTGTGCCGAAATGTAGAGGCGCCGGCCGTCGTTCACGATGGAAGGCACCACCAGCATCATGGGAATAAGTGCCTCTCTTTCCGGATTGCGGTAGTGGGCGAGGGGACGGCTCAGGAGTCCGCCGAGGTTGTCGTGCAGGCTTTGTTCAAAGGCCAGTCCGCGGTCTGCTTCGTAGATGTATCGGCCGTCGCTGAATTGTCCGAGCCGGAAAAGCAAATCCCTGGAAACCAATGAAAATACCAGCGGATTCAGCAGGTCTCTGGCCATGTTGCCCACATATTTCCGCTCATAATAATCCACTTTTTCTCCGGTGAAATTGCGCAGGCATAATTCCCTGAAATAAGCAGCTCCGATCAGACCACCGGAGGCACCGGTCATCAGGCTGGTGTGGCACATGAGTTCGCTGCCCAGGCTGCTGTCGGCAAACTGCAGAACCCGCATGGTCCAGGTTGCAGCTCTTACACCGCCTCCGCTGCAGCACACCATCATGATGCGGGGCTTTTCCTGACCGGTATGCTGCTTCCAGCGGTTTAGAATGCGGATGGTAAGCAGGGAGTCGCGCTTAACCAGAAACTGATTGGCATAGGCACCAATTCGGGGAGTATGATATGGAACCTGTTTATCGTAATTGATGCCAAATACATGATACTGTTTTTTAAGGGAGCCGCTGGTGAAAAGAAAATTAACAATGAGAACTACGGCGATGAAAATAGAAATACTCCATCCCCGCAGCCAGTAAGAAATGGCGCCGATGATCATCAGCACCAGCCCGAAGAGGATGAAAATGCTGGCACCGGCAGGAATCTGCAGCCAGCTTGCAGAGCGGAAAACGCCCGCTGTCATCAGCAGCAGAATGGTGAAAATTTCAAGTAAAACAGCAGCAAGATGAGAACTTCCGAATACGGCTTCGTCTTCCTTCAGCCGCGACTCGCTGGTTTCCCTTACTTTGGAAAGGCGGAAGTTGATGTCCAGAAAGTAGGCTGCTTTTCCTGCACTTGAATGGCGGAGTTCGTCCTTCCTCTTTTTTACCGATATCCGGTAAAGGCGGATGTTCTGCAGGTAGTCATCCAGCCAGGAGGCAAAATTCAGGATGAATTGGCTTCGGGAAAACCGGAAATACGCGATTGTAAGCAGGGAAATCAGTCCAAAGCCGGTGTAAAAGGCCAGCAGTTCGAGCACAGAAAAAACAGGATCCTCAAGGCCTCTGATATGCTGAAACCGTAGAAACTGCCAGGAAAAAACCAGCAGAAAGAGCAGAGGCAGCACTGCGTTGTTGATGAAAAACCGCACAATGGCATTCCGCATGCCTGCCAGAAAGCGGAAGCGGGCCGAATCCAGAATGTAGGTGGTAATCTGAAAGGAGGTGTTGAAAATCCCAAAGCCGATGCCAAGAATAAAAAGGCTCAGGGCATTCACGCCGCCCAGATATTCCGGGTCGAGGAAGAGGTAGGGTACGCCGTAGAGTTTTCCCCAGTCCCAGAGAATGATGCCGAAAAGCAGAAGCCAGAAAAGCAGGATGACCTGATTTTTTTTCAGGTGATTGAGCAGTAAAAGGGAGGGAAAGGCAGAGCCCAGTCCTTTCAGAAAACTACTTATGCCAGCCTGAATATTCACCAATACGCCTTATAATGGCCGTCTTTTTTTTCTGAAATCCGGCCCTTCTTCATTCCCAAAAAAACAAGGGCCCGCACTCAATTCAAAACAAAGCCGAAAAATAGAGGGCAGGAGAAATCAAAAACCCGCCACCTGCACATCCAGCTTACCTTTTGCAGAAATGATGGCCCGGATTCCGCCGGGCAGCACATACATGGCGCCGGGTTTCAGTTCACTCAGGTTTCCATTGAGTTTTACCGTTTTGCTCATGGCATTGCCGCTCAGGTTTTCCTTAATCATTTTCCTTGCTTCGTCGAGCTGAGAGGCTACCGAAACGCTGAAATAGGGTTCCATCATTTTGAGGAATTTTCCATGGGCCAGCCAGTTGGCTGTTTTTACAAGACGGTCTTTGGTGTCGAGGTCGAAATCCAGGTCCTTTACCTTAATGCTTGTGCTGGCCGCATCGTAATAAGGTTTTCCTTTCACATAGACTTTACCGTTGAGGGCGCCTGACATGGTGGTTCCTACTACCACATCATCCCCGTGACCATAGATCTCAATGTCGAGGATCGTGATTTTCTGCTTGCCGTCGTTGAAATCGTAGGTTTTGCCTCCGGCCATGTCCATGGCAATCTTCCGCATCTGCGAATAGGGGATTTCGGTCATGAGGCCAACCTCAAACTTCTCTTCCATTTTGTCGGCAATTTTCAGGGCCGGAAGGGCGGCAGCCGGCTGTGCTGTGGGCTTGCTGCCCAGAAATGTTTCGGCAACAGCGGTTATCCCCAGGCCGATGCGCACATTGCGGCCCTTGGTTCCTACGGGCGTCATCATGATGGATTGCGGACTCACTTTCAGCCAGGCCTGGTAGGCTTCGTTCATGAGGATGGGGTCCTGCACCGATTTCCAGACCGACTCCACCTTCGGGCGCAGGTTGATTTTGGATATCTCCCCGTCCACGGTTTTCACCACATTGGGGAGTTCGCGGTCCATAATTTTCTCGATGATGCTGGTAATGGGAATTTCAAAAAAGCCGATTTTTACCTTCGGCTCACTGATCCATTTGTAGCCGTTGGGCGTGGTGGAGGTGCTGATTTTCCAGTCGGGATTGAGGTTGATTCTGGTGAGGAAATTGAGGTCGATGTCGAATTCAGTATCCTCGTATTTGGACACGGAGATGCCCAGTTTTTCCACCTTATAGCCGGCCTTTGCCCAGATGTTTACCGGCACTTTGATGTTGAAAAGATTGCCGCCTTTAGGCTCGATGGCAATGGGAAGGCGTTTGCTGACTTTCAGCATGAGGTTGTCTCCGCCGTTATCGTCCAGTGAGTTGTCTTCAAACAGTACCTTTCCCAGCTGCAGGTTGATCTGATTTTCAATTTCCGACAGCGGCACCTCAATGGGTATGTTGATGGTGGAAACTTCCTTCACCGAGGCGGCAGCATTGTTGTAGCTGGCAGCCGGTGCCGGTGGCAGGAAAGGCTTGCGGGCACAGGATTGAACAAAAAGGATGGCGGGCAGCAGCCACAAAATCTCAGATACTTTCATACAGGCTTCAAAAGGCCCGCAAAATTGGTGAATTCCTCTTTGGGATGAAGGGAAAAATGAGATTGGCAGAAGATTGGGAAAAACTTAGAGCAGGAAAAAGGGTTTGGATTCTTATATCCGTATTTTTGCCATCCTTTCATGAAAATCCGCCAGTTTCTTCAGGCCTACCAGGATGATCCCCGCACGGGCATGCTGCTGGCAACATTGCAGTCCGGTGAAAAATCATTGGCGCTTAAGGGCCTTGCCGGATCCCAGGATGCCATTCTGGCGGCAGCAGTACAGCTGAAACTGCCTGCCACCAGCCTTTTCATTCTGAGTGACAAGGAAGAGGCCGCATACTTTTACGACGACCTCCGCAAGCTGATGGAAAAAGAAGATGGCATTTACCTTTTTCCGGCCAGCTGCAAAAAACCTTACCATTACGAAGAAATCGACAATGCCAATGTGCTGCAGCGCGCTGAGGTTTTGTCTGCCCTCACCGAAGCCGATAAATCCGGAAAAAAGCTCCTGCTGGTGACTTACCCCGAAGCGATTTCGGAGATGGTGCTCAATCGAAAGTCCCTGGTTTCGGGCTCCCTGACGCTTCAGGCGGGCGAGCGCCTGGATCTGGATGCCTTCCATGAAAGCATGCACCGCTTCGGCTTTGAAAAAACAGATTTCGTTTTTGAACCGGGTCAGTTTGCGGTGCGGGGTTTTATTGTGGACATCTTTTCCTACGCCTCCGAGTATCCCTTCCGTCTGGAACTGCTCGATGATGAAATTGAGTCCATCCGGCAGGTGCATCCGGAAACCCAGCTTTCCATCCGGCCACTTGAAAAAGCGGTGATTCTGCCCAATGTGCAGACCCGCATGCTGAAGGAAGAACGCGAAGCCCTCACCGCTTTTCTGCCCGCCGGAAGCCGCATCTGGCTGAAAAACCGGGAGCTTTGCCTCAGCAGCATCGACCGCGGACTGGAGAAAATCAAAAAAATCAGGGAAAGCCTGGCCGGACCGCAGGGCTCGGGTGAACTTACCCTTCCGGCCGAACAGCTCTTCATCGATGCCGACAATTTCAGCCGGCAGACGGCTGCTTTTCAGCAGTTATTTTTCGGAAGCAACCCGCCCAGAAATGCCTGGTCACTGGATTTTCAGGGACGGCCCCAGCCATCTTTCAACAAGGATTTCAATCTGCTCGGCAATACCCTGCGCGAGCTGTCGGTCAAGGGATACCAGACCCTGATCTGCGCCGATTCACCCAAACAGCTGGAAAGGCTGCAGGCCATTTTCGATGAAACCCTGCCTGGCCTGCATTTCGATAGTCTTTATCTCAACCTGAGGGCCGGATTTGAAGATCCGGGTGCCCTGCTGGTCTGCTATACCGACCACGAAATATTTCAGCGCTTTCACCGCAGTGCCGGCAAGGAGAAGTTTTCCAAAACAAGGGCGCTCACCTTGCGGGAACTCAAAACCCTGATGCCCGGTGATTTTGTTACCCACATCGACTACGGCATCGGGCGATTTGCCGGGCTGGAGAAAATTGAGGTGGGCGGCCGCCAGCAGGAAGCTGTGCGCCTGGTGTACCGCGACAACGATTACCTCTTCGTATCCATACACTCCCTGCACAAAATTTCCCGGTATTCGGGGAAAGAAGGCGAGGCCCCGGCCATTTCCAAGCTGGGATCGGAAGAGTGGGACAACAAGAAGAAGAAGATTAAGAAGCGGGTTAAAGACATTGCCAAAGACCTGATCCGGCTCTATGCCCGGAGGAGAGAGTCGAAGGGTTTTGCCTTTTCCCCCGACAGTTACCTGCAGGTGGAGCTGGAGAGTTCCTTCCTGTACGATGACACCCCCGACCAGGCCAAGGCCACGCAGGATGTAAAGAACGACATGGAAAAGGCCTGTCCCATGGACCGCCTTGTCTGCGGCGATGTGGGTTTCGGTAAAACGGAAGTGGCCATCAGGGCGGCATTCAAGGCAGTGAACGACAGCAAGCAGGTGGCCGTGCTGGTGCCCACCACCATCCTGGCCATGCAGCATTACAAAACCTTCCGCGACCGCCTCGAGGGCTTGCCCTGCAATGTGGAATACATCAACCGCTTTAAGTCGGCTGCTGAAATTACCAAGACCCTGGAGAAGGTGAAGAAGGGTGAGACCGACATCCTCATCGGCACGCACATGCTGCTGGGCAAGAAGATTGAGTTTAAAGACCTGGGCCTCATGATTGTGGACGAGGAACAGAAATTCGGGGTGAAGGCTAAGGAAAAGCTCAAGGAAATCAAGGTGAATGTGGACAACCTCACCCTCACCGCCACGCCCATTCCCCGCACCCTGCAGCATTCGCTGATGGGCAGCCGGGACCTGAGCATCATCGCCACGCCGCCGCCCAACCGCCAGCCGGTGACCACCGAGGTGCATAATTTTTCGGAGACCGTGCTGCGCGATGCCATCCGCTACGAACTCGACCGCGATGGTCAGGTATTTTTCATCCACAACCGCATCGGCGACCTCGACCAGCTGGGCAACCTGATTCTCAAGCTCGTGCCCGATGCCCGCGTGGCGGTGGCACACGGACAGATGGAAGGCAGCAAACTGGAAGATGTGATGCTGCGTTTCATTGACGGCGATTTTGATGTGCTGGTGAGTACAAACATTGTGGAAAGCGGACTCGACATTCCCAATGCCAACACCATCATCATCAACCAGGCGCACATGTTTGGTTTGTCGGATGTGCACCAGATGCGCGGCCGGGTGGGAAGGAGTAACCGCAAGGCGTATTGCTACCTCTTCACGCCCAGCATCAGCCACATCACGGCCGATGCCCGCAAGCGCCTCAACACACTGGAAGAATTTTCTGAGCTGGGCGATGGGTTCAAAGTAGCCATGCGGGACCTTGACATCCGCGGCGCCGGCGATCTGCTGGGAGCAGAACAAAGCGGTTTCATCACCGATTTAGGCTTTGAAGCTTACCACAAAATCCTGGATGAGGCCATTCAGGAACTGAAGGAAACCGAGTTCAAGTCCCTGTTTGAGGGCGAAGAGCAGAGCGGTCCGCTGGTGAAAGACTGCGTGCTGGAAACCGACCTCGAGCTGCTGATTCCGGAAAATTACATCCAGAGCATTACCGAAAGGCTGGCGCTGTATACCCAGCTCGACGACCTCAAATCCGAAGAAGAGCTGGCCAAATTCCGGCAGGACATGCAGGACCGCTTCGGTGCCATTCCCAAACGGGTGGAGCAACTGATGGAATCGGTGCGACTTCGCTGGCTGGCCGAGCACATGGGCTTTGAAAACTGGTGCTGAAGGACAAGGCCATGCGGGGCAATTTCATCGCCAATCCGCAGTCGCCCTTTTACCAGTCGGATCTTTTCGGCAAAATCATTGCCTATGTGGGATCAAATCCAAAAGAATGCAGCCTGAAGGAAAAAGGAAACCGCCTAGTGCTGCGCTTCGAGCAGGTGCCTGACATCCGCACGGCGGTGGAGAAGCTGGAGAGGATGATGGCCTAAGTAAAAAGGCAGAAGTAAGAAGGCAAAAGTTATGAAGATCGATTAATAGAATCCAAACCTAGAAGGTGCCGCCTTGGCGCCATGAGCCATTTTAAAAACCTTCCAGGTTTGATGTGCGGTTAGGTGATTACGATCATGGTCGAGGCAGGTCCGCGTGAACATTACGCAAATGTTTAAATTATTTTGCGTTATAAAGAAATTTTACCACTTTTGCGAGTGAATGCTAACTAACAGCAAAGGGATGCCAGAATTTACAGGTAGACAAATAGAAATTATGGAGGCAGCAACCAACCGTATTTCAAAATACGGTATTCAGAATTTGACCATCAAAACATTGGCAGAAGATATAGGGCTGTCTGAACCAGCTTTGTACCGACACTTTAAAAGTAAAAATGAAATATTATTATGTCTCCTAGAATATTTTAAATCAGAAATGAATAATAGAATTCAATCTATTTCTTATAATTCAACGGATACAAGTTCAGATGAATTAAGGGCAATTTTCAATTCTCAATTCCAATCATTTACCGATAAACCTGCAATTGTTAGTGTCATTTTTGCCGAAAGTATTTTTCATTTTGATGAAAAATTGAGTATTAAAGTGAATGAGATAATGGAAATGATGCAGGAATATGTTAGAACTAATGTCACAAAAGGACAAGAAAAAGGACAATATAACAAATTGATTGGAAGCACAACACTTACAACCATAATTATTGGAGGAATGAGAATGACCGTACTGAAATGGAAATTATCAGGACATAAATCTGATTTAGTCAAAGATGGAAAAAGTGTCCTGGATGGAATTTTAAAAATGATTGAGAGTTAAAAAAATTTATTTCAAAATGTTAGTGAATACTCGCAAACTTATTTTCGTCTTGATATTCTTATCGGGTTGGAATGTGGCACAGGCTCAGGAAGTTTGGACTTTAAAACAATGTATTGATACGGCACTGGTTCATAACAAGACTTTGCAAATAAATCGTAATAGCATATCCATCAGCGAACTAAGGAAAAAAGAAGAAAAAGCAAACCTCATTCCGAAAGTTGCCGTCAATACTGATTACAAGTATTTTATGGAATTGCCAACACAGTTAATGCCAATGAATGCACTAAATCCGCAAGCACCTGACGGAAAATTCAGAGAGTTGCAATTTGGTGTTCCACACAATATTAATGCCAATGTGCAGTTGGCTCTACCTTTGTACAATCCGCTGGTTTATGGGGCGATACAAAGCACACAAATTGCCAAAGAACTTACAGAACTACAGTTTCAAAAATCGCAAGAACAAGTATTATTTGACATTACCATGCTTTATTATAATGCTCAAATTATCGCACATCAATTGGCTTTTTTGGACAGTAATATTGTTAGTACCGAAAGACTATTCAAGAATATCCAACTCTTGAAAGACCAACTTATGGCGAAGGGTAGCGATGTCAGTAAAGTAAAACTTCAATTAGACCAACTTAGTACACGAAGGCAAGATGTAAAAAATAAACATATTCAGCTTTTAAATGCGTTGAAACTATATATGGGAATTTCATTGAAGCAAGATATTTCTGTTGTTAATGAAATTACACAAGAAATTTTTTTAGAAAGTAAAACGAGAAATGTATCAGAGCTAAAAATTATACAAAAACAAAATCAATTGCTTCAAAGTAATTTAAAGACACTGAGCCAGTCAAAATTTTTGCCTTCGCTAAACATAATTGCTTCCTATGGAATAACTGGTTTTGGATATGAAAAAAAACCTAACGATTTTTTGAAATTCTACCCTATTGGTTTTTCAGGTATACAACTAAACTATCCTATTTTTAATGGAACAGTTATACAGCGAAAAATTAATCAAAAGAAATTGGAGATTACAAACAATGAATTACAATCAAAATTTATAATAGAAAAAAATGATATGGAAATTGAAAATGCGATCCGGCAAAAAACGATTGCACAGTCAACTATAACAAATACTAAAAGTCAAATTGCTTTAGCTAAAAACATTTATGAGCAAACAATTTTACAACATAAGCAGGGGACAGCATGCCTTACCGATATATTGTTAGCAGATAATGCACTTCGTGAGGCACAGCAAAATTACCTGAATTCAGTGATTGATTATCTGAAAGGTGATTTGGAATTAAAAAAATTAACTGGAACGATTACATCAATAAATAATAAATAAGATGAAAAATAAAATTTGGATAATAGCTGTAATTGCCATTATGGGATTGGTGATTTTAAAATTGGCGAACAATAAAAAAACTACAGAAAGTAAAATTTATCAATACGACAGTGAAAAACCAATTTCCGTAAGTGCCGATACCATTCGTTTGCAAAATATTAATGATCTAAATGTATATACGGGAATTTTTGAGCCAAATAAGGAAACGAAAGTCAGTGCAGAAATACAAGGAAAAATCAATCGTGTTTTGGTAGATGCTGGCAGTTATGTAAGCAAAGGACAAACGCTTATTCAGTTGGATAATTCGTTATTAAAACTACAATTACAAACCGTCGAAGTACAAATTGAGGGATTGCAAGATGATGTTAAACGATACACAATTTTATCGCAAGCCGACGCAGTTCAAGGTGTGCAGTTGGAAAAAGCGAGTTTAGGTCTAAAATCTGCAATGGTTCAAAGAGCAACGTTGTTAGAGCAAATAAGTAAAACTGCAATTAAAGCCCCTTTCAATGGTGTAGTTACTTCTAAACTCAACGAAGAGGGCGCTTTTGCAGCACCTGGTGTTCCCTTGTTGCAAGTAACTGAATTAAGTACTTTGCGATTTACAATCAATGTTCCTGAAAATGAGTTAGTGCAAATTCAAAACAATAAATATTACCAAATTAATACCGACATTCTCCCTGGTATTTTTCTTTCTGGAAAAGTCTCAATGATAGGATGCAAAGCCAATGTGGGAAATAGTTTTCCAATTCAGTTTCAAGTTGCAAATACCAAAAATCTAGATATTAAAGCGGGAATGTTTGGCAAGGTAAATCTTAATGAAGCCAAACAAGAGCAAGGTATTCTTATTCCCACATCTTCCATTATTGAAAAGAATGGAACAGTAAAAGTGTTTCTAATAAAAAACGGAAAAGCCGTAATGCAAGCTATTACAACTTCCAGAACTATTGGTGACAAAACGCTTGTTTCAAGTGGTTTAAAAGAAAATGACATCATCGTTACAAACGGATTTATTAATCTTTTTGATAATGCCAATATCATTACTAAATAAAATCAGCGAGCTATGAATATCACGGAAATATCTATAAAGCGCCCATCGCTGATTATTGTGCTTTTCAGCGTGTTTACCTTGTTGGGAATTATCGGCTACAAGAATTTGAGCTATGAATTAATGCCCGATTTTAATCAGCCTATTGTTGTAATAAGGACTGTTTATCCAGGAGCAGAACCCAAAGAAGTGGAAACGTCTGTCTCTCGTAAAATTGAAGATGCACTTTCTAATTTGGAGGGTGTAGATTATTTAGTAACAAAATCTTTACCCAATGCATCTATCATCATCGCCAATCTTAAATATGGTACGGATTTGGACAAAACAATGCAGGATGCCCAACGCTATATTGACAATATAAGAAAGGATTTACCGAAAGAAATTTTAAGTCCTGTAATGAGTAAAGTGTCGCCCAATGATTTGCCGATTATGTTTGTGAGTGCCACCAGCAATTTAAAATCGACAGACTTTTTTCATTCAATGAAAGATGATTATCTGCCACAAATACAGCAACTAAAAGGAGTGGCTGAGATTACCCTTTTAGGCGGCGAGGAACGGGAAATTCAAGTCAGGGTTAACAAAGAAAAACTTAAGCTCTATAAAATTTCTTTGTATCAGGTAGCAGAAGCTGTCAATCACTCGGGCATTGATTTGCCCGCGGGAAAATTACAAACCGACACAGAAAATAATTCGGTTAGGTTAGTTGGTAAATTCAATACTATCAATGACATTCAGAATGTTCAGGTCTCCATGCCTTTTCCAAACAGTCCTGTTTATGTGAAAGATATTGCGGAAGTAGCTGACGGCATTAAAGAAATTGCTTCGTATAGCCGTTACAATGGCAAAAATGGTATTGGCTTAATGATAAAGAAACAAGGTGATGCCAATGCAGTTGAAGTTTCTAAACTGATCAGGGAAAAATTTCAGGCTATTGAAAATCAAAATGCCAATGCAAATGTTAAATTTGTAGTTACTGATGACAGCACCGATAACACAATTGCAGCCGTTAATTCTGTGGTGTTTGACCTGATTTTGGCCGTTATTTTAGTTTCATTAGTAATGCTGCTGTTCCTGCGGAGTTTCAGGAACTCGCTGATTGTATTGGTTGCCATTCCTACTTCTTTGATTACCGCTTTTGCCGTGATTTGGCTGTTGGGCTATACGCTGAACCTGATGACTTTACTTGCAATGTCTTTAATCATCGGTATTCTGGTGGACGATGCTACCGTAGTTTTAGAAAATATTCAACGCCATTTGGATATGGGTAAAGAAAAAAGAACGGCAGCTATGGAGGGAAGAATGGAAATCGGTTTTTCGGCATTTTCTATTACATTGGTTGATGTTGTGGTATTTTTGCCTATTTTATTCTTACAGGTTTTTGTTGCCGATATGCTAAAACAGTTTTCGGTAGTAGTTATCACTTCTACGCTTACAAGTTTATTGGTCGGGTTTACTTTAACGCCTTGGCTGGCTTCACGCATCGGAAAAAGAGAAGATTTGCAACCGACTAATTTTTTCAATCGTTTTTTACTTTGGTTTGAACATCAGTTAGATAAATTTATTAGTTGGTATGGCAAAACACTTAATTGGGTTTTAAATCACAAGCTTATTTTCATAGGATTTATTTTGCTTCTTTTTGTGGGAACAGCGGTAATGATGAAGCAGGGAATTATCGGGAAAGAACTCATCTCCACGGGAGACCAGGGGAAATTCCGTTTGGCGTTAGAGTTTGATAAAAGCACTTCCATTAAGCAAAACAATTTGGTTTCAGAAAAAATAGAAAACTATATTTTGAAGCAACCCGAAGTTTCAACTGTTTTCAGCAATGTCGGTGGACCAAGTACAGGCATTGGAAGTTTGGGAGTTGGCTCTGCGAATAAAACCGAATTTACCATTCAGCTAAAATCCAAGAAAGAAACAAATAATCTTTCTACTGAAACATTTATGCGAAAATTGAGAGGAGATTTACAAAAAGAATATTCAGGCATTAACTTTTCAATGATTGCGTTAGGCTTAATTCCTCGTTCAGCACCGATAGAAATCACATTGAGCGGAAGCGATCTAAACCAAGTAATTCGGACTGGCAATGATTTAAAATCGGTTATTGAAAAAATACCCGGAGCAGATAATGTGCAACTTTCGGTAGCGGCAGGTAGTCCCGAGTTTAAAATAATTCCTGACAAAGATAAAATGCAACGCTTAGGATTAAGTACGGCTTATGTAGGAATTAATTTGCGTACCGCTTTTACAGGGAATGATGATGCTACTTTAACGGAGAACGGAACGGAATATCCTGTACGAATTTGGTTGGATAAATTCAGCCGTAATAATTATGATGATGTAAAGCAACTCAATATAACAAATCCAATGGGCATTCCGATTGAAGTTTCACAGTTTGCAACTATTGAAAGAGATAATTCGCCTTCGCTTTTAGAACGAAAAGACAGATCACCTGCCATTACATTAACTTCCGATGCACTCGGCAGACCTTCGGGAACTGTGGCTGACGATGTCGTGGCATATCTCAAGAACAATCCTTTGCCCGATGGAATATCAATTACCTGGGGAAGCGATATTAAACGGCAAAACGACAGTTTCGGAGCCTTGGGTTCAGTATTGCTGATTTCATTCTTACTAATTTATTTGATAATGGTAGCCTTGTACGATAGTTATATTTATCCTTTTGTTGCCTTATTTGCCATACCTGTTGCAGCAATCGGAGCATTTTTAGCTTTGAATTTATCACTTAGCAATTTGAGCTTATTTGCATTGCTTGGCTTGATTATGTTAATGGGATTGGTAACAAAAAATTCAATCCTGATTGTGGACTTTACCAACCAACTGAAAGCGGAGGGAGAGCATTACAAAGATGCATTGATTACAGCAGGAAAAGAACGTATGCGACCAATCTTAATGACGACTTTATCAATGGCAATAGGAATGTTACCCATAGCATTAGCAAGCGGAACAGCAGCCGAATGGAAAAACGGATTGGCGTGGGTAATTATCGGTGGTTTACTTTCTTCATTGGCCCTGACAGTATTTTTAGTGCCATTGTTATACTTTATTGTCGATAATTTAAAAGAGAAATTTTCATTTTTGAAATCGCCGGCTACAAACAATGTGGAGATGAGGCTGTCCGACTAGACATTCAAAACAAGCCGTGGATATCTCTGAGATCAGCGTTTACTCCAACCCTTCTTTCAGCCTCAGCTTCTCCATTTTGCGGCCATCGGCATTTTTTCCTGCCGCCGCTTTTTCCAGGTTTTTTACCATTCGTTCCACCTGGGCTTCCAGGCTTTCTGAGCTCAGTTTTTCGCGGAGTCGGTCTACCAGAATGGGGAAGGAAAGCGGACTGGGTTTTGAAGCTTATCATAAAATCCTGGACGAGGCCATTCAGGCACTGAAGGAAACCGAGTTCAAGTCCCTGTTTGAGGGCGAAGAGCAGAGTGGTCCGCTGGTGAAAGACTGCGTGCTGGAAACCGACCTCGAGCTGCTGATTCCGGAAAATTACATCCAGAGCATTACCGAAAGGCTGGCGCTGTATACC
>Ga0315900_10001767_pt1 | contig 34201 bp, 25 predicted proteins | sample LakEriMetagenome_FD_203521 | JGI IMG/M metagenome (GOLD analysis project Ga0315900, IMG submission 203521) | Freshwater fungal communities from buoy surface, Lake Erie, Ohio, United States - Buoy 12 MA114 | ecosystem: Environmental > Aquatic > Freshwater > Lake > Lake biofilm | place: USA: Lake...
ATCCATTGAACGAGATGCCCGGGCGTCGCGATGAACTCGAAATCGCGGGCCGTTGCGGGGGCTGAATCTGGACTGCGGGCCTGGCTCATCGGAATTTACTTGAGGCCGGTCAGCAGGATCTCGGCGTTGTTGCTGGTGCGGTTGATGTTGCGGATCAGCAGTTCCAGAGCCTCGGCCGCAGGCACCTGGGCAAGTTGACGGCGGATGGCCATGATGCGGCGGAACTCGTCCGGATGGTAGAGAAGGTCATCCTTGCGGGTGCCCGACTTGAGCAGGTGGATGGCCGGGAAGATGCGACGTTCCGCAATCTCACGATCCAGGGTCGCCTCCATGTTGCCGGTTCCCTTGAACTCTTCGAAGATGACCTCGTCCATCTTGCTTTCCGTCTCGATGAGAGCGGAGGCGATGATGGTCAGGCTGCCCCCCTCCTCGACATTGCGGGCGGCGCCAAAAAACTTCTTGGGCTTGACCAGCGCCTTGGCGTCAATGCCGCCGGACATCGTGCGGCCCTTGCCGCCCATCAGGGAGTTGTATCCGCGTGCAAGACGGGTCAGGGAGTCGAGCAGGATGACCACATCCTTGCCCGCCTCCACCAGGCGGCAGGCACGCTCGCGGACAAGTTCGGCCAGTTGGCAATGACGCTTGGGGCTTTCGTCAAAGGTGCTGCAGTAGATTTCACAGCCCGTCACCGATTCCTCAAAGTCGGTCACCTCCTCGGGGCGCTCATCCAGCAGCAGGATGATCAGCGTGATCTCCTTGTGATTATGCACAATGCATTTCGCAATATCCTTGAGCATCATCGTCTTCCCAGACCTGGGCGAGGCGTTGATGAGCCCGCGCTGCCCCTTACCCAAAGGGGCGATAAGGTCCATGATGCGTGCCGAAACCGGGCAGATGGACTTGGGCAGCTCAAGGATGATGCGCTGCTTGGGAAAGGTGGCCGTCAACTTGTCGAAATGCGTGGGGGCCTGGTAGTTCTCGATCTCCAAGTCATCGACATGGGTGATGCGATCAATGGCGAGATACTTGTCCCTGTCCTTGGGCGCCCTGGCGATGCCGCGGATGCGGTTGCCGGCGCGGAGGTTGAACTTTCGGACCAGAAACAGGGGGACGAACACATCCTCAGGCAGGGGGGCGAAGCTGTAGCTCGGATATTTGATGAGCCCGAAGTTTTCGGCTCCCACCTCAAGAATTCCGTCGACAAGAACCCGGGTGCGGTGATCCGCCATCCAGGAAAGCACGTCATAAATGAGCTGATGCTTGGTGCGGGCCGCGTTGATCTTGAAGTTGACGCTGGCGGCAAGCTGCTGGATTTCCCCAAGGCTCATGCCGTGCAGGGAGTTGAGGGAGATTTCCAAGGGGAATGGCGGTTCGGGAGGAGGCGTGGCAGGCCTTTCAGAAACAGCAGGTGCATCAACTCCATCCGTGGTCCTACCCGCGGCATCCTGAACCTGACCTTCAGTCAAAGACGGAGAAACATGGGATGCGGAGACATTTTCAGGCACCGTAGCCTGCGCATCAGAAAATGAAGGGCTGGAGGTGGGTTCAGGGGAGACTGTTGGATTCATGCGGGCAGGAGTTGTTTTGCGAGTGTCAGCACCTGGGCCTCAAGAGCACCACGATCACCATCATTCCAGATGACCCCGTCAGCTCTTTCAACCTTGGCCTCAATGGACCACTGGGAACCCAGCATCCTTTCGGCGGTGCCTTGGTCGAGTTCCCGTAGTTCCATCAAGCGCCTGATCTGCACCGCCCGGCTGGCAGCCACCACGATGACCTGATCCGCTGTTACTATGCCACCAATCTCATAGTGCAGAGGGACTTCCGCAAGAAAAAGTTCAGCCCCCCCCCCACGAACCCGTGAACGCTCCATTTCCAGCCCCTCCAGAATGCGGGGGTGCAAGATCTCCTCCAGGGAACGCTTCAGAGCGAGGTCGGAAAACACCATCTGGCGCAGCCAGGAACGGCTGATCCGCCTGCCAGAGGCGGCGGAAGGATCCTGCTCGAATACAGAAGCACCGAAGCTGCCCTCCAACTGATCCATGATGCTGACATCCTCCATCAGACGCCTCGCCTCCTGGTCACAGGAAAAGGAGCCCACCTTCGCCAGCCCGATGTGTTCCAACAGGCCGACAACCGAGCTTTTACCACAGCCAAGGCCGCCGGTGACAATCCATGAAATCATATGCAAAAGAAGAAGGCAGGAGACTTGCATCTCCTGCCTTCGAGTCAAATTCAGCGACTGTTGAAGGATCAGTTGCCCACGGGAGGAAGAAGCGGGTTCGGTGTCTCAGCCGACTCTTCAGTCGAGGAGCCCGTTCCCTGGTTACGGATGCGGTTGCCCGCAGGGTCAATCAGGGAGGCGGTCACGAAGATCATCAGGTTGCGCTTGAAGTGGTCTTCAACCTGGGAGCGGAACAGACGGCCGATGAAGGGCACGTCACCCAGCACGGGCAGTTTGTCCTCAACATCCTGCACGTCCTCACGAATAAGACCGCCGAGCGCGACGGTCTGACCATCCCAGACGGTCACCGAGGTTTTCACCTTGCGAGTGGAGAAAATGGGCTGGTTGATGATGTTGGGGGTGAGTTCAACACGGCTGCCGTTAGGGTTAAGCACGGTGGGCGGCTGGACGCTGTAGATCGGGTTGCCATAGTTGACGAAGCCGTCGAATTCCGTCACTTCAGGCAGAAGGTTGAGGTCAATCGATCCATTTTCACCAATCACCGGGTCAACTTCCATGCGAACACCAACCGGACGCATTTCGAAGGCCGTCGGGGTCGTGGGAGTGACAGGAATCGAGGAAGAAGAACCACCGACGCCACCGCCACCCGTCTGGTTGCCGACGTTGGTCGGAATCTGCGGCGGGTCGAACTCCGTGGGATAGATGAATTCGCGAATCACTTCCACCGTGGCAGGCTGGCCGCCCTTGGTGGTGACACTGGGGGCACTCATCAGGTCGACGCCTTTGCGCTGGGAAAGCGCACGGATGACCATGCCAAACTGTGGATCGGTGAAGATGCCGGCAATGGAAAGCACACCAGGCGCAACGGTGTCTGACGTTGCATCAATAGGATTAAACAGAGAGTCGATGCTGTCACCACGAACAGCCCTGGAACCAGATCGCAAACCACGAGTGACAGGTGCAACCAAGGCAGTGGTCGGATTATTAGCCCCAAGCACGTTGGCAATGCTTCCTGTGTAAGAGGCACGACCGCCCCAGTTACCATTGGTGCCACCACCGACGTCCAAGTTGTCAGCGTTGACGCCGACTCCGCCCAGCAGCCAGTCAAAGCCGAGTTCGTCGGTGTTTTTCTGGGTCACTTCGACGAACTTGGTGGTCACATACACCTGCTTGGTGATTCGGCCGATGATCGAGTCAACGAAGGCCTCGACAAGATCGAGGTTGGGCTGGGTGTTCTTGACGATGAGCTGGGAGGTGACCTTGTTGAAGACCGCCGTGGCTCCTTCGGGGAAGGGAATGCCCTGCTCTTTAAGGATTTCAAGAGCGCTCTTGCGCCTGATCAGGCCGGATGCTGCACCAGCGGCGGCGCCACCACCTGCGGCGAAGGGATCGGCCGGAGCGGCTGCGGGGGCCGCGTCGCCACCCGTGGTGCCCATGGTTTCAAAGTCCGGCGGGACTTTGTAGATGCGGGTGAACTGCTCGGTCGTGGTTTCCGTCACCGGAACAATCAGCACGGCGAAGGGCTCAACCTTGTACTTCATGCCGGCAAGCTCAGTCACATAGCGCAGCGCCTCAACCATGGGCACGTCTTTGAGGTCAAGGCTGATGGAAGCCGTCGGAGCGTTGTCGCCTGGTTTCAGAATGATGTTGACGCCTTTGCGTGCAGGGTCGGTCTCGAACACGTCAAGATCACGGCTCTTGATACGCAGGAATTCAACAGCCTCGTCGATGCTGGCACCGGAGAACGCCACCTGGGGGAAGATGATTTTTTGCATCTTCTGGCTGAGATAGACCGTCGGCGCACGAGCACCGGACTGGGTGCCTTCGACCTGGAATCCCTTGACCGGGGGCTTGTGCTCCCAGGCCTCGGTCACCATGTTCAGCATGCGGACGCGGTTATGATCGTAGGCCGAGGTCAGGTATTGGGAACGCTTCTGCTCAGCGAGCTCCATGCCACGCCGGGCGGCGGTGTTGTAAGGGTCGGTGCGCAGGACATCCTCATATTCCTCCATCGCCTGGTCGTAATTACCGATTTCCACGGCGCTTGCGGCCTTGATGAGTCCCTTCTGAACTTTTCCGACGTTTTCGACGTGTTCAGCCGACAGAGCCTGCGGCCAGCGGTCGGAATCATTCATTTCAGCCGCGAAGAGCGCAGCCTTCTTGTGCCCGGGAACGGCGGCGGTGGCCTCGTCCAGCAGTTTGCGGGCCGCCTCGTAATCGCCAGCGACGGTCTTTTCACGCGCAACAGCTACGGAACAATCCGCGAACTTGAGGTTGGCAAGCTCGCGCCAGTCCTGGATGAAGGGGGCGTTGGGAAGCTGATCAAACACCTCCTTGGCGGAACGATACTGCGACAGGGCCGTTTCACGGTCACCGGAGCCAAAAAGCTCATCCCCTTTCTCCATGGCCTTCTGGGCATCTTGAATGCGGGCCAGACGGCGGGCAATCTCACGCTCGGCAATGCCGGGAACACTGTTATTGTACCCACCGCTCTGTGTCTGGGCAGGGAGGCTGGACAGAGGGATGGCGGCCGAGATCAACAGGGCGAGTTGCTTTCTTTTCATTCGGGAGGGGGAGGTCATGGGCGCTGGGGAAAAGGAAATTTGGCGATAAGCTGGTTTTTTTAGCAAGGCGTTGACGCTTTTGGCGAGATGTTTTTTCTGTTTTTTGACTCAACCTTTCTTGATGGTGATTGACTCTCCGCTTGGATTCTTCCCATCAACGGGCACGATGACTGCCTGGGATTCTTCAATGCTCAGGACCTTGAAAGTCACGCCGAGTCCTGGGATTTGAAATGTTTCACCTTCACGCACCTTGCGAACTTCTGGCGTGCCAATGCGGAATTCGAACTCGGCCTCGTAGTCGGCCAGGTTGGTTTCCTGCCCCTTCACAATCACGAACTCCTTGTTGGTGGAGATGTCCACGCACTTAAGTTCTGAAACATCCGTCTCAAGGCCGGTCGTCGGGCTTTTTTGCAGCTTCTGGGTGAAGGTCAGAGCCTTGAACCTGGCCGCTGCATTTTTATCAAACCCAAACTCATCGCCCGGGGAGACAAATTTGCTGGCCTTGGGCTCGGGAGCAATGCGCTGCACCTGGAAGGGCGGCGAACTGCTGTTCAGCTTGATCTTGTAATCGTGGGTGATGCGCTGCTTCAGGAAGAGCTTCTGCGTCACCGGAGGATGGGAGTGCTCATCACGCGGGTTGGTCTTGGCGTTAAACTCCTCCTCATTGGAAAATCCGTCGTTGTCAGGATCCATCGCGCCGACGTTGGGGGATTCAATGTTCGGAAGGTCGTTCTTGACCAGGAACTCATTGGTCATGGGCGGACGCAGGACCGGTTCCGGAACCTGGAGGTCGAACAACTGGTCCTCTTTTTGGAGCAGCAGGATCGACTTGTTCAAAGGCACCGGCTTGCCGTTGATCACCGGGGAGACCCAGCTCACCTTTTCCATCAGCCTGCCCAGCACGCTTTTGACGCGTTCCGTCGGAGGAGGGTTCAGGTTGTTGGGAGAAGATGCCTGCCGGATTGCAAGCCTTTCTGAAAGCCCCTGACTGTCCAGGATGGTGAATGTCACAACGCCGACCGCAAGCACGGCGGCGACGATGAGCAGAACCTTTTCGTAATTACCGTTCTTCTTCTGCATGGAATCTTGATTGTGAGGGGGGTGTTCTCAGCGAGAAGCAGCCGCAGAGGCCTGGGGGTTGAGGAATTTGACCAAGTCGATCTCAATGAAGGCCCGGAGAGTCTCACGACCCAGGACGACACGCGAATCGGGGGCCGCCGGCTGAATTCCAGGCGTGGTAGGCTTGGCTTCAGCGGGTGCTGGCTGCCCCGCGGCTTCTTCGGCCGGGGCCGCAGCAGGATCAGTCGGGGCATCCAGAGAGCCTCCGGCAGCAACACGGGGAGGCCCAACCTGGGCCTCGTTCTCAATGCGAACGAGCCTTGCCACGGTGAAGAAGGGCATCTCCGATGGGCTGGCGAGTGAGCTGAGAAGCGTTTGAAGGGCTCCCTGGTCGGCACGGACCACGACGCGAACCTGACGGCGCTCGGTGATGTTGATGCCAGGAGACGCCTGGCCGGCGCCCTTGGCAGTTCCCTTGGCCTTGGATGCTTGACGCGACTGCTTGCCTGCCTCGCTTTTCTCCGAGGCAAGAGGTGAGCGTTCCAGCTGATCCACCGATTTGACGCCGCTTTTGAGCAACAACCTGGTGATTTCTTCAATGGAATCCAGGTAGGTCGAAAGCTCGGCGGCCACCTGGTCGGACTTGGGAAGCTCGCTGGTGTACTGATCAAACGCCAGGTTGAATTCCCCGGGCAGACGACTTCCCCCAGCCTTCTTGATTTCTGCAATCCGGGCCTTCAGCTTGGCCTGAAACTCCGTGTTGGAAGTTGGCTTGTCCTCCGGCTGAAGCTTGTAAAGAACCAGGGACAGTTTTCCGACCTCGTTCGTGTATTCCTGCACAAGCTTCTGCTTTTGCGCCAGGTTTTCCGGCGTTGGAGCAAGCGGGGCCCCCTTGAGCCTCGCCAGGGAGGCATTGGCCATGTCAAACTCCTCCTGGGCGCTGGAGGCGCCGGACCAGGCGTTGAACAGCATCACTCCGAGTCCGACCACACCGGCCCCAGTGAGACCCAGGATGGCGGCAGGCACTTTGTTGTCTTGAATCCAGCTCATCAGTCTTTGAAGTTCATTGTCTGCTTGAGGGGCAGCTCGATTTTAAAGGTGTAGGCATAGCGGTCCTCTTCAACACCGCTCTGCGCACTGACAAATTCAGCCCGCTTGGCCTCAAAGTCGGCGACATCAAACCAGGGAAGCTTGGCCAGTGCGGCGGCATAGCGGTAGACCACCTGCTCGCCTTCATCATTCTTCCGGTAGAGTCCCTGCAGACGGAGGCTGTAGGCAGGTCCTGCTCCGGCGGCGGTTTCCTCGGCCTTGGATGATCCGCTTTCCCCCTGCCCGACAAGCTGGGGGGTGATGGAGGCCTTGTCCTTCAAGGGCTCGATCAAGGTCAACCAGATCAGGTCATTGTCGAACTTGGCGTTCAGGTCCGTCAGCAGCCTGACCCAGAAGGAGCGTTCGGCCACCGCCTGCTCAAGCTGCTGGCTCAAGGCTGCGTACTGGCCCTGCTGGGCGTCAAGGGCGGCGATCTTGTCACCCATGTCTTTGAGGCGGGCATTTTCAGCCATCATTCCGCCGAGCTTCTCACGGATCACACGTTCGCTGTTCTGGTAATAAACCACGCCGGCGCCGAGCGCGGCCCAAAACAGGAGCATGCCAAGAATCAAGGCCGGCGTCCTGCGTGCGGCGTCCCGGGCGCTGGCGACGGCCGTGGGCACAAGTTCGACTTCGGAAGGACAGCCGCCCGACGATCTCAGGGCAAGGCCGACAAGTTCGCCCAGAAAGGGTGCGTCAGCAGCGGCCACGTCCGGCTTGAGCGAGCGGTCAAGCTGAACACCGCGCAGCGGGTTGAACACTTCAACCGGCAGCTTGAGCTTCTCATTCAGGAAGGAGATCATGTTGCCGAGCAGGGCGCCACCACCTGTGATGAAGACGCGTCTGGGCTGGGCACCGCCCTGCTGACTGCGGTAGAATGTGATGGTGCGCATGACCTGCGTGTGCAGGTTCGACGCCGCGTTCCGGATGACCTTGGAAAGCGCAGCGATCTCCGGATCTTCGTGCTCCTGAACCGCGCCGCCGGGGGCGATGAAGCCACGGTTGATCTTCTGGGACTCGGCCTCGGCAAAGCCGATGCTGAACTCCTTGGAGACGGCGGAGGTGATGGAGGCTCCGCCCACCAGGAAGTTGCGGATGAAAAAGCGACCCGGCTCCACGAAGACCATGTTGGTGGACCTGGCCCCCAGATCGATCAACACAGCCGGTTCATCCACATCAGGATAGCTGTAGCGGAAGGCGTTGTAGAGGGCCAGCGGCGCCACGTCGACTCCAGCGGTGGCAAGCTTGGATTCAACGACCTGGTCATTGATCTCGTTCAAGGCATCCGACTTCATCGCAACCAGCACGACCTCGGTCTCGACGCCTCCTTCGGATGAAAACTCATAGTCCCAGACCACTTCATTGATCGGGAACGGAACATTCTGTCGGGCTTCAAACTCGACGATCTGCGCAACCCGGTCATCCTGAACGGGAGGGAGTTTCACGAACCGGTTGAAGACGGTGTGTCCTGCGACCGCATACCAGACGGCCGAGCCCTTGATTTTCAGGCGGCTGGCGAGCTCCTGAAGTCCGATCTTGAGCTGAGGAATGCGGGTGGCATCCACGGTGGGATCTCCAGGCATGTCGACGAACTCGTAACGTTTGAGAACGAGATCACCTCCAGATTTGGAGAAAATGGCCCCTGAAAGACGCTGGGAACCCAGGTTCAGGACCGCGATGATTTTGCTGTCTGCCATGCTAGGAAAATAAATTCAGGCCGGTTGAGCAGGAGCTGGGGCTCCAGGCTGGGATTGACTGTCAGTTACTTGTTTTTCACGCCGACGTCATAATCGCCCCATAGAATGGCGAAGGGCGTGTCCTTCTTGGGCAGCATGGTGTTGTCGTTGATCGACAGGCCGTCCGTCTTCTCCCACCAGGGCCCCTTGATGCTGCCGTCTCCTGCGACGCGCTGCCCTTCCACCATCACCTCAACCCCCCAACCGGTGACATCTGAAGGCTGGAAAGTGTCTTTTTCAAGGATGCGGCGAAGCATGGCTGGGGAGACATAGGCAAGGGCGTGGCAGCGCTCAGAGGCCGGGATGTCGACGTATTCGAGGGATCCTTTGATCACCTGACGGCGACCGTCCTTGCTCGTGGTGCTCATGGCCAGGTAGTAGTTGACCGTCATCGACGGCAGGCTGCCGTTGCGACCACCCGCAGCCTGTGGAAGTTTGATGTCAAATTCCATGTCGATTTCGAGCCACTCCTTGGGGCGCCAGTTCCTGGCAGGCACGTTGGACGCCTCAAACTGGGGGGTCTGGATGTTGGTGAACTTCAGCGGTTTGATGTCCACCTTGACGGCAGGAGCCGTCTGGGCTTGCAGACCGGTCACGGCCAGCGCCAGGACGGCCAGAGCGAAATGAAGGGATTTCATGAGGAATCGGGGGGTGGTCACAGACTTGCGCTCGGTAGGTCGGTTACACGGGCTGGGGTCACGTGAATTAATTCTTTTTATTCTCAAACTGCGCCGCTCATCAAGACTTGATTGCAAGAAACTCACGAAAATAGGCGATCGTGCGCGTGATGCCCTCCTCGAAATCGACCTTCGGTTCCCAGCCAAGGAGCTGTCTGGCCAGCGTGATGTCAGGCTGGCGGACCTTGGGATCATCGGTGGGCAGTTCCTTGTGGATGACAGGCTGATCCACACCGGTGTGTTTCAGGATGGCCCTGGCAAACTCAAGAACGGTCATTTCACGGGGATTCCCAATGTTCACCGGCTCATGGTAGCCGGACTGGGACAGGCGGAAAATACCGTCGATGAGGTCGGAGACGTAGCAAAAACTGCGGGTCTGCGAACCATCGCCAAACACGGTCAGCGGCCTGCCCTGGAGCGCCTGGCCGATGAAGGCCGGCACCACCCTGCCATCCTCCAGGCGCATGCGCGGGCCGTAGGTGTTGAAGATGCGGACAATCTTGGTGTCCACGCCATGCGCCCGGTGATAGGCCATGGTCATCGCCTCCGCAAAGCGCTTGGCCTCGTCGTAACAGCCGCGCGGGCCGATGGGGTTGACATTGCCCCAGTAGGTCTCCTTTTGCGGATGCTCCAGGGGGTCGCCGTAGCACTCGCTGGTCGAGGCGATCAGAAACGTCGCCCCCTTCTCCTTGGCCAGGCCCAGCGCGTTGTGCGTTCCGAGGGAACTGACCTTCAAAGTCTGAATGGGAATCTGCAGGTAGTCGATCGGTGAGGCCGGCGAGGCAAAATGGAAAATGATGTCCACCTTTCCAGGCAGGAAGATGAATTTCGTCACATCATGCTTGATGAAATCGTAGTCGGGATTGCCGGCCAGATGCTCGATGTTCCGGACGTTTCCTGTGATCAGGTTGTCCAACCCGATCACCTTGTAGCCCTCGGCAAGCAGACGGTCGGTGAGGTGCGACCCGAGGAAGCCGGCGGCTCCGGTGACAATGGCGGTTTTTTTGGCTGACATGGGCGGGGGAAAACGAAGGGCCGCGATTCTGTGGCTTTTCCCGTAAAGCGCAAGCAGGACTAGTCCGTGGAACGCAGCAATCCCTGCCAGACCTCAGGCGACCTTTTTCCCGGCCTCGCCTCTCCTCCCGGGATCACCACCCTTCCCCGCCACTCGACGGCGGGCGTGGTGACCCGCGAAAACGGCACTTCACCCGCCGTGCTCCACCGGTCCTTGGCGGGATCATAGGCCAGGATCCTCCAGGGGAATCCGGGGTGCTTGTCCTTGGGTTCAAAGTTCACCAGGGAGCCGTCATCCCCTCCGATCAGAAAAAGCCGGCCGTCTCGGCCTGGCAGCGGACTCGGCGCAGCCACGGCGGCATGAGCCAGCGCGGCGACCTTCCGCCACCCTGCCGAGGCGCTGTAGCACCAGCCATCCTTCAACCATTCACGTTCCGCCTTGCCATCGGCACCCTGCTTGAGCGAGGCACCGCTAAACAGATAAACCCTGCCATCCGCCGCTGCCATGGAGGCAAGAATGCGGGCAGGACCGGGACAAGGCTCGAGCTGCTTCCATCCCGCTTCAGAGCGTGAGAGGTCAAGCGCCCAGAAGGTTGCCAGGGCCGCCATGTCCGCAGGACGCTCAATGCCGCCAGCCACATAAACAATGCCGTCAGACGCCACCCCGGCCATGAAGGCACAGGGCCGGGGCAGGTCAGGAAGCCTGTCAAATCGGGCTTCCACACCCTCCAGCCAAAGCTTCCAGACCGACCGGAAGTGTTCCTGGACGTCCCCGCCGCCGATCAGCAGCACCCCCTGCTGGGTTGTCAGGCTCACTCCGTAACCGTTCGGCCTTGGCAGCCTTCCGGCCTTTTCCCACTTTCCCGCAGGATCACGTAGAACGTGCACATCATCGTACCACCGCTTGACACCTCCCTCCCATGGCATCTTGTCCGGAAAATTCGTGCCTCCGGCCACGATCAGTGAGTCGGCACTGACGCCGGCAAAGGCCCCGGCAAAGCCCTCCTTGTCGGGCAGAGGCTCCAGCCGTGTCCATTGCCCCTGCGCTGAGGCGGCAAGCAGGCAAAGAAGCAGAATTTGAGCATGCATGCGCCAGGATACTTTCAGGCACTCGCTCAAAACAATCGCAAATGCAGGCCTGCCTGAATCGTACTGACAGGACGATGTCCCATCCCCGGATCACCGCTATCTTCATGCTTTTCCTGGCTGGAAGCCTTCGACTTCCAGGCGCTGCGCCGGAGGTGAGGAAAACGACGATCGAGTTTCGCAAGCCGCCCCACAATTACCTCACCCATGAGGCCAGGGACCGCTTTGCCGGCCTGCTCAAAATGCTCAACTCCGGCGAGGTCAGGCTCGACACCACGGATGACAAGGCCTTCCTGGCCAGCCTGCTCAACGCCCTCGACGTGCCCGTCAGCTCCCAGATCCTCGTCTTCTCCGCCAGCTCCCTGCAGAGCGAGATCATCAACCCGCGCAATCCTCGCGCCCTTTACTTCAACGAGGACACCTATGTCGGTTTCGTCCCGGGCGGCAAGGTCGAGGTCATCAGCATGGACCCCACCCATGCCGCCATCTTTTACATCTTCGACCGCCTCCGGCCCGGCGGAGGCCTGCCGATCATCGCGCGTTCGGACAAATGCTTCAACTGCCACGCCGGCAACGCCACCCGCCGTGTGCCGGGGCTGATCGCCGAGTCCCTCCTGCCCATGGCCAGCGGCGCCAGCCTGGAAACCTACCGTCGCGACGAGCAGGGCCATCAGATCCCGCTCGACCAGCGCTTCGGCGGCTGGCACCTCACCGGCGGTCATCACCTGGCCTCGACGCATGCCAACCTGATGGGCGTCAGCACCACCGCCGGCAAGTTTGACAAGGTGTCCGCCGAACCGGGGCAGATGTGGGACATCAACCGCCACCTGCGGCCCACCAGCGACATCCTGCCCAACCTGCTCCACGAACACCAGCTGGGCTTCGAAAACCGGGTCTTCCACGCCGCCTACGTCATGCGCCAGCTCCTGGCCGACGGTCGCGGCACCCTGCCCTTCTCCGCCAAGGCCGAGTTTGAAAAAATCGCCGACGAACTGGCCCGTTACATCCTGTTCACCGACGAGGCAGCCCTTCCCAAGGCGGGCATTGAAGGTGATCCAGCCTTCATGAAGGACTTTGCCCGCAATCGCAAGCCCGCCCGCAGCGGACTCGCGCTCAAGGATCTCGACCTCAAGAACCGGCTGTTCAAACACCGTGCGAGCTACATGCTCTACACCGAATCCTGGCAAAAGCTGCCCGCCATGCTCAAGGATCGCGTTTACTACAAGATGGCGGAAGGGCTGCGTGATCAAAACCCAGCACCGATCGGCGCCCACATCCCCGTCCAGGAAAAGCTCGCCATCCGCAGCATCCTCAAGGAAACCCTCCCCGGCCTGCCCTCGTGGTGGCGGTGAAAATCACGCAGGGACTGCCGCAGTCACACGCCCCGGCCGGCCGCGCGCCTTCTCCGCCTTGAGCTGGCCGCAGCCCGCCGCCACATCGATGCCCCGTCTCTGGCGGATCGTGCAGGGAATGCCGCTTTCCTGGATGAGCCGGTGAAATTCCCTGGCCGAGGCCTCGGCGCTCTCACGTCCTGCAAACCCCGCCGTCTCATTCAACGGGATCAGGTTCACATGCGCGTTCAAACCCTGGAGCAGCCCGGCAACACGGGCGGCATGCTCAGGAGTGTCGTTGACCCCGGCGATCAGCGTCCAGGCAAAGAAGATCTTCCGCCTCGTGACCTCGCCATAAAACCGGCAGGCGGCGACGAGATCGGCAAGAGGCCAGCGCTGGTTGGCCGGGATCAGGGCGTTGCGCTCGTCATCCGTGCTGCCATGCAGGCTCACCGCAAGGTTGTAGGGCCTGCCCTCCTCGGCCATGCGCCGGATGGCGGGCACGACACCCACGGTGCTGACCGAGATCTTCGCCGGGCCGATGTTGGCGCCGCGCGTGTCGCTGATGATCTCCATGGCGCGCATGACCGCGTCATAATTGTGCAACGGCTCGCCCATCCCCATCAGGACCAGATTTCTCAGCCGCAGGCCGCGTGCCGCCAGAATGCGCCGCGCATGATGCACCTGGGCCACGATCTCCCCCGGCCGGAGATGGCGCACAAAGCCCATCTGGCCGGTGGCGCAGAAGACGCAGCCCATGGCACAGCCCGCCTGCGTGCTGATGCAGGCCGTGTGCCGGCCTTCGTACCCCATGATCACGGTTTCGATCTCCTGCCCGTCGGCCAGGCGGAGCAGGAACTTGTGGGTCAACCCGTCGCCGCTGGGCGTCTCCGCCGCCACTGGCAGGACATCGGTGAAAACCTCGGCCCCCAGCTTCGCCTCCAGCCAGCGCCGCAAGGGCGGCGAGAGGTCGCTCCGGGCCAGCACGTCAGTTTCCGCATGGAAATGCAGGGAATTCCAGAGGGTCTTGGAATGCACCGCCGCCAGACCGTCCGCCACCAGGCGTGAACGCAGCTCATCAAAGGTAAGATCAAGAAGATGCGGGCTCACGGAGGCTCAAGGACGGCGGATAGGGGGCGATTCATTGGCGCGCCACCAGCTTGAGACGAAACTTCTCGACCGCCGCCTTGATCAGCGGGTCGTTTTGAAAATCCTCCGCACCTGCGGCAGGTGGGGCCTCCGGAGCGTCGGGGGCTGAAGCCGGGGCTTCGGATGCAGGCGCCGTTTCCACGGCCTTCACGGGCTCCGCCCTGGGCTCGGGTTTTGGCGAAGGCGCGTCGAGCAGGTCAAAGCTCATCTCACTGGCCATCGGAGGAGCCAGGGAGGCGTCAATCACGAACTCAAACTTCACCGCCGAGCCAAGAATCTCCTCGGCGACCGACTCCAGATATTTTTTTTGGTTATCCCGGTTCAGACTGTCCCTGGCATGGGCTTCCGTCGTGGGGAAGCCGACCTTCATCACGCCGCGGGCAAAGGACAACACGGTGCCGATCTTCAGCCAGCTGACGATCAAGGCGCGTCGCTCCTGGATCACAGCCGTAAAATCGGTCCAGAACTGCTCAAGGTTCACTTCGGCGGATGGCGAAGCAGGCTCGGCAGCTCGGACGGAAGGAGCCGCGACAGGGGCAGGAACGGGTGTGGCAACCGGGGGCGGGGCCGGATCAGGCTCGGGCGCAGGTTCCGGCTCCACAAAACGGGCGGCGGAAACCACCGGCTCTGGAGCCAACCTGATTTCCGGCTCGGGCGCGGTCACAACGGCCTCCGCACTTTTGGGACCACGTTCAGGCGCCGGAGCGGCGGCACGGGCAGTCGTCACCTGCGGAGGGCGGGGCATCACTTTGGGGACAGGGCCTCCCGGACCGCTGTCCAGGGCCTCGATCACATCGCTCAGGCTGACTTCATTCAGGTGCTGCACGGCCTGGATGACACCCAGTTCCAGGTGCAGCCGCTTGTTTGTCGCCCAGCGCATCCGGACGTCCACCTCGGCCAGTCCGTCCACGATCCGCAGCAGCTGCTCGGTGGTCGCCATCTGGCTCTGCGCCGCGACGCGTTCGGCAATCTCGGGCTCCAGGTCCTCGGCGCCGGCCTCAGGATCGGCCTGGCTGACGAGCAGGGTGCGGAAGTGCTGGATCAGGTCGGCCAGCAGCTTGCCCAGGTCCTTGCCCGACTCGCTGGTGTCATGCACGGCCTGCAACGCCGCCACGGTGTCGCTTTCCAGAATCTGCTGCGCCAGCTGCACCACCGTCTGCATGGCGGTGAACCCGAAGATGTCGAGCACGTCCTGCTCGCTGATCTTGCTGCCGCAGAAGGCCACCAACTGGTCGAGCATCGACTGCGCGTCGCGCATGCCTCCGTCCGCCCCCTTGCCGATGGCAAAAGCGGCCTTTTCGTCCAGATCCACCCCCTCAAGCTTCGCAATGTGCAGAAGGTGACGGGCGATCACGTTGAGCGGGATGCGGCGCAGATCGAAGCGCTGGCATCGGCTGATGATCGTCGGCAGGATCTTGTTTGCCTCGGTGGTGGCAAAGATGAACTTCACATGGGGCGGCGGCTCCTCCAGGGTCTTCAACAGTGCGTTGAAGGCGGAGGGCGAGAGCATGTGCACCTCGTCAATGTAGTAGATCTTGTAGCGGCACCTGGCCGGGGCGTACTTGACGCTCTCACGCAGGTCCCTGACCTGGTCGACGCCGTTGTTGCTGGCACCGTCGATCTCCAGGACGTCCAGGCAGTTGCCCTCGGCGATCTCCTTGCAGAGCGGGTCCTCGGGGTCGAAATCAATGCTCGGCCCGCCGGGGCAGTTGAGCGCCTTGGCGAAAATGCGCGCCGTGGAGGTCTTGCCGGTGCCGCGCGGCCCTACAAACAGGTAGGCATGAGCCAGCCGTTCCTGGGCAATGGCGTTCCGCAGAGTGCGCACGACATGTTCCTGGCCGAGCACGTCGGCGAAGGTCTTGGGACGATATTTGCGGGCAAAAACCTGGTAGCTCACGACCGGAGACTAGGCCGCGTTTTCCCTCTGGCAACGGAGCATTCTTCCGGCGGCACACTTAACCAGCCCAGGCCTGTGAAGAACCCAAGATTGACAGGGTGAAGCCCAATGAATGGAAGGCACCAAGCTGTTGAAGACTTTATTTTACTTTTAACGTAACCTTCACAAGCCCTGTCCGTATGCAGGGTTGGTCCCATGAACTGCCTACGCCTCCTCTTCATCCTCCTGGCCCTGCTGGCTCAGGCCTGGCCTTTCCAGGCGGGAATGTTGGGTGGCAGCCCTCAGCCAGCCTGCGAAATGGGCTGCTGTGCAGCGATGGCTGAAACCGGGATGCAATCGTGCGGCTGTCTGGAGGAGCCCGCAACGGTTCCGGCCAGCCCAGTCCTGCCCGTTCCTGCGGCCCACCGGCAAATCCTGGCCGAGGTCGTCTGGAGGGAGCTTGAGCCCTTGGGGATTCAACGTCCCTCCCAGACCCTTCCCACGGAACACCCCCGTGACGCAACTGCCGGAGAAACCCGCACGCCGCATGTCCGGCGGTCGGTGTTGTACTGCTCCCTGCTGAACTGAGTCGGCGTCATTCCCAGACGCACCATGCCTGTGCATCGCGGCCCTGAGGGGCTGCGCGTGCCCATAAAACGGGTTTTCAGCCCCCTCCTCGACTCATCATCAGCCATGAAATCATCCAGCCAGTTTGCAGCGCTCGCCTTCCTCTTGCCAGCATCCCTCCTCGCCTGCGACACCTGCGGGGGAAGAGGCCCGGCCGCCGGCCAACGGGTCGTCGAATATGACCTTCATATCGCCGAACAACGCCTCAGCCCCGCCGGGAAACGCGTGCGCGCCCTCACCATCAACGGCGGCATCCCCGGCCCCACCCTGCGTTTCCGCGAAGGCGACTTTGCAAGAATCCGCGTTCACAACGACCTCCGGAACGAGGAGACGTCAACCCACTGGCACGGCCTGTTGCTGCCTAACGAACAAGATGGCGTGCCCCATGTGACCACGCCCCCGATCCGGCCGGGCTCCGTCCACACCTTTGAGTTCCCCCTGCGCCATGCCGGCACCTACTGGTTCCATTCCCACACCCATCTCCAGGAGCAGAGCGGCGTCTTCGGCAGCATCGTGGTCGAACCCCGGGGCGGCGAACCCGTGAAGACTGACAGAGAGCAGGTGCTGGTGCTTTCCGACTGGACAAACTACAACCCGATGGAGGTCCTGCGCATGCTCATGCGCGGCAGCGACTACTTCGGCATCCTGCGCCACAACTCCCAGAGCATCCTGGGGGCCTGGAGACGCGGCATGCTGAAGGAGTATTTCCAGCGTGAATGGGACCGCATGCCGCCCATGGACTTCTCGGACGTGGGCTACCACGCCTTCCTCATCAACGGCCGCCGGCAGACACGCATCGAAGGCAGGCCGGGTGAGCGCGTCCGGCTGCGGGTGATCAACGCCAGTGCCGCCACCTATTTTTACCTGAACTCCAGCGCCGGCCCCATGACCCTCATCGCCGCCGACGGCCCCGCCGTTCAACCGGTGCAGGTGGACCGTTTCCTCATGGCCATCGCCGAAACTTACGACCTGCTCATCACCATTCCTGCCAGCGGCGAATTTGAGCTGCGCGCCACCAGCCAGGATGGCAGCGGCCACGCCTCCGCCTTCTTCGGCCAGGGGACCGCTCATCCCGCCAGCGACCCTCCCAGGCCCAATCTTTACCAGATGGACCAGATGCTGAACCTGGCCCTTGAGGAGCAGGAGGACGATCCACGGGCCTCTCTGCGCCTTGACCGGCCCGGCTCGCCCTACCGCCTGCTGAAGGCGGTGAAGGACACCACGCTGCCCGCCGGTCTGCCACGTCGCAGAATCACCCTGCATCTCACGGGCGACATGAACCGGTACATCTGGAGCTTTGACGGGAAGACCATCGCCCAGGACCCCTTCATCAAGATCCGGAAGGGGGAGATCATCGAGCTTGAGCTCATCAACGACAGCATGATGCATCATCCCATCCACCTGCACGGGCACTTCTTCCGCCTGCTGATGGGAAACGGCGCACGCTCACCCCTGAAGCACACCGTCGACGTCCCGCCGATGAGCAGCCGGCTCGTGGAGTTCGAAGCCAATGAGGACAAGGACTGGATGTTTCACTGCCATATTCTGTACCATATGATGAGCGGCATGGCGCGTGTGTTCCGCTATGAGCAGAAGGCCGCGACACCGGCTGGCGACGGTCACGCCCCTCAGGATCCGGCCACTCCGTCAGAACACCGCCTTGAGCATGCGGGCGGCCTTGGTGAACACGCCCATGACATGAGCCACGTCTGGGGGGCCGCCTCCATTCAAAGCCAGATGAGCAGCGGCCTGCTCACCTGGATGAACCCCAAAAACAACGTCCTGCTCTCCTGGGAGCTCGGCTGGGGAAAGGTGGAGTCCACGGAGCATGAGATCGACCTCACCTACCAGCGCTACCTGGACATGAACTTCCAGGCCTATGCCGGCTTGCGGTTTGCCAATCACGGAGGCGGCGACCGGTTCATTGCTGGATTCAACCACCGCCTGCCGTTCATGATCCTGTCCGACGTCATGGTGGACAGCCGGGGCAACGGCCGGTTCCAGTTGTCCAGGCGCCTGCAGCTCACGCCGCGCCTCGGCGTCGCGGGTTACGCCTTTTACGACACCGGCAGCCATCTGGAATGGGGTGCATCCGCCGACTACACCCTCACCCGCACCACCTCCCTCAGCGTCTCCTATCACAGCGACTACGGCCTTGGCGCCGGTCTGCTTCTCCGCTTTTGAAGGCGCTAGCCCTCGAAAAACACACAACCCCCACCCACACCCAACCCATGAAAACACTCATCACCACCCTTCTGCTCACCCTCGCCTGCTCGGCCCTGGCCGCCGACAAGCCCTACCCGCTCGACACCTGCATCGTCAGCGGCAACAAGCTCGGCACCATGGGCAAGGTTGTCGTCAGGTCCCACGAAGGCCAGGAGATCAAGTTCTGCTGCAAGCCTTGCGTGAAGAAATTCGACGCCAATCCTGCCAAGTATCTGTCCAGGCTGAAAAAGTAATCAGAAACTCCCGCGGCTGGCACGACTTGCAAGGTCCGTGTCAGCCGCAGTCACAATCCAGACAGCCATGGGCGGCGCAGGTCCGGCAGGTGCGTTCGACAAGCTCCCGCAGCCTACGCCTGGCACGGAGCAGCCGGACATTCAACGTGTTCACGCGCAGGTTTGAAAGCCTGGCGTGCTCGCTCGCCGAGCCGCCCTCAAGGTCGATCTTCCGAACGAGCTCGGCATCGGCGGCGGGCAGTCCAGGAAGCAGCTTCATCACACACTGGCAGATGCGGCCCTCATCCTCCGGCCCGGGGTTGGCTGACAGTTCGAACGCAAGAGCCTCAGATGATTCCTCGCGTGTCCGCCTGCGGCGGTGTGCATCAATGATGGCATTCCTCAACACACGATAAAACCAGGTCACAACACCCTCGGCATCCTCAGGCACCTGGTCAGCCTTCATGGCCTTCAAAAGGCACTCCTGAACCAGGTCGGCCGACAGTTCCGGATCGCCGGTGCGTATGCGGGCAAAGCCGACAAAGGCATCAAGATGTTGCAGCAGTGGGTCCAGGGACATGGCAGCCGCCCTGTTCAACGAACCCGCACGGGCCTTCCATTCAGCACCCATTCAAAGAAAAACTTCGCCGGATTGCCGTCATCCAGCGGCAGGCGGATGCAGCCGTGAGAAGCCGGATAGGCGGGCACGCTGGTGAAGCCATGGACGAAGACGTGCCCGTGAATCTGCACGCTCCAGGGCATCGGGGCGTTCTGGTAGCGGCTGGAACGATGCATCACCGCCCGGTAGGGGCCTGCCACAAAATCCCCCTTGGGCGTACTGCCTCGCCGCCCGGAGCTGATGCGCGTCTTCAGCACCAGGCGTCCGCCCTGCCAGCCCTCCAGGGTCTGCGCGGCCAGATTGACCTCCACCCGCTGCGGTGAAACCTGCACGGTGAAGCCGCGAAACAGCCGCCCCACCCGGATCCGCCCCTTGTCATCAGCGGCGGACACGGACGCACCGGCCTGCTGCAAAAGCTCAAGATCCACCAGCTCCGTTCCATCGGTCAGGCTGCGCAACGAACCCGCCCGCATGGGCAGTCCGTTCAGTTCAAAAACCTTGCCATCGTCGTCCTGACGCAGGTTCCACTGCAACTCCTCCACCGCCTCCTCCACGGGCACAAAAACCTTTTCAGGTTCAGCGGCAAACACAATCCCCTCCAGCGTCGCGGCCGTGAGCGGCTGGGCCAAGGCGGGCCATGCCAGCAGACAAAGCATCCATGAATGGAAAGAGCGGCGAGGGTTCCTCATCAGCCGGATCATAACCCCATGAATCAACATTGCCGTCAGATCTTTTTCGGCCCGAAGCAGGCCCCTGTGGCGGCTGCCGCTTCAGCTTGCCAAGATCCGCGCAGACAGGTCTGCTTTTCATCGGTAACACTTTCACGCCTCATCCGTGACCGCTTCATGGAGGCCCTTCATTCCGGCCCCGCCCAAACACCTCCATCCACCATGTCAGCCCATCATCACGACGAACCTGCCTCCTGTTGCTCACACAAGCCGAAGCCTTCCCCGCCCTCCTGCTGCGCGGCGCAACCCGCCAAGCCCTCCTGCTGCGGGCACGGGCATGAGCACGGCGCCTCCGTCCAGCCCTCCGCCTCCGCCAATTATTTCTGCCCGATGTGCCCCGGGGTGGAGTCCGACAAACCGGGCATCTGTCCCAAATGTGGCATGGCCCTGGAACGCAACCCCGCCTTCGGACCGCCGGCTCCAGGTGAAGACGACGCGGAGCTGAAGGACATGACGCAACGCCTTTTCTGGAGCGCGCTGCTGACGCTGCCAATTTTTGTCACCGCCATGGCTCACCTGATTCCAGCCTGGCGTCATGCCGGATGGGCGAATGGGGAAGCTTCGCGCTGGATGCAGTTTGCCATGGCCGCGCCGGTGATCCTCTGGGCGGGAGCCTCTTTCTTCCATCGTGCCTGGCTGTCGCTGAAGCACGGCAGCTTGAACATGTTCACCCTCATCGCCCTTGGGGTTGGCTCGGCCTTTGCCTTCAGCGCCGCCGTCATGCTGGCACCCGGAGCCTTTCCCGCCTCCCTGGCGGACACCCACGGACGCCTGCCGCTCTACTTTGAGGCCGCCACGGTGATCATCGTGCTGGTCCTGCTCGGCCAGGTCCTGGAACTTCGGGCCCGCGCCCGCACCGGCAGCGCCATCCAGGAACTGCTGGGGCTTCAGCCCAAAACCGCCAGGCTGCTCACGCTGGAGGGGGATGTGGAGGTGCCGCTCGAATCCGTGAAGGTGGGCGACCGCCTGCGCATCCGTCCTGGCGAAAAAATCCCTGTGGACGGCCAGGTCATTGAAGGCCGCAGTCATGTCGATGAAGCCATGATCACCGGCGAGGCCATCCCGGTTGAAAAAACCACGGGCTCCCAGGTCACCGGCGGCACCTTGAACCAGCAGGGCTCCATGGTCGTGGAGGCGACCCGCATCGGCGCGGACACCCTGCTGGCGCAAATCGTCCAGCTTGTTGGCGCAGCCCAGCGCAGTCGTGCTCCAGTGCAGGCGCTGGCCGACAAGGTGGCGGCCTGGTTTGTCCCCGCCGTAATGCTGGCCGCCCTGGTCACCTTTGGCCTTTGGTGGAGCCTGGGCCCCGAGCCGAGGCTTGCCCACGCACTCGCAAACGCTGTCGCCGTGCTCATCATCGCCTGCCCCTGCGCGCTCGGTCTGGCCACGCCCATGAGCATCATGGTCGGCATCGGCCGCGGCGCCAGAATGGGCGTGCTGATCCGTGAGGCTGCCGCCATTGAAAAGCTGGCCTCGTTGAACCTTCTGGCCGTGGACAAGACGGGCACGCTGACCCTTGGGCGTCCCGACGTCACGGAGATCCTCACCGCCGCTGAATCCCGCCTCGGCAGCGACGAAGCGCTCAGCCTGGCCGCAGCCGTCGAACGACACAGCGAACATCCTCTCGCCCAGGCCATCACTCAGGCAGCCCAGGCCCGCGGCCTGCCTCGGCTCGACGCCCTTGAGTTCCAAAGCACCACCGGCGGCGGTGTGAGCGGCCGCGTGGCAGAACAGCTCGTGCTCATTGGCAGGCCGGGCTTCCTCCGCCAGCATCAGGTCAGCGGCCTGGAATCTCTGGAAGCCAGGGTTTCTGGTCATCAAGAAGAAGGCAGGACGGCCATCTTCATGGCGGTTGACGGAAAAACCGCCGCCGCGCTGGTGCTTAGCGACCCCGTCAAGCCGACCACGCCGGAGGCACTGGCACGCTTGAAGCAGCTCGGAGTCAGGGTTGTCATGCTCACGGGCGACAACGAGCGCACCGCCGCACGCATCGCGAGCTTCCTGGGCATTGAACGCTTCCACGCGGGAGTCACGCCTCAGGAAAAGCATGCCCTGGTGCTCGGCATGAAGCGTCCGGGCAGCGTCGTCGGCATGGCGGGGGATGGTGTGAATGACGCCCCCGCCCTCGCGGAGGCCGATGTCGGCATCGCCATGGGCACGGGCACGGACATCGCCATGGAAAGCGCCCCGGTCACGCTCGTGCGCGGCGACCTGCGCGGCATCGTTCATGCCATCGAGCTGGGGCGTGCCATGATGCGAAACATCCGCCAGAACCTATGGTTCGCCTTCCTCTACAACGCCATCGGCATTCCGGTGGCCGCCGGCATCTTTTATCCCTGGTTCGGCATTCTCCTCAGCCCCATGCTGGCCGGGGCAGCCATGAGCCTGAGCTCTGTCTCCGTCATCAGCAACGCCCTGCGTCTGCGACGCTTCCAGGCATGATCGGGCGCCTGGCAGGACTTTTGCATCCAATTGGTCAATGATTCTGTCTCATGGCCCAGGTGACAGGATGGACATGATTCGCAGGATAAACAGGATTATTCAGACCTGTTCATCCTGCCCATCTGGTGAATCCGGTCGCAAAAAACCTTTCTCACTTGGTTGCGTAAGCCCTGGGCGCGCGGCTTTCCTTCTTGTCAGGCAGGATCAGGACCGGTAATATCCACGCCATTCAGGAGATCCCGTTCCTGGTTCTTTGCATTTCCCTTTTGACGTGTCGGCCTCTCAGGCGCCGGCCGTCCTCCCCTTCCTGCGGTGCTCGTCCTCAGACTGTTGTGGCCCGGCCCGTTTTTATGACACCGGGAGCCGCGTGACCTGGGTAGTCTTGTCATGCCTTCACTGGAAGACAGCGCCCTTGTTCATGGGCACCCACCTCGTCTCCTTGGGATTCGAGGCCCCCAGATCGAACGACACAGGTGGGTCAGGCGCCCCGGCTTCGTCCGGGGCGCTTTGTTTGGCACACGTGCTCATCCTGCATGAACCACATCCACTGAATAGATCGGGCCTCAGTCCTGTCTCATCCCCGCCATGGAAACCCCTTCAGCCACCCCTCCTCCGTCCGCCAGGCAAGGCCTTTCAGCCCGGCAGATCCTGCTGATCGTCTTTGGCAGCATCCTGCTTGTCTCAGCCCTTGTCTCAGCAGCCGTGATCGGGTGGTTCCAGTACAACTTCAACCCCGCACCCATGCAGCCGGTGGTGCTTTCCGAGGTCGAAAAACAAGCCTTCACCACCAAGCTCTCCGCCCTGGGTGATCCAGCCATGGCGCCCGTGTTCCTGAAGTTTCCGGCCCATGACCGCGCTTCCGCGCCAGCGTTCACCACGCCTTCCGCCGCCCCAGTTCCGACGGTTCCCGCCGGTCTGGAAAACAAAACCCTCATCCTCACCGAACGCGAGGTGAACGCCTACCTAGCCTCGCAGAACCTGGGTGAAAACATCCAGGTGTCCTTTGGCGAAGGAAGGGTGATCACGGCCATCATCCTCGAAGTGCCCCAGGACTTCCCCATTCTGCCCGGCCAGAAGGTGCGCGCCCGCATCACCTTCGGCACCGGCCTGACCCCTGAACACAAGCTCTCCCTGGTCTTCAACGACCTCCATGTCGGCGGTATTTCCCTGCCCAACGCCTGGCTCGGTGACTTGAAGGGCGTGGACCTGATTGCCGAAAACCTTCAGCGCGACCCGGCCCTGCAGCGTTTTATCTCCGGCATCCGCTCCCTGGAGATCCACCCCGGGGGAGCCCGCGTGATCCTGAATGAGTGAGATGTCTCAACCGGTCCTTCTTATCAGCACACCGGCGTGAGCAACGGCTGCCCGGCAAAATGCGCGGCCAGGTTGTCGATCACCAGCCGCGCCATCGCACGGCGAGTTTCATGCGTGGCGCTGCCGATGTGAGGAAGCACTACCGCCTGAGGACAGGCCAGCAGGCGCTCCGGCACCTGCGGTTCGTTTTCAAACACATCCAGTCCGGCGCTGCGGATGCCACCGGATTCCAGTGCTTGAATCAAAGCCTGCTCATCCACCACCGAGCCGCGGGCGATGTTGATCAAGGTTCCCTTGGCACCCAGGGCAGCGAGCACTTCCGCATGAATCAAATGACGCGTTCCCTGCCCGCCCGGGCAGGCGACGATCAAGAAATCCGAAACCTGGGCGAGTTCGATGAGGCTGGCGCAGAAGATAAACGGCACCTGCTGAGGGTTGCGTCCGTGATAGGCGATCTTCATGCCAAAGGCCTCCAGCCTCCGGGCGATCGCCTTGCCGATCCGGCCCAGGCCAAAAATGCCCGCCGTCTTGCCCCGCAGCGCATGGGCCAGAGGGAAGGCGCCTGAGGGCCACTGCCCGCTGCGCACATGCCGTTCGGCCTCGCCCAGCCGACGGCTCGTCATCAGCACCAGCGCCACGGCGATGTCCGCCACGTCATCGGTGAGCACGTCCGGCGTGTTGGTCACTCGGATGCCACGGGCGCGGCAGACAGGCAGCGGCACGCCGTCGTATCCCACGCCAAAGACGCTGACGATCTCTAGGTTCGGCAGGGCGGCGATCATGGCCTCCGGCACGGCATAACCACCGGGCACCACCATCGCCCGCACAGCCGCCTCCGGCAGGTTGACGCAATCATGGTTCGCGGCAAGCGGACCGGCCAGGAAGTCCGGCAGAGGGACGGGAGTCAGGACGGCGGGCATGGCGGAAGGGAGATGAATTATTTTTTCACCAGACGCGCGGCATACGCCCCGTCCATCTGATCCTTGGGCGGGAACACCAGCCGGCTTTCGATCATCTCCAGCTCCGGATGATCGGCCAGCACCGCCTTGACCACCTGCTGGTTCTCCTCGGGGTCAATGCTGCAGGTGCTGTAAACCAGGCTGCCCCCGGGCTTGAGATAACGCAGGGCGCTTTCGACAATGCCCCGCTGCGTCCTGGCCAGACCGGCGAATTCGGCTTCCTGCAGCCTCCAGCGCACGTCGATGCGGCGGCGCATGACACCGGTGTTGGAACAGGGAACGTCGAGCAGGATGCGGTCAAAGAGCAGATCGCCAAAAGGCGGCGGATCCTGGCTGAGAAAGTCATGCTGCATCACCTGAGCGTTGTGCACACGCAGGCGGGTGAGGTTTTCGCGCAGACGGGTCAGGCGTGCGGGCGAGCTGTCGCACGCGACCAGCCTTCCCTCTCCACACATGGCCTGGGCCAGGATGGCGGTCTTGCCGCCGGGGGCGGCGCAGGCATCAAGCACCGTTTCACCCGGGCGCGGGGCGAGCATCCCCGGGGCAACGGCCGTGCTCGGATCCTGGGCGTAGCAATGGCCGGCCTTGAGGGCCTCACGCGGAACGGAGGTGGTGAGAAAAAAGTCTTCCGCTGAGGGATGAGGCGTCAGTCCAGCGATGGCCGGCAGCTTTTCAGCCGCATCCTCATGCAGGCGGTTGAGACGCACAAAGGTCTGCGCAGGCTCCTGGTTCCACTGACAGAGGGCCTCGGTCTTGGCCTTGCCCATGGTCTTGATCCAGCGGCGCACCAGAAACTCAGGGTGCGAAAAGGCCACAGCCAGCGGCAGGGTCTCGCGACCGGCGAGGAGGGAGTCCATTTCACGGCCCGCACGGCGCAGCACGGCGTTGACCAGGCCTGAGGCTCGCCCGGCTGCCGCCACAGTTTCGTTCACCGCCGCATGGGAAGGCACGCCCAGGAGCAGCAGCTGGCTCAGCCCGACACGCAGCACCCAGCGAGTGCGATGATCCAGGTGGCGGCCGCTGGTCAGATGGCCGATCCAGTGATCCAGCAGGCTGAGGTTTCTCAGCGTGGAGAGCACGATGTCATGCAGGAACGCGGCATTGGGCCCGGACAGGGCGGTCTGGCGGGTTTTGTCATCAAGCAAGTCTGCGGCATATCGCGGCGTTTTTTGCCAGGCTTCGAGAACTTCAACGGAGAGACGACGGACGTTCACAGGCGGTCAGGGGGAGGGGCCGGAGCCCAAGGTGCTTGAGGGGATGGAGCCTGGATAAGCCACAGCCTGCCCGGATGAGCAAGGCGGACTTCGCTCACAGGCGGGAAACCTCCAGCACGCATTAGGCCCTTGCCTCCACCACACCACGCCCGATGCCCCGGTATTGGAAGCCAAAATCAGCGGCGGCCACGGGATCAATCAGGTTGCGCCCGTCGAAAATCATCGGTGCAAGCATGGTCGCGCGCAGATCCGAGAGGTCGACGCTGGCAAACTCGGGCCATTCCGTGGCGATGATGAGAGCCTCGGCGCCTGCGGCCGCCTCCAGCGGACTGCCGGCAAACTTGATCTTGCCGGCAACAGGCAGCTCCCTGGCCTTGTCCATGGCTTTGGGATCGTAGGCGACCACTTCCGCCCCTTCAGCCACCAGCTTCTGCACCAGCGCGATGGCCACCGAGGAGCGGACGTCATCCGTGTTCGGCTTGAAGGCCAGCCCCCAGACGGCGAGCTTTTTGTCCTTCAGCACCCAGAGGGCCTCACGGATGGCGTCGACAAAGCGGTCCAGCTGGCGCTGGTTGATGCGCTGCACCTCCTTGAGCAGCGTAAACGGGGTGCCGAGCTGCTCGGCGATGGCAATGAAAGCGGCGATGTCCTTGGGGAAGCAGGACCCTCCATAGCCCAGGCCCGCGTTGAGGAAGTCACGACCGATGCGCTTGTCGGCGCCGATGCCTTCAGCCACCTTCAGCACGTCAGCCCCGGAGGCCTCGCAGATCTCGGACAGGGCGTTGGCATAACTGATCTTGAGCGCCAGGAAGCTGTTGGCCGCATGCTTGATGAGTTCCGCGCTGTTGATGTCGGTGACAAGAACCGGCGCGGCGAAGGGTTCATAAACCTTCTGCATCAGCGCGATGGCGCGGTCCGTGTTGCCTCCGATGACGATGCGGTCCGGCTTCATCAGGTCGGCCACGGCGCTGCCTTCACGCAGGAACTCAGGATTGCTGACCACATCAAACTCCACCCCCGGCCTGGCATAGCGCCGGATGGTCTGCCCCACCCTCTCTCCGGTCTTGACCGGAACCGTGCTCTTGTCCACGACCACACGGTAGCTGTCGAGGTACTGGGCGATCTCCCGGGCCACCTTTTCCATGTAGGTCAGGTCGACGCTGCCGTCGGGCTGGGGCGGTGTGGGCACGGCGATGAAAATGACCTCTCCGTGGTCCACACCCTCCTCCGTGCTGGTGGTGAAGCGCAAACGGCGGGCGGCGACGTTTTTCTTCACCAGGGCCTCCAGGCCGGGTTCATAAATGGGGATCTGACCTGCCAGCAGCGTCTCCACCTTGCGGGGATCATTATCCACGCAGCAGACATGATGACCGACTTCAGCAAAACACGCGCCTGTGGTAAGGCCGACGTAACCAGAACCAATGATGGTGAGCTTCATGAAATAGGGGTGAACGGGATCCGCCGTCCATAACAGGCGGTATCATCACACTCAAATCACAAACCCGCCTCTTGAAATTTCGAATTCGACAAAAGGCGCCCCCCGTTGCCTGAATCGGCCCGCCCAGGATCAACCTACTGAGATTGGGAGCCGCCGCGGCCGGAGGGATTGGGATCGATGTCCAGCGGAATGGTGACTCCGGGGAAGTCCTTGAGCGTGAGGGAGAAGATGATGCCAAACTCCGTTCGCCCGTTGCGGTTGTCGCGCTGCATCGCGCCGATGGAGGCCACCCAGCTCGTCAGGTCGCGGGTGATGCTGTAGCTCTGGAACTCCAGGGTGCTGTCATCCATTTCATAGACGTGATACATGGACACACCCCAGTTTTCCGTCAGTCGGGCGTAGGTGCGGGCAAAGATCAGACTGGAATCCTGGAAATAGGGGCTGTCGTTGACGAACTGATGCCCGAGCGTGAAGGACATGGCGTCCGACGGCATGAAAGTGATCCCCTGGTTAAACTCGGTGAAGTTGCCGTCCTTGTTGGAGATGGGAAGCTGCATGTCCATCCACAGGTTCACCCAGGGCACCGGGCGAAAGAAGAGTTCATTGTAGAGGTTGGACATGTCACGGTTGAACTCGGGATCCTTGGCAAAAAGGTCCACATAGGTGTTCATGCCTGCAAAGGTGTAGGTCTGCACCGGGTCATCATTGGCGGAAGCGAAACGGCCGTTGCCCTCAATCGTGTAATCCCGCCGTGTCTGAAGGAAGTTCTTGATGCCAAGGCGTGTGATGTTCCAGGAGCGCAGGCTGTCCACGGCGGAGTAGAGAGGCACATCAATCGCACGCGGACGCGTGGTGGGCGAAAGCCGGTCCACGCCGACGAATCCGCCGGGCATGGAAGCGTCGAGATAGGAGTAGTTCACGTAAGGCTGGAAGACATGCCGGAGCCCGTCCAGCCCCAGCGACTCATTGGTGTAGTCGGACCAGGTTTTCGTCAGCTTGAAGGACACGTCGAGACCCGCATGCAGAATAGGCCGGGTATGCTGCGAAAATCCATTATAGAGGCCGTTCAGGGTACGCCCATAGCCCGCATAATGAGTGACGCCGGCACCAAGTCTTGGCACCACATTCAGCCAGCCGCCCAGGGTCTTCGGATAGAGAAACTCGTGGTAGGTGTGCAGGCGGGCATACTCCGAGGCCCCGCCGTTCAGGATATCAAGAACACTGTCGTATTCTTTGACCCCAAGCACAGCATCATCCTGGAGTTCCAGCAGGTTTCGGATGAAATTGCCCTCGCTGTCGCTGAGCACACCGCCGGCCACACCTTTCAATGAGGCCTTGTAGGCGGACTCCTCCAGGTCACTGGCCAGTTCACGCATGTAGCCAATCGAGGCGGTGCCCTGGTGATAAATGCCGCTGTTCCACAGGGGACGGCGGGTCCAGTCGATCGAAAGCTCGGGCAGCTTTTCGCCCACGCGGTAAAAATCGTTCGCCTGGAAACGCGCCATCAGGGTGGCGAGGTAGCTGTCCGACCGATGCACCAGGGACACCTGGTTGTCAGGCTGCGGCGTCTCACGGAAGTCGTTGAAGAAGAAGTCCTCATAGAAGTGGGCGTCGCTGATCTTGTTGATGTCGAAATCCAGATACCAGGTGCTCTCCTCCGGGCCTGGAAGATAAATGCGATGCTGAAAGTTGATCCGGTAGCGGTTTTCAGGAACCGGCCCGCGCGGCACGGAAGTGCGGTTTTTCGTCGGGTCGCTGTCGCGCTGATAATAAAGCTTCAGGCCCGAGAAATTGTTCCAGTTGTTGCGATAACGCATGGAGAACAGGTCCACCCCGACGCCCACGCCACGTGCTGAACGCAGGTCCAGATGGTATCGGGCCCGGGTGTGGTCGCCATGAATCACATCATACTGGTTCAGCATGAAAGCTCCCCATCGGCTCTGCTGGCCGACATTGAACCGGTAGCCCGCTTCAGCCTCAAGGGACTGGGAAAGGTAGGGAAGATAGAAAACTGGCACATCGCCGGCGAGCACGGTCACATTCCGAAGAACCACCTTGTCATTCGGAATGACCGTCAGCCCGCGTGCCCTCAGTCTGAAGTTCGGGTTTTCTGAATCGTGGGTGGTCAGGTAGGTGTCGCCGCCCTCAAGCTTCTGCGAAAGCTTGGTCTCCGTGTCAAACCGGTCCGTCTGGAAAAACAGGCTGCCCAGGTCCATGGCCTGGGAACTTCTCACCGCATCCCCGCTGATCTCCCCGGTGTTCGCATTGTAAAGGATGTTCTCACCCTTGTAGGTGATGCCCGACTTCCAGATGATGACCTTGTCACGGGCAATGACCTCCCCGGTGGTCTGATTGTAGCTGGCCTGCCCGCAGCGAATTTCCACATCCGTGTAAGAAATCCTCACATCCCCCTTGGCGATGGCAAGACCGGTCGTCGGGTCATAGCTCGTCTCCAACCCCTCAATGTTCAGGTCACTCGTCAGGGAATCCAGCACCGTCTGGCCCTGCAGGCCTGGAACGGTGAGCCAGCCAAACAGGGTCAGTGCCGCAAACAGACGGGAAAATGTCATGGTTCCTGAATGAAAATGAGGTGATTGGGAAATATGTCGGCAGGTCAAATATCCTCTCCGACACATCCCGCTCTCGCTCATAGGCCACTGACTAGAAAGTGACAAGAAAAACGACGGGAAAATCTACCTGCCGTCAGGGCCTCGACAGACCATTTCAAAAGATTATCAGGCGCTTACAAAAAGATGACACAGGTCCCTGGATTATTTGGCGATGCTAATTTTCTGCTCGACAAATTATTAAATTTATGGAAGTTTTAGCTAATCAACTTCAACTATGCCCCTGGCTTTCTCCTTTTTCAGCTCCAAAAATCCGGCCGCGCCTTCATCGGCAGGGCCCGATTTTGCTGGTGCTCAACAAGTTGATGCAAATGCCTCTGAATCGAGCAAAAAACCTCCTTCGAGCCCTTTCCCGGTCAATTCTGCATTGTCAGGCTCCGATCTGCTCCTCTCCCATGAGCAGCAACCCAGCCATGGGCAGAATGTCATAGAAGAGACCTTTTTTTTATCGAAGTCTGAACCGCCCCCCCTTCCCCAGCCGGAAAGGCGGCCAAGCACATGCGGGCTAGCTGCCTTGGTGCTGAGTCAAAGCGACATCTCCGCGCCCCCGCTTAACAAACGGCTTTCTCCTCCCCCGGCTGCAGCGCTTGCCTCTGAACCTGCCAACCCCGTCGAGCCCAGCAGCACTCACCCAAGTGCAGCAACTCCAACGGAAGTGGATGCCCTGAAGCAGGAGTTCCAGGCTGAGATCGAGCAGGTGAAAAATGACCTCTTTGGAGCCGTCATGGGCGTCAGCGCACTCAAGGACCGTCTGGATGGAATCGAATCCCAGGTCCAGCAAACTGCCGTCGAGCCCGGTTATCCTTCCCGAAGCGAACTCGAAACCTGGGTGTCCTCCTGGCTCGAAACACACCTGGGCGAAGCCCTGGAGCGCACGCTTGGCCCCGTCCTGAGCAAATTTTCCACCCAGGGCCTGCTACGCACGCCCCTCTCTCACGCTGAACTGCAGGCCACGCTGTCACAACCTCCCGTCATCCTCACCTCAACACCCTTATGAACTCCCTCCGAGTACGCCTCATGCTTCCCCTGATGCTGTTCGGCTGGCTGCCGGCAATCGGCGCCGCCCGTCTCATGGGCCATTCCCTCGACTGGTTCTTCAGCAGCCAGGGGTTTCTGCTTTTCGCAGGGGTCTTCATCGCCGGCTATCTCATCAGCGGCTGGGCCCTCAAACCCGCCGTCTCGCTGATGAACGCCACTTCCTCCGTTCTGCGCGGCGTGCCTCCGGCCAAGGACATCGCCGACTGGCTACCCAAGGATTTCTGGAAGCTGCGCTGCGACATCAACATGCTCTTTGCGAAGCACCGCCAGTCCCTCAACGCCGCCGAGCTTCATGCCAGCCAGACCGCCCAGCGCCTGCTGAATGCCGAACGCCTGCTGCGCGACGCTTTCACCGCCCTCCAGGGCATCTTTGCCGCCAGTGACGAAGGCGTGGCCGTGGTGGACTCCTCCGGTGCCATCATCGCCTCCAACGCCAGGCTCGACGATTTTCTCGGCCGACCGCTCGAAGAAGTCGGCGGAAGGGATGTCAAGCACCTCATGGACGCCATCGCCAAGCGCTTTGCGAACAAGGACCGCGTGCTGAAGCTCATCGGAGAAACCGAGGCGGACCCCACGCTGACCGAGCAGATCGAGGCGGAAACCGCCGACCCGGCTCATCGCATGTTCACCCTGCGCACGGCTCCCATGCAGACAGAATCGGGAGATGTCATCGGTCGTCTCTGGATGGTGCGCGACTGCACCGAGGTCAACGGCCTGAAGAAACAGCTCCGTGAATCACAGAAGCTCGGCACGATCGGCCAGCTTGCCGACGGCATCGCCCACGACTTCAACAACATGCTGACCGCCATCCGCGGCAACCTCACCCTGGCCGAACTCTCCCCGGGAGCCGCCAGCAGCCATGATGTTCGAGACAAGCTTTCCAATGCCAGCCAGGCCACCCAGCGTGCCGCCGACCTGGTCAAGCAGCTGCTCTGCTACTCCCGCCACAGCACCGGCAGCCCCCTCCGCAAGGTCACCAACCTCAAAAAGCTTCTCGCCGACGTCCAAAGCCTGCTCCGCCACAGCGTCGATCCCCGCGTCAACATCCGCATCCGCGCAGGCATGGAGGCCTCCTTCGCCATGGCCGACGCCACCCAGCTCGAGCAGGTGGTCCTCAACCTCTGCCTCAACGCCCGCGACGCCCTCCCGCCCGACAACGGCGTGATCGAGATCGGCATCGAAAACGTCCAGCAGAAAACCTCGATGGAAGGTGATCCGGGCGAGTTTGTCCTCATCGCCATCCGCGACAACGGCCATGGCATCTCTGAGGAGGCGCGCCACCGTATCTTCGAGCCCTTCTTCACCACCAAGGAGCAGGGACGCGGCACCGGTCTCGGGCTCAGCATGGCCCAGGACATCGTCCGCGAACATGGCGGCTGGATCGAGTTCGACAGCGTCGAAGGCCAGGGCACCGAATTCCGCATCTTCCTGCCCCGTGCCCGCGACCCGGAAAACATCGAGGATGAAACCCACGAATTTGACCCACGCCTCGCCCAGGCTCCGGCCGGCCAGCGCGGGACCATCCTGGTCGTCGATGACGAGGCCCCGGTGCGCGCCATCGCGGTGAACATGCTCAATTTCCTCGGCTATCGCGTCCTTGAGGCGGGCGACGGCCAGCAGGCGCTCGACATCGTCCTGCGCAGCGGTGAGAAGATCGATGCTCTCCTGCTCGACATCTACATGCCGAAGCTCAGCGGCCGCGACACTTTCAAGCAGCTCCGCGCCGCCGGAAATGACATTCCCGTCGTCGTCTGTTCCGGCTTCGTCATTGATCCCGACGAATTCACCATTCTCAGTGAAGGCCGCTGCCCGCCCGTGGACATCATGCTCAAGCCTTACGCCCTGGAATCCCTCAGCAAGTCCATGGCCAAGGCCGTCCGCAACGCCCACGCCCCGGACACCTTCGCCCGCCAGATGCCCCCGGTCCTGGCCTCCTGAATTTCCCCCGACCAACAGCCAGACACCCCGGGGCATGAATGCGCGGACGCGGTTCATGCCCCGGCTTGTTTTTTAGGCAGGGCAGGCTTCCCGAAAAGCGTTGCGCGGCGTAAGCATGCCATCATGCCGTCGCGACTGCCGCCCTTCTTCCCCACGATCACCCTGCTGCTCTATGGATGTGCGCTGGCCTACGCCGGTTTCCAGCCTGATCTTGAACGCAACCTCAAGGGCTGGCTGATCATGGCGTCCAGCCTGCTTGCCACCCTTCTCCTGGTGCTTTGGTTCCTGATGTCGCGTCGCTTCAGACCGCGCACCCGCCTCCAGGCTTTCCTCACCCTGCTCCTGCTCCTCGCCACATCCCGCTTCTGCCTCAAGGTGGACGGCGTGATTGACGGCCGCGGCCTGCCCCGTCTGGCATGGCGCTGGTCGGCCAAACCCGCTTTACCTGCGGTTTCCCAACCGACTCAGCAGCGCTCCGAAAGCATCAGCCCGAAACTCTCCCAAGCCATGGATGTGCCGCAGTTCCTCGGCCCTCGTCGCGACGGCCATGCACCCGATGTCCGGCTTGATCCCGACTGGCTGAAACATCCCCCGCGCGAACTCTGGCGCCATGGCATCGGCGCCGGATGGTCAGCCTTTGCCGTCTCCGGCGGTTTTGCCTACACCCAGGAGCAACAGGGTGAGAAAGAGCTCGTCACCTGCTACGACCTCCTCACGGGGGCGCTCGTCTGGTCCCATTCAGACATGGCGCGCTTTGACCAGTGGCAGAGCAGCGAGGGACCTCGAGCCACCCCCACCCTGCACCAGGGACGTGTCTACGCCTACGGGGCGACCGGCATCCTCAACTGCCTGGATGCCGCCACTGGCAGGCCTGTCTGGCAGCGGCGCGTGCTGGAGGAAAACAAGATCGCCAACCTCGAATGGGGAATCTGCGCCTCACCGCTCATCGTCAACAACCTCGTCATCGTCACCGGCGGCAGAACACGCGGCCCCGTGCTTTTCGCCCATGACCTCGCCACCGGCACCCCCGTCTGGAAGGCGGGTGATGACGAG
>Ga0315900_10001768_pt1 | contig 34198 bp, 35 predicted proteins | sample LakEriMetagenome_FD_203521 | JGI IMG/M metagenome (GOLD analysis project Ga0315900, IMG submission 203521) | Freshwater fungal communities from buoy surface, Lake Erie, Ohio, United States - Buoy 12 MA114 | ecosystem: Environmental > Aquatic > Freshwater > Lake > Lake biofilm | place: USA: Lake...
ACGCGTCAAAAAAAAACATTAAACATTTTCAATCACGTATAATAATTTTACATCAAGATATATTAAATAATCAACTTCCAGTAAACCACTATGACATCGTAACTTGTGCTTTTGGCCTAAAAACATTTAATGAAGACCAATTAAAAATATTAGCGAAAGTTGTAAAACATATCTTAAAACCTGGAGGTCAATTTTCCTTTATAGAAGTATCAAAACCTAAAAACGAATTATTAAGTAAATTATATGGTTTATATTTAGGGAAAATTATCCCAGTGCTGGGAAAAATATTACTTGGTAACCCTGATGAATATAAAATGCTATGGAAATATACTCTTCAATTTGAAAATTCAAGGAAAGCTTATGAAATTTTCAAATCTTCTGGACTTGAAATGACCTATCAAACATACTTTTTAGGTTGTGCTTCAGGATTTAACGGAAGAAAATAAATATTTACTAATCATTTAATAGCAAAATTTAAATACTGAACTTAAAAATCTGAATATATGAAAACCTTATTATTTTACTTCATTCTATTAATAAATTTTATTTCCATTCCTTCATTTGCCAGCGATTCATTAAGCATCATCAACAAAAAAGTGAGTTTTGGTTTTGCTGCTAATAGCAATCGTAAAGTCAATAGTGTAATTGTACATTCTACTTTTAATAATTCGGGAGGAGAAAAATATGATATTGATTTAGTAATTAAACAATTTTCTACGTATGGCGTATCGGCTCATTATGTGATTGGGCGTGATGGAAAAATTTATCAATTAGTAGATGAAAAAGACAACTCTTATCATGCGGGAAAAAGTTCACTACCTGATGGTACAACTAACGTTAACTCTTGTTCTATTGGTATTGAAATTATGACTTCGTATACCGAAAGTCCAACAGAAGAACAAACCAAAGCATTATTAAACTTAATTAATGACATTAAAAAACGTTATAGCATTAAGTATGTGCTTCGTCATAGCGACATTGCTCCGGTACGTAAAACCGATCCTTGGAATTTTGATTGGGAAGCTTTTAAAAAGCGATTAGAAGAATGGAAAAAGTGATTTTTATAGTTGCTTATAAAATATACTACTACAGGCCAAATAGAGAAAAAGAGAACCCTAAATACAAATCATTTTAATACTGTTTTAAATCTTTTTTGATAATAGCTCCATACAATATCCATATTATAAAATAATCTACCTAATTTCCCATTCTTTCCAGTCCATTTCTTCACCATTTAAAATGCCAAGATAACTTTGGTAACGTTCTTGAGAAATCTCACCAGTTTCAACTGCTTTTAAAATAGCGCAGCCTGGTTCGTTTACATGTATGCAATTATTAAATTTACAATCATTCATCTTAGCCATCATTTCAGGAAAATAATGTGCCACTTCTTCTTTCTTCATTTCAACCAAACCTAATTCTTTAATCCCTGGCGAATCAATAATATTTCCACCAAAGGATAAAGGGAATAATTCGGCAAAAGTAGTCGTATGCATTCCTTTTAAATGTGCCGCAGAAATATCTCCAACTTTCAAATCTAAATCTGTATCAATAGCATTTACTAAAGTACTCTTTCCTACTCCACTATGACCTGATATTAAAGTTGTTTTATCTTTTAAAAGTGTTTTGATAAATTCTATATCTTGTTTATCAAATGATGAAACTGAATAACAATCGTAACCAATATCAGTATATAGTTTCATAATATCATTTTGTAACTCTACCATTTCCTCGTCCAATACATCCTTTTTATTAAAAATAATTTTGGCAGGAATACCATAAGCCTCGGCTGTTACTAAAAAACGATCAATAAATCCTAAAGATGTTCGTGGAGCTACCAGTGTAGCTACTAAAATAGCCTGGTCTAAATTACTAGCAATTATATGTGCCTGTTTTGAAAGATTAATAGACTTACGAATAATATAATTTTTTCGAGGATGAATATTAGTAATTTGATTACTTCCATCTTTATCTCTATCAATATCTACAATATCTCCAACGGCAACTGGATTAGTTGTTTTGCGATCATCTAACCTAATTTTACCTTTTAAACGGCATTCCAATACCTCTCCGCTATCAATGCGAACAGCATACCAACTTCCTGTAGATTTTGTAACTAAGCCTGTCATTGGCGTAAAGATAGTGATATTGTATGATAAAAATGAACCACATAGAAACATAGTGAAAAGTAGTGTAAAAGAGGATATAGAAAACCAAGTTTTTAAACATAGGCAATATGTGAGAAACAAAGTTTCTGATTATGCATCCTAAAAGTATCAAAAAATCTATCCAATCTCTGTATCTATGTGGTTAAAATTCAAACTATAATCATAAATAATCATAACTATCTGAGTTATCTAAGTTCCATCATATTATAATAATAAAAAATCTGTATTTTTGAAATAGAATCTACCACTATGTCAATTAAAGTAAATAATATATCCAAATTATACGGTAATCAAAAAGCATTAAATAATGTTTCTTTTGAAATAGGCACGAATGAGATTGTTGGATTTTTAGGTCCAAATGGTGCGGGTAAAAGTACCATGATGAAAATTTTAACTTGTTACATCCCTCCATCAGAAGGAACTGCTACAGTTTGTGGATTTGATACTAATGAACAAAGTATTGAGGTGAGAAAACAAATTGGTTATTTACCAGAGCATAATCCTTTGTACTTAGATATGTACGTAAAAGAATTTTTAGAATTTATTGGTGGACTTTACAAAATTAAAAACTCTAAGGAACGCGTTAAAGAAATGATTGATGCTACTGGATTACAAGTAGAACAAAATAAAAAAATAGGCACTCTATCAAAAGGATACCGTCAGCGTGTTGGTTTAGCGCAAGCTATGATTCATGATCCAAAAGTGTTAATTATGGATGAACCAACAACTGGTTTAGATCCAAATCAATTAGAAGAAATACGTGGCTTAATTAAAAAATTAGGTAAGCAAAAAACAGTGATGTTAAGTACTCACATTATGCAAGAAGTAGAGGCTGTTTGTGATAGAGTGATTATTATTAATAAAGGAGAAATTGTTGCAAACGACACTACTGAAACTTTACAAAAAAACACGACTAAGCAAGTTATTACCGTTGAATTTGATAAAGAGGTTTCGGTAAATTCCTTAAAATCTATTCAAGGAGTTGAAGATGCAATTTTATTAGAAGGGAACACTTGGAAAATCATTTCTGATTTGGAAAATGATGTTCGTAAAGAATTATTTAATTACGCAGTTAAACACAATTTAAGTGTTTTAACGATGAATAAAGAGGAGCAAAAATTAGAAGATGTATTTAAAGCATTGACTAAAAAATAATGCAACCAAAAAATTATAGTATTTATTCGGCTGGTAAATTTATTACCTCTAATCACATTCTTGATGTTCATAATCCATTCAATCATTATTTAGTAGCTACTACCTATTTGGCTGATAAAGTAATTTTAGAAGAAACAATCACAGAAGCACTTTCTGTAAAAGAAGAACTACAAAATTTATCTTCTCAAAAAAAACATAACATTCTAAAACAAATCTCAGACGAATTATTTTCTAATAGAAATTATTTGGCTGAGATTTTAAGTTTGGAAAGTGCAAAGCCAATTAAATTCGCCTTGGCAGAAATAGATCGTTCGGCATATACTTTTTTGATTGCAGCTGAAGAATCTATAAAAGACAAAACCGAATATCTTTCTTTAAATAGAATTAATAACACCGATCAAAGAGAAGGTATCGTCGAATACTTCCCTATAGGATTAATTGCTGGTATTGCCCCATTTAATTTTCCAATGAATTTAGCAGTACATAAAATTGCACCGGCTATTGCAAGCGGCTGTCCTATTATTTTAAAACCAGCAACTCGCACTCCCTTATCTTGTTTAGAATTAGCAAAAATTATTGATAGAACAGAATTACCAAAAGGTACTGTTTCTATTTTACCAATGGATAGAGAAACAGGAAATTTATTAGTGACTGACGAACGTTTTAAATTATTAAGCTTTACAGGCTCTCCAGATATTGGTTGGAAAATGAAAGCAGAAAGCGGAAAGAAAAAAGTAGTTTTAGAATTAGGTGGAAATGCAGCAACAATTATTACTCCAAGCGCTGATTTAAAAGATGCTCTGCCTAAATCATTGATGGGTGCTTTTTCCTATAGTGGACAAATTTGTATTCATGCGCAACGTTTTATTGTTCATTCATCTTTATATGAAATAGTTGTGAATCAATTAAAATCATTATCACAAAATTTAATTTCAGGTAATCCTTTAGATGCAGCAACAGATATTTCGAACATGATTGATGAAGCCAATGCTATACGTGTTGAAAAATGGATTAATGAAGCCATACAACAAGGTGCGCATTTAATATGTGGAGGAAAAAGAACTGGTAGTTATTTAGAGCCAACTATACTAACTAATTGCAATCATAGCATGAAAGTATATGCAGAAGAAGTATTTGGTCCTGTTATTTGCATTAATTCATACCAAACAATTGAAGATGCTATACAACAAGCTAACAATACAAAATTTGGTCTGCAATGTGGAGTCTTTACTAATGATACAAATGAACTAAATAAATGCTTTAAACAAATAGAGGTAGGTGGTGTTATTCATAACCACGTCCCTACTCTAAGATACGATCAAATGCCTTATGGTGGAGTTAAAGAAAGTGGACTTGGCAGAGAAGGTGTTAAATACGCTATGCATGACATGTTAGAACCAAAAATATTAGTTAAGTAATTATTCATACAACGCATATCCCCCTCTGGAGGGGGCAGGGGGAGGAAAAGTAAAAAAAAATTAAATTATAAAATGCCTACCGAAAATAATAATTTCTATAATAAACGTTTACAATCTTTTGCTCATGAAAACCGATATGAAATGACAAAAGCTGAAGCCTGTTTGTGGAAATTTGTTCTATCAGGTAAAAAATTAGGATATACTTTTAATAGACAAAGACCAGTTTTAAATTTTATTGCAGATTTCATGTGTAAAAAATTAAAACTAATTATAGAAGTTGATGGTTATTCGCATTTCATAGATGATGTAATAATAAAAGACGAAAAGAAGCAAAACAAGTTGGAAAATTTAGGCTACACTGTTATTAGATTTCAAGATAGCGAAATACTAAACCAAATTGACAGAGTAAGAATAGCTATTTTGAATTGCATAGAACAAATTGAAAGTAAAAAAATCCTCCCCCTACCCCCTCCAGAGGGGGAAAATTAGTCTCAATAAATAATTTTAAATCATATCTTTAATATCGCAATAAAAAACAATTATGGAATACAGAAGATTAGGAAAATCGGGATTACAAGTAAGTGCATTATCATTTGGATCTTGGATTACATTTGGTAAGCAAATTGAAAACAATACGGCTGATGAGCTATTAACTATTGCTTACGATAATGGCGTAAACTTTTTTGATAATGCAGAAATATATGCGGCAGGTAAATCAGAAGAAGTGATGGGTAAAATTTTAAAGCAAAAAAATTGGGCCCGCAGTTCTTACTGCGTTAGTAGTAAAGTCTATTTTGGTTATGAAGACAAAAAACCAAATCAAATTGGTTTATCTCGTAAACACATTATTGAAGGCTGCCACGCCGCTTTAAAGCGTTTACAAGTAGAGTACATTGATTTATTTTTTTGTCACCGTCCAGATAAAAATACGCCAATTGAAGAAACAGTTTGGGCAATGAATACCTTAATTCAACAAGGTAAAATTTTATATTGGGGGACCAGCGAATGGGCTAACGATGAAATTATGGCAGCGTTTGTTTTTGCTGAACGAAACAGATTAATTGGTCCAACAATGGAACAACCTCAATACAATATGTTTGAAAGAACAAAATTAGAAAAAGACTATTTATTATTGTTTAGAGATTTTGGTTTAGGGACAACAATATGGAGTCCTTTAGCCTCTGGTTTATTATCTGGAAAATACAATAATGGTATCCCTCAAGATAACCGTTTACATATTGAAGGAATGGATTGGTTGAAAGAACGCACTTTAGGAGAAGAATCCAAAATTGAGAAAACTAAAAAATTAGCTTTATTAGCAAATGAATTAGGCACATCAGTTGCTAAATTATCAATTGCTTGGACTATTAAAAATCCAAATGTTAGCACAACTATTCTAGGAGCTTCAAAGAAAGAACAGTTAATAGAAAATTTAAAAGCTTTAGATGTTGTTTCATTAATTACTCCTGAAGTAACTGAAAAAATTGAATTGATTTTAAATAACAAACCTGTTCAAGCTGCCTTTTAATGTCAGTTCGAGCTTAGTGCAGAACAAAAATGAATAAACTCTTTTCAGATTTAAAAGTTATTGAACTAGCTGGTGTTTTAGCAGGACCATCAGCTGGTTTATTCTTTGCTGAATTAGGAGCAACAGTGATTAAAATTGAGAATCCAAAAACTGGTGGTGATGTTACTCGCTCTTGGAAATTAAAAACAGAAGATAAAACAGATAAAGCCAGTGCCTATTTTTGGAGCGTAAATACTGGTAAAGAAATTTTGTTTTTAGATTTATCTATTTACAAAGACTTACAATCGTTTTACGAATTAATTAAAACAGCGGATATTTTAATTACTAATTACAAATTAGGAGATGACCTAAAATTAAAAGTAGATTACAATACATTAAAAGTATTAAATCCTACTCTAATTTATGCATCCATCAATGGTTTTGGAAATAACAATCCTCGTACAGCTTATGATTTAATATTACAAGCCGAAAGTGGATTTATGTTTATGAATGGAGAAAAAAATGCGGCTCCATTAAAAATGCCAGTAGCCTTAATTGACGTTTTAGCAGGGCATCAACTTAAAGAAGCTATTTTAATTGCTCTCTTAAATAAACACAAAAACAATAAAGGCTCACATATAACTGTTTCCTTATTTGATACCGCTATTGCTTCATTGGCTAACCAGGCAACTAATTGGTTAATCGCGCATCATTTACCAACTGCGCAAGGCTCTTTACATCCTAATATTGCACCTTATGGAGAAATATTTACTACTAAGGATCATCATCAAATTACCTTTGCTATTGGAAGCGATAAGCAATTCAAACATTTGTGCGAGATTTTAAACCTTGATTTATTTTCTCATCCTGATTTTGAAAACAATCAATTACGTGTATCAAATAGAAATGACTTATTTTATAAATTAAATAGTGCAATTCAATCCTTAGTATTTGAAGAACTATTTAATAGCTGTTTAAGACATGATGTGCCAATTGGAAAAATCAGAAATCTAAAAGAAGTATTTGAATTAGCCGAAGCGCAAACAATGCTGAATAAATTTTCAACTATTCAATCTATTAAATCAATCAGTTTTAAATTCGAAGAATAATTCTATTTATTTTTTTTTGAATAAATAACTCTAAATGTCAATATAATTTGATAGTATTTATTTGAGATTATTTGTAAACTTGTTACATGATTTATTCTATCTCAAGATTTATAATTTGCGCACTATGTATTCTTTTTTTTGCTTTTAATTCAAAAGCTCAATACAAAGACACGATTCTTTTAATGAATGGAAATTATGTAGTTGAAAAAGTAATAGATACTCTTATTGGAGCAGTAACTATTGTGAATCCTGCAAACACTGCCGAAAAATTACATTATGAATATGATGAGATATACTGTGTGAAATATGCTTCAGGATTTACCGACTACTATTATTCGCAGGATACTTTAAAAGGAAATTACTTTACACGTGAAGAAATGTTATACTATATGTATGGTGAAAGAGATGCTCGTAAAGGATTTAAAGGTAGAGGTGCCTTAATAGGAGCTGGAGTTGTTGGTTTGGCAAGTGGCGGAATAGGACTATTTTTTGCTCCTATTTTCCCATATGGTTATATGGCTCTAAGCGGTATTCCAAAAGTTAAAATAAAACACAGTACTATCAGTAATCCAAATTATATCGAACAAGATGCATACATATTAGGATACGAAAGAGTATCTCGCACTAAACGGCGAATTAATGCAGTTATTGGCGGAACTATTGGATTGGTAGCTGGATACGGTTTATACTTTGGAGTTTTAAAAGATAAACTACCAGAAACACTCAAACTTAGATTTTAAATTAAATCATGAAACGTCATAAAATTTTATTTTTAGGTTCAGGAGAATTAGGAAAGGAAGTAACCATAGCCTTACAACGATTAGGACAATATGTAATTGCTGTTGACTCCTATAAAGACGCTCCAGCTATGCAAGTTGCTCATGAATTTGAAGTCATTAATATGTTAGATGGTGATGCATTAGATGCAATTGTTGCAAAACACAAACCCGATTTAATTGTCCCAGAAATTGAAGCTATTAGAACAGAACGTTTTTATGACTATGAAAATCAAGGAATAACAGTTGTTCCAAGTGCTAAAGCTGCTAATTTCACTATGAATAGGAAAGCTATTAGAGATTTAGCAAGTAAAGAATTAGGCTTAAGAACCGCCAATTATTTATATGCAACCACTTTAGAAGATTTTAAAAAAGCTGTTGCTGTTATTGGAATACCTTGTGTGGTAAAACCATTAATGAGCAGTAGTGGTAAAGGTCAAAGTATAATTAAAACAGAACAAGATATTGAAAAATCATGGAACTACGCCATGGAAGGTTCTCGTGGCGATTATAAGGAAATAATTGTAGAAGAGTTTATCAAATTTAATTCTGAAATTACATTATTAACCGTTACTCAAAAAAATGGGAATACTTTGTTTTGTCCACCAATTGGCCACCGACAAGAACGTGGCGATTACCAAGAAAGCTGGCAACCTTGCGCTGTAAGCGATATCGATTTAAAAGAAGCGCAAGAGATGGCAGCGAAAGTAACCAAAGCTCTGAGTGGCGCTGGTTTATGGGGTGTTGAATTTTTCTTGACGGATAAAGGAATATATTTTTCAGAGTTATCTCCTCGTCCGCATGATACTGGAATGGTAACTTTAGCAAACACACAAAATTTAAGTGAATTTGAATTGCATGCTAGAGCAATTATTGGTTTCCCTATTCCACAAATACAGTTACAGCAACACGGTGCATCAGCTGTTTTATTAGCGAGTGCCGAAAGCACATCATATCATTTCACGGGAGTAACCGACGTTTTAAGTAATCCTAATACAGATGTTCGTTTGTTTGGGAAACCTACAACTCGTCCGTATAGAAGAATGGGTGTAGTTTTAACTTATGATAATTTACAATCAGATGTAAATGTTGTAAAACAAAGGGCTATTGATTTATCTAAGCAAATCAATGTTGTAAATCAATAAAAATATGTTACAAATTTAGCACGTGCTGAAATTTACCTTTTTGTAAAATATATTTTTTACCGTCAAAATCTATAGTTTGTCCTTCATTTATATTGATAAGATTTTCAATATCTTGTTCAACACTATGTATACTTCCTTTAGTAACTCTTGCTAGATCTAAGTAATCAGTATTCACCATAAAATTTCCTGTGCCGCAAATGATAATATGCACGGGTTTATTAATGCGTTTCATTAATTCAATATCCTTGACATTAGCAAAATTATCAGCAATCATCACATACTCTTTTGCGTCAGGCTTATGCTTAATCGTTTCTAATAATGCTTCACAATTATTTTCCGGCCCATCTCCTCCACTTCCTGCCATCATTGCATTTTGAATCATTAATTCAACGGCTTCATAATTACCAGCCTCAATATTATAAATACCACCAGTACTTCCAATCTTTTTCTTTCTATCAGCTTTATTATCTCCATCATTAAAAAAAGTGAAGTAGTTAATTTTATTAGTCAAACAATTTAATTTATACCAAACTAATAATTGAGTGGTGTATGCTGACATGCTTCCAGTAACATCACAAACAAATGCTATTTCATTCCAGTTTTTGTGACGACGCAATACTGCAAAAATGGTAGAATCTTTAAGATTTCTTTTTACAAAAGCCATCGCATTTTTATCACGAACAAATTTGTGATACTCTCTTCCCGATCTAATAGTATCAACTCTTATTGCGTACTGCGGTTTTCTTTTAAATATCCCTTTTTTGCTATACACAATTCCTTTCTCTGATTTGCTTTTTGATACTGGTAAGTAATAACCAGTTTTAGTTTTTTTCCGTTTAAACTTTGTTTGATAAATTGTGTAAACCGAATCATATCCTAATGAATCTGATTTTACTACAGAATTAAGAGTAGTGATTTCTTTTTTAGTATCCTCAATTGTTGGCTTAGGCAAATACGTAATTACGAAACCATGAAAATAACCTCTTGCGATTTGTTCATTTTTACAATCATTTTGGGCTTTAAATTCCCAAGTTACAAACGATTGATTAAATAATTCAGGGAATATTTTTTTTAAATTTTGTAATCGTTCTCTATTTAATTTTGGTTGGCTAAATTTTTCGGAGATTTGAAATGCTGTGTAGTAAAGTTCCACTTTAAGGATACTAACATCCTTTAAAAAATTAATATCAAATGGATTCATAATATCTGGAGAATTAAAATCCATTTTTAATTTTATGGCATTCGAAATTGCTTTTGACTCATCTAGTTTATGAGTATAGATTGGCTTCATTAAAAGCAAATCATCAATTTTTACTTTCTGAGAAAACAAAGAAAATTGTATGCTAATAAGTGTGAGAAATAGTAATTGCTTTACCATGACTACAGATTTTAATCATATAACGCATGAGATGTAAAAAGATTACAGCAAAAAAATATTATTTAACTTTTTTTAATCTACTTATACAGAAAACACAAATTTTAAACCTAAAAAAAGCCTCTGCAAATGCAAAGGCTTTTAAAAATTAACAAAATATCTAAATTAAATCGCATCAAAATCAACCACTAACTTTTCGGTTAATGGATGTGCTTGACATGTTAAAATAAATCCTTCTTCTACCTCAGCGTCTGTTAAAGCAAAGTTGTTATCCATCTTAGCTTTACCTTCAATTACTTTAGCGCGACAAGTGCAACATACTGCGCCTTTACAACTAAATGGAGCGTCAACACCTGCATCAATAGCTGCATCTAAAATAGTTAAACCTGAGGTGTTTAATTTCATAGTAGTTTCAATACCGTATTGAATCACTGTAATTTCACTATTTACATCTGCTCCTGTTGGCTCGTTTCCTGCAGCTTTATTAACGGCATCAACTACTGCACTAAAATATTCGATATGAATTTTTTCGTTAGCAATTTTCAAAGTTTCTAATGCTTGCTTAATATTTTCCATCATTGGTCCTGGTCCGCAAATAAAATATTCGTCAGCATTTACGCCTCCATAATTTTCAATAATCGCTTTTACTCTATCAACTGATAATAATCCTTTTTGCAAATCACTCACTTGTGTTTTTGGATTATCGTACACATTTAAAACTTTTACTCTATCTGTATTTTCAGAAGCTATTTTTTGGATTTCAGTGCTAAAAATTACCGAATCCTCATCACGGTTAGCATATACCAAAGTAATATTACTTTGTTTTTCGATATACAACACACTTTTTAAAATACTCATCATTGGCGTAATACCGCTTCCGCCAGCAAATAACACATAGTGTTTTTTGTTATTACCTGATAAAACGGAACTAAAATTACCCATTGGAGTCATCACCTCCACAGTATCACCAGTTTTCCAAGTACGGTTAATTAATGTTGATGCACGACCGTCTTGCACTTCTTTTACAGCTACACGTAATTCTTTTTCACTATAAGGACTTGTACAAATACTATATGAACGACGAATCTCTTCTCCATTTACATTTAATTTGATAGTAATATACTGCCCTTGTTTAAATTGATATTCGTGTTGAATTGCTAAAGGAATATCGAAAGCTACTGACACAGCATCAGCAGTTTCTCTGCGAACATCTTTTACTTTTAAGGTATGAAATCTTGCCATTATTTTATTTTTAGTTTGCAAAAATAGATATAAAAAACAAATATATTAGAATGCAACTAATTATTAGCATTTAAGTAAGTAGTCTGACATAAATCATTGCCTTAACAAGTTTTTTTAAACATTGCTAAACTTCACATGATTTTAGCTGTTTAAATGGTATTAATTTACTAATAAAAGGTTTGAAAAAAACCCAGTAATAGCTTATATTTGTATAATTCGTAAACTAAACAACAAAATGGAAGTTAACAAATTTGAAGAAGTGTTTGAGGGCAAACTTGCCAAAAACGAAATGGTTGAACCAAAAGATTGGATGCCAGAGAATTATCGTAAACATTTAATTCGTCAAATATCACAACATGCACACTCCGAAATTGTAGGAATGTTGCCTGAAGGAAATTGGATTACTCGTGCTCCAAGCCTTCGTTCAAAAGTGGTTTTACTAGCTAAGGTGCAAGATGAAGGTGGACATGGTTTATACCTATATACTGCAGCTGAAACTTTAGGAATTAGTCGCGATGAATTATTAGATAATTTACATACAGGGAAAGCAAAATATTCGTCAATTTTTAATTATCCAACTTTAACTTGGGCTGATATTGGTGCTGTGGGTTGGTTAGTAGATGGTGCGGCTATTATGAACCAAGTGATGTTGCAACGTACATCTTACGGGCCTTATGCTCGCGCAATGGTTCGTATTTGCAAAGAAGAAAGTTTTCACCAACGTCAAGGTTTTGAAATCATGACTCGTTTAGCTTTTGGAACAGAAGACCAAAAAGCGATGGCTCAAGATGCTTTAAATCGTTGGTGGTTTCCTACCATGATGATGTTTGGACCACCAGATGCGGAATCACCAAATAGCGAAAATGCTATAAAATGGAGAATTAAGCGTGAAACAAATGATCAATTACGTCAGCGTTTTGTTGATCAAACTGTTCCTCAAGTTCAATATTTAGGATTAACAGTTCCTGATGAAAATCTAAAATGGAACGAAGGAAAAAAAGGATACGATTTTAGCGAACCTAATTGGGTTGAATTTAAAAACGTAATTAGTGGAAATGGTCCTTGTAATAAGGAACGTTTAGCCGCTCGTAACAAAGCTCACAATGACGGAGAATGGGTAAGAGCAGCAGCGCAAGCATTTGCTAAAAAACGTAACGAAATTTACGTGGCAGCGTAATTAAATTAGAGATTTATAAATTTTTGAAGATTAATAAAATGAGTGATAATCAAGGCCCAGTTTGGGAAGTATTTGTACAAAAAAAAGCAGGACAACCTTTTGTTCACTGCGGTAGTTTACATGCATTTGATAAAGAAATGGCATTACAAAATGCAAGAGATTTATATACGCGTCGTAATGAAGGTGTTTCTTTATGGGTAGTACCTTCAAATGCCATTGTAGCTAGTAGCCCTGAAGACATTGGACCTTTCTTTGAACCAGCTAATGATAAAGTATATCGTCATCCAACGTTTTATCAAATTCCGGATGCAATTGGGCACATGTAACTATTAATTGAAAGATTTTGAAGATTAAAAGTTTAGAATAATTATTAGTGGCAAAAATTAGTTCTTTTGAAGATATTGAGGTTTGGAAAAAAGCAGTTGAGCTTTGTGAGAAAATCTACCTGTTATCTGAAAAAAGTCCATTAAATAAAGATTTTGGATTAAGAGATCAAATTAAAAAATCAGCTATATCAATACCTTCGAACATTGCTGAAGGCTTTGAAAGAGAAAGTAATAATCAATTTATTTACTTTTTAATTATAGCAAAAGGCTCTTGCGGTGAATTAAGAACTCAATTATTTTTAGCTATGAAGATTAAACATATAGACGAAGAAACACACAATGAATTAAGAGAAAACTGTTTAACTATAAGCAAACAACTAAGTAACTTTATAAAATACCTAAAATCAACAAAAAAATAACTCAATTTTTTCAACTTTCTAAACTTTCAATTTTTCAATGGATTTAAAAGAAGCATTATTTCAATATACACTTCGTTTAGGCGATACAAACTTAATTTTAGGTCAACGTTTAAGTGAGTGGACAGGTCATGGACCATTTTTAGAAGAAGATTTAGCATTAACTAATATTGCACTAGACATCACTGGTACTGCAAAATCATTATTAGAATACGCAGCTAGCATTGAAGGAAAAGGAAGAACGGAAGATGATTTAGCTTATTTCAGAAACGACAGACAATATTTTAATGCTCAAATTACCGAGCAACCTAATGGCGATTATGCAAGAACTATCGTTAGACAAGCAATAGTAGATTGTTTTGATTATTATTTTTATTCAGAATTAGCAAAAAGCAAAGACGAAACTTTAGCAGGTATAGCACAAAAATCAATCAAAGAAGTTACTTATCATTTACGTCACTCGTCATCTTGGGTACAACGTTTTGGTGATGGTACAGAAGAAAGTCATAACAAAGCACAAACCGCAGTAAATGAATTATGGCAATACACAGGCGAGTTATTTGAAATGAATGATGTAGATGCTACTTTAATAAAAGAAGGTATTGCAGTTGATTTAAATATGGTGAAAGCAAAGTGGGAAAAACATATGACAGAATTATTAGAAAAATCAACCTTAACAAAACCAGAAAATGTGTTTATGCAAACTGGTAGTCGTAAAGGAATTCATACAGAACACTTAGCCTTTATATTAGCCGAAATGCAAGCTTTACCGCGCATGTTCCCTGATGCTAAATGGTAATTAATTAAATAACAACTTGGTGAAATATTATTTTTTATTACTTATTTCGTTTTTTTCAATCACTGTTTTTTCTCAAACAGTTGTTCGTACTGAAAAAATTAAAATCACTATTGGTGACTTCGCTAATAAAAAAACGTTACAAGATTTAATACCATCTTTGCCAAAAGATTGTCCAATTTCCGAATATCAATTTGCAATAGATTCCCCACAACTAAAAAAAACAATCACCATAAAAAACGAATTGATTACAAATGATTTAAAATCAATAGTCAAAGAGATGAAAGCTGGTCAAACATTTTACATTGAAAAAATAAAATCAAACTGTAAAACGGCATTCAAGAACAATCACATTTTTGTTATATTTTAATGAGCTTTAAAGAATCTTGGAAAAAGATATCACCTTACTTTGTAGATGTTTGGCAGTACATTGTAATAATTGTAATCATGATTATAGCCGCTATTTTTATCTTATAAATTTTGAAAAACACTAAAGAACATATTTTATCATTGCTTTCTGAAATTCCAGATCCAGAAATTCCTGTAATCACTATTATCGAATTAGGTGTGATACGAGATATTGACATCACTGATGATCAAACTATTTCACTAAAAATTACTCCTACCTACTCTGGCTGTCCAGCCATGAAACAAATAGAAGATGATGTGAGAAAAAAATTGTCAGAAAATGGTTTTACTAATATTACAATAAACACCATTTTTTCTCCACCATGGACTACTGATTGGATTACACCCGAAGCCAAAGAAAAACTAAGAAAATATGGAATTGCTCCGCCCGAACATAGTACCGAAGATAAAAGCTGGTTAACTGGCGAAACCAAATCAATTGCTTGCCCTCGTTGCAAATCTCAAAACACAAAACTTATTTCTCAATTTGGCAGCACAGCCTGTAAAGCATTGTATCAATGCCAAGATTGTTTGGAGCCCTTTGACTACTTTAAGTGCATTTAACGTGAATAATATTTATAGGTTATTATTTTGTTTATCGACCAAATAGCATTTTTATATTACGAAATAAGCATTATCTTAGCTTAAAGTATTTTGAGCATGGTAAGTAAATCCTTTTTCAACCTCATCGTCAATAATTTTTTAGAACATGTATTTGTTTTAAACAGTCAGCTAGAAATTATATTTCAAACAGAAAACAACTCCTCATTATTAGGATTTTCAAACGACGAAATCTTAAAAGATGGATTCCAATCCTTATTTATTAATCCTCTATTTTCGTTTGATGAAGCGTTGGATAAAGCTGTGAAATATGGCGAATATTACAATACAGAAAACTTTAAACACAAAACTAAAAAATTCATCAATATTGCTTTCCGAATTTTATATCAAGAAGATGAATCTACTCACGAACACTTATTTGTATTTTATTTAAGAGATAATACCCAGCAAAACGTAGTTAGAAAAGATATTATCAAAAAAAGCTTAACCATTGAAAATCTTTCCAAGTCTCGTAAAATAAGAGATGGGCATATTAACGAGGCTATTTATGAAATATTAGAATCTTCGTCAAGAGCTATGCAAGCTACACGCGTAAATGCTTGGGTCTTTGATAAAGAAAAAACTCAAATTCAATGTATAGGAAACTTTGATGCACGTGAAAACAAATTAGTTCCGCAAACAGCATTGCCTCGAATTGCAATGCCAATATATTTTAATTTATTTGAAACCGAAAAAATCATTATCACGCGCGACACATTAAAAGAAACTAAAACAGCCGAACTTTACGAATTCTATTTAAAACCACACGACATTCAATCTTTAATGGATGTTCCAGTTCGTATAGAAGGAGAAATGATAGGGGTAATTTGTTTTGAAAATGTTGGTGCTCCAAGAGAATGGACTTTGCAAGAACAAAAGTACGGATTAGTAGCCGCTCAAATGCTTTCTCTTACAATCGAATCTCACAATAAACAACTAGCAAAAAAAGCCTTAGAATTAGCATTAGAAGAACAAACGATATTATTACAAGAAGTTAATCATCGTGTAAAAAATAATTTAAGCATCGTAGCTAGTTTAATGAATTTGCAGAGCGAAAAATCACATGATGATTATCACAAACAACTATTTATGGAATGTCGCAATCGATTGGAGTCTATTGCTTCTGTTCATGAACTCATTTACAAGGCTAAATCATATTCTCATATTAATTTTAAAGAATACCTTAATCAAATTATCGAGCATATCTCTAATTCATATAAGTCGTTTGAGCACATTAAAATTGTAAAAGGTATTACGGATGTTCATGTTGATATTTCATCGGCTATACCGATGGCATTAATTGTTAACGAATTAATTACCAATGCTTACAAACATGCCTTTCACAATAAAACAGAAGGTATTATCGAAATTTCTCTATTAGAAAATAACAATCAAGTTTTCTTGACAATCAAAGATAACGGCAATGGTTTTGATAAAACAGTGATTCCGAAAAATTCCATTGGTATGGACATTTTAAGTGGCCTAATTGAACAAATTGAGGGCACTTGCAATTTAACTAGCAACGAAAAAGGAACTTTATATAAAATTTCGTTTTCCAAAAAATAAATCCCAATTTTAGCTCATTAAATAAACTTAAGATGGGCTACATACTTTCAGAATTAAAAGATAAGGTCATGGTTATTACATTAAACCGTGCAGATAAATTCAATAGTTTTAATCGCGAAATGGCGTTAGAACTTCAAAATGCTTTAGATAAAGCTGAAGCCGATGAACATGTTAGAGCCATAGTTTTAACAGGAACCGGAAAAGCATTTTGTGCTGGACAAGATTTAGCAGAAGCCATTGATCCAAAAGGACCAGGCATTGCTAAAATTGTGGATGAGCATTATAATCCTATTATCTTAAAAATCCGAAAAATAGAAAAACCAATTATAGCTGCGGTAAATGGCGTAGCTGCTGGAGCAGGTGCAAACATTGCTTTAGCTTGCGATATTGTAACGGCCACTAACTCTGCCTCTTTTATCCAAGCATTTAGTAAAATTGGATTAATACCAGATAGTGGCGGCACTTTCTTTTTACCTCGCTTAGTGGGTTTTCAAATGGCGACTGCTTTAATGATGACTGGTGATAAAGTAACGGCATCAGAAGCTCAACAAATGGGGATGATTTATAAAGTGTTTGCTGATGACACCTTTATGAACGATGTGTTGGCATTTGCCACTAATTTATCTAATATGCCTACAAAAGGCTTAGGATTAACCAAACGCTTATTAAACGAAAGTTTATATAATAATCACGAAAAACAATTGGCTCGAGAAGGCATCATTCAAGTTGATGCTGCCAATACTTATGATTATTCGGAAGGCGTTAATGCCTTTTTAGAAAAACGTAAGCCTGAATTTAAAGGAAAATAATCCTTTTTTATATTGAACCCTGCCGGCGTTTAGAATACTGGCAGGGTTTTGTTTTACAACACGTTATTAAACCTCTTATTGTTTACAATTTTCTTGTATCCTTTCTTTAAAAAACTGTTATAGCATTAATTTTACTGCTATGACAAAATATTCTTATTGCTTATTTATATCATTTCTATTCTTAGCTTTTACATCATTAGCTCAACCTAAAAAAGAATATTATGATAGCGAACAAACCAAACTAAAATCTGAAACAAATATTGTAAAAGGTATGCCACATGGCCGACATGTTGAATATTTTAAAAATGGAAATATCTCTCGCAGAGGTTCATTTTATAATGGAAAAGAAGATAGCACCTGGTATTTTTATTATGAAAACAAAGGATTAAAAGCTACCGAACATTACAATCGCGGCAAAAAAAATGGGCATAATTTTTACTATTTTAAAACTGGTGACTTAGCTCAAGAAACAGTTTTTAATCAAAATTTAGCCGATAGTATTTGGACATCATATTACGAAAACAAAACTGTAAAAAGTCGCGAATCATTCTCTAAAGGTAAAAAACAAGGCGATTGGCTATACTATTTTGATAATGGACAATTAGAAAGTTCTGGAAAGTTTGAAAACGATTTAAAAGAAGGTGAAATAAAAACTTTTTATAATAATGGAAAACCTGCGGGCGTTACTAATTATTGTAAAAACAAACCTTGTGGCAAAAGCACAGAGTACTATGAAAATGGTCAACAAAAATTCGAAAAAGAATACGTTGACTCTGTCACCTTCTTGCTTCATAATATGTGGGACGAAAAAGGAAAATCAATTATTGCTAATGGAAACGGAACCTTAACTGCTCAATATAGTAGCGGAATTATTAAAGCGCAAGGTTCTTATAAAGATGGTTACATGAATGGTTTGTGGCGGTATTTTCATCCTAATGGAGAATTAGATTACGAAGCTATTTACGAAAAAGGAATTTTAAATGGATACTACTCTTCCTATTATCAAAATCATAAAATTAAAAGTGAAGGTCCGTTTGTTAACGGAAAGAAAAATGGCGTTTGGAAGTTTTACACTGAAAAAGGTGAAAAAGAAATGGAAGGTACTTTGAAAGATGGATTAAGAACTGATAGATGGACTTATTATTATGGAAATGGGAAAAAAGAATCAGAAGGCTATTTTTTAGATGACAAACAAACAGGAACTTGGGAATATTTTTATCCAACTACCGAAAAATGGAAGCAAGGAAATTTTGAAAATGATTTAAAAACAGGCGTTTGGACTACCTGGTTCGAAAATGGTAAAAAATTACAAGAAGGCCCTTATGCCTTAGGTAAAGAAAATGGGCAATGGCAGAGTTGGTATAATAATGGGCAATTAAAAGATCAAGGAAGTTTTAAAAACGCTCAAATATCGGGCTTATGGGAAGGCTGGTATATCAATGGAAAACCAAATTACAAGGGAGAATATAATGAGAAAGGGAAAAAACAAGGACTTTGGGAATATTGGTACGAAACAGGACAATACAGAGAAAAAGGCTCTTATGTAAGCGGCATTAAACACGGGCATTGGACAAGTTACCACGAAAAAGGAAACTTTGTGGATAGTGACGGTAACTATAGCAAAGGTAAACAACATGGCATTTGGACATATTACTACGAAACTGGTGGTATTATGAAAACACAAGGATTTAAGGATGGTCGTTTATCTGGAAAATCCGTAAGTTACTACTCTAACAATAAAATTCAATCTGTAAGTAACTACAAAGTAATTAGCGAAAAACGTAAAGGGAAAAAACAAAGTATAGCAAACGGAGACTGGATATTTTATGATAAAACAGGGAAAGAAATCAACCGAATGACCTATAAAAATGGTGTGAAAAAGTAACCAACAAATAATATGGTTAATTTTAATAAAGAAGTATCTTTACTTAATTAAACTATTTTCTATGCAATTAATTTATAAGCCTTTTTTAATACTAGCGTCTGCATCTATCCTATTAGTTTCTTGCGGCGGAAATAAAGAAGAAGTTGTTGATGCCTCAGAAACAGGTTCTGAAGTAGCCGGTTTAGATTCACAAAAGATTTCTGCACAAAATGTATTTAATACAATTCCTTCAAGAGCTACTATTTTAGAACTTATCGAAAAAGCTAATACAGAATACAATGTGCAATATTTAAATAATCCTGATGATGTTAGTAAGTATGCTTTAGAAAGCAGCAGAGCCCTTAATCTAGGTGTTTATGGTGCAGATTTGAATGTAGCTAGTATTTACGAGCAAACTCAAGAGTCTATGTTATTCTTCAAGTGCGTAAATATTATAGCTAAAAGTATTGGAGTAAGCAATTCGTTTGATGAAAATATGGGAGATAGAATGAATGCCAACCAATCTAACAGAGACTCTACTCTGAGTATTATTACTCAAGCATTTAAAAGTGCAGATAATACTTTAAGAAAAAACGGCCGTCCAGGAACATCGTCTTTATTAGTAGCTGGTGCTTGGATTGAAGGGTTTTATATTGCATGTCAAACAGCTAAAGAAACTAATAATGAACCTATCATTAAAGAAATTTTTAATCAAAATGAATCTTTAACTAATCTCATTGAATTAGTAGAAGTATCGAAAGTTACTGATGAAGCAACCTACTTGCTAACTGACTTAAAAGAACTTAAAAAAATTATTGACGGCAAAACTGATAAAGTATATACTGCTGAGGCTTTAAAAAATATCGACTCAAAAGTAACAGAACTAAGAACTAAAATTATTTCTAACAAATAATATGTCTTTTATTTTACCTGTAAATGGGATAGAACCAAAATTAGGAAACAACACCTTTGTGGCTCCAAATGCAACTATTGTTGGTGATGTAATTTGTGGCGATGATTGTAGTTTTTGGTTTAATGCTGTTGTTCGTGGCGATGTAAACTCTATTCGTTTAGGAAATAAAGTCAACATTCAGGATGGCGCTGTTATACACTGCACTTACCAAAACCTGCCTGCCGGACAGGCAGGAACAAAAACAATTTTAGGCAACAATGTGTCTGTTGGACATAATGCTATTGTGCACGGTAGTTTGGTTCACGACAATGTATTGATAGGTATGGGAGCTATTGTGATGGATAATTGCGAAATAGGTTCAAACTCAATTATTGCTGCTGGAGCAGTTTTAACAGAAGGCACAAAAGTACCGAGTGGTTGTATTTACGCTGGTGTTCCTGCAAAAAAGGTAAAAGATATTTCTGAAGAATTAATTAATGGCGAAATAAATCGAATTGCCAATAACTATTTAATGTATAGTAGTTGGTTTAAATAACCTACTCTTTCAATTTACAAACCGTTTCGCCTGCTGAAAGATCTTTACAATATTTTTTGGCGTAACTTTTACTGGCATCAAGTGTTCCCGAATCATATGTTCCATTGGAATTAATGCACTGGCAAGTACGTTCTTTTTTACAAGAAACAGTTAAAAGCAAGGTAAAAATGGCGCAAATCTTAATAATTTTCATTAGCATTGGTTTCTATCGCTAAAATAAACAATTAATTGCTAATAAAATTTGGATTTTACCTAATTAGCCTATATATTTGCAACCCAATTTAAAAATTAATAAACTTATATAATGTTAATAGTAGCAGTAAAAGAAGGTGAAAGCATCGAAAAAGCTTTAAAAAAGTTCAAAAAGAAATTTGAAAAAACAGGTGTTGTAAAACAATTACGTACTCGTAAAAATTTCGAAAAACCGTCTATCACAAACAGACAAACTCGCATTAAAGCTGTTTACAAGCAAAAAATGCAATTAGGTTTAGCTGCAGAATAGTTAGTTTTCCTTTTTTCACAAAAATTATAATATAACCTAAGGTTATTGCGACTTTTTAAAGTAAATTCGTTATAGCCTTAGGTTTTTTATGTTCGATAAGCAAATACACTCTTTTTTTGACTACTTAACGTTTGAGAAAAAGTATTCTGCTCATACGATTACTTCCTACAAAAACGATATTGGCCAATTTATAGCTTTTATAAACCCTAATAATGAATCTTTTGCCATAGCTGACATAAACTATCAGCAAATTAGAGCTTGGGTTGCTAGCCTTCTTAAAGATAAAATAGCGGCTAGATCTGTAAATCGTAAATTATCTTCTCTTAAATCATTTTTTAAATACCTACAACGTCAACAGATCATTGATGTAAACCCAATGGCTAAAATTTCGGGGCCAAAAACACCTAAGCGATTACCCGTTTTTGTAGATGAGCATCAAATGGAAGATTTGTTTGCTGAAGTGAAATTCGAGGAAGGGTTTAATGGTTTGAGAGACCGTTTAATTTTAGACTTATTTTACCAAACAGGTATTAGACGCTCAGAATTAACTAATTTAAAAGAAATAGACTTAGATCTATTTAATTCTACCATTAAAGTATTAGGCAAAAGGAACAAAGAAAGAATAATTCCAATTTCTTTACCACTAAAACGTAACCTTGAAACCTATTTGAAAGTAAAACAAGAACTAAACTTATCAAATCCTATGTTGTTGGTTAGCGAGAAAGGACATACACTAAGCGAGCAAGCAGTTTACAACTCTGTAAAAAAATACCTTTCTCAAGTAACTACCATTCAAAAGAAAAGTCCACATGTTTTAAGGCATACCTTTGCAACCCATCTTTTAAATAATGGTGCTGATATAAATGCAGTAAAAGATTTACTTGGACATGCTAACTTAAGTGCTACACAAGTATACACACATAATACAATCGAAAAACTTAAAAAATCTTACAAACAAGCTCACCCGCGGGGCGATTAAGAACATTGCAATTAACAGAGTATAAACCAAACCCGCTTTCGCTAAAGCTACAGCGGATAAAAACACAAAAACAAGGAGGATTAATTATGACAACTAACATCCAATCAGTGCACTTTGATGCAGACAAAAAGTTAATTGAATTTGCTAATGAAAAAATGAATAAACTTAAAACCTTTCATGATGGTTTAATAAACGGCGAAGTTATTATGCGTTTGGACAAATCATCTAATAGCGAAAATAAAGTAGCCGAAATAAAAATTTTAGCAAAAGGTCAAGAATTATTTTCTAAAAAACAATCTGCTTCATTTGAAGAATCCATTGATTTAGCTTGCGAAGCTTTAAAAACTCAAATCAAAAAACACAAAGAAAAACAAGCTGGTGCTAAAATCAATATAGATGATTTATAACTAATTATTTTTTTAAATCATAAGAGCTGCCCAAAAAAGGCAGCTCTTTTTTATTTGAATCTCTGAAAAAAATTAAATTAATTCACTGTAGTGCTTAATTCCTTTAACAAAATGGGCATACACCATGTTTTTTTCGTAAACCCCCGTTGTTGTTTCAATAAATTGGGGCATTAAACGCATATAATCACGTTTTTTTAAAGTAGAAGGCAAATGCTTATAAAACGAAAAATGTGCTTTAATAACAGCAAAAAAATGAGAGCCATTTCCTTCAAACAAAAATTTAAAAGCCGCTACTCCATCTAAAATCATTCGGTAAATAATTTTAAAAAATAAAAATCTGGGCGATGCGTTTTTTGTGAGCGTGATTAAATTATTTCTAAAATTTAAAAATGTTTTTTTAGGACTCAATTTATTTAATGTTCCACCTCCAACATGATATACCTTTGATTTCGGCTCTACATAAACTTGATAACCAAGATTTTTCATTCTCCAACATACATCAATTTCTTCCATGTGAGCAAAGTAATCATCATCAAAACCACCTACTTTCCAAAAAGCTTCTGAGCGAACAAACATGCAAGCACCTGTGGCCCAAAACACTTCTTTAGTGGTATCGTACTGCCCTATATCTTCTTCCAAAACATTAAATATTCGTCCTCTGCAAAAAGGATATCCATACTTATCAATAAAACCTCCTGCTGCTCCTGCATACTCAAATTTATTAGGATGATTATAATCTAATATTTTTGGCTGACAAGCTGCAATAGTAGCACTGCTATCCATTAATTGGATAATGGGTTCAATCCAATTTTCAGTCACCTCAACATCAGAGTTTAATAAAATATAGTACTCGGCATTTATTTGCTTTAAAGCTAAATTATAGCCTTTTGCAAACCCATCATTTGAAGGATTTATGATAATGGAAACATTTGCGAAATGTGTTTTTAAAAAAGAAACGCTATCGTCGGTTGATTGATTATCTGCAACTATAATTTGTGCACCCTGTGAATATTTTATCACAATAGGAAGAAACTTCTCCAAGAAAGATTTCCCATTCCAATTTAGAATAACCACCGCAATTTTATTACTCAGCATAAATTAGCGTGGATTATTAAAGTTTTCATCAATATTGTTACCGTAATAAGAATTTGGCTTTGTAGCGTCTAAATTATTGTTGAGTTGGGAGCGACTCACTAATCGTAACTTCCATCTTTCATCATATACCTCGCCTCTCACATCACTATGAATTAACTTATAACAATCGTCGGCGATGGCAAAATTTGCAAACACAAATTTTTTATTTGTAAAAAAACGCTTGGTTACTTTGTCGTAAATTCGGTAATACTGCCATATTTCGTATGGATACGTTTCTGGCTCACTGTTAACTTGATTTCTTTGGTCTGGTTTTCCGTATTGCAAATACACTCTACCTCTATCTGTATAATAGCCCTTTTGCTTCCCACATTTTAATAAGGCATTTGTTTCTATCACTTGTTTATAGTAGGTATACCATAACTGCAATGCATCAGCTGTATCGGCAGCTTGAGTTTTCCAATAATCAACCAAATAGCTACGCATTAAGTTAGGATCTTTCTTCTTAATTTGTAAAGCTTGCCATTCTCTATCTTTGAAAGACGATACTGGCCACAAACACTCCACAAATTGCTTTAATGAATCAGTTGTTTGCACTGAGTTAAAAAACTCTTCAACAGTTTTATAAATAGAGTTTGTAACTTCTAGCGGAGCTCTCACATCGCTCTGACGCTGAAAGAACCATTTTTTTTGAGACTGAACTTTACTCAAAGAATCGCGCGTTTCTATAACTAAATTATAATTACCAGTAGGCAATTGAGAAATATCAAATTGAGCTAGTAGTGGATTAATACGATTAGCCATTTGCTTTTGAAAACCTGAAAGGCCAATTTGTTTTTGCGAATTTTCACTATTCTCAACATAATAAGAATAAACAAACTTAGTTCCCTTACCTACTACAGTATCTAGATTGTATGTTTCGATATAAAACTTTAATGCCTTTTGATTTTTAGGAAAATAATTAACGTTGTAAGGGATTAAATCGTATCCATTTTTAGTTAATGTGGATTGAGTGGTAGATTTAGCAAACGATTCAAGGATTTGTATATCAGAGTTATATACTTTTTTATCTCTAAAAAAAGAAACATTAATTTTTTCGGAATACGCTGATTTTTGAAGAGGATTCGCGTTATCAGTAATCGTTAATTCCAATTCATATTTTCCATTCTCTATTGGAAAGCGATGATTATCAATAAAAGAAGGTAATTGAATTGTATCTGTGGCTACTGGACTCATCAAATTATATTTTGATTCAGTTACCATATCTTTGCCTTTCCATATTTTCCATGAAACATTAACATTAGCTTGGTACCCACCTGAAACAGGCAAAAACTTAACTGAACTGCCTGAAATGGTGAGGTAGGTTTCTAAATAAGGTTTATTGTTTGAAGTATTAAATACTCCATAATTAAAATACACTGTAATATTTGAAAAAACAGGATTAAAAAAAAGAATGATTATAAAAAAAAGAAATTGTCGCATAATGTTGATTTACAAATAACTGAGGGGATGTAAATTTGGATAAAGTTAATCATAAAAAATATTTTATAAAAATTAGTTGTAGAATAAAAAAAATTACTATTTTTGCCCTCTCTGGAGAAATGGCAGAGTGGTCGATTGCGGCAGTCTTGAAAACTGTTGAACCGTGAGGTTCCTGGGGTTCGAATCCCTATTTCTCCGCTTTCAGTCGCTGAAGCGACTTTCAGCGGACTCATCCGCAAAAGTTGCGAAAGCGAAAGTGATTAAAAGGTCTGATTTTTTCAGACCTTTTTTTGTTTAACTACTATTATGATTTGGACTGTTTACATATTAAAATGTGCTGACAACACCTACTATGTTGGATGCACGGGTGATTTAGAAGAAAGACTTATAAGACACAGAAGAGGGGAAGTGAAATACACAGCTTCTCGACTTCCTTTAGAAATTGCGCATCAATCCGTATTTACAGATAAATTTAAAGCTTTTGAATTTGAAATTTATTTAAAGTCTGGCTCAGGAAGAGCTTTTGCTAAAAAGCGACTATACAGTTTTTAAAGAATAATCTACTTCCCATTTATTTATTATCCAAACATAAACTCAAACGAGGTTCCTTTATTACTTTTAATTTCAACCTTAGCATCAATTTGTTCTGCTAATAAATCTATTAATTGTAGGCCAAAACTAGCGTTAATTTTTTTACTAGAACTCTTAAAAATCCCAATTCCGTTATCGGAAATAATTAACGTATTCTTACTATAAGAAATGCTTATTTCTCCGTTTCGTTTTGGAAAAGCATATTTAAAAGAATTACTCATCACCTCATTAAGAATAAGACCTACCGGAATCATTTTATCAATCTCAAAATAAAAATCATGAGGAATTTTTAATTTCAACTTAACTAATTTTTGGCTGTATGTACTTTGTAATTTTTCGAATAACGATTTTGAATAATCTGCTAAATTAATTTTACTTAAATCAGATTGAGCATACAACATTTCATGAATTAGGGCCATTGACACAATTCGATTTTGACTTTCCTCCACTAAGACTGAAAAATGTCGATCATTTACTTTATCTGCATTCAACTTTAGCAAACTTGAAATGATTTGCAGATTATTTTTTACTCGGTGATGAATTTCTTTTAATAAGGTTTCTTTCTCTTTTAAAGTATTGGCAATTTTTTCTTCTGTTTTTTTTCTTTCAAAAAACAAAGGCACATCATACTTTTTTTTGCTTTTTAATTTCTGTTCTTCTTTGGTTAAATAATCTCCAATTTTATGAGGCGGAGCCATAATAAAAGTACAATGCTTATCACCTTTTGCCCTGCAGGTAATTTCAACGGATGTTAACTCTATACCAAAACTTTCTTCGCACCAACCTGATGAATAACCGGCATTCATGGAGCAAACAGGGAAATCTGTTTTTTCTTTTGATTTAATCCACGAATCTGATTCAAATGAATAAGGATGATTGTACTTTAAATAAAAATTCTCATCAGGACTCGGTTTACTTTCTGGCAAAATATCTACAAATGCCCAACCTGTATAAGCAAAATGAATAGGCCCTGCCGACAGTTTAGACAAGGGATCTTTTAACTTCATTTTTTTATGAAAGTTTTTAGCATCCTCTATTCCAATTAAATGGGCAAGATCAAATAACAAATTACGTCCGATTTTAATAGCCTCAGGTTTTGGCCTATCTGCATATAGATTTAAAATATTTTTGAAGAAATCATTTGCTAATGATTCGGCTCGCATTAATACATAACGCTGACCATTAACTTCAATCTTTGATAAACTAGGATCAGCGTTAAATGTTTGAAAATATTTCTTTACAATTTCTGAAGCTTCATCAAAAATTGGCGCAATAGCATTGGGAGTTTTAACCGTTTTTTTAGTTGTATGAAAAACATCTTTCTTTTTTTTAAGAAGGATGTTTTCTTTCTCTAATTCTTTGATTCGCTTTTTTAATGCTAAGATATTTTCTTTTGAATTCATTTAAAAGCGCTTCGTTTAACTTTAATGATTAGTAAACGTGCTGACCACCGTTAATGCTGTAATTGGCGCCCGTTACAAAGCTAGTTGCTTCACTCGCTAAAAAAGACACTAAGTGAGCCACTTCATGTGTTCCCCCTAAACGTCCCATTGGTACTTGCGCCACAATTTGATTTAATACTTTTTCGGGAACTGCCATTACCATATCAGTACCAATATATCCTGGTGAAATAGTATTTACTGTGATGCCATATTTTGCCACTTCCATTGCTAGTGATTTAGTGAAACCATGCATGCCAGCTTTTGCGGCAGAATAGTTTGTTTGCCCAAATTGCCCACGTTGTCCGTTTACAGAAGAAATATTGATGATACGGCCAAAATTACGATCTATCATCCCTTGAATAACTTGGCGAGTACAGTTAAATACTGAGTTTAAATTTGTATTAATAACGACATGCCAGTCTTCTGGTTTCATATTAATTAAACGACCATCACGCGTGATACCAGCATTATTAACTAACGTATCAATATGACCGTATTTAGCTTCAATTTCAGCAATCATTTTACCTGTGCTTTCATAATCACTCACGTCGCCATAAAATAGTTCGATGTTAAAGCCTTCGCTTTTCATTTGCTCCATCCATTTTTCGGCTTTTTCTTTGGTGTGATAATTTCCAACCACTGTGTAACCATCTTTATACAATTCTTTACACATAGCGGTTCCTAAACCACCAGTTGCACCTGTAATTAATACGGTTCTTTTATTTGAATTTTCCATGAGTATTATGTTTTAATATTTTGTTGCAGAATTAAGAATTTTGCATTCGATGAACGTTACGGAATTATTAAAATAAGGTAAACTATATTTTATCCATATTCATCACCGTAGCTTCGCCACTTGTGCAAACATTGCCAGTGGCTTTATCTTTAATTAAAGTTTCAATAACGGCTCTGTGTTTGTCTTTTAAAACTTCTTTTACTGTAAACACCGCTTCATAATCAACATCTACATACATTGGTTTCATAAAACTCAACGACTGTTTTAAATAGATAGTTCCTTCGCCAGGAAATAACACGCCAAATACTTTGCTAAATAGCGCTGCGCCAAGCATGCCGTGCATAATTGGTTTTTTAAACATAGTTTTTGCTGCAAATTCAGCATCGGTATGTACAGGGTTTTTATCGCCTGTTACTTCAGCAAAACGATTTACTTCATCTTGCGTAAATTTAAAATCATGAGAGTAGGTTTGTCCAGTTTCTATCATAAGGCTAAGTTTTTAGTAATTTTCAAAAAAAAATATCACAATGTCAAGTTTTCTAAAACTTATTTCGATTTAGACCAACTAAATAATTTTTACGACAATTTAACACAAAATTAATACGAATTTACTTGACACGTATAGGGAAAAATGACTAAATTTGCAGCGAATTTAGAAATGAGGCTTCAAGTAGCTGATTTTCAGTTAATAAGGTTAATTTACTAATAACTCAATATAAAATTAAGGTTAAAAAATGAAATAGTTGTGTTTACATTAAATACAAAACAAAGAAAAAAACAACTATACCATGTTACCAATAAAAAAACAAATAATTTAAGAAACATGAAAACAAACAACCCAATTATCGACAACATGATGGATGCGCAAGCTAACGCCATGAACACTTGGATGGATTCTGCTAAGAAATTCCAATCTGCATTTGCTAATGGTAACATGATGGCTGATAGCCAATCTATCTACAAAGATATGATGGAAAAGCAAGCTGCTATGTTTAGCGGTATGAACACTAATAATGCTAACCCATTTGGTGCAAATCCGTTTATGAATAGCAATACTAAACCAGAAGAATTCATGAAAAATTGGTATAACCAACAAATGGCTGGTTTAAAACAAATGACTGATTTTAACCAAAGCATTTATAACTCAATGGTTAATTATGGTAAAAACGCTAACGATTATAACAATAGCTTTTCTACTATGAACAATGCATGGACAAACATCTACAATAGCTGGATGAATACCATGAATACTTCTTATGATACTTTTTCTCAAAACATTAAAAATCCATTTAATGCTGATATGTTTAAAAACATGTATGAAGGTGGACAAATGTATATGAAAGTGCAAGAGATGTTTCAACCAATGATGACTGCTCTTAAAAATTCGGATTTTAGTGTTGACACTTGGAAAAACATTTATTCTCAAGAAAACTATAAAAAAATGACTGAGCAAGTTTTTGGTTCATTTTTTAATAATGCAAGTTTAAAAGAAGTGTTTGATAATGCTACTAAACAAATGCATAACTTTTTTGTGAATCAAAATGGTTTAGGAAAAGAGTACTACGAGCAAATGAAAAACATGTCTGCACAATTTCCTGAAATGTTTTCGGGTGATGCTGAGCACATGAAAGATTTGTATGCTAAAATGAATAATGTGTTTGGTAAAACTTTTGAACCATTATTAAAAATAGCTAATCCAGGTAAAGAAAAAGAAAATGTAGAGGCAACTATTAATTTATTAGATAAAGTAACAGAGTATAGCATTAAACAAGCTGAGTTACAATCTCATTTATATAAAACCATGCAAGCTTCGATGGAATCTTTAGCTAAAGAAACTCAAGAAAAATATAAAGATTTACAAGCTGGTGATTTTAAAATGCCAACGGCTACTGAATTATATAATGAGTGGGTAAAAACTAACGAAAAAATGTTTTCGGAGTTATTTGCAACTGATGAGTTTAGTAAAGTAAAAGCAGAAGCTTTAAACTTAAGCATGGATGTGAAGAAACATTTTGAAAAGCAATTTGAAAATGTATTTGAGCAATATCCAATTGCATTTAAGAGCGAAATGGAAGAAATTTACAAAACCATGCACGATCTTAAAAAAACAGTAAAAGAGTTACAAACTAAATTAGCAATGCAAAATGCGGCTTCTGTTGAATTATTTGACGAAGAAAAAGCAAAAGCTAAAAAGAAATAATAACAAGCTGTTTAAATTTAACCATTAAGTTTAAACAGCTTTTTTAAACCCTTTGTGTTCATAGCACAATACTAAGAGGGCTGCCAATGTGTTTGTGGGCAGCCTTTTTTTTAAATCTATTTTTTATAAAACTAAAAACATCGTATCTTAACGGCAATATAAAACAAGTCCTATGGAAAATAAGTTAGTAGAAGAAATGCACCAATTGAGCTCGAGATTATTAAAGAGCTATGAAACATTTAATAATATTGAAGAAGTAGATATTGCTACATCGCCAAAAACAGCCGTATATAATGAAGATAAATTAACTCTTTATAAATACGACAGAGAAACCGAAGCAACTTATAAAACACCCGTTTTAATTGTGTATGCATTGGTAAACACTTACAAAATGTTGGACATTCAACCAGATAGAAGTTACATCAGAAACCTATTAGCTGCTGGATTAGATGTGTATTTGATAGATTGGGGCAATCCAACTAAAGTAGATAAATACTTGAGTATTGATGATTATGTGAACGGATATATTAACAACTGTGTTGATTTTATAAGAAAGAAAAATAGAGTAGAAAAAATAAATATTTTAAGTATTTGCCAAGGTGGGACATTAAGCGTTATTTACAGCGCTTTATATCCAAATAAAATAAAAAATTTAGTTACTCATGTTACGCCAATTGATTTTAGTACCAATGATGGTTTATTATTTCGTTGGAGCAGAGACATGGATTTTGATAAAATTACAGAAGGCTTTGATGGCTTAATTCCGGGTGATTTTTTAAATCAAGGATTTGACATGTTAAAGCCTATGATGAAATTACAAAAGCAACAAACCTTAACTAACTCATTAGACGATAAGGATAAGTTGATGAATTTTTTACGCATGGAAAAATGGATTAGCGAAAGCCCCGACCAAGCAGGCGAATGTTTTAAAGAATTTATGAAAGGCTTGTATCAAGAAAATAAATTAGCAAAAGGCGAATTAGAAGTTGGCGGTAAAAAAGTAAACTTAAAAAACTTAACAAGTAACTTATTAAACATTTACGCTACCGAAGATCATTTAGTGCCGCCTGCAGCTACTATTCCATTAAATGATTTAGTGGGAAGTAAAGACAAAGAATTATACAGTTTTAACGGCGGCCACATTGGCGTGTTTGTAGGAAGTAAATCTCAAAAAGAATTGGCACCAGCTGTAACTAGTTGGTTAAAGAAAAGAGATTAATTTACTATATTTTAATTTTTAAGAATCCCCTTTAATGAAATTTGAAGGGGATTTTTATTTGCTACAAAATATAGCAATCAAATACTACTTTTTGGTTTAATTTTATTTTATGGTAAAAGAACTATTTATTGAACACGGCTTACATAACAACCGAGTGAAGGTATTCATGAAATTTGAGTACGATGCAAGAACTATTGAATTGGTGAAGACCCTGCCAGGCGTGAAATGGAGCCAAACAGAAAAGAAGTGGCATATTGGCTATCATCCAGAAGCGCTTAATAGTATAAAAAATACATTTAAAAATACAGGCGTATATATTCAAACGCTAAACGACATTAACGATGTGGTGAAGCCTCGTTCAACGGAAGTTAGGAGGCCTAGCGATGCCCTACCCGATTTAAACAAATTGCAAAAAGACAAAGTAGATCAATTTAAAAACTGGTTGCGAAGTAAGCGCTATAGCGAAAATACAATTGGAACCTATATAGATTCGATTCAAACTTTTTTGAGATATTACGCCACTAAAAACCTCATCGAAATTACTAACGATGATTTAATTGCATTTAATAATAATTACATTTTAGCAAATAATTTTTCGGCTTCGTATCAGAACCAAGTTGTGAATGCCGTGAAATTATTTTTTAAAACGGTTGAGGATAAACAATTACAGCCTGAATTAATACATCGTCCAAAAACACAAAAACTATTACCTAATGTGTTAAGTAAAGAAGAAATAAAATTAATATTAAATGCTCACGGCAACATTAAGCATAAAGCTATGTTAAGTTTAATTTATAGTTGTGGATTAAGAAGGGGCGAATTACTAAATTTAAAATTAACGGATATAGATTCGAAAAGAGGATTGGTTGTTATTAGGCAAGCTAAAGGAAGAAAAGATCGAATTGCGCCTTTGTCGGAAAAGATTTTAAATATATTAAGAGACTATTATGTTGCCTATAAGCCAACAAAATGGTTGTTTGAAGGGCAAGATAAATCAAAACAATACGATGAAGCAAGTTTACAAAAAGTACTCAAACAAAGCCTAGAAAAAGCAAAAATAGACAAGCCTGTAACATTACATTGGCTAAGGCACAGCTATGCCACACATTTATTAGAAAACGGAACTGATTTAAGATACATACAAGAGATTTTGGGACACAGTAGTAGTCGCACTACAGAAATTTATACCCATGTAAGCAATCATAATATTCAAAGAATTACTTCACCATTTGATAATTTATAAATACATTTAGCTATGAGCAATATAAAGCTTTTTGAAAGTAAACATATTCGTTCGGTTTGGAACGAAACAAAACAAAAATGGTATTTTTCTGTACAAGACGTTATGGAAATACTAACAGATAGTAGCGATATAAAACAGTACATAAAAAGGATGTTAAGTCGCGATGAAATGCTTAAAACCAACTGGGGTACAATTTGTACCCTAGTTGAAATGGAAGCAGCTGATGGCAAAAAACGTAAAGTTCAAGCGGCAGATACGAAAGGCCTACTAAGGATTATTCAATCAATTCCGTCACCTAAAGCGGAGCCATTTAAACTATGGTTAGCGCAAGTTGGCTCTGATAGATTAGATGAAATAGAAAATCCAGAGTTAGCAACGCAGCGCACTCGAGAATTGTACAAACAAAAAGGCTATTCGGATGCTTGGATAGAAAAACGTATGCGCAGTATAGCCATTAGAGAAGAATTAACGGATAATTGGAAAGAACGAGGAGTTAAGGAAAACAAAGAATATGCCATACTAACTGCAGAAATATCAAAAGCAACATTCGGTGTTAATCCAAAAGAATACAAGTCACTTAAAGGTTTGAAAAATGAAAATTTACGCGACCACATGTCGGATTTAGAACTCATATTTTCGATGCTTGGCGAAGCCTCAACAACTGCCATTGTGAAAACTAAAAATCCTATTGGATTTGTTGAGAATAAAAAAGTTGCAAAACAAGGTGGAGATGTTGCAGGAAATGCCCGAAAAGAGTTAGAGAAAAAAACAGGTAAGAAAGTAGTTTCAAAAGAAAACTATTTACAACTACCTGAAAAAGCAAAAAATAGAATAAAATGAGTAAATTTATAAAAAGTAATAAGGCGAAAAAAGGTAGGCTAACAATATCAAATACGGCATATTAGATTACCTTTATGACTCCTATAAGCTAGTTATTGGTAATGGGCTGAGACGTGAATGTGATAAAGCTAAGTTGACTGAAATGAGTCAAAATATTATT
>Ga0315900_10001770_pt1 | contig 34191 bp, 32 predicted proteins | sample LakEriMetagenome_FD_203521 | JGI IMG/M metagenome (GOLD analysis project Ga0315900, IMG submission 203521) | Freshwater fungal communities from buoy surface, Lake Erie, Ohio, United States - Buoy 12 MA114 | ecosystem: Environmental > Aquatic > Freshwater > Lake > Lake biofilm | place: USA: Lake...
GCACGCCTGCTTCGGCAAAGGCCGCCGCATCATGCCCGGCGCCTGATGCCATATGCCGATAGCGAATACCAAGCGCCTTGGCCGCAGTTTCAATGCCCGCCCGCACGCCCTGATCCATCGGCGCGGATCGGCTGCCGGTTTCCGGGCCAAGATCAAACCGCACACCGCGGCGCGCTTCAATCTCAGCTACCAACCGCCCCATGGCGGCGAAAAGCAGATCGCGCGAGGCGGGCTCAACACTCCGCACATCAAGCTGAAAACGCGCCTCGCCGGCGATTTTCGTGAAGCCGGCTTCTTCCGTAGTGGCCATGGTGCAGAAGGTACAAACCATGGCGTGGCCCAGCGCTTCCAGCCGGCACCATTCCTCATCCAGCCGATACACAAGCTCGGCCAAGGCAACCGCCGCATCGCGCCGATAGCGCCGCGCCGTCGCCCCCGAATGATTATATTCGCCAACCACACGCGCAGCACGCAGCCGGCGCGATCCGGGAATGCCGGTCACAATGCCAATGGGCAGCCCTTCGGAATCGAGGCTCGGCCCCTGTTCAATATGCACTTCCAGAAAGGCTGCGGTATTGTCGCGGCCGAGCAGATGCTCACCGCGCGCCACCGCATCAGGATCAAAACCTTCTTCGCGCATATGCTCGGCCAAGGTCCGGCCACTATCGGTGCGCTTCACGTCAAGAATTTCAGGCGCCAGCAAGCCAAGTGCTGCCTTGCTTCCGGGATAGGAGGTTGGGAACCATTGCCCGGCTTCCTCAGCGCGAATGGCCATCACCGTCATGTCGCGGGCGGGCTGGAAGCCAGCGCGCTTCATGCCGGCCACTGCCGAAAGCCCCGCCAGAACCCCTGCGGCGCCATCGAAATTGCCGCCCTCTCGCACCGAATCCATATGGCTGCCCATGATGATCCGCTTCGCGGCGCGATCCGTCCCGGGCAGGGTCATGTACAGGTTGCCCGCAACATCATTGCGGCATTCCAGGCCAAGTTCTTCGGCGGCGTCACGCACCAATTGATGCGCAATACGCTCTCCGCGGCCATAGGCTTCGCGCGTGACACCTTCGCCATCGCGTGTGGCGTCCCGCAGCGCGTCAAACAATCGCGCTGCGAGGTCCATATCGGGGGTCAGATTGGGCAGCATGTGCAGGCTTACAGCATGCTCCGCACGCGCCCGCCATCCACGCGGATCATGGAAGCGGTGATATAAGCCCCGGTCTCACCCGCCAAAAACGCTCCCATCGGCCCATATTCGGCCGGCATGCCAATGCGGCCGGCGGGGATTTCCTTGGCCGTCTGGGCCAGGATTTCATCCTCCGACACGCCCGTTTGCTTGGCGCGAATGGCGGTATTGGTGGTGATGCGATCGGTCAGGATGCTGCCCGGCGCCAGCACATTCATGGTGACACCATCGGCGGCCACTTCAGCGGCCAGCGTCTTCAGCCAACCCCAGATCGAAGCGCGCAGCGTATTGGAAAGCGCCAGAGTCGGAATTGGGTGCTGCATGCCCGTGCTGCCCACCACAATCACCCGGCCCCATTTTTGCGTACGCATCGCCGGCATCAGGCGATTGGTGATGCGAATGGGCGATAGCACGATATTCTGGAACCACTTGACCAGATCTTCTTCCTTCATCTGGGAGGCGGTGCAGACCGGCGGCCCGCCATGGTTCAGCACCAGGATATCCACGCCCCCCATGGCGGCGACTGCCGCATCAGCAAGCTTATCCATCTCCGCGCCGGAGGAGACATCGGCCTGGATGCCATAGGCCGCCTGGGCGCCGAGCGCCTTCAATTCCGCCGCCACCTTATCCAGGCTTGCCTGTTCGCGCCCGCTGACTGTGACAATGGCGCCCTCGGCCGCGATGGCATCCGCGACGGACCGCCCAAGCCCCTTGGAACCGCCCATGACCAAGGCCCGCTTGCCCTTCAAACCCAAATCCATGACCCGTCTCTCCACGAAAGAATGAAGCCCTGACCCTGCCTCCTCACCCGCCCTCTGGCAAGACGGGCCAAGCCGGGCCATGGTGCGGCCCGTTCAAAGACGCGGAGCTCAATACCCCCATGGCCAAGCCAGTCATTCTCGTCACCCGGAAATTGCCCGAGGCCATTGAGGCACGGCTCACCGAAGTTTTCGACGCCAGGCTTAACCCCGAAGACGCGCTTTGGGGCCGCGATGGCGCTGAGATCGCCGCCCGCGCCAAGGCCTGTGGGGCCGATGGCATCCTTTGCGCCGCTGGCGATGGGATGAACGCCGCCGCCATCAATGCCCTGCCGGAAAACGTGAAGGTGATTTCAACTTTCAGCGTCGGCTTTGACCATATTGCCATTGATGCGGCGCGCGCGCGGGGCATTGCCGTGACCAATACGCCCGAAGTGCTCTCCTTCGCGACCGCCGAATGCGCCTTCACCCTGATGCTGATGGCCGCCCGCCGCGCCGGCGAAGGGGAACGCATGGTCCGTGCCGGACGCTGGGAGGGTTGGGCACCAACGCAGCTCATGGGTGTCACGCTGCAGGGCAAGAAGCTCGGCGTTTTGGGCTATGGGCGCATTGGCCGCGAATTGGCAGCCATGGCGCGCGGCATGGAGATGGAAATCCATTACCGCGACATGCAGCGCCTGCCGCCCGAGGTCGAACAAGGTGCCATTTTCCATGAAACCGATGCCGGCTTCCTGGCCACGATTGATGTGCTTTCCATGCATGTCCCGGGGGGTGAGGGCACGCGCAAATGGCTGAACGCTGAGCGCCTGGCGCAGATGAAAAAGGGCGCCATTGTCATCAATTCCGGGCGCGGGCCTTCGGTGGATGATGAAGCGCTGATCGCCGCGCTGAAATCGGGTCATATCCGCGCTGCCGGGCTTGATGTTTATGATGGCGAACCGCGCGTGAATCCCGGCTATCTGGCGCTTGAGAATGTGGCGCTGCTGCCGCACCTTGGTTCCGCCACCATCGAAACGCGCCATGCCATGGGCATGCGCTGCATTGAAAACCTCACCGCCGTGCTGATCCAGGGCATTTCGCCCCCGCATCGCGTCGTCTGATCCTTCGCTCTCAACACCAAGGAAGCACAAGATGAATTTCGATTTCGCCAAAATCCCCTTTGACCAGGCCTATAAGCTGGTGGTGTCCACCGTGGTGCCGCGCCCGGTCGCTTGGGTGGTGACGAAGGACAAGGATGGTGTGGTGAATGCCGCGCCCTATTCCTTCTTCAACGCCTTCTCCGACAATCCCGTGGTGGTGGGCTTTGGCTGCGGGCCGCGTGCGCCGGGGGCGCTGAAGGATACGGTCGCCAATATCGAAGCGACGGGGCAATTCGTGGTGAATATGGTCTCGGCCGATCTGGCGGAGAAGATGAACATCACCGCAGTGGATTTCCCGCCTGGCGTCAGCGAAATCACCGAAGCAGGGCTTTCGACCGCGCCTTCCACAAAGGTCGCGGTGCCGCGCATTGCCGAAAGCCCGGTGGCGTTGGAATGCGAGATTTTCCAGTTTGTGCCCGCCGGCCGGCACATCATTGTGCTCGGCAAGGTGGTTGGGATGTATGTGCAGGATGATTGCGTGATGGATCCGGCCAAGTATTACATTGATACGCCGAAGCTTAGCCTGGTTGGCCGCATGCATGGGCGCGGCTGGTATGCGCGCACCACGGACCGTATCGAAATCCCGCGCATTGATCTGGATGAATGGGAAGCCCGCAAGAAGAAGGGCTAGGGCGTTTTCTCCATGTGATGGAAAGATCACATCGCCTCTTGTCCAATAGGCTGCATTAGAGCGTGTTGCGTTCACTTGGGTTCACGCAACCCGCTCTACATTGTTGTTTTTCGAGCATCTTCATACGTTCAGATGATTCCATCTGACCGTGATACGCTCTAGGGAGAGAAAAACATGACCAAGACAGTCGGCTATATGCTGGCCGAAAGCCTCGCGGCGCATGACATTGACATCATCTATTGCGTGCCGGGGGAAAGCTATCTTGGCCTCACTGACGCGCTGAGCGAATTTCCTGACATCAGGCTGGTGGTTTGCCGCCATGAAGGTGGCGCGGGCTTCATGGCCGCTGCCGATGGGCGCATGCGCAATGGCCGCGCTGGTGTGGCGCTGGTCTCACGCGGGCCGGGCGCGACCAATGCCATGATCGCGCTGCACACCGCCTTTCATGACGCAACGCCGCTGGTGATGCTGATCGGCCATGTGGAACGCAAGGATGTGGGCCGGCTTGCGCTGCAGGAACAGAATTATTCCCGGCTTTTGTCCGATATCACCAAGGGCGTGTTTGAAGTCATCGAACCCATCCAGGCGAGTGAGACGATTGCGCGTGCCTTCCATTTGGCGGAATCCGGCACGCCCGGCCCAGTTGCGGTGATCCTGCCCGAGGATATTTTTGATGCCCCCGCCGAAGGCCCCGTGGTGAAGCCGCGCGCCGTGCCTATGGCTGGCCCGCGCGCTGAGGATTTGGACCAGGTCGCGGAATTACTCGCCAATGCTGAACGCCCGCTGGTGCTGGTGGGTGGCGCGCTGGCGACGCATGGCGAAAATGCCTCAGCCGAATTGAACCGCCTGGCGGAAGCCTGGACGCTGCCGATCAGCCCAACCCATCGCCGCCCACATTTGTTTGACGCGGAGCATCCGAATTACGGCGGCTATATGGGCATTCGCGTGCCAAAGCCGCTGATCGAGGAAATGAAAAAGGCTGATCTGATGATCTGCCTTGGCGAACGCATGTCGGATTCAATCAGCCAATCCTATAGCTTTCCCGCTGCACCAGAACCGCAACTGACCATGGTGCAGGTCTGGCCGGATGCGAATGAAATCGGGCGCGTCTGGCGGGTGGATTTGCCGATTGCGGCTGATCCGCTGGCTGTCATTCGTGGCCTGCTTGCGCGCAATGCCCCGGAAGCGACTGAGGCGCGCAAGCGCTGGGTTTCCGGCCTTAATGCCATTCACCGCAAGCTGCTGGTACCTGAATGGGATAAGATGGAAGATGGCGTGAATTTCGGCGCGGTCTGCGCCGCCGCTGCGCGGCATGTGCCGCGTGATGCGGCGATTACCTCGGATGCCGGGAATTTCTCATCCTTCCTGCATCGCTATTTTCCCTTCAAGCAAACGCAATGCTTCCTGGCTTCCGTGGTCGGCGCCATGGGCGCGGCGGTACCGATGGCGGTTGCCGCGGCCCTGCGGCGCAAGAACAAGCGCGCGGTCGCCTTTGTGGGTGATGGCGGCATTCTGATGACCGGCAATGAAATCGCAACTGCGGTGCGCGAGGGTGTCGCCCCCGTGATCATCCTATCGGATAATTCCTGCTACGGCACCATCGGCATGCATCATGAAGGCCGCTATCCGGGCCGTGCCTATGATGCCGCGATCCGGCTTTCCAATCCGGATTTCATCGCCTGGGCCAAGGCTTTTGGGGCAGCGGCGGTTTCCATTGAAACGGAAGATCAAATCGAAGGCGCCCTGACGGAAGCTTTCGCCATCACGGATCGGCCAGTGCTGGTGCATGTGAAATCATCCGCCATGCAGGCTTCCGCCTGGCGCAAGCGGACCATGCCCTTGCCTGCCGCGTGACTTTGCGTGATCGGATCCGCATCAATGCAATGCGGATCCGATTTCAATGATTTGATGTATTGTACGTAATTTTTCTGACATCTTTTCATCCGAAATCATGATCGCTGCTCCGTTTCTTATCTGAATTTCAATCGCTGCATGTTTCGTGGGCACAATTTGTCTGTTCAGCGTTAAATGCTCGAAAAACATTCTCCCTTAAACTGAAATCCGCAGCACACTGAAGACGAAATCTCTCAGTCATCAGTGCAACCTTTTGCGAAGGGAAAGTTTCGGATGATGAAAAAACTCATGGCGCTTGGTTTTGCGCTTGGCCTGGTTTCAGCCCCTGCCTTGGCTCAAGTCGAATTGGGCAATGGCTTCTCGGTCACTGGTTCCGCCGTTGGGCAGACCGATTACATGTTCCGCAACATCAGCCAGACGCGCAATCGCCCTGCTGTGCAGGGCAATCTGGAGCTTTCCCATGAAAGCGGCTTCTACGTTGGTGGCTTCGCCAGCAATGTGACGTTTGTCGGCACCGATGCGCGCCAGGAAGTGGATGGGCTTGCGGGCTTTCGCTTTAAACTGAGCGGCCTCAAGGTTGATATCGGTGGTGTCTATTATTCCTACCCCGGCTACACGGCCGGCCCCGGGCAATATGATCTCGCCTTTGCCGAAAGCGTGATGAAGCTCTCCTACGAAATCAATCCGGTGACGCTGCTCGGCACCGCGGCCTATTCGCCGGATTTCTTCGGCAGCTCCGGCACGGGCGTCTGGCTTGAAGGCGGCTTTGATTGGAAGACGCCGGTATTTGACGTGACGCTATCTGGCCGGCTTGGTCATCAGTGGATCGAACGCAATAACCGCTTCGGCGCGCCCGACTATCTGGCTTACGGCATCTTCCTGCAGCGCGATATCGCAGCGGGCTTTTCGGTTTCTGTCGGCTATTACGGCACCGATATCAACCAGAAGGAATGTCTTGATCTGAAGATCTGCGACAACCGCTTCATGGCGGGCCTCACCTGGAAGTTCTGAAACGCCCAGGTTTCAGAAGCACCAAAAAATCCGCCCCGGTCCTGGGCCTGGGCGGGTTTTTCATGTCGTGGGCCAGTCACTCCGCCGCGATGCGGCTTGGGTCCAGCACCACTTGCGGAATATCGTAGCTGCGCAATTCGCCATAAAGCCGCGGCAGATCAGCTTCGAACAAGCCGCGCGTCACCCCCGCCGCGAGACGCGGTGCGGCCATGGTCATGGCATTGATCGAAGACCCCGCGGGGCCGAAGGACATGGTGGTACCGATACCGAATAGATGGATATCGCGAATCCAAGGCGTCTCACCAACACGCTTTTCCACAAAAGAATAATCTGCTGCCAGATAGGGGAATTCGCCGAGCCTCTTGCTCGCTTCTTCGGCTGGCGGCGTATAGCGATCCGCCCATAACGCGATGTTATTCGCGCAGTCGCCAAGTGCCGGGATCAGCGCCGGGTCCATGCGCACACCCGTGCCGCAAATCGCATAATCGGCGAGGAAGGCACCGCGCGTTGTTGCCAATTCGACGCGCCCATCCACCACGCGCGCCCCGGTCCAGGGGCGGCCGACATGCATGGTGAAATTGGGAAAGGCATTGACCCGCGCATAGGTGTCGGCCGGAAAGCCCTCCCGCAGACCAAGAATGTAGGACATGAAACGCCAGCGCCATTCATCCGGCATTTCAAAGATATGGCGCATGAAGCCAGCAAAGGTCAGCCAGCGATAGGGCTGGATGATCATCGGATCAGCACGGCGGCAGAACAGATGCACCTCCGCTGCCCCGGCCTCCAGCGCCATGGCCGCATTGTCAAAGGCCGAAGCACCCGCGCCCAGCACAGCCACCACGCGGCCCTTGAGTGCCGCGAAATCAATCGCATCCGCGCTATGGGCGCGCTTATCGGCGGGTAGCGCGCGCAGGAAATCTGGCATCCACCATTCGCCAACGCCTTCCTGCCCTGTCGCCAACACCACCTTGCGCGCCAGATAAGGCCCGGCTGAGCTCTCTACGCGAAGGCACGGCAGCCCATCATCCGTACGCGCGGGGGAAATCCGCCCGGCATCCACGCCATTTCGCACCGGCAAGGCCAGAACGCGGCGCAGCCAATTCAAATAATCCTGCCAGGCTTCGCGCGGGATCATGCGCATGGCAGCGAAATGCGCCGCACCGAATTGGGCCTCATGCCATGCCTGATAGGTCAAGGAAGGGATACCCAAATCCGGCCCATTCTGATCCTTCCAGGATCGCAAGGTCGGCATGCGGGCATAGGTGACCCAGGGGCCTTCCTTGCCCTCCGGCGCGCGATCAATCAGCAGGATATTGCTGACCTTGTCGCGCTTCAGCGCATGCGCCACCGCCAAGCCACATTGCCCCGCGCCGATGATCAGGCAATCCAGCACCGGCGCGCCGCCACTGGTTTTGGCCTCAAGCCAGGCAGCGCGCGGATGGGCCACCAATTCCAGGTCGCGGCTGATATCGGCTTCAAGCTCGGTCAGATTGCGCGGGGCCGGCATGTGGGGGAAAGCTCCTCTTATTCAGGGACAAGCATCCAGGATTCTGGCGCGGGATGCAAAACCATGGCCAAACCCCATGTGAGCGCCATCCGGGGCCATGTTTTCGCCCTATCTCGGCTGTTATCACGCCTTTCTCAACCCCCTTGAGGCTTCAGCTTTGTCCCAGGACCCGCCCGCACTTTCCATCGTCGTCCCCGCCTATAATGAGGAGGAGGTGCTGCCCCAATTCCATGCGCGGCTGGCGGCGGCACTGGCGGGCATCGGCCTCACTTGGGAAGTGGTTTATGTGAATGACGGGTCTAAGGATGGCACGCTTGCCGTCATGCTCGGCCTTCAGGCGCAAGATCAGCGCGCCTCAATGCTCAATCTGAGCCGCAATTTCGGCAAGGAGATTGCGCTCACCGCCGGCCTGGATCACGCACGCGGGACGGAGGCAGTGGTGGTGATCGACGCCGATCTGCAAGACCCGCCGGAGGTGATCCCGGATTTGATCGCCGCCTGGCGCCAGGGCTTTGATGTTGCCTATGCGCAGCGCAATACGCGCGCCGGCGAAACCTGGCTGAAAAAGGCGACCGCTGCGGCGTTTTATCGGCTGATGCAGCGGATCAGCGGCAAGGTGCATCTGCCGCCCGATACCGGTGATTTCCGGCTGATGAGCCGCCGCGCTTTGGATGCGCTGCTGAAACTGCGCGAACAGCATCGCTTCATGAAGGGGCTTTTCGCCTGGATCGGCTTTCCCGCCATCGCCGTGCGGTATGATCGCGCGCCGCGCGCTGCCGGCACCACCAAGTGGAATTACTGGAAGCTCTGGAATTTCTCGCTGGAGGGCATCACGTCTTTTACCGTCGCACCTCTCAAAATCGCGACCTATATCGGGCTGCTAACGGCTATTGGTGCCTTGCTTTATCTGGCGCAATTGGTCTTCCGCACCATTTTCTTCGGCAATCCTGTGGCCGGTTACCCAAGCCTTTTGGCCGTGACACTTTTCCTGGGCGGCGTGCAGATGATGATGCTTGGCATCATTGGCGAATATCTCGGGCGCATCTTCAACGAAACCAAGGGCCGGCCGCTTTACCTGGTGGAACGCTATCTGCCGGGCGATAAGGCGTGACGCGAAAGCCTTGGCATATTTGGGCCGGGGCCGCGGCTTCGGTCCTGATCGCCTGGGCGGTCATCGCTTATGCTTTCGGGCTGCATATCCTGCCACCCTGGAATACGGGTTGGATGTTGAGCGGCATGATCGGCCCCGACCCGGTGCAATATTGGCTCGGCTGGAATTTCTTTCGCCGCGCGCCTTGGTCCTGGCCGCCCGGCCTCAACCCGCTTTGGGGGTTGGAGGTCAGTTCTTCCATCTACTACGCGGATGCGATTCCGCTGCTCGCGTTTTTCTTCAAGACGATCAGCCCGGTGATCGAGGTTTCGCAATATTGGGGGCTTTGGATTTATGGCTGTGCCGCGATGCAAGCTTTCATGGCGTGGCGTATCATTGGCCTTGCGACGGATGATCCCTTGGCGCGCGTCGCGGGTGCGGCCTTGTTTGTGCTGCAACCCACAATGCTCGCGCGCATGGGCGGGCATTTCGCGCTTTCGGCGCATTTCCTGCTACTAATGGGATTTTGGCTTTGCCTGACGCGCACAGCAAATAGGCGATGGCTGGCCTGGGCGGCGCTGCTGGTCGCGACCGCGTTGATCCATGCCTATCTGCTGCCCATGGCGGCTGCGCTTTGGACTGCGGATGTGCTGGCGCGCTGGCTTGATGGCGCAAAGCGCAGCGGGCTTTTCGTTGAAATCATCATCGTCTTCGCCCTGGTTGGCGCCGCGCTTTGGGCGGGCGGGATGTTCATGCTGGGCGGCGGCTTTGGCGGAAGCTGGGGCGGCTATGGGCAGATGCAGATGGACCTGCTGGCACCCTTGGACCCCGCGCCCTGGGGCGCTTTTCTGCCGGATTTGCCGGGGCCGAATCATCTGGAAGTGGGCCATTCCTATGCCGGGCTTGGCGCGCTTTTGCTGGTGCTATTCGGGCTGATCGCCTGGGCGAAAAACCCAAGCCCGCCCGAAATGCGCTTCCGGCCGCTGATCCTGGTGCTGGTGGCCATGGCGCTATTCGCAATCTCGCCCAATGTCTCTGTTGCTGGGGTTAGTTTCACGGTTGTTGAATTACCGCACTGGGTATTGCGCTATGCGGATGCCTTGCGCGCATCGGAACGCTTCATCTGGCCGGCCGGCTATGCGGCGCTGATCACCGCGACCTTTCTGTTGATCCGCTGGCTCGGCGGGCGGGTTGCCGGCTTTGTGTTGGCGGGGCTTGTGGTGATCCAAGTGCTGGACATGCGCCCCGGCTTTGCCCGGCTGCATCATTTCTTTCCGCCCACCGCCGCCACCGTGCCCTTGCGCCTTTCCGATCCCTTCTGGGCTGAGGCCGCGCGGCATTACACCCGCATCCGCATCATCCCATCCGGCAATCAGGCCCCGTGGTGGGAGGAGATCGCGGTTTTCGCCGCTACCAAAGGCTTGGAAACCGATGCGGTCTATCTTGCGCGACTCGACCCAAAGCGCGTCGCGGCGCTGAATGCCAAGCTGGCGCGGCAATTGGCCGAGGGGGAATTTGAGCCCCAAACCCTGTATGTTTTGGGCGATGAGGGCGCGCTTGGCCTGGCCGGCGCCAGCCATCAGCCGGGGCGCGACTTGATTGGCGGCTTCAACGGGCTTTGGGTACTGGCGCCTGGCTGGCATGTCCGCCGGTAAAATGACTTCGCGCCAATAGCTTAACTGGTTTTTTTCTCATTCACCCTGAAGCCGCGCCCGCAGCGCCGCAGAATGGGCCACGCTTGCCACAATCTGGCCGCAAGCGCGGCCCAAATCCGCCGCCGTTGAGGACTTAAACCCTTCATTAATACCGGGAATCCGGTGCCCCCCAGTGAGAGGTCTCACCGCCTCTTTTCTTTTAGGTTCGAAGGTTCAGGACACCATGTCCAGCGTACCCGTACAGACCATCCAGCAATCCACGACCCAGACCATTGGTTTGGAACGCGACCGCAAATCGCTTTTCCCTATCGCCAAGCGCGCACTCGATATCATCGGCGCCGGCGTCGGGCTGGTGTTGCTTGCCCCCTTCTTCCTGATCGTGGCGCTGCTGGTGCGCGCCGATGGCGGCCCGGCCTTTTTCGCGCATCAGCGCGTGGGGCGCGGCGGCAAGCTGTTCGGCTGCCTGAAGTTCCGCTCCATGGTGATTGATTCGCAAGCGCGCCTGGAAGCGCTGCTCGCGAGTGACCCCGCGGCGCGCGCTGAATGGGAAGCAACGCGTAAGCTGAAGAATGACCCGCGCATTACGCGGATCGGCCGCTTCCTGCGTTCCACCAGCCTGGATGAATTGCCGCAGCTGATCAACGTGCTGCGCGGCGAAATGAGCCTGGTTGGCCCGCGCCCCGTGCAGGAAGCGGAGATTGATCGCTACTACGGCGCTTCGGCCGCGCATTACATGGCCGTGCGCCCAGGTATTACCGGCCTTTGGCAGGTGAGCGGGCGGAGCGAGACATCTTACGAATCGCGCGTGGCGCTGGATGTTTCCTATGTGTCGCGCCCCTCGCTGCTGGCAGACATTTCTATTCTGCTGCGCACACCGGTTGCGGTATTATCGCGCCGCGGCGCACATTGAAGATGGCGGCGCGCGGCAAGCCTGCCGCGCTGCCTTCCTAAATTCCAGCGCGCAGCCGGCTGAAGGGTCTGCCAATGGCTGAGGCGCAAATCTCCACTTCCGCGGAACGCGCGGGTGGGCGCAGGCTGGTTTCCGGCATTCTCTGGAATGGGCTGGGGCGCGGCCTGCCCTTATTGCTTGCCCTTGTCATCACGCCGTTTCTGGTTGGCGCCCTTGGTGTTGAACGATGGGGGCTTTTCACCCTGGCGCTGGCGCTGATTGGCGTTTTCGGTGTTTTCGATCTCGGCCTTGGCATGGCGCTGACGCGCGGCGTTTCGGAAAAGCTTGGCACTGGTGCAATTGATGAAGCGCGCGCCATGATCGGCGCGACATTGCTCGCGCTGCTTTGTGTGTCTTCCATCATCGCGGCTGGGCTTTTTCTGACCGTGCCTTGGCTGGTGGGACGCTTTTTGAATGTGCCGGAGGCCTTGCAGCGGGAAGCCATCATCGCTTTTCAATTGCTGGCAGCTGCCGCGCCTTTGGTAGTGCTGAATGCCGCGCTTTGGGGTGTGCTTTCCGCCTGGCAGCGCTTTCGCATCGCCAATCTGGTGAATATCCCACTCAATACCCTCTATTATCTTGGCCCTCTGCTCGTGCTGTTCTTCTGGAACAGCCTGATCGGCGTGATGCTGGCGATAATTCTCGTACGGCTTTTCAGCGGCATTGCCTATGCCATCATCGCCCATCGCGATGTGCCGGGGCTTGGCTTGCGGGCGCCACGCTTTAGCCTGATGCGGCCCCTGCTGCGCCAAGGTTTGTGGATGAGCCTTTCCGGCGCGCTCACGCAGTTATTGCTCTATGCGGATCGATTCATCATCGGCGCCATGCTAACGCTTTCCGCAGTGGCATTTTACGCAACACCGCTTGATCTGATCATCCGGCTTTGGATTATTCCTGTGGCGGTCGCGCAGACCATGCTGCCGGCGATTGCCTCATCCTTCCGGGAACTGCCCGACCATACTGCCCTGCTGATCAAGCGCGGTGCGCTGATTGTGATGCTGTTGAGCCTACCGGCCTCCCTGATTCTGATTCCGGGCGCGGAGCTTTTCCTCAGGCTTTGGTTGGGCGCGGAATTTGCTGCGGGCGGTGGGCCAGTTTTGCGCATCCTGGGCTTTGGCATTTTCTTTTCCTGCCTTACCTTCATCCCCGGTGTTTTACTGGAAGCTATCGGGCGGCCGGATGTGACAGCGAAATTCTCACTCGCGCTGGCGGCGATTTTCCTCCCGCTCAGCGCGGCCCTTCTGCCCTGGCTTGGCATTGAGGGCGCGGCACTGGCTTGGGCGGGCCGCTGCCTGATGGATTGCCTGGGGCGCTGCTGGTTCGCCGCAAGGCTTTACCCGGCAGCGCGTCAGGCCATGCGGGAATTGCTGTGGCCCATCGCGCCCGCGGTGCTTGGTTTGGCCGTGCTGGTGCCCTTGGGCGGCTGGCTTTGGCCGGCGCTTCTGGCGGTGCTGATTTTCGGCTTGGTTTTCGCCGCCGGTTGGTCCATTGCCGCGCCGCAGGACAAGGCATTCGCCTTGGGCATGATCCGGAAAATGGGGCGCCGCAGCGCATGATGCCAATCGCCATCAATGGCCGCTTTCTGACGCAGGGCATGACCGGCGTGCAGCGTTTTGCGCGTGAAATCACCGCGGCAGCGGATCGGCTGATGGGCCATGATGCTTGGCCTGAGGCGCGGCTTTTGATGCCAAGCAGCGTGGCGCAAAGCCCCTTTGCCTATCTGAAGGCCGAAGCCATTGGCCAAAAATCAGGTCAGCTCTGGGAACAATGGGAATTGCCGAAAGCGGCCAAGGGGTCCTTCCTGATCAATCTTGGAAATACCGCGCCACTGATGCTGGGCCGCGCCCAGGCAGTGGTGATCCATGATGCCGGTGTCTTTGACACGCCAGAGAGTTATTCCTTCGCCTTCTGCACCTGGTATCGCTTTCTGCACAAGATGCTCGCGCGATCCGGCGTGCAATTGCTGACGGTTTCGGAATTTTCGCGCGGGCGTATTGCTGTGGCGCTTGGCGTGGCGCCTGATGCCATCGGCGTTTTGCCGGAAGGCGGCGATCACATGCTGCGCATTTCCGCCGATAGTGGCATACTCGCGCGCCATGATTTGGTGGCGGGCCGCTATGCGCTGGTGGTGGGCAATCCGGCGGCGCACAAGAACCTGGCCGCGCTGACCAGCGCTGCGGCGCTGCTTGGGCAACGTGGCCTGACGCTGGCTGTGGCGGGTGCTGCTGATCCGGCCGTATTCCGCGCGGGCGGCGGGCCAGCCGCCGATGCCGGGCGCATCCTGGGGCGCGTCAGTGACGCTGAATTGCGCGCCCTTTATGAAAACGCGCTCTGCCTGATTTTTCCGTCGCGTTATGAAGGGTTTGGCCTGCCGCCCTTGGAAGCCATGACCTGCGGCTGCCCGCTTGTCGCGGCCCATGCCGGCGCGGTGCCAGAAGTGTGTGGCGAAGCGGCGCTGTGGTTCGACCCGCTGCGACCTGAAACACTCATGGAAGCCCTGGAAAGGCTGCTGGACGAAGAAGGCCTCGCCGCCGGCATGCGCGATGCGGGGCTGAAGCGCGCGGCGCTTTATACCTGGGAAAAGGCAGCGCTTGCCTTGTTGGCCCTGATTCGAAAGAAGGCGGCATGAAGATCGCGCTGGTGCATGAATGGCTGGATAGCTACGCGGGTTCTGAACGCGTGCTGGAACAGCTTCTGCTGGAATGGCCGGAAGCTCATGTCTTCGCCGTATGTGACTTCATGCCGGAAGCCGAACGCGGTTTTCTGCAAGGCAAGCAGGTCACCACCAGCTTCATCCAACGCATGCCTTTTGCTCGCAAGCATTTTCGCAAATTCCTGGGCCTGATGCCGCTTGCCATCGAGCAGCTTGATCTTTCGGGTTACGATGTCGTGATTTCATCCTCCCACGCGGTCGCCAAGGGCGTGCTGACGGGGCCAGGGCAGATCCATATTTCCTATGTGCATAGCCCAATGCGCTATGCCTGGGATTTGCAGCATCAATATCTCCGCGAAGCGGGCCTCACGCGCGGCCTGAAGGGCGCCTATACGCGCTGGCTGTTGCACCGCATGCGGCTTTGGGATCGGGCGAGTGCCCTCAACCCCGATATCGTACTCGCCAATTCAAGCTATATCGCGGAACGCATTCAAAAGACCTGGCGGCGCAATGCCCAGGTTTTGCATCCGCCAGTGGATATCGAAAGCTTCACACCTGCGCCGGAGAAGGGTGATTACTACCTGATCGCATCGCGCATCGTCCCCTACAAGAGGGTTGATCTGATCGCCGCTGCCTTCCGCGGCATGCAAAACCGCAAACTGATCATTGTGGGCGATGGCCCGAATGAGGCGCAGGCGCGCGCCGCTGCCGGCGATGCGCCCAACATCACCTTCAAGGGTCGGCTTGCGCGGGCGGAATTGATCGCATTGACACAAGGCGCCCGCGCAGCAGTCTTTGCCGCCGAGGAAGATTTCGGCATCGCCACCGTGGAAGCGCAAGCCTGCGGCACGCCGGTAATCGCCTATGGTCGCGGTGGTGCGCGCGATATCGTGGTCGCACCACCTGATGCACGCCCGACCGGCATTTTCTTTCAGGAACAAACCACCGCAAGCCTGATCGCCGCTTTGGAGCGCTTTGAGGCCATGGCGCCCGCCATCTCGCCCGCGGATTGCCGCGCCAATGCGGAACGCTTCAGCAATGCTGATTTCCGCCGCCGCTTTCGGCAGGTGGTGCATGACGCGCTTGGGATCACCGCGACATGAGGTTCTCGCTAATTGTCGCAACGCTTGGCCGTAGCAGCGAAATCGGCGATCTGCTGGAAAGCCTGCTGGCGCAAGGGCGCGATGATTTTGAAGTGATCATCGTGGATCAGAATGCGGATGATCGGGTGGCGCCGGTGCTACAGGCCTATGAAGCGCGCCTCACCATCACCCATCTGCGTTCCAGCATCCGCAATGCCAATCACGCGCGCAATCTTGGGCTGCGTGCGGCGCAGGGTAAGATCGTTACTTTCCCTGATGATGACTGCCTTTATCCGGCGGGCGTTTTGGCGCGTGTTGATGCCGCCTTTCTTGCTGTACCATCGCTTGGCGTGCTGACGGGCCCGGCGGCATCGCCGGAAGGCGGGCTTGGATCGGGGCGTTGGCGCGAAGCCTCGGGCGCGATTGACCTGACAAATGTCTGGACCAGCGTGATTGAATTCAACCTATTCCTACCACGCCAATTGATGCTGTCGCTGGGTGGCTTTGATGAAAAGCTCGGCCCCGGTACGCGCTGGGGCTCGGCTGAGGGCAATGATCTGGTCTGTCGCGCCATGGCGCGCGGTGCCTTCGCGCAATATGATGCAGGCTTGCACATCATCCACCCGGACAAGCGCTTGACGGAAGTGGCGGTGTCTCGTGCGGCGAGTTACGGGCGCGGGCTTGGCTTTGTGCTGCGCCGGCACGGCGTGCCGCTTTCCGTTTGGTTCGCCTTTCTGGTGCGCCCACTCGGTGGTGCGTTGCTCAGCCTTGCAAAACTCCGCTTTCACAACGCTGCCTATTACGCCATGAGCTTTTGGGGCCGGCTGATCGGTGGCCTGGCGCGGGAAGCGCGGGAAGCACCTCTGCCGGCGCCGCTGCAAGGTAGCGTCTGATGCATATCACCATCGGCATCGCCACGCGTGGCAGGCCGGCCATTCTGGCGGGTGTCTTGCGTGATCTTGCGGGACAATCGCGCGCGGCGGATCGCATTCTGGTCTGCCATGTCTCAGCAGATGATATCACCGACTGTGAAGCCATTCCCGGCGTGGACTTCATCACCGCACCTGCCGGCCTACCGCGCCAACGCAACCGTATTCTGGACGCGGCGCGTGACAGCGATGTCGTGCTGTTTCTGGATGATGATTTCCTCTGCAACAACGCCTTTCTTGCCGTGCTGGAAAGCAGCTTCCAAAACCACCCGGATATGGTGGTCGCGACCGGCACGGTGATTGCCGATGGCGCCAATGCGCCGGGCTATGATTTGGCCGAAGGCGCCGCGTTGCTCGCCGCCGATCCAGGTGTGGCGGATGTTTTTGCGGTGACCGAGGCCTTCAACGGCTATGGCTGCAACATGGCCTTTCGCATGGCCGCTGTACGCGCGCATGATATTCGCGTGGATGAGCGCCTACCACTTTACGCCTGGTATGAGGATATTGATGTCACGCGCCGCCTTGGTGCGCACGGGAAAATCCTGCGTCTTGCGGGCGCGCGCGGTGTGCATCTTGGCGTGAAAGCAGGCCGCGTACCGGGCCTCAGGCTTGGCTATTCGCAGGTAGTGAACCCAATCTATCTGGCGATCAAAGGCTCCTTCCCATGGAGCCACGCCATCCCAAGTGCCGCGCGCCATTGCGCGAAAAATCTGCTGCGCTCGGCTTTTCCGGAACCCTGGGCGGATCGCTGGGGCCGGTTTCGCGGTAATATGTTCGGGCTATGGGATGTGCTGCGCGGGCGCGTCACGCCGGAACGCATTCTGGACTTGTAGGGCGCGCGCCCCGCGCATTTACCCCCTTTCCCTTCTGGCCAAGCCATAGGAACATCGCCTGATCAATATCAGGAGGAAGCTCAGCCATGAGCCTTGAACCAGGCCGCGCCCGGCCGGAACCCACGCCCGAAACCCGCCACTTCTGGGAGGGGCTGCGCCAAGGCAAGCTGTTGCTCCAGCGCTGCGGCGATACCGGCAAGCCCTATTTCCCGCCGCGCCCCTTCAGCCCCTATACGGGCACGCGCAATGTGGAAGTTTTTGAAGCTTCAGGCCGCGGCACGCTGCATTCCTATGTGATCCATCATCGCCCGGTGCCTGGCTTCAAGCCGCCCTATGCGATTGCAGTGGTGGAACTGGAAGAAGGCCCGCGCATGATGACGAATATCGTTGAATGCCCGCAAACGCCGGAAGCGCTGGTGCTGGACATGAAGCTGGAATTGGCGCCGACCAAGATGGATGACGACATCACCCTGCCCCTTTTCCGCCCCGCGAAGGAGGCTTGAGCCATGATAAATCCCGGTGAAATCGCCATTGTTGGCGCGGCTGAAAGCACACGCATCGGCGCCGTGCCCGATATGGCGCAAATCATGTTGCATGCGGATGCGGCGCTGAATGCCATGGCAGATGCAGGCTTGAAGCCCGCCGATATTGATGGCGTTGCCTGTGTTGGCCCCATGATGCCGCAGCAGATCGCGCATTACCTTGGCATCACGCCGAAATGGGTGGATGGCACTGGTGTGGGCGGCTGTTCCTTCATGCTGCATGTGCGCCATGCGGCCGCGGCCATTCATGCAGGATATTGCAAGACCGTTTTGATCACGCATGGGGAAAGCGGCAAATCCCGCGTCAATGGCACGCCGCGTCCGGCTGAACCACAAAGCCTGAATGGCCAATTCGAAGCGCCCTTCGGCCCGATGGGTCCGCCAACACTCTTCCCCATTCCCGTGCTGCGCTACATGAAGACCTATAGCGTCACGCATGAACAAATGGCGCAGGTTGCGGTGGTGCAGCGCGAATGGGCGGCGAAGAACCCGCGCGCAGCCTTCAAGGACCCGATTACGATTGATGACGTGCTGAACAGCAAAATGATCGCCTATCCCTTCCGGCTGCTGCAATGCTGCCTGGTGACGGATGGCGGTGGAGCGCTGATTCTGACCTCATCTGATCGTGTCAAGGATTTCCCGACCAAGCCTTGCTACATCCTGGGCAGCGGCGAAAGTGTTGAAACCACCATGGTCAGCCAGATGGAGGATTTCACCTCCTCACGCGCTTTCCGCGTGGCAGGGCCGGAAGCCTTCCGCATGGCGGGCATCAAGCACAGCGATGTGGATCATTTGATGATCTATGACGCCTTCGCGCATCTGCCCATGTATGGCTTGGAAGATCTTGGCTTCGTCAAGCGCGGCGAAGCCAAGGATTTCATCTGGGAACGCAATACGGCGCCGGGTGGCAAGCTGCCGATCAATACCAATGGCGGCGGGCTTTCTTACACGCATACTGGCATGTATGGCATGTTCGCCCTGCAAGAAAGCGTGCGACAGGTGCGCGGCACCGCGCCGGCCCAGGTGCCCAATGTGAAAATCAGCGTGGCGCATGGCGTGGGCGGCATGTTCTCCGCCTCCGGCACGGTAGTGCTCAGCAATCAGCGTCCCTGAGAGAGGTTACAGATGACGGAGGCGGTGAATTTACGCGAAAGGGTGAAGGAACCGCCTTCGCCATTGCTGGTGGAAAGCTATTATCGCGGGTCAGTCGCGCGGGCGCAGCATTATGTCTTTGCGCATGAGATGTGGGTGCATCTGGCGCATGGGCTGATGCTGAAACGCCAAGGCATCATCGCACGTGATGCCATGGCGCAAATCCTGCCGGAAATTATTGCCATGGCTGATGCCGGGCCGGATGCGGTGCCGGTGGATTACCGGCAGGAAGATCTCTATTCCTATGTCGAGAAATTGATCATCCAAAAACTCGGCCCCGATATTGGGGGGCGGCTGCATACTGGGCGGAGCCGGAATGATCTGAACGCAACCACCTGGCGCATGGCGCTGCGCACCGAATTGCTCGCGGTGCTGGGTCTGCTCGCTGATTTGCGGCAAACCATGCTGGCGCTAGCTGAGGAACATATCGGGACAGTCATGCCTGGCTATACGCATGGCCAGCACGCGCAACCCATAACCTTTGGCTATTGGTTGGCTTCGGCGGCTGATGCCCTGGCGCGCGATCATCAAAGGCTGATGGGTGCGCTGACGCATTGTGATCTTTGCCCCCTGGGCGCGGGCGCGCTTTCCACCACCGCTTTTCCGCTTGATCGCGCCTGGGTCTCCGACGCGCTGGGTTTCGCCGCGCCGTTGGAGCTTGCCTATGATGCCGTGTCATCGCGCGATGATGCGCTGGAAGCAGCCTCTGCCATGGCGGTGATGATGACACTGCTGTCGCGCCTTGCGACCGATCTGCAGAACTGGGGTAGTTGGGAATATGGCTTTGTCGAATTGGCGGATCGCCATTCGGCGGTTTCCAGCATCATGCCGCAGAAGAAGAACCCCGTGGCGCTGGAACATCTGAAGGCCGCTGCGGCCATGGTGCAGGGCGCGCATCATGCTGCCATGGCCTGTACGAAGAACACTGCCTTTGCCGATGTGAATGATGCGGTCACCGCAGTGAATGAACCTGTGCTGGATGCTGCGTTACGCAGCCGGCGCATCCTCGCTTTGTTTCAGGAAGTGATGCAGGGCCTCAGCCTCAACAAGGACCGCATGGAAAACGCAGCACGCGAGGGATTTGGCTCGGCCACTGAATTGGCGGATGTGATTGTGCGCGAAACCGGGCTCAGTTTCCGAATGGCGCATAACATCGTCGCCATTTTGGTGCGCGATGCGCTGGCCGAAGGCCGCACGGCGGAAAGCATTTCAAGCGCTGCCTTGGATGCTGCTGCGCAGACGCTATTCGGCAAAGCCCTGCATATTCCAGCCGCGAAGCTCCGCGCTGCGCTTGATCCGGCAGAGAATTTGCGCGGGCGCAACGTGCAAGGCGGTCCGGCACCAACCGCCATGGCTGCGCTGATAGCGCGCCGGCGCGATAGCCTGGCGCAGGATCGTGCGACCATTACCGTCATCAACCAGCGCATTGCAGATGCAAGGGCCAGGTGTTGGGCAGAGGCGCAGCCATAGTCTTGTTTCGTCGGCCTATGGTATAACGGCTATGAGATAGCGCGGGCCAAAGCTGCCTAGCGCCAGAACCGGGAGGAACACATGAAACTGACGCGCCGTACTACCCTGACCGCCGCTACGGGGCTGCTCGCAACGCCCGCCATCGCGCAATCTGGTTTTCCCAATCGCCCCATTCGCCTGATCGTGCCCTGGCCGCCCGGCGGTTCCACCGATGGCCAATTGCGCGCCTTGGCGGAAGCGGGATCACGCTATCTTGGCCAGCAGGTGATCATTGATAATCGCGGCGGCGCCAGCGGCACTTTGGCGGCAGCGGCCATGGCGCAGGAACAGCGCGGCGATGGCTATCTGGTTGGCCAATTGCCCATCACCGTCTTCCGCTTCCCAATGATGTCGAGCCGCCCGACCTGGGATCCGCTGAGGGATTTCACCTATATCATCCATCTGACCGGCTATCTTTTCGGCGTCGTGGTGAAGGCCGATAGCCCATGGAAGAATTGGGAAGAATTCCTGGCCTATGCGAAGGCCAATCCGGGCAAGGTCGCTTATGGATCGCCCGGCGTTGGCACCACGCTGCATATCACCATGGAACGCATCGCGCTCGAACGCGGTATTGAATTCCTGCATGTGCCCTTCCGGGGCGGCGCCGATAATGCGCAATCCCTGCTGAGCGGGCAGACCCAGGCGATGGTCGATTCAACCTCCTGGGCGCCATTGGTGGATGGTGGACAGTTCCGCCTGCTTTGCACCTGGGGTGAGACACGCGCCAAGCGCTACCCGGATGCGCCGACGCTGGTTGAAAGCGGCATCAATATCGTCTCCACCTCACCCTATGGCATTGCTGCGCCCAAGGGTGTGGATCCCAGTATTGTGAAGGTGCTGCATGATGGCTTTAAGCAGGCGCTCTATGACCCAGTGCACACCACCGCGCTGGAACGCTTCGACATGCCGCTAATCTACAAAAACAGTGAGGATTACCGCGCTTCCGTAGCCAAGATCATCGAAGAAGAAGGGGCGATAATCCGTCGCCTTAATCTCCGCATCAACTGATCAGTGCTTGGCGAAGGCGGTGGTACCATCGCCTTCACCCCGCGCGCAAATCATCCAAGGCAAGTGAGACATGGCGCTGCACTGCGCCATCGTCGTCGCGCAAGGCAAGCGTCACGCGTCTGTTCAGCCAATCAATTTCCACCGTGCCGAAATTGATGCGCGGATAAAGCTCACCCAGACGATTGGGGCCTTGTTCCCGCGCATTGACGAATTGCCGATTGATCCCGCTTGAGGTGATTTCCGTGAGCGCATAGGGCGTGCCCTGGCTTTCACGATAAAGCGCGCCGATATGCCGATCACCGGAAAGAAACACCACGCCGCGCGCCTTGGTGCTGGCGATCAAATCATAAAGCCGCTGGCGTTCGCGTGGGAAATTGCCCCAGCGCTCCCAGCCGTGGCCTTCCACCACGACCTGGATGGACGAAACAATCAAACGCAGCTCAGCCGGTTCTTGCAAGCATTGGTAAAGCCAGGCCCATTGCGCTTCGCCCAGCATGGTCTTCGCTGGATCATCATCGGGCAGATAGCGTTCCCGCCCAGGCGCGCCGCGCGCATCGGAAATGCGCAAGGGTGAACGAAACCAGCGCGTATCCAAAAGAATAATCTGCACGCGCTGCCCCGCCGGGCCGATTGTCAGATGATGATAAAGCCCATCGCGCCAGCGCCGGATGTCATCGGCCGGCACACGCCAGAATTCCAGAAAGGCGTCTTTCGCTTCCTGCTTGAAGGGGTTTTCAACGCCGCCATCATTCACGCCAAAATCATGATCATCCCAGATCGCCGTATGGTGCTGCTGGTCCGCGATGAAGCCCATGAATTCCTGATGCTGGCGGGCACGGGCATAGGCTTCCTGCAATTCCGCCAGATCATGCCGCCGAACCCCGCCATAGACATTATCGCCGGCGAAGATGAAGAACTCCGGCTGCCATGCACGCACCGCACGCCAGATGGGCTGCGGCAGCTTCTCATCGGCGCAGGTTCCGAAGGCAATGCGGCTAATCGCCGCACCTTCAGCCGCAACCGGCGCCGCTAGCGTGGCGAAACCTGCCGCCGCCAAGCCACGCCGCGTGATTATCAACTTCAAACCTGCGGCACTTCAACCTTGCCGGTATGGAGCTTGAGCCGCGACATCTCGGGCGCATCCTGCCCCGCATCACGGAAGGCCTGCTTCAGCGCCGCCATATTCGGCGCGAAGATGCTCTCACGATTGCTGCTGACCCAATCGCGCGATTGCTGCGGCATGACGAGCGATCCCTGGAAACGCGGCATCACCCAACGGGCGAAAAGCTCGAAAGACCGCATGGTGGCTTCCCTATCGGCCCATTCATGCGCGCGGAACAACACGCCCCCTGCCCCGCCATTGGTAAAGCCAAGCAACCGCTCAATCCCCGCCGCCACTGTTTCCGGTGATCCGACCAGCGTTGAACCCATCGCCAGCCCATCGCGCAGCGGGTCCTCCGAACGCATCGGCGGCCGGCCCAGGGTTTCGCTGAAATAAGTAAGCGTCTCCAAGGCCTCACCATGGCGCACATCACGCAGCGCGCGTTCATCATCCTCAGCGCAATGCAGATTGACCACCAGGCGCCAATTGCGCCGTTCCATCTTCTGGCCATGCTTGGCGGCTTCCGCTTCCGCCATCTGCCATTGCTCGGCGAGGGATTTCGGCCCGCCCGGCAAGCCCGCGCCGAGTGAGAGCAAGCCAAGCCCATATTTCGCTGCCGCCAGCGCACCCGATGGCGTGGTGGAAGACGCGACCGAGATCGGGAAACGCGGTTCGGAAAAAGGTGCCAGATGCAGCCGCGCCTCACGGAGCGTGAACCAATCGGTTTCCATCGTGACGGGCTCTTCGCAGGCCAAAAGCCGCGTGATGGCATTGAGTGATTCATCCATCCGCCGGCGCTGATGCGCCGCATCAATGCCCATCATATACGCATCCGACACCAGCGCGCCCGGCCCGCAACCCAGCATCACGCGCCCGCGTGTCATATGGTCCAATTGCACAAAGCGCTGCGCCACCAAAAGCGGATGATGATAGGGCAGACTGGTAACGCCAGAACCAAGCTTGATATGCTTGGTACGTTCCGCCGCCGCAGCGATCATGATTTCCGGGCTCGCGATGGTTTCCCAGCCGGCGGAATGATGCTCACCGATCCAGGCCTCATCAAAGCCTAGATGGTCAAGCCATTCGATCAATTCCAAATCGCGTGTCAGCCCCAACGTCGGGTTGTCACCAACCCGATGAAAGGGGGCAAGGAAGATGCCAAAGCGAAGGCGGCGAGGCAGCATGGGTGGGTTCTCCATCACATGGAAGGCGGATCGCCCGCCAGGAATTCCTCGCCGCCATAATCGGCTGCGCGAGGCAGGCGCAGGATGCGCCCTTCAGGGGTCATGCCAATCTGTTCCGGCAACACGGTGACCACAGGCGTGGCGCGCGCGGCGGCGAAGGCTTCTGCCACGCTGTCATGCCGGGCAAGCTTGGTCAGGTTCATACGCGTTGGGAAGACAAGTTTCTTCGTGCCGGAAAGGCCTTCTGCCAGCGCATCGGCGGGCCTGATCCAGACACTATCCACCGCTTCATGGCCATCATGCAGAGCGGCCTGATCTTCCGGCGCGGCCGCCAGGAAGAAATGCGTATCAAAGCGCTTGGGCACATCCACCGGCGTGATCCAATGCGCAAAATGCGCCAGGCCGGAAATCGCGGGCACCAAGCGGCGTTCAGCGAGCATGGCGGCGAATTCGCCCTCGGCTTCCGGCGCCTGGCCGGCTTCGGCCAGCAGAACACCGCATTCTTCCCAGGTTTCGCGAATCGCCGCGACACGAAAGGCGCCATGCGCATCGCCGCCGGCCAGCACCGTATCAGACGCTTCAACCCGCCCGCCGGGAAACACCAAGGCGCCAGAGGCGAAATCAATCTGGCGGTGGCGCACCACCATGAAAATTTCCATGCCGCGCTTCCCATCACGCAGCAGCATGACGGTGGAAGCCGGGCGGGCGGGGGCGGCGGTGCGATCACTCATGGGCGTATTGCAGCGCGCCCGGGCCGCCACCGCAAGGTGCCGCGCTTCAGGATTTCGCCAAACGGCGTAAATGTTGGGCTGCCGCGCGGCTTGCCGCCGCTTCAATGTCGCGGAAGCCCAACACCAGCGTCTCCCCAAGGCTGGTCAACCGCGCCCCGCCGCCCCCGGCACCGCCGGTAATGCGCTCCACCACCGGGGCCGAGAAGGTATCATTCAACTCCGCCACCAATTCCCAGGCCCGGCGATAGGACATGCCGAGTGACCTGGCGGCGGCGCTGATCGAACCCGCTTCGGCAATCGCTTCCAGCAGGGCGATCTTGCCCGGGCCGACCCGGCCATCGGCAAAATCCAATCGCAGCCATAGTGAGGCGTCGTTCATGGCCGGGGCATCACGTGAAGGGCATCGCGCAGCAGGGAAACGCTGCATGCTTCACCCACTGCAAGCGCGTTACGCTGCGCGGCATGGCGCGGCAGGGCGAAGGTCAATTGCCGGCTATCTGTGTCGCCCACATCCAGGGTCACGCGCATTTCCTCACCCATAGGCAGCAGCGCGGTGATGCTGCCGGAAACCGGATTCTCCCTTTCGCCGGCTGAAGGTCTACCACGCCGATGCAGCACCACACCGCCCGCGCCAATCAACCAATCCACAGCGGTGCCAGGCGGCAGGCTTGGCATGGGCGCGGCTTCCAGCACCTGATCGCTCCAGCGGAGCCGCGTCAGGCCATCCTCATGCGCAAGGATCACGCCGGTGAAAAGATTGCGCAGATCAAGCAGCCGCGCCACCTCGGCGGAGGCCGGGCGGGCCAGCATTTCCGCGGGCGGCGCGGTTTGCAGGCCGCGCCCCCGATGCAACAGCAGCATGCGGTCGGCCAGCGACGCTGCCTCATCCAAATCATGCGTCACCAGGATGATTGGGATAGAAAGCCCCTGGCGCAGATTGGCCAATTCCACCTGCAAGCGCCGACGCGTGGCGCGGTCTACGGCGCTGAAGGGTTCATCCAGCAGCAGCACGGCCGGGTCGCGCGCCAAAGCCCGCGCAACGGCCACGCGCTGTTGCTGACCGCCGGAAAGCTCGGCTGGGCGGCGTTCTTCCAACCCCGCAAGATGCACGCGTTCCAGCAGGGCGGCGGCGCGTTCGGTGCGTGACGCAGCGGGCAAATGGCCCATGGCGGCCATGACATTGCCGAGCGCTGTCATATGCGGAAACAGCGCGTAATCCTGAAACACCAGACCAACGCGGCGCCGATGCGCCGGCATATCAAGCGCGCGGCTGGTGTCGAGCCAGGTTTCGCCATCGCAGATCACGCTGCCGCTGGCGGGATGATGCAGCCCGGCAATGGCGCGCAGCGTCGTGGATTTGCCCGCCCCTGATGGGCCGATGATGGCCAGCAGCTCCCCGGGCGCGCAATCGAGCGTGATATCCAGCGCGATGGGTGTGGCGGCCTTAAGGTGCACGGAAAGCCCCGCGTTAGTCATGGCGGCGGCGCCCAATCCCGCGCGTGAGCCGCTGCACCAGTAGCAGCGACACAAGGCAGATCACCAGCAGCAGGGCGGACATGCTGGCCGCGGCGGCATCGTCAAACGCCTGCACGCGATCATAAATGGCGATGGCGGCGGTGCGGGTTTCGCCGGGGATGGCGCCGCCCACCATCAGCACCACGCCGAATTCGCCAAGCGTATGAGCGAAGGTCAGCACAATGGCTGTGGCGATGCCGGGCCAGGCCAAGGGCAGTTCAACGCGCCAGAACACCGCCCAGGGCGCCATGCCGGATGTTGCCCCCGCTTCGCGCAGATTGGCGGGAATGGCGCCGAAAGCGTTCTGGATTGGCTGCACCGCAAAGGGGATATTGGCGATGGCACTCGCCAACAGCAGCCCTTCAAAGGAAAAAGCGAGCGTCCGGCCGAATAGCGCTTGGAAAGCGCCGCCAAGCCAGGTGCCGGCGCCAAAGGCGACCAGCAAATAAAAGCCAAGCACAGTCGGCGGCAGCACGAGCGGCAACGCCACCGCCGCTTCAACCACGCCCCGCCCGCGAAAGCGCCGCAGCGCCAGAAAGCGCCCAAGCCATAGCGCCAAGGGCAGCAGGATCACCACCGTGCCAAGACCAAGCCAGAGCGAAAGGCGAAAGGCGGGCCAATCCATGCTTCAGGGCGCCTGCAAGCCATGGCGCGCGAAAACTGCCGCTGCCTGAGGGGAAAGCAACCAGGCCTGCAAACGTAACGCCGCTTCACTGCCGCGCTTGGTCAGGGCCAGGCGGTGACGGAGCGGTTCATGCAAAGCCTCCGGCACCAGGCTGAAGCTGCCGCGCGCCTTGAGCGCGGGCGAAAGCGCGAGAGAGTGCGCAACAAGGCCACCAATCGCGCCCTCGGTTGTAGCGAATTGCGCGGCCTGGGCGATGCTGGTGCCAAAAACCAGGTGCGGGCGCAGCACCTCCCATAGATCAAGCCGACGCAACGCTTGTTCCGCAGCGCGCCCATAGGGGGCGATTTCCGGATTGGCGATGGCAAAGCGCTGCACGCGCCTCGCCGCCAGCAAGGGGCGGAGCGCTTCCAGACCGCCAGCGGGATCAAGTACCGACCCACGCGGCGCAAATAGCGCCAACCTGCCCAGCGCAAAGACATGGCCCGCATCGCGCGTGTGACCCGCTTCACTGAGTTGCTCAATGCTAACCTCATCAGCGGCGAGCAGCATTTCAAAAGGCGCGCCTTGCGCGATTTGCCGCGCCAGATTGCCGCTGGCGCCATAGGCGAAACGCGGCGCGATGCCGGTTTGGGCGGTGATCAACGCTGCCACCTCCTCCAGTGCCGGCTGCAAGCTGGCAGCAGCGGCGATCAAGGGACGCTCCGCCGCATAGGCATAAGCAGAAACGCCTTGCAGTGCTGTCAGGGTCAGCAAAAGGCGACGATGCACTGTGATCCTCCGTTATTCCCATTTGGCTATAACCCGAAGCAAGCGCCGCGCGCAAGTGATCCGAAAAACATCTGCGCGCATTTTCTAAATGTAAATCTTAGCGTGGCACAACGATGGATGAGGAGCAAAAAATGTTCACATCCCAGAAATACTCTGTGCCCGCTGCACGCAGCATCGCGCTGATTGGCGGAGCCTTTATCAAGACATCATCCATTATCACTAACGAATCATTACTGCGTCCCACGATTGGTCTTCCAACCATCGCCGCAGGCGCGGAGACCGTGCCATGAGCGGTACCTCACCCCCAATTGGTACGGCCGGCAATGATTTTCTTTCAATGCCTGGCATCACGGATGACAGTATTGCCGGGCTTGCCGGCGACGATACCTTGCTTGGCTTCGGCGGTGTGGATCAGCTTTCAGGCGGTTCAGGCAATGATTCGCTTGATGGTGGTGATCTGGCTGATGGCCTGCAGGGCGATGCGGGCGATGATACGTTATTGGGTGGCAATGGCTGGGATATGCTGTTTGCCGATGCGCCGAGCGGCAACAGCGGCGATACCGCCGCGTCACGCAACCTGTTGCGCGGTGAGGCTGGCGATGATGTTCTGCTGGGCGCGCTTGGGCGCGATACGCTTGATGGCGGCGATGGCCTGGATGTCTTGAGCGGCGGTGGCGGGGCCGATTGGCTCTTCGGCGGCAATGATGCCGATACTTTCCTGGTTGATTTGTCGGCCAATCCTGCGTTGGTCAGCAGCTTTCTTGCGGCGGATACGCTTGGCGATTTCTCACGGGGTGAGGGAGATACCATTTCCTTCGGCCTCAGCAATGGTGTTTTGCAAGGGGCTTATGGGCCTGCGCCGCTGATTTGGCGGGGGGTGCTGCAAAACAATTCAGGGCCAGTGCTTGGGCTTGCCTTGCCCGGGGCGGAATTGGGCTTGGGTTATCTGCAAGCCTGGTACATTCCGGCAGCCAGCACCGATACCGTGCCGGGCGGCTGGCTTGCGATTGACCTTGATCAGGATGATGTGCTCAGCACCACTGATCTGCTGATTCGCCTGGTGACGACCAGCTTTACGCAAGGGAATTTCTATGCCTGGGCCGCGCCCGGTAGCTTTGCCGGCATGGCGGGCACCGCGGGTGAAGATGCCCTTTCCGCCATTGCTTCAGGGTCACGGTTATTCGGCCTTGGCGGCGCAGATCAACTACTCGGCGAAGCCGCTGCGGATTGGTTTTCGGGTGGCGCTGATTCCGATTCGATTTTTGGGTTCGGTGGTTCCGATCAGCTTTGGGGTGGCGCAGGCGCTGATTGGCTTATGGGGGGCAATGGCCATGATGCGCTTTATGCGGATGGCCCAACCCTGGATGACTCGGATGCGGCGGATGCGGTCAATCTATTGGAGGGCGAAGCCGGCAATGATTCGCTCTTTGGCGGGGCGGGGCAGGATCGGCTGCTCGGCGGCAATGACAATGATTTTCTCTATGGCGCCGATGGCGCCGATGTCCTGGAAGGTGGGGCCGGGCTTGACTGGCTGATCGGCGGTGATGGTGACGATAGCCTGGTAGGTGGTGCAGGGGCCGACACGCTTGATGGTGGCGGCGGTGATGATCGTATTGTCCTGCAAGATGCCACGGATCGGCTTGATGGTGGTGACGGCCTTGATTGGCTTATTCTCTCGACCGGGCTTTTCATTGATCTTGGACTTGAAGAAAATCAGGTAATCAATGGCGCCTGGATCGCCGGTTTTGAATCAGTAGATGCCAGAACGGCCAGCGCAGGCATGACGGTGCTTGGCAGCTACGCGCCAAACAATATCTTCGGCGGGACGGCCAGCGACAGCCTCAGCGGCGATGATGGCGATGATTACCTACAGGGGGGCAGTGGGCATGACACGCTGGCCGGTGGGTCGGGGCAGAATATTCTTGAAGGCGGTCCTGACAATGACGCGTTTTTGGTCAATAGCCTGGATGACCTGACACTTGAAAATCCAGGCCAGGGCGCGGATACCGTTTTCGCCAGTATTGATTTCTACCTGCCCGCTGAGATCGAGGCGCTTGTGCTGACCGGCATGGCCGAGCGGGCTTTCGGCAATGAGGGCAATAACCTTCTGGTCGGTAATGCGCTGGCCAATGATCTGCGGGGGGGCGCCGGCCATGATGTGCTGCAAGGCGGTGCCGGTGATGACACGCTGCAAGGCGATGCGGGCAATGATCACCTGATCGGCGGTGATGGCGCGGGGGACTGGGCGAGCTTCGCCAATCTATCCGATTTCGGCCAGAATGTCGCGGTCAACCTGACGAATGGCGGCGCTTGGGAGGCCGGCGGCAGCGACTTGTTGCAAAGCATTGAACATGTGCTGACCGGGGCCGGCCATGATCAGCTTTTCGGCAATGCCGTCGCCAATTACCTCTCTGCCGGTTCGGGCTTTGACATTCTCTGGGGCGAAGCCAGTGCTGACACACTGGATGGGGGTGAGCATGATGATACGCTTTATGGCGGCGCCGATGGCGATCTGCTGATTGGTGGCGTCGGGCGGGATACCATCATGGGGGATGCCGGCAACGACACGCTGATTGGCGGCGAAGGCGCCGATTCCATGGCCGGCGGCGACGGTAATGATCTTTATTACTTCATCGAAGCGCAGGACCAGATCATTGAGGTGCCAAGTGGCGGTCAGGATACCATCATCACCTCTGCGAACATCACCATGGGCGCTAATGTCGAGGTTTTGGTCATCGCGGAGGGGGTGAGCGACCTTACCCTTGTGGCGCGGTCAACCGGCAGCATGATGATCGGCAATGGCTTAAGCCATACCTTCCAAGGTGGTGCGGGGGATGATGTGATCCTTGCAGGCGGCGGGAGTCTCGCCGATATAAAGGTGCTCTTCAATAGTTGGTTCTAGCCCGCCTTCCATGCGGGCCTGAGCCCAAATCGAGGAAGGCTGTTTTGTGATGGAAAAGGCAACGCTCGGCGGCGGCTGTTTTTGGTGCCTGGAGGCTGTCTTCCTCGCCATGAAGGGTGTCAGCGCCACGACCTCGGGCTATGCGGGCGGGTATGTCGCGAACCCGAGTTATGAGGAGGTTTGCGGCAAGCGCACCGGCCACGCAGAGGTGGTGCAGATTGCTTATGATCCGGCCGTGATTTCCTTCCGGGATGTGCTCCGCGTCTTTTTCGCGATCCATGATCCCACCACCAAGGATCGGCAGGGCGCGGATATCGGCCCGCAATATCGGAGTATTATCTTAACCCATGACACCACGCAGGAGGCCGCTGCGCGGGAAGTCATCGCGGAACTTACCGCGGCGCAGCTTTGGCGTAACCCCATTGTAACAGAGGTTGTGCCATTGACCGAATTCTGGCCTGCTGAGCCAGAGCATCACAATTACTTCGCGCGGAACCCCTGGTCAGGCTATTGTCAGGCGGTCGTGGCACCCAAGGTGGCAAAGTTCAGGAAGAATTTTTCCGATTTCCTGAAACCCGCGCATGGGGCATAAGGCGCCATGGTTTTCTTCAAGCAAAACAAGCCGCAAGAACACGCCTTCCCGATCCAGAAGCAGGAAGCCGAATGGCGCGCGGCGCTTTCCCCTGAAGCTTTTCGGGTGCTGCGCCAGCATGGCACTGAAAGGCCCGGTTCATCGCCACTGAACGGCGAAAAGCGGCCTGGGCGATTCCTCTGTGGTGGTTGCGCCGCCCCGCTTTTCGATGCCGCCACCAAATATGAAAGCGGCACGGGCTGGCCTTCCTTCTATGCGCCGCTGGATGGCGCCATCGGGACCCATATTGATCGCTCGCTCTTTATGGTGCGGACCGAAGTGCATTGCGCCCAATGTGGCGGCCATCTGGGCCATGTTTTCCCTGATGGCCCAGCCCCAACGGGCCAGCGCTATTGCATGAATGGCATTGCCCTGACCTTTGAGCCGGATGCCGCATGAAAATCACGCTTTGTTTCGGCCTTGCCTTGGCCCTGTTTGCCTTGAACGGCGCTGCCAAGGCTGACTTCGTCTATGTGCTGAATTCGACCGATCCTAGCATCGTCAAGATCGATTCCAGAACCGGGCAGGAAGTGCGGCGCATCGAAGGATTGCGCGAAGTGCATCATTTGGTGCTGGCACCCGGCGGGCGGGAATTGCTGATCGCGGATTCGGTTGGCAATGAAATCCTTTTTGTGGAGCCATCCACCGGTAATGTGCTGCGCCGCGAACGCATTTCAAATCCATACCACCTGGATTTCTCCCCCGATGGTCGCTTGCTTGTCATTGCAAGCCTAAGGCGCGGCCAGGTGGATATTTATGATGCGGAGGGCCCGCGGCTGCTGGAACGGCTGCGGGTCGGCAATAAGCCATCCCATATCGCCTTCAGTCCTGATTCGCGCTTTGCCTATGTCACAATGCAAGGTGATGGCACCGTGATTGAGATAGACCTGCAAACGCGGCGCATTCTGTGGCAGGCACCGGTCGGCCCGGAACCCGCCGGCATTATATGGCATCGCGATAGGCTGATTGTGGGCGTTATGGGGCGCGATCACTTTGCGGTGCTGAACCCTGCCACGCAGCAGGTGGAAGGCACGATTCGGGTTGGCCGCGGCGCGCATACAATCTTCCTTTCGCCTGATGGCAAAACGCTTTGGGCCACCAGTCGCGTGCAGAGCCGTATTGCCGAAATTGATCCGACCAGCCTGGAGGTGCGGCGCATTCACGAAGTACCGGGCGGGCCGGATTGCATTGCCTTCGCACCCGACGGGGCGGTGTGGGCCACTCTGCGCTGGGCGGGCCGCATCGCGCGGCTTGACCCCGCTTCGGGCGATGTTTCCACCCTTCGCGTGGGCCGCAGCCCGCATGGCATTTTCGTGCAACCGCGCGCCGCGCAATGATCCAGTGCTGCCAGAGGCTCGTTCTAACGCTCGCAGCGCTTTGCGCGGTCCTGGCCATGCCGGCTTCGGCCCAAACATCCGCCGCCTGCCCTGCTGGCACGCTCTACCTCACCATTGATACCGGATGGGGGCGGGAAGCGGAAAAGATCGCCGAAATCCTGCGCCGTCGCGGCATTCGCGCCACCTTGTTTGTAGCGCATGAGCCGACCCATCGTGGTGACCGCAGTCTTGATCCTGCTTGGGCAGAGTTCTGGCGCGCGCGCGCGGCTGAGGGACATGTCTTCGCGAGCCACACGGATAGGCATTGGTACTTCCGGGGTGATCCTGCGCCCGGCCTGGTGCGTTATGTCGCGCGTGGTGGCGGTGGAGAGGTAGTGCTTGACCAGGAAGCCATGTGCCGGGAACTGGCCGCGCCCATCACGCGGCTGCGCGCTGCGGCGCCCGATGCTGTGGTGCTGCCCCTATGGCGTGCGCCGGGCGGTATCACCACGCCGAATGCGGTCCGCCTTGCAGAGGCGTGCGGGCTGCGTCATCAGGGATGGACCAGAAACGGTTTTCTGGGAGATGAACTCAACAGCGACACGCATCCCAATACATCACTGCGTGATCAGGCGCTGAGAAACCTCCGTGATGGTGAGGTTTTGGTCATGCATTGGGGCGTCCGCAGTCGGAAAGACCCATATGCGCATGTTTTTGAGGAAGTCGTGTCGGGGCTGCAGGCCAGGGGTTTCTGCTTCGCCACCTTGACCGCAGAGGGCAGGCGTTAGGCAATGTTCAAGACCCTTGATGAAATGCACACCAGACTTACCGGGTGGATTTTTGAAATCCTGCTGCAGCCGGTGCTCTATGCCACGAATCTGATGAATATCGCCGATGAAATGCTGGAATGGGTCGATTTCGCCCTGTTCAGCGTTTTCGGCATGGTGGTGATCTATGCGGTCTGCCGCCCGTTGGAAGCTTGGCGCCCAGTGGAACCGGTAACAGACCGCCACGCCATCCGTACCGACATCATCTATACGCTACTCGCGCGGCTTGGTATCTTTCCATTGCTGGCCTTCATTTTTCTGGCCGCCATCCAAAGCCATTTGGAAGGGCTTCTGGCCGATACGGGCTTTGTTGCCCCGTCACTGGAAAGCTTCTTTCCCATTTTGCATGAATGGCCATTACTGACCTTTTTTCTCTACGTCGTGATCCTGGATTTCGGCGAATATTGGCGCCATCGACTGCAACACAGCATCGGTTGGTGGTGGGCGCTGCATTCCATCCACCACGCCCAGCGGCAAATGACCTTTTGGACCGATGACCGCAACCACATCCTGGATGAGGCGATTGCGGCGCTCTGGTTCGGTACCATCGCCTTGCTGATTGGCGTTTCGCCGGCGCAATTCCCGTTGCTGCTGCTGCTCATGCGACTGATCGAAGCTTTCTCCCACGGGAATATCCGGCTTTCCTTCGGCCGCATTGGTGAAAGGCTGGTGGTTTCCCCACGCTATCACCGCCTGCATCATGGCGTGCTTTCCACGGCAGAGCATGGCAAGAATTACGCTGTGTTGTTTCCGGTCTGGGATTGGATGTTTGGTACGGCGGATTTCAGCCGCAAAGTCTTTCCACGCACCGGTGACCCGACTGCGCCTGAAGCCATGGCGACTGGCGGCTGGCTGGTACAGCAATGGGCCGGCTTCAAACGCATGATCGGGATGCGCGAGCGCGCCTGAAGCGCCCTTGCGCTTATATTCCCGGTCATGGCACGCAACCAAATGCCCGGACCACAGTGGGCCTGATGGTTTCCAGCAATTCTACCAAACGGTCTTCGCGTTTTCCTGATATCTTCGCATTCTTATGGCTGATCAGTGGCAGGGGAGAATGCCTGAAAAACCACCCTGGCGCTGGCATTTCCGGTAACATAGTGGTACG
>Ga0315900_10001772_pt1 | contig 34173 bp, 21 predicted proteins | sample LakEriMetagenome_FD_203521 | JGI IMG/M metagenome (GOLD analysis project Ga0315900, IMG submission 203521) | Freshwater fungal communities from buoy surface, Lake Erie, Ohio, United States - Buoy 12 MA114 | ecosystem: Environmental > Aquatic > Freshwater > Lake > Lake biofilm | place: USA: Lake...
AAATATAACAGATACCGTAACAGTAAATATAACTCAATAAAATGGCTATAAAAAGTTCAAAAAAAGATTTTGGTAATAATAGGTCTGTAAACTATGTAAATAAGGACTTTGGTGCGTTTAGACAAAACCTCATTGATTTTACTAAAGTTTATTTTCCAGATTCGTATTCCGATTTTAATGAAGCATCTCCTGGTATGGTTTTTATTGAAATGGCATCTTACATTGGAGATGTACTTTCATTTTATCAAGACGCACAATTAAAGGAATCAATGCTGCAGCATGCAACTGAGCGTAAGAATATAGTTGCTTTGGCTCAAACTATGGGTTATAAACCAAAAATAACTACACCTGCGGTTACAACCTTAACTGTATATCAATTAGTACCAGCAACTGGAGTCGGTGTAAATAATCAACCGGATTCTACATATTATTTGAAGATTAAAGAGGGTATGGAAGTAGAAGCAACAACAAATTCTTCTATCATTTTTAGAACAATAGATGCTATTGATTTTGAATCGCCTACAGATAGGGATATAACAGTATATAGCAGAAATGATATAACAGGAGAACCGGAATTTTATTTAATTACTAAAAAAACAAAGGCTATATCAGCGAGGTTGCTTGATACTACGGTTAGCGTTCCCCTATCCGATACGGAATATCCAACAATATCTTTATTTGATAATAATATAATACAAATAGTTTCAATAACCGAACAAGGAACTAACGATAGGTGGTATGAAGTTCCTTATTTAGGTCAAGAAAGTATTTTCGCAGAAATACCAAATACTGTACCGAATGGATTACTAAGTCAGTACAACAATACCGTTCCATATATTTTAGAAGTTCAAAAAGTTCCAAAAAGATTTAGTACTAGAGTCAATTCGGATAATACTATTGATATTCAATTTGGTGCGGGTAACACTAATTATTTTGATGAAATAATACTTCCAAATTCAAAAAATATAGGTATAGGTACTACAAATTCAATAAGTAGACTTGGAACACCAATAGACCCTTCTAATTTTTTAAGAACTAGTACATTTGGAGTATCACCCGCGGGTAAAACTTTAACTATAAAATACCTAGTTGGAGGTGGTGTAGAATCTAATGTTAATGTAGGCGATTTAACAACACTAAGGCGTGTAGAGTACGAAGAGGATTTACTAGCAATTAGTAATCAAGCTTTATATCAATTAGTCAAAGAATCAATAGCTGTTGAAAATTTTGAACCTGCGGCTGGCGGACGTGGTGGTGATACGGTTGAGGAAATAAGACAAAATGCATTGGCTGCCTATGGTTCTCAAAATCGTGCGGTAACGAGACAAGATTATGTTGTTCGTGCATTAAGTATGCCCGAAAGATATGGAAGTGTAGCAAAAGTTTATGTGTCTCCTGATGCAGAGATTGATAATGGTTCTGTTGATTCTATATTAGCAAATCCAAAAGATTTGGCAGAATTTACAAATCTTATAGATAGAGTAAAGGATATGGATCGTGGCCAGACACAAAAAGAAATTCTACAATTTATATCTAAAAGAAAAACCAATGTGGTTCAAAATAATAATCCGTTTGCTATCAATATGTACCTTTTAGGATATGACTTAAATGGTAAGTTGACAACGGCAAATGCGGCAGTAAAGCAAAATCTTAAAACTTATCTTTCTGAATATAGAATGCTAACCGATGTTGTTAATTTTATAGATGGATATATTATAAACATTGGTGTAGACTTTGAAATAATAGTATATTCAAACTACAATAAAACCGAAGTTCTAACAAAATGTTTAACAGAAGTTGGTAATTATTTTAATATAGATAAATGGACATTTAATAAATCAATCAATCTTTCTGAAATAGAATTGATTTTAGCAAATGTAGAAGGTGTTATGAGTGTACCAAAAGTTGAAATTCATAATTTATTTGGTGAAGATTTTGGCTATTCTAATAATAGATATAATATACCTCAAGCCACAGTTGGTAAGGTTATTTATCCATCTTTAGATCCAGCCGTATTTGAAATAAAATATCCTAACAAAGACATAAAAGGGAGGGCACTATAATGCATAAATTTTATACAATCACATATGACTCATCGGTTTATCTACAACAGCCTACTCAAAATGCTGGACGGGATCCTATTTTAGATATATCTAAAACTTATTATGATGGGTTGAAAGATATTAACCGTACTTTAATAAAGGTTGATATTAACACTATATCGGCTTCAATAAGTAATGGAGAAATTGGTATAGGTTGGAAATCGTATCTTAACTTAAAATCGGCCAATGCATTAGAAATTCCAGCTGAATATACAATATATGCCAACGCATTATCACAGAGTTGGGATATGGGGTTAGGCGTAAGATTCGATGATAACACAATAGAGGGTGTAAGTTGGAGATACCGTGATGGAATAAATAAATGGCAAGAAAATGCAACAGGTGGTACAGCAATATATGCAGCCGGTGTAACCGGTTCAGAAAATGCAGAGGGTGGAGTTTGGTACACAGCATCGCAATGCCAACAATCGTATTCATATGAACCCGATGATATTCATATGGATATAACCGAACTCGTAAAACTATGGGTAAGTGGTACGATTGAAAATAATGGACTTATATTAAGACATGGATTGGAAAACGAAGCAGATACTATTGATTATGGTATATTAAGATTTTTCTCAAAAGAAACGGGAACGATATACGAACCAAAATTGGAATTTGTTTGGGATGATACCACATTCAATACTGGCAGTTTATTACCCGTTGAAGGTACTGCATTAGAGGATTATAAAGTGATTGTTACAAACTTAAAATCAAAATATGAAAACGATTCCAAAATTCGTATAAGAGTTAAAGGTAGAGATAAGTACCCATCTAAAAGTTTTGGAAATACTTTTGCGTATGACCAGTCAAAGTATTTGCCCCAAACTACATATTATCAATTAGAGGATTATGTTACTGAAGATATTATTTGTCCTTTCGGCGAATATACAAAAGTGAGTTGTGATTCTACAAGTAATTATTTTGATTTAGATTTGAGTACATTACCTGTGTACAGAACTTATAGAATAAAATTGAAAATTGTAGAAAATGGTATATCTACTATTATAGATGATAAACTAATTTTTGAAATAGTATAAAATGGCTGTATCTAGTTTAGAAAGTATTGCGGAAAAACTTGCCGAAGCTAAAAAGCAAAAGCTAGAAGAGATATTGAGCGTGTCTGGTTCTAATGCTATGGCAAAGACTGAAAATGGTATAACAACGGTTTCAGATGATAATGTAGCATCAAGTCTTGTGTTCAAACCATTAAATAGAGCTAAGCTTGATAACAACGAAATAGCTAAAGCACTTGATGTTAAAATAAGCGAATTAAAGCCCGATATACCGCCAACAGTCAGAGATTTAGTTCCCAAACCATTATATGATGACCAGGTTAAAGCAAATGAAGACTTAAAAAAAGAAGTAGAAAAATTAAATGGACAAGTTAATGATTTGAATGGACAAGTTTCAAATTTGAGAGCGCAAATTGAAACAGAAGTAAATAACAGATTAACTGTAGAACAATCAAACGATGCTTTAACAAATCAAACTCAAACATTGAGTGGTACTGTAACTGATTTTACAAATCAAATACAAAATTCTGTACAAAAATCCGTTGAGGAATCTATATTAAGAGGCTCTTTACAAGCTCAAAACACAGGATTTCGTGCGCAAATAGAAGCCTTAATAAAACAAATAGATTCTCTTAATGCTATGATTGAGGGTTTACAATCTCAATTAGGGGCAGTACAACAACAGCAAACCATACAACAATCTACAGCAAATGTTGCCGCAGCTGCAAAAGGAGATGCTATTAACGATGCTGTTATAGTAACTGGTATTAAAGATGGTATAGTTGGTAGAATAAATAATAAAAATGGTAATGCAAAATGGGAAAGAGGAAACGCTGCCGATTTAACTAATAACGATATTAAGCCTGTAACTGTACTTTTTACTTACAACAATCCGGGCGGACAAAATTGGCTACAAGGACCCAAAGAAGCCATTGTATTGAAACCACAAGAACAAAAAAGAATTGAATTTTGGATAAATGTTGGTGGTTGTAGCTATGGTAAAAGAGATAAAAGTAGAGGAGTTGGAGGTAGCTTAAAAATAACAGTTAATAGAGAAGATGGGTCATCAAAAAGCAAAGATTATAGTACAACAATTAACATAATGCATCCAAAATCTTATTAAAAGTTAATTTATGAGTATTAGAAGATATACTAATTTTGAAAATATAGATAAAAGAAAAGAAAACGAAGGTAAATATATTACTGAAAAGGATTTTACCGTCATTTCAAAAAATCAATTTGAAGATGTTGATTTCGGTGAGTGTGGGACTGATGTTATGGAAGTATCTGTGTATGATATAAATAATAATCTGCTACCACAATTAAACGGACAAACAACTACATACATTAGGTCGGGTGATATTAAAAACTATTTGTACAAAATTTCAAGACCCAATAAGGCATTAGCAAATGGGAAAGCTCAAGTAGAAATAGCAATTGATGCGGAAAGATTGTTAAATGATATAGGATTTGAAAATGGTATATTACGATTAAATATAAATTTTGTAAGAACAAAAGTCGGTACGGAAGATAAGGTAAGGAGAGTTTGGATTCAAGAAATTTCACCATCAAGACAAGAAGTTAGAATAGTTCCATTAAAAACGAATAATAAGTATTTTGATGATATAAATGCCAAAGAATTGGAAAGCTTAAAAAATCTAAATAAAGATTTTAAGTATTATAAAAAATCCATATTAGATTCGATAAATAAATTTGAAAATACCTTTTTAGAAAAAATAGATGATATTATTAAAACAAAATACGGACAAGAGTTTTTTGATTTAGCTAGAAAAGATTTTGGACTTATGGGGTTTAGTGAAATTAAAAAATCCATATATAATAATTTTAGAGATTCCGTTGTAAATTACTTATCAAATCGTGCATATGATATTTCTCAATCAAATTTTGGACTTTCTACAAAAATAAGATTTATAGATTGTGAACAATATGAATTTGGACCAATTACAGCAGAGATACAAAATATATTAAATAATTGTGTAAGATATAATTTACAATTCTTAAAGAGACGTGATTTGGATGTTAGAAACATACCACAGGAATTCAAAGCAATAGATTTAACACCTGATTTAGAAAATATATCAAAGGTTGCACCACCAAAAGATGAAATTACAGTTGTTTACGATACAACCAAATTCAAAATAGAAAAGCCTATAAATTCAGATAAACAAATTGTACGTGTATTTCCCGAAAAACCAAAAGATATTCAACCGCCTATAATAATAGATGAGGTTCCGGTTATTACAACAAATACATTTACTTATCATATTCAAAACAAAGATAGTAGAAGTTCTGCTGTATTTACATTCTTTGATGCAACTGGTGCATCTGTTGAAAAAATACTAGCACCCGGTTCAAGTACTAAAATATGTGCAAAAGAAAATACGGTGTCGGCCGCAACATATAGAGAAAAAAGAAAACCAAATACGATAAAAAATAGATTTCCATTCACATCTTTACCAAGACCATCTGGTAACAATACCAATCCACTTTCAAGAACGGCTATAGATAGACTTTTTGAAGGAGATGATATGATGAATTTTATTATTAAAAAAGAACAACCATGTAGTAAACTACAAGTAGGATCTACGGCGCCAACACCAACATCTGGATATGTAGGGGGGTATGCGAGTACTCCAGTTTCCGGATATTCAACAACTAGACCGACAACAACTATAAACCCACAACCAACTCAAACAATCAATCAAACTATAACCGCTCAAGATAGGGGTGGTGGAGCCGGTAGCAACAGTGTTGGCGGTACAACTTTTATCGGAGGATATAGTATAAATAATACGGGTACAGTTGGTATAGGTGGTTATAGTAGATAATAAAACTAATTTATTTGGTAATATATTTATATAAAAGAATTTAATGAGTAGAGGGATAAATAGCGATAGCGCACGGCAAGACAATCAGGCCGAAAACTTTAGTAGTTGGGGAGGTCAGGGTACATATAATCCCTTTCCAGGCCCACAAGGGTCTACTACTTATCTTTCGGTAGATGATGGTAAATTTTCAGGAGGATCGGGAGGCGGCGGATATGTAGCACCCGTTCCACCAAATCCAACATATGTTCCACCAAGTTTTTTTGGAAATGGAATTATCAAAATATCTCTTTCCACTTCGGAACCCGTTTCTTTTTTAGAAGATGATACAATTTTATCATATGGACAAACTGCTGTAAAGAGTTATGGTAGGCAAAGTTTTGGCCAAACAAAGATTTATAAAGTAACAACTAACGGTAAAACGGCTAAAAACTACTACGAAGTAAGTATTCAAAAAAAACATAGAACTGTAAAAAACATTAGAGAAGTTGCTGATGAAGATGATAGGGGTGGAAATATATCTAGACCAGAAGATATAAGAAATCAAAGAAATGAATCTATTAAAAATACGAATAATTTTCAATTAAAGTTTGGAGGAAATAATGATAATGCATTACAAACAAGATTTTCTGAGGTTGTTTTAGTTAAAGAATATGAGCTTGATGTAAATAATGTATATAAATTAAAAGGCGAAAAAAGTTATGATTTAAGAAGACGTACTGGATTGGGGCTGTGGACGGGTTATCAGACTGTTGTTCTAAACTTAGATTTTTCATTCAAACCAAAAGATGATGTAAGGGTAGATTTACCTCCAACTAAAAAAACGGCTTGTAAAATAAATTTTGATAGTAATTATGCTTCGGATTTAGGAAATAAAGTCGCACTATCGTATGATCTAGTTGATAAAGATGGTTTTTTAATAAAGCAAGGCAAAACAAATCTTGATTTTGGCGGAAATGACCCAACTGAGGAATTTTCAAGTGATTTACTAAACAATTCTATTTTCAAATTTAGAGTAGATGGTAATATACCAGGAAATTATACAATTAACGGAATATATTATACAAACAGACCTGTAAATGTAGATAAATTTGAAGAAGTAGATTTTTCAAAATGGACTAAAGTAGCTCCGTCATTTGATATGCCGGCTAGTTTACTATCAAGCGAATTGACGGTGTATGTTGTATTTGATAAAGAAATACAAAAGATTATACCAACAGTATCGTTATCAAATAATGTATTTACTGTTGAGGTTAAGGATTCCGATGAAGATAAAACCGTTACAATACCATTTAATACAACAGATGCGGATTCAGTTGATGTATTTTTAGATAATGGTAAAAAATTTACACTAAACGCATCAAATAAATCCATAACATTAAGATTTAGAAAAGATTTTGATTCTAAATTTGGAGTTAGAAATGTTAGGTTTACGGCAAACAATAATGCTGATAAAACTATTAGTAACACTCTAAATGCTTTAATCAATTTCCAATCAATAGATGATTTTCCAAGCATTGTTCAAACAACCGCTCCGAGAGAAATTGATATACCATCTTTTTCAGACTCGAATATAGAATATGAGGTAATGTATAAAGCAACGGCAGCTACATCCGTTGATATTGATTTATTACTTAAAGATAAAACAAGAGTAACTTTATACAAAAATGCTCCTACTGATAATAAGATTAAAATAAACTTAAAGGAATTACCTAAAAATTATCCTCAATGGAATGGTAGCGATAATGTTACCTTAATAATTAAGCCCTACAATCGTGGCGGTTCACAAGAACTAATAGGTAATGAATATGTAATCAAAACCTTAATTAAATATCCATCTGTTAGATTAGATGAAACTATAATAACAAAAGCAGTTTATGATGCTTTTGCTGAAAATCTAAAAATAGATGAACCCGAAAAAGAAAGTAAATATCTTACTCATTTATTAAATTTAGATAATGGTGAAAGAGTTTTAATATCTTCGTATGAAGAAGATAATTGGACTTTATCGGAAAAAACAGAAGATGAATTAGGTAATCAAAAAGTTACAAAAGAAGTAAAATCTGTAATTCTTAAACTATATTCACCATTACCAGCTACAGTATCTGCTAGGGACACAATTTGGATTACAAGATTAGTAACAAATCCGTTAATAGAAACGGTTGTATTAAATGAGCAAGATGATAAAGAATCTCCATTTATAAAAGGGCCCAATTTTGATGTAGATATTGATTTTGTAAAAGGACAATCTACAAATTATGAATCATTAGATAATCTTATATTAAGTTCATCTAGTTCTACAAAATTAGTTCAACAATTTTTAAGTGGTTCAAATATAACGCTTGAAGATTTGAATATAGAATATGCAAATGGTTCTATATCAGAAGGAACTGCCGATTATCAATGGGAAAATTTTGTACATTTTAGTTCCGCAGAAGAAAGAGTAAAAAATTTCGTATATAAATTACAGTTAATAGAGCATTATGAAGACCTAATAGTTAGTGCATCAACCGATTTTACTGGTGGTGGTAATGCCACTTGGACTGGATCTTTTGCTTCACAAAAAGAAGTTGAAAGACAACAATCTAAAAAATCTGCTTTAATACAGGGGTTTGATGGGTTTGAAACATTTTTATATACATCATCATCTTTATATACAACAGAGACAAGTTCATCTATAACTTGGCCATATAGTTCATCTGTTAGGTTAAAAACAACAAACCAACAATCAATTAAATGGTATGAAAAAATAATAGATGAAACAATAGCATATGATTCTCAGAATCCAAATTACATAATTGCAAACATACCGCAATATATTTCTACTAATACGGAAAATACCAATTTCTTATTGTTCTTTTCAATGATTGGACATCACTTTGATATACTATATTTTTACACAAAAGCTATAGAGAGAAATAGAGGGTTGGGTTATAAAAACAGAAGTGGAGCATCTGATAAACTATTATATGATTTCTTAAAATCATTTAATTGGGATGCAAAAAATTTAGGTTCAGGTGCTCAAATTTGGGACTATGTATATGGTGAAGATAGTAATGGTAATCAAAAAGTTACATCTCCTGTTAAGGAAAGAACTAATGAAGTTTGGAGAAGAATTGTAAATAATCTGCCATATCTACTAAAACATAAAGGTACAAGACGTGGTATTCATGCTTTAATGGCATGTTATGGTATTCCATCATCAAATCTTTCAATAATAGAATTTGGGGGACCTGAACAAACCGAAGAAACTATTAGTAAATTATTAGTTGAAGATATTAGTTATGCACTAAAATTTGATACAACTGGTTATATAGCTATACCTTGGTCAAATACAAATCAAAACAGAAAGCCAGATACAATAGAATTATTTGTAAAGCCGGCTTATAGTGGGCAATGGGGTATTTTTAGTGATGGTACTAGATTTTTTCTTGAAATAAGCGGATCTGTTAATAGTAAGTATGGTAAAGTTATTCTTACAGATAATACCGCAAATGTAATTAGCTCATCTTTATTACCAATTTTCAATGATAGATATTTTGGTATAGAAGTTTCAAGAACACTTACGGGTTCTAATCAAATAACGGAATTAAATGTTTTACAAACCGAAAAAGATAGAGAAATATTTTCTTCATATAGTTCAAAAATATATACAACCGGAAGTAGTTATTGGAATCTAAGCGATGATATGTTTTTTGGAAATAGTGCAAATGAGGCCATTGGATATGGATTTTCTGGTAGTATTGATGAAATCCGTGTATGGTCTACACCTCTAAGCCGTAGTAGATTTGAAGAACATTGTTATTATCCAGAAATGATAAATGGTAATCATATATCTTCTTCTACTACCGATTTACATTTCCGACTTGATTTTGAATATCCTAAAAATGTTACTACTACAAATAAACTAATAAATGTTGCTCCGACTAATTATTATTCGGCATCATTTAGAAGAAACGATTATGAAGATGGTATCGTTTCAATATCATCAATGCGTTCAACAAATCCGTCCGCATCATTTTCAGCATCATTATCTGGATTCACATCAGTAGTATCTTATCCATATCAATTTGAGTTAATAGATAGAAATTCAGTTTTAGAAATTCCAAGCCTGGGAGCATCTCGATATTCTACAAATAAAGTTAGATTTTCTTCGCAATCATTGGTATCAGACCTATCCGTTAATACTAGGTCTACATTAAAGTCATATGAGTATGCACCAATAGATTCCAATAGAGTTGGTGTGTTTGTATCGCCAACCAAAGAATTAAATTTTGATATTGCAAAATCATTGGGTTCTAACAATTTAGATGATTATGTTGGTAATCCGTGGGATTTATATGAAGATTCTTATAGTGAACTAAATACACTCAAAAATTATTACTTTGAGCGTACAAAGAATAAAGATATTTACGAATACATCAATATCATTAAATCATATGAAAAAGCTATGTTTGATGATATTAAACAAATGTTGCCAGCTAGAACAAAGGCCACTACCGGATTGTTAGTTGAACCCCACTTTTTAGAAAGAAGTAAATATAAACACTCAAAACCGACAGGCGATGAGTATTATAATGAAACCGAAATAAAATCTGATTCAACTTTAATTGCCGAAAATAATCAATTTGAAAAGGTATTGGATATAGATAATATAGAACCATCTGGTGAAAATAATCAATTTGAATCAATTATTGATGTAAATTTAATTACACCAATAGGTGAAAATAATCAACTTAATTCAAGCATTGATACAAATTCCGAAATAGAAGCAACGGGCCAAAATAATCAATATGAAACCATTATTGATGCTGGATTAAATTTTCCAACAACTACTAAGCAAATAGTTAATTATGAAACTAATAAACTATTAGATTTTGACCCATATCAAGATATAGGATTTAGTATTTATATACAAAGTGGTAGTGCAATAAGAACTTATTTCTCAACCGATGGAACTGTAAAAAAAGAAAGAATAAATGTATGGCTTGTGTATGAGGCTGAGGTTGAAACTTACTTAAAATATGCCGAAGCTGTAGGGGTTACGGGTACATATGGTGGGGAATCGTATCAAACTTCAGTAGAGGATATTAGAAGTCAACTAGTAGAAGCACAGCGTAGTTGGATAAATAAAAAACTAGTAATACAACCACTAACAAGTTCATTTTTAGGTGGTATAATCTCTCCACCGCCACCAATTTCAGGTAGTGTTATAGCTGTTGAGCGTGCTCCCGATGGATATTTACCAACGCATTATAAATATGTTGGAGATTTAACAACTGGTTTGCAAAATTCATATTACAAAGGTTCAAAAAACACAGCAGCAACTACATTAGATGGTTCTTCTCCTATTGAATCGTTTATCAGTAATCCTAATAGTATTAAGGTTCTTCCAGGCAGAACAAGTACAGAACCAATTATTGAAAGTGATGGATAAAATTTTATAAAAACTATATTTATTATTAAAACAATTAAGCTATATGGGATATTTAGATAATACTACATTAACTGTAGATGCAATTCTAACAAAAAAAGGTAGAGAAAAACTAGCCGCAGGGCAGGGATTAAACATTACTCAATTTGCTTTAGCCGATGATGAAATTGATTATTCTCTTTATGAGCCAGCACACCCACTAGGTAGTGCGTATTATGATGTGGCAATTAAAAATATGCCTGTTCTTGAAGCATCTCCCGATGAAACTCAAGTAATGAAGTATAAATTAGTAACTCTACCAAAAAATACGACTCGTATTCCTGTTGTGGAATTTGGTATTCCAAATATATCTGTTAATCAAAGAAGTGGTGAAGTTGCATTATCGCCAACTACTTCTCCTGCAGGAAACAGAAGCTTAGGATATACGGTGATATTAGCAAATAAAAACGCAGGAGATATTATTGGTGAAGGTGTTAGTGCTGATATTGGAACTATTCCTGTATTTATAGGAGATGATGTATCTGCAACTGCCGCAATCGCTAAAGGATTGTCATTCAAATTTATTCCTAACCCATCATTAACATCGACAATTAGAACAACTATTACTGTTTATGGTAATGAAACGGGAGGGTCTCAAACAATCCCCGTAACTGTAACATATATAAATTACACAAGATAAAATAAAACAATCAAATGGCAATTATTAGAGATAATAGAGGAGCCCTTTTAGCAAGCAATCTATCCACCTATTTGGCAGGTGCAGCAAATACAGCCGGAACTCCATTAGATACTATGGAGATTACTCGTATTCTTAATCAATTCTTACCAGAAGGTGAGCAAGTAGAATCAAGAGCAACGGCAATCACCAATGGTATTTACAAAAAGTTTGGTTCTAACGATAAAGTTACAAACAGAACTCAAATTGTTACATCTGGTATATGGAGTGGTGATACTGGTTCTTTGGGAACTTTATATATGAAAAATTCACAAACTGCTTCAATAGCAGGTAGATATTATATAGATGCATATGATAAAGACCCAGCTACCAATACAGCAGCGGAAGTACAATTTTCGGTTGCATATGGCGATGTGCGTGGTTTTGGTGCACCATCATTAGCAGTTGATGATACAAGTTTATTATCTACTAGAGCGATATATGGGCAATTCAAAAATATATTACTAAATCCAACCGACCAATTTTTTAGTGTTTATAGTGGTTCTACATCGGCGGGACACAACCTTTCAGCATTTTATGCAATCAATATAAACAGAGCAAGATATAAAGAAAGATTAGATCCAGGAAATATATCTATAATTTTAGATGGTAATGTTGGTAGAATAACGCTTATAGATGATAGTGGTGGTACTGATGAAAATGTAACAACATCTGGTAGAGTTTACAATATAGTTAGTGGTTCGTTAAATATAGGTACTTCACTAACATCCACAATACAATCAATCACAGCATCCAATGGCCAGGGATTTGGATTATTTTATCCTGATATGGGAGTTATTTTATTAAACCCACAAGCATTAGCAGTTACTGTAGATACTGGGTTAGGTGCATCGGTAAGTACCACAGCTGCGGGCACATATTTTAACAATTCATCTTCACTATCTGGATCTAGAAAACTTATTGATTGTATATCCACAGGTGCCGATTTCCAAGCTCGTAGAACCGAAAATGTTTCTACTTCACATTATTTTGTAAGAGCTAACAATAGAGAATTTAATTTCTCAAATAATCCAGCATTTGTGACCGGATCTGCAGGACAATTCGTTGTTGGTGCATTTGAAAAAGACCCACATGTATATGTTACATCCGTTGGGCTTTACGATGATGCAAATGAATTATTAGCAGTAGCTAAAGTAAGTACGCCGGTAGAAAAAACATTTGATAAAGAAATAGCAATTAAAGTTAAATTGGATTTTTAATATAGAACTAAATCTACTACCAACCCACCTATATTGGTGGGTTTTTAGTTAAGAGGATATTTATATTTGATATGTTAAAAAGGATTCCAAAATCAGATATTTCAATTAGACCATTCAAAGCGTATAAGGAATGGCATTTTCAATCGGCATCAGTATCACCAATTTCTATATTTGAGGCCGAACTATCCGATTATACAAATACGACAACTACCGACTCAAATGGGTTTAGTTTTAATAAACATTCCCTTTATGGTCAGTTACGTGCACAATTTTATAATAGTGAAGTTGATAATCCATTAAAACGAATTGGTAGAAAAACAAACATATACACAGATAACCCAATAGAAAAAGAAAGATATTTAGAAAACGGTGCTAAGATATTATCAATACCACAAAGATATATTGGAGATGGTATTAAGCCAGGATCGGTATCACTTAGGATAACAGCTGATAATGATGAGCTTTGGGAGCTAACCGATGATGGTTATAGTAACTTGTTGGTTGGACAATCGGATGTATTGGAAGTGAGCCTTTTGGATTTTCAAACCGGTCAATTTAATTTTACAAATTACAAAACCGGTACACCGTATTCAACATCGGTAGATAGTAATACTTGGGACTTAAATAGTGGTGCAATTAGAATAACATCGGGTGGTATTGATTATGATACCGTTTTGTATAGTTGGGATGCAAATGCAACACCATCTTTAATGTATGTAAAAAATTTAGCATTTTTAGAAGGGCAATTTGGACTTTTGTATGGTGGTAATGTTTTTTATGGACAAGGTATAATAAGTATAACAAGAGCATACGATAATCTTCTTAATAAAAATTGGGAACTAACATATAAATCAAGTCAAACTAACTATGAGCATGAATTTTTATTAGTTGTAAATGAAGATGAATTTAATGTTTCTACAAATCCAACCGCAATAATAGCTACCGATGATGTTTATGAAACATTTTTAGATACTAGAGGTAAATATATTAAAGTAAATTCAAATCCAGGCCCCAAATATATAAGAAAAAAACACGTATTAGATAATGGAACGGTAATGGATTTTCGCTATACAGGTTCAATATCATCTTCCGTAACTAATGATTGGCTTTATGCTGGCTTTGAACATTGGGAAATTAGTGGTTCAACAGATCGTACTGGTTCATTTTTAGCACCATTTATTACAACTATTGGGTTATATGATGATGATTGTAATTTAGTTGCGGTAGCAAAACTTCCAACTCCAATTAAATCTTTACACGATTTGCCAATAAACTTTATTGTAAGATTTGATACTTAAAACATTTTTTTTTATATTTATATAAAATTACAACTATGGCAGATAAAGAATTATTATTAAGATTATACGAAGAAAATCAATCTTTACTTGGTACGGATAAAATCACATTTGATGTTGGATTGGCCCGTAATACACCTTTCAGTATTGATGCTACAAAAGAAATAGATGAACAAGTATTAACAGCTGAGAAATTCAAAGTTGGTAGAGGTGGTCAAGTGAACTCTGTAAAATACTCTGAGACCGTTCAGCGTTAATCCTATTATGGCTAAAAAGGTTACAAAAAAGAAAAGCTCTAAATGGGTAGCAAGAGTGTATGGATTCAAGTCGGGTCTCGAAGAAACTATTGCGACTCAAATATCCGATAAAGGAATTGAAGTCAAATACGAATCCGAAACCATAGGTTATCTTATACCTGCTTCCGAACACAAATACCATCCCGATTTCAAATTACCAAATGGAATAATCGTTGAGAGTAAGGGTAGATTTGTGATAGCAGATAGGAAAAAGCACCTTCTAATAAAATCACAACACCCCGAATTAGATATACGATTTGTATTTACTAATTCAAAAAATAAAATAAGTAAGAAATCTAAAACCACATACGCCGATTGGTGTATTAAAAATGGGTTCAAATACGCAGATAAATCAATACCAGATGAATGGTTTAGTGAGTAGGAAGAAGTAAAATTCTTCCTATTTTATTTGGTAAAATGAGGTATTTTTCGTATATTGGAATATGTTAAGTTCTATTCAAAAAAATACAGTTACTACAACATTATATAACTCATTAGGTCAATACTCAAACCTAAAAGGAAACGAACTGGCGTTTTACTGCCCGTTTTGTCATCACCATAAACAAAAGTTACAGGTTAATTTAGAAACTCAAAAATGGCATTGTTGGACTTGTAATAGTGGTGGACAGAAAATAACATCTCTTCTTCGTAAATTAGATATTGATAAAAAAACAATATCTGCGATAAGAGAAATCTATGGTGATTCTACATATCAACCAGCAAAAGAGGAAAGTGACAAAGTATTTATATCCTTACCAAAAGAATATATTTCATTAGCAGAAGAGCCAAAGGGATTTAATCCTGAATATAAACATGCTATTCATTATCTTTCTAAACGTGGAATAGGAATAAAAGAGATTGTAAAATATAACATTGGATATTGCGTTGAGGGATTATATGCAAGACGTGTTATAGTTCCATCATATAATTACGATGGTTCTCTAAATTATTTTGTATCTCGCTCTTATTATGAAGAGAACGGAATGAAATATAAAAACCCACCTATATCAAAAAATGTTATATGCTTTGATTCACAAATAAATTGGAAAGAAACTCTAATACTTTGTGAGGGTGTTTTTGATGCGATAACAATTCGTAGAAATGCAATTCCACTTTTAGGCAAATTCCCATCGAAAAATTTAATGGAAAAGATATTCCTAAATGATGTTAAAGAAATTGTTATATCATTAGATAACGATGCTATGAGTGAGGCATTAAAAATATCAGAGTACTTCAGAAAGCAAGGTATAAATGTTCGCTTAATGAAAGCAGATGATAAAGATGCTTCGGAAATGGGTTATGATAACTTCTATAATAAACTAAATAAAACTAAAGAATTTAATAGTGAGGAATTACTATTATCAAAAATAAATTCTATATGAAATTAAAAAAGATTTACCATATTGCAGATGTACATATTCGTAATGTAAAGAGGCACAAAGAATATAGACAGGTGTTTGAAAAAATGTTTGCGGAAATTCGTAAAAGTGGAACAGAAGATTCAATCATTTATTTGGCGGGTGATATTGCCCATGCTAAATTAGAAATGTCACCGGAGTTAGTTAATGAAATAAGTTGGTTATTCAAAGAGTGTGCAAAACATTGCCCAACAATACTAATAGCCGGTAATCACGATTGTAATATGAATAACTCAGATAGGCTTGATGTTCTTACTCCTATTGTGGATGCATTAGACCTACCAAACTTTCATTATTTAAGAGATACACAAGTCCATACAATAGATGATGTCGATTTTGCTGTATTCAGTATTTTTGATAATAAAGATAATTGGCCTAAAGCAGATACTCTTACGGGTAAAACTAAAATTGCTTTATTCCACGGACCAGTTGATAACTCACAAACTGATATTGGTTATGTCGTTAGTAGTCGCCATTTTACAACGGATATTTTCGATGGTTATGATATGGCTCTATTGGGTGATATTCATAAACGTCAGGAATTGATTAGTCCGAAAGGTTGTAAAGTGGTTTATGCCGGCTCATTGGTACAACAGAACTTTGGTGAAACCTTACATAGTCACGGCTTTCTTGTTTGGGATTTAGATACACAAACATTTGAAGCAGTGGATATAGAAAATGATTATGGATATTATACATTGGATGTTAATAGTGGTGTAGTACCGGTTGTATCGGATATGCCGAAATATCCAAGACTTCGTGTTAGACTTTCAAACACAGATACCGCAGATACGAAACGTGTTATGACCGAAATCAAAATGCGTTATGGTGTAGATGATTTTACAATTATTCGTACCGACTCTCTTTCCAAATTAAAGACCGGCGATAGGAATAACAAATTAGATTTTGAAGATATTACGGATATTAACTATCAAAACTCATTACTAAATGATTATGTTAGTCGAATGATGCCGTTTGTTACGAATGAAGATTTGGCAGGAATTGAAAAGATAAATACAGATATAAATAGTCGTATTGTACACGATGAAATACAAAGAAATATACATTGGAAACCCATAAGCTTTACATTTTCAAATATGTTTAGCTATGGTGAGGATAATAAGATTGATTTTACAAAGGTTAGTGGTTTAATGGGGTTATTTGCTCCAAACGCTTCCGGCAAATCATCTTTATTTGATGCTATATCTTTCTGCCTTTACGATAAATGTAGTAGAGCATTCAAAGCACAATACATTTTGAATAATCGTAAAACAACATTTGATTGCCAATTACATTTTCAAATAAATGGAATTGATTACCACATTCGTAGAGAAGCTCGTACAATCAATAAAGGTAAGAATGTAAAAGTTGATGTCCAATTTTGGAGAAATGAAAATGGTCAAGCGGTATCTTTGAATGGTACGGAAAGACGTGATACTAATACGATAATTGAACAATATGTTGGTACTTACGAAGATTTTGTATTAACTGCCCTTTCATTACAGGGTAACAATGCTCTATTCATTGATAAATCTCAATCTGAAAGAAAAGAGTTACTGGCTCAATTTATGGGATTGAATATATTTGATAAACTATATGAAACGGCCAGTGAGGATATTAAAGAGGTTTCAGTATTGATTAAGAACTTTAAGAAAACGGATTTCACAACAGAACTTTCCGAAAAGCTTAAAGAATTAAAAACCAAAAAGGGTGAGTTAAAAATACAGCAAGAATTATTAGATGATGTTTCGGATAGTAAAAATCAAGTGTTAGAAGATATACTCGATTTAACAAAAGAACTTGCACCAATAGATTCTAGTTTGGATATAGATAATCTTAACAAGTCTAAAAAAGAAATAGAGGAAAATGTATTGGGTATTGAAATTGAAAAGACAAACAAAGGAAATAAGATAACGGAATACAAAAACTTATTAACAGAAATATCCGAATCTATTGAGAGAAATAAAACTATTAACGATAAACCAATAGAAGATGCGAAGCGTGAATGGGATGATTACAAATCGGAACTATCAGATACCGAACACAAAATAGAATTACTTGAACAATCAATTAAAGCAAATAAAGAAAAATTATCTCACCTTGAAAAGCATGAGTACGACCCTAATTGCCGGTTTTGTACAAGTAATGTTTTTGTAAAAGATGCTATTTCTACCAAAGAGAAAGTTAAAGAGCAAGAGGAAGAATTGAGTATGTTAGGTAATAAGCAACAATCAATTATCCAACAGGCAAGCTATATTTCCGATGTAGATGAACAATGGGATGAGTTGGTTGAATTGAAAGCCAAATACCAAAAGGGAATAGTAATCAAAGAGAAAGCAGAAGCCGAATACAAAGGTTTAGAAACTAAAAAGCAATTGTATGAAACACAATTACAAAATGTAGAGGCGGATATTAAGAGGTATAACGATAATGAGGACTTGATAAAACGGAATAAATCAATTCAAGAAAAAATTGATAAATTAGAAATCTTAAAAACCGATACGGATAAAAAGATTAAAGAAATAAACTCCAATATAACGGGCTTAAATGGCTCTATTGGTTCATTAAATTCGTTTATAGAGGGTATAAAGGCTAGGATGATAGAAGTTAAGGATTTGGAGGAGAAGAACCGCCTATACACCTATTATTTGGATTCAGTTAAGCGTGATGGTATTCCGTATGAATTGATTAGTAAAGCTCTACCAGTTATAGAAACCGAAGTAAATAATATACTTGCTCAGGTTGTAGATTTTGGTATTGTTATGGATGTTGATGGTAAAAATATAAACGCAAAGATTGTTTATGATGACCAGGAATGGCCTCTTGAAATGTGTAGTGGTATGGAGAAATTTATTAGCGGACTTGCTATTAGAGTTGCACTAATCAATATATGTAATCTACCTCGTCCTAATTTCCTTGTTATAGATGAGGGATTTGGTACATTAGATTCTGATAATCTTTCTTCGTTATTTATGATGATGCAATATCTTAAAACCCAATTTGATTTCATTTGGGTAATTTCTCACTTGGAACAAATGCGTGATATTGTAGATGGGCTTATTGAAATAAAAAGAGTAGAGGGATTTAGTAAGATTGATTTTTAATCTTACTTTCCGATTTTATCGGTTTTGGCTTTTCAATGCCAACATGCTTACGAATTAGGTTTTCGACAAGACTACCCATTTTGAACCCATGTTCTTCACAATACTTTTTAAGAATTTCGTGAGTTTCTTTTTTAATTTGTAACATTGCGTAAGCCATAACTATTTTATTTTATTTTAGTATTTTTTAGTTTTCTATACATATATAAGTATTTGTATTATTTTTTTTACGATATTTATTCAAAAAGAAATACTGAATGTCTATAATTAAGAAGTCATCTTTTCCGTTACATTTAGATGTATTTAAGGTACTAATAAATGATACAAACCCAACAAGCCGATATTTTAAGGTAACTCAACTGCAAGATACATTAACGGGTGGTAAGAATGCATTTCTTATACAGGGTTCTCTTGAATTAAGAGAAGGTTCTTATTTGTTTATTGAGGTTAAAGACTCTAATGGAAACATAATTTATAGTGAGCCGGCTGGAGGTAATCCAACAGATTATTATGAAGGTGTAGCTAAGCCTGTGTCAATTCATGTATACGATGACACGCTTTTTGGTCCTGCAACAATAACAATAGTTGGGGAATTAAAGGAATGGGATGATAACGGAATTATTAGACCTATACCCGATGAATGGCGTGGTAAAATAAATGTTAAATGGCAAAAGACGGTAAATGTAAATCCATTCATTGCCAATACAACTCCAATAAGGTTATATCGTAGACCTAAAATTGATATTCAAGAAAGATTATTACCAATATATACTAGGACGAATGCTCAAGATATTTCATCCGGCTATTTTAGAGGAGTTGCTATATTTCCTCCAGCAAATACAGAATATCCATACAACGGCCCTATAAGGTATGAAATCGTTAGTATAAATCCCACATCGGCTAGTTTCATAAGTAATACGCCTACTTTGTTAGATATTGCAGCAACTCCATTTGATAAAAGGTCAGTTGGACGGCCTATAAATGTAGCTAACATATATTCCGTAAATGGTGAGCTTTTTTCAAATTCATCATCATACACACCTGTAATTACAGAACTAGTTGATCGTTTTAGAGCAATAGTAGATATTCCATTTGTTTCATTAAGAACAGCAACAGAGCGTAGTCAAATTAAAAATATCGCTTTGGGTGAATTTGATACAACATATGAAACTTCTACAACCAGTGTATCAAACTTGAGTTCATCATACGCATCTATCAATGTAAAAGATTTAGAAACTTTTAGTGGAGATATTTACCGATTAAAAGTTTTTGCAAAAAGTCGTAATGAATTAAAGGGATTTTCTGTACTTGAAGATATTGTTTTAGAAGAAAATGAATTATTACAAACTGATTTTTTTGCGCCTGAAGGTCAAATAAATAAAAAAACAGGAGAATTTACCATTGCCAATGTTATAACCGAATTTTGGTCATCAGCATCACTTGATGGTAATGGTAATGCTACATTAAGTACCACAGATAATTTAGTTAATGCCGTTTTTTTAGAGCCATTGAATGAAATAGAAGGTTCAAATGGTATTTTTGCATTTTTAAGTAAAAATGATATAGCATTTACAAAAGATACGGAGTATATACTTAATTATAATACTGTATTTAGTAAAAACAACAATTTTTCAAATAAAGGACTTTTAGATGTATATATAACCGGATCTGCATTTAATAACACAATTACTGAAATCCCTTATGGTAAAAAAATAGGTACATTATCTGGAACAGAATTTCAAAGGTATGAAAAGCAATCTATAAATTTTAAGGCAGATAACGATGGTAATGGTAGAGTTTCATTTATTGTTAGAAATGGTAATTGGGAGCTAGCAGATATATCATTAAAAGCTGCGGCTCAAACAGCATTTAATCCAAATGAATTAACATTTTTAACAAAGCCAAACATTCAGATTCCAAGTGAATCATTTGATTTTCGTTTTGAATTATTTGATATAAACTATACATATGTTCCTATAACATTAGAAAAAACAATAAGATTTGGTGGAGGTAACGATATTATACCTGGAATAAGGTTTACATTTAATGCAAGTGGAAGTTCTGGTATTATTCCTGCTACATCTCTACAAGTCACACCATCTTTATTGTATAACGCATATTTTGATATATCGCCAACTGCTGTATCATCCTCTCCAGCGGCAATCAGTATTACATCAAGTGTAAATCTTATACAATTACCATTAACATTTGATAGTTCTTCTGCAACCGCATATGATAGAGATGGTATTAAAATTGAAGAAACCGATGTTGCAGATGGTTTCCAATATCCTGGAAAATTGATTGAAATAATAAATAACGATGCTAATAGCGGACCGGATGTGTTTGCAAAACTTTCTTATGCTAATTTTGCAAGTAAAATAAAACCAAATACAAGCCCACCCGGAGAAAGGAGGGTTGGTTATATAACTTATAGAGTACACCAATCTAGTAATACAAACAGACCACAAAATGCTAGATTTGTAATTGGATCCGATTATACAAATTATTTAGGTTGTGCACAGCCTATAATACTATCTGTTAGTTATATAGGCAGAGTCATCGATGTGGATAGATATTATGTTGATATATCAAATATATCTCCTGATACCGAATGGTTATTAGATTTCAAACCAGATGGTTCTAATGATTGGTATTTTGGTGCACCATATGCTCTTAATTGCGTAAGCTCAAGTATAAGTGGAATTTGTCCACAATATCAATATCAACCAGCTTCCAATTACGGAGGAGGTTGGTATGTACAAGTTCAAAATGGGCTAGACTATGATTTTATTGATTTTAGAATAATAAAAAAATGTTTTGGTGGCGTTGTAACAACAGAACATAATGAATTTAGATATTTTACTGTACCATTTATATTATTTAGTGCAATTATTCCATCGGTTACTTACAATCAAGGTGGGTTTAGCGCATCGACAAACAGAAGAAGTTCATCAATAACAGCCGGTAACTTAACAAGCGAAACAGGTATATTGACATTAACTTTAAGTAATCCAACCGATTTTGAAGTGGCACCAACAAGCGGCGGCCCGTGGAGTAATTCAGTTAATTTATCATTTAGTGATTTTGGTAGAATAATAGGTGGGTTAAGTTCTGGTATTTTTTATTATAGGTTAAAAGATGGACTGGATGTAGGAAGTTATAATACAACATTGACTACAACAAATGCAACAACTTACGGAGCGACTACTGTAAATCAAACTCTATCGGGTACAGTAGCCAATCCTTTAACTACAATAAATGTTCAGTATTATGATGATATAGGTGGTGTTTCGGGTGGAAATAGATGGGGATATAGAGTTGTATTGTATAATTCCGATGGAAGTATAAGATATAGTTATCCAACTTGGTATGCATTGGGTACTACTACGGTTTCTCCTATTTATTCACACGATGTTCCGCAAGGATGGATTGGTAGTTATAGACTTGAATTGGTTGGAAATGCGGGAACGGCAACTATCCCTTCTTCAGCTCTTGTAGCTTATTCTAGCGTAATTTCAAATGATTTAAGTAATCCATCGGCTTGTCAAGGAGAAACATACGATCCTGGTGTAATTTTACCAGTTGGAGTAATTGGGCCGGAAGGTATTCAAGTATGCTCTCAGGATACGAGTAATCATCCATTAGAAACTCTATCAAATCCTTCGCCAGCTGGTAGTGAAGTTATAACTATTTCTGGTATTTGGGGATATGCGCCAACCCAATGCGGCCGATCAGGATTTACTGACCCAACTCTAGCAGGTATTTTACCAGCGTGTAACTAATAATTTGGTAAATCAAAAAATTTTACTTATGTTTGAGTTTTTAATCAACGACAATGATCAGCACTTAAAGCACTGTAAGTTAAAAATAAAATAAACTGTAAAAACTAAAAGCACTGACAGCACTATGCCCGTTTTTGTGTTTAGATTAGATATTTATTACTGAAATATATTTATTAGTATGAATTTATTAAACGAAGTAGATAAACCCAAAGTGACAAAAACAGTAGTAGTATATTCTGGTCGCTTTCAACCATTTCATAGAGGACATTATGCATCTTATAAAAAACTTGTAAGTAAGTTTGGTGCTGGCAATGTTTATATAGGAACTTCAAATGATACAAGTGGAACTAAGTCTCCCTTTAACTTTTCCGAAAAGAAGAAGATTGCAACCACAATGTTTGGTATACCTGATGATAAGTTTGTACAAATTCGTAACCCATATCAACCAACCGAAATACTTAAAAAATTCGATGGACAAACAACACAATATATCGCAGCTGTTGGTGAGAAGGATTCGGATAGGCTTCAAGGAAAATACTTTAAGCCGTACAAGGGTAAATCGGGGTACGGGTATGACGAAATTGGATATGTGTATGCAGTACCACCGGAACCAAACCCGATAAGCGGTACAGATGTTCGTAATAATTTAGGAAGTGATGATATTGAAAAAGCTAAGAAATTCTTTTTAGTTGCTTATCCAAAATTTAATCAGAAGATATTTGACATGATAACAAAAAAGATAAAAGGACTTAATGAATATGGCGCATTAAGAGGAACAGGTATGGCCGGCGATTTCGGTCCATCACCTGTTAAAAAATCCGATGATGAAGAAGTTGAAGAAGGATTGCCAGGTGGAGCATTTGTAGGATTGGTTTCGCCTCAAGGATATATAGGTGGAGCACCCGACCCAAAAGATGTATCTAAATTAAGTAAAAAGTTACATAAAAAGGATGATGAAGATTCTCATAAAAAATATGTTTACGATCCTATTGCAGAAATTATATCAAATATAGTAACCGAAGAGGTATTTAATGAATTTATAGAAAGCTATTTTGGCGAAGCAGAAAATCCTGTAATGGATAAGGAAATAAGTTATAAAAAAGCCGATGGTAGTGATGGTAAAATAAAAGTTAGAGATGCATTAAGATTAAAAAAAGACCACCCAGCTCATATAGAAGCTAAAAAAATGATTGGCCAGGAAAAACCTGAACCAACGGCAAAAAAAGAAAAGCCCGAAGGAGAAAAAAGTAAAGAAGGCGATGAAAAAGGTGAAACGGAAAAAGGTGGTAAAGAACCCGAAGCCGGCGCTAATAAACCTGAACCAAATAAATTAAGCGGATCTGAATTAAAATCAGCGGCCGAACAAACGCCTCAAGAAAAGCACGAATCGGATATAAAGCAACAATTAGATAAAGAAAAGTCTAATTTGAGTAGCGAAGATAGTAAGGCAATTGATTCATTAAATAATCCAAAATCTCCCGAAAGAAAGGGATTGATGGATAAATTAAAAAGCGGAGCTAAAGCACTTGGAAACGGAGTTAAACATATGTTACACCATAAGAAAGAAATGATTGGTGATAGTTTTAGCGCTGTTAAATCTTTAGCTACAACTGGTAAAATTGGATCTGTTAAAGATGAAAAGGGTAGAGATGCTCATTGGTCTGATTTTGCTAAAAAAGATTCAAAAGGAAAAGCTGTTATGGAAGATGTGCCGGTTTTCAAAAAAGATAAGCACGGCCATACGGTTAAAGATGATAAGGGAAATCCTGTACAAGATACGGATAAAAAAGGTAGACCAAAAACAGAGAAAAAACCCGTATTTTCAGATACAGGTGCACTACCACACGAAGAAAAAAAGCTTTTTGAAAAATCTTGGGAAGCAAGTAAAAAACAAAAGAAAGGATTAGTTGGATTAGCAAAAGAAACGGCACTGTTAGTTGGTTCAATCGCAGTAACAGGTGGTATAATGGGTGGAGCTTCCGCAGCAGCTAAAGGCGCTGGAGTTGGTGGTGTATTAAAAGGAGCTGGAGCAAAAATTGCTTATAAATTTGGAGGAGGACATTTTGGCAGTTATCTTGCAAAAGATATAGTAAAACATTCCGCGTTTGAAAGTTTAGGAGCTAGCGGATTACAAGCCTCTGCTGGTGGAATTGCACTGGGAGCAGCTGGTATATTTGAAATAACCGGAAATGATAAAATTGATAGTAAAAAGTTTATGCAAAATTATATAGCAAAAACTATTGAGACTATTAAAAATTATAAGTTATCCGATAAACAAATAATTGATGCTATAAAAAGATACAAAAAAGAAGAACCAAAATTAAAAGCAACTTCTAACGCTTCTGATTTATTAAAAGAAGAAGCTATATCAAAATCAAAAGTTGAAAACATAGCAGATTTTGTAAAGTATTCAACGGAAAGACTTAAACTAAAAAATAAACCAAAAGTAAAATTATTATTAGGAAGACAATATGCTGAACAAAATTCATCTCTTGGTGGATATAGTCCTGAAACAAAGGATATAGTGGTTGTTGTTCCTAAACGAATGACTGCTGATATTTGCCGTACAATAGCACATGAGTTAGTACATAGAAAGCAAGATGAAATGGGATTAGTAGGAAACTCAGCTGAGGCCGGTAAAACTGGCTCACCCGTTGAAAACCAAGCTAACGCAGTTGCCGGTATATTACTTCGTGATTATGGTAAAAAGAATAAACAAATTTACGCAGAAGGAGCAATAATATCAGAGGTGAGTAGATTATCCGTTTCCGATAGTGATAGACCAGATGGTGCATATTTACCAAAAGGCGCAAAAAGAAAATTGGGCGCAAATGATGGTGTTAATCTTTCAGACCATTGGTTTCATAATGGGGGATATATTCAATTAGAGTTTCCCGAAGCGGACCAAATTTTAGGAGATGATGATGCTAACCAAATTATCGTTAAGTATGTTACTAAAAATGTACCTAGAATGACCGGTGAGCCGACTAAATTCACCAAAAACCCTGAAAAAACCAAAATAATAAACGAAATGAGTAGAAATGATATTCATTTCAAAAATATATTTCAGTATTGGAGAGATGGGAGTGCAAAAGAAAAACAAAAAATAGCATATGTAGTTACCGGTAACAAATTCGCAAAATCAAAAGAAATAGTTAAAGCCCTAATGGAGCTTGATTATGATGAGATTAAAGAATTAGAAGATGAATTGAAAATAAGCCCATTCAATGAACATTCCGAAGCGGGTGGTTGGGTAGGACCAAACGCAGGCCCTTGGGTAGATGATGAAACGGCAGAAGATATAAATGTTCCAGTAAATCCAGGCGATGAAGTTCTAATGGGTAAGTTCAAAAACAAACGTGTAACGGTAAAGGATATAGGTAGTGATAAACATGGAATGCCAACTATAAATGGTAAGCAAGCAACTACATTTCGTACTATAAACGAAGGAAACTATATAGTGGGTAGTATGCAAAATGACCAAAGTTTTCGTTCACCATATACGGATAAATGGGAAAGATTTGATGATAGGGCAAAAACGCACGCAGAAATAGTAGGATTCACAGTACACAGCCACACATCAGATCATTATCCACAAAAAAAGAATGGTGTCGTAATGCCATCAAGAAACCCTTCTGAAGAAAACGGACCAGGTAAAAGATGGATTCATCCTGTTAAAGGTATTGAATATGAGATTGATAAAAAAATTAAATGGGAAATGTACCCATTTAATTCACGTCCACAAGCATATAAACCGCCCCCAGCAGTCGGTACGCAAGTTAATATATTCAATTATACTGCGCCGAATATGATAAAAGAAAATATGGAGGAAACAAAGCAACTAATTATGGAAGGTGGTGCATATGGACACATGTCGCATCCATTCGATGATATGAATTTAACTTTTGGCGACCTTAAAGATATTATTGGTAAAGCATTAGATGGTGAACTTGGTATAGTTAGAGAGAAAACGGATGGGCAGGCATTGGCAATAAGCTGGAAAAATGGAAGATTGATTGCAGCTCGTAACAAAGGACATCTTGCAAATGCCGGAGCAAGCGCAATGGGAATAGAAGATGTTGCAACTAAATTCGCAAATAGAGGCGGACTTACCGATGCATACAATTTCGCAATGCGTGATTTGACAGTAGCAATCGGTGGATTATCCGAAAAACAAAAAGAAAAAATATTCCAAAATGGTAAATGTTTTATGAACCTTGAAGTTATATGGCCTACATCTGTAAATGTAATTCCGTATGGTCAATCGTTACTTATATTCCATAATACGACTTGCTATGATGAAACGGGTAAAGCAATAGCAGCTGACCAAACGGCAGCTAGAACCTTAGCCGGAATGATTAAGCAAGTAAATGCAGATGTTCAATCAAAATATACAATTCAAGGACCACCCGTAACTGAAATTCCAAAAAGTAAAGAGTTAAGTTCTAAAAAGGGCAAATATCTTTCTAAACTATCTAAATTACAAAGCAAGTTTGGTTTATCTGATAGTGATACCGTTTCAGTATATCATCAAAGTTGGTGGGAAAATTTCATAGATACTAAAGCACCGGTTAAAGTTGATAAAATAACAAAAGAGGCTTTAGTTAGACGTTGGGCATTTGGTGATAAATCATTTAAGATTAACACCATATCAAACCCTGAATTAAAAAAGTGGGCAGATGATAATGATAAAGTAAATGTAATAAAACAACAAAAAGATAATGTAAAACCATTTGAAGAAATCTTTTTAGGAGTTGGTGCTGATGTTCTTGAATTTGTTGGGTCTGTATTAACTGTACATCCTGATAAAGCAATTCGTAATATGAAGCAAAGATTGGTAGCAACTGCTGATCAGGTTAGAACAGCCGGAAGCGCTACACAAATACAAAAATTAAAAACCGAATTGGGAAGACTTAATCAATTAGGTGGTATAGATAGAATAGTAGCATCGGAAGGTTTAGTATTTTTCTACAACGGAAAAACATATAAACTTACAGGCACATTCGCACCTCTAAATCAGATACTTGGAATTTTCTACGAATAATTCTATATATATACTAAACAGTTATAAACTTATACTATGGCAAAAAGAAAAAATTGGGATGAGAAATCCAAAGGAATGCACAAATCTCGTAAGGTTATCATTGATACCGTATTCGGTAGAGAGGATAATACACAAAGAGTTTTTGGATATGAAGGTGAAGTAAAAGAAAAAAGAAAAGTTGGCGATAGATGGACCGATAAAGATGGTAAAGAGTGGGAACAAAAAGAGGGATATGTAGCATCCGTTACACAATTCGATGATGTTAGAGAATATCTAAAAAAACTTACGACTTGTACAAACCCCGAATGTAAGACTATAGAATATACTAGAACCGATAAAAAACTTTGTGCTAAAACCGGATTTTGTATAGATTGCTTAAACGAATATGAAGCAAAGTTAAGAGCCGATGGTACTTATCCTTATTATGAAGATTACAAAATAAGTAAAAATAAATTAGCAACGGTTCGTGACCTAAAAGTAAAATACGAAGAAGCATTAGCAGGTATCAAAACTCAAATAGATATGGTTAATGAGGATGGCACAATAAGCCAATGGAAATGGGATATTGATGTTGAGCAGGTAAAAAAAGATATACTTACAGATATTGATGGGGCACAAACGGCAATAGAATTACTATTGGAAAGAATAAGATTGCTTGAAGAAAAATTTATAGAACTAAATCACCCAGAACTAATTAAATAATATGAAGTACGCAAAAGATATAGTAACTATTGGGGTCTTATTGATAATTTTGTATTGTATGTTTTTTATACTAATACCAAGCTCAAAGTTAGCAGAACAAACTTATAATAAGATTGATTCACTAAACAATCATGTAGATTCTTTGGAAACTATAAACCATAAATTAGATAGTCAATTAGTAATATATAATACTCAAATTACTGAAATCGACAAAAGTATAGACAGGATTAAAAATGAAAAAATAACAATAAAAGAAATATACCATGAAAAAATCAATAATGTTGACAATTTTGATGTTCGTCAGCTTGATAGCTTTTTCACAGAAAGATACTATCCCAACAAATAAATGTTTTCCGGTTCCGATTGTAAGATTGATAACAAAGGATTTATTAAGTGGGGATTCGGCAAAAGCATTATTAAAATTAACAGAACAGCAATTAGATTCTACTATTCGCAAAACATATATTCAAGACTCCATTATAGGAACTTATAAGCAAAAAGAAGAAAACTTTAATTCTATAATTAAGATTGAACGTGAAAAATTTGGAACTTTACAAAGTTATACAAACAAAATTGAAAAGAAAAACAAAATTTTAGGTTTTTCAAATTATGGATTGATTGTGATTTTAGGAGTAGTTGCATTTATACTAAAATAAACTACCATGTCAGTACAGGGACAACAAAAGAAAACTCTTAAAGAGATTATAGCAGAAGAGTATCGTAAATGTGGGCAAGACCCAATTTACTTTATGAAAAAATACTGCGTTATACAACATCCGACACGAGGTAAAATTCCATTTCATTTATATCCATTTCAAGAGGAATGTTTAACCGATTTCAAAGATAATAGGTTTAACATTATTCTAAAATCTCGCCAGTTAGGTCTTTCAACACTTTCCGCAGGATATATTCTTTGGAAAATGTTGTTTAATCAGGACTTTAATGCACTTGTTATTGCAACAAAAGTAACGGTAGCAAAAAACTTGGTTGAGAAAGTCCGTGTTATGCATGACCTATTACCAGTTTGGTTAAGAGATGGTGGTAATAGTTCAGTTGAAGATAATAAACTATCACTCAAACTTAAAAATGGTTCTCAATGTAAAGCAATAGCATCTTCGCCTGATGCCGGACGTTCGGAAGCCCTATCACTACTTGTTGTGGATGAGGCGGCATTTATTCGTGATATTGATGAAATATGGTTATCAGCACAATCAACACTATCTACGGGTGGTGCCGCAATTGTCCTATCTACACCAAACGGTGTCGGTAACTGGTTTCATAAAATGTGGGTAGATGGTGAAAGTGGAGCAAACGGATTTCATAATATAAGATTACACTGGACAGTTCATCCTGAAAGAAATCAAGATTGGAGAGATGAGCAGACTCGTATTTTAGGAATTAAAGGAGCAGCACAAGAATGTGATTGCGACTTTGTAAGTTCTGGTGATACTGTAATAGACCCACAATTACTTATGTGGTACAAAGATACATATGTAGTAGACCCTATTCAAAAACGTGGATTTGATGGAAACCTTTGGATATGGGAACACCCTAATTACAACCGTCAATATATGGTAGTAGCCGACGTTGCGCGTGGCGATAGTTCAGATTATTCGGCAGCTCAAGTAATTGATATTGAAGATTGTTCTCAAGTAGCAGAATATCGTGGGAAAATAGAAACAAAAGATTTTGGAAATTTTTTAGTAAGTTTAGCAACCGAATATAATAACGCACTACTTGTAATTGAAAACGCAAATGTGGGTTGGGCATGTATTCAACAGGTAATAGATAGAGGATATGCAAACCTATTTTATATGAGTAATGACCTTAAATATATAGATGTTGAGAGGCAAATGACGAATAGATATTATAGAGAAGAAAGGCAAATGGTGGCTGGTTTTTCAACTACTGCAAAAACACGTCCGCTTATTATCTCATCGCTTGATTCGTATATTCAAAACAAAGATATTCTAATTCGTTCTGTTCGTTTAATAGATGAACTATTTACATTTATTTGGAATGGTGGAAGAGCAGAAGCTATGAAAGGATATAACGATGACCTTACAATGTCTATGGGAATTGGACTTTGGGTAAGAAACACAGCATTACGATTAAAACAAGAGGGAATTGATTTGACAAAGAGTATGTTAAATTCAACTCAAATAAGTAATTACAACGGAGTATATACAATAAATAGTATGAAACAAAATCCATATGAAATGGATATAGGTAATAAAGAAAAAGAAAATTTAACTTGGTTACTTCGCTAATTTATTTATATTTATAGATTGAAACCTTTAACATATGAAAATAAGTACACTAAACGAAATAATAAAAGAATTAGAAAATCCTTGTTGGAAAGGATATGAGCAAGTAGGAACAAAAAATAAAAATGGTAAAGAAGTACCAAACTGCGTACCTGTAAAAGAAGAAACGCAAGAACTAAATTGCGATGAAAACGGAAATTGTTGGGAAGCAGAACCACCACGATATCAAAGTACATCTATGGGATATAGAGAAATGAATGAGGAAGAAGAAATAGATGAATATGATGTTGAAACCATAGAAGAGGAAAAGGATTTTATAAAGTTTATGAGAGAGTATAATCAATTACTTTCCGAAGCAACTTGCCCGTGTTTGTTAGAAGCAGAGTATCAGGGACGTACTGTAAAGTTAGGTAAACCAATGCAAGGCGATGTTAAGAAATTCAAAGTGTATGTTCGTAACGATAAGGGTAATGTGGTTAAGGTTAATTTTGGTGACCCTAATATGAGAATTAAAAAATCAAATCCAGAAAGACGTAAATCATTTAGAGCTAGACATAATTGTGATAGTCCCGGACCACGTTGGAAAGCTCGCTATTGGTCTTGCCGTAAATGGTAATTTGGCGATTCCAAAAATTATACATATATTAGTAGTTAAAATTTTCAAATGGCAGATAAAACATTTTTTAGTAGGTTACAAAAATTATTTTCAACCAATACAATAGTCCGTAAGACGAGTAAAGGTACGAAGATAATTGATACCGATGAATATCAAAATATGACAACAAACCTGGTAGACAGGTTTATGAAATTAAAGGTTACTAACTATGCTTCGGGTCAAATCGACTCCTCATTGGCATATCAGCAAGTTCGTATAGACCTTTTCCGTGATTACGATTCAATGGATCAGGACCCAATTATTAGTTCTGCTTTGGATATTTACGCTGATGAAACTACCGCAAGAAATGAATTTGGTAATGTATTAAAAATTCATCACCCAGATGATAATGTAAAACAAATACTTGAAAATCTTTTTTACGATATTCTTAATGTAGAATTTAATCTTTGGCCTTGGACAAGAAATCTTGTTAAATATGGTGATTTATTTTTACAATTAGAAATAGCAGAAAATACTGGTATAGTTAATGTATTTCCATACTCACCATATGAAGTAACCCGTGTAGAAAATTTTGACCCTGAAAACCCACAAAGAGTAAAATTTGTATATGCTCCATACCAAAATCCATTGGGAGCTTATGGTATGAGTTCTAAAAAAGAATTTGAAAATTTTGAGGTTGCACACTTCAGATTAAATAATGATTCAAACTTTCTACCATATGGAAAATCAATGATTGAGGGTGGACGTCGTATTTGGAAGCAATTATCTCTAATGGAAGATGCTATGTTAATTCATAGAATAATTAGAGCACCAGAAAAGCGTATATTCAAAATTGATGTAGGTAATATACCACCAAACGAAGTGGATAACTACATGCAAAAAATCATAAATAATTCTAAAAAGACTCCATTTGTTGATGAGAGAACGGGCGATTACAACTTAAAATATAATATCCAAAATTTAATGGAAGACTATTATATGCCTGTTCGTGGCTCGGATAATGGTACAGCTATTGATACACTAAAAGGTATGGAATATACAATGATTGAGGATATTGATTACCTTAAAAACAAATTAATGGCATCACTTAAAATGCCAAAAGCATGGTTAGGATATTCCGAAGATACAAATGGTAAAGCAACTCTTGCGGCTCTTGATTCTCGTTTTGCAAAAACTATTGAAAGAGTACAAAGGGTAATTATTTCTGAGCTAACAAAAATAGCAATTGTTCACTTATATTCACAGGGAATAAATGATGACCGTTTAACCGATTTCAGTCTTGAACTGACTCTACCATCTAAAATATATGAACAAGAGAAGGTTGAACTATATACATCTAAAATATCTTTGATTGAATCAATGCAAAGAACTAAAATGTTATCAAAAGAATGGATGTATGAAGCAATTCTTGGAATGGCAAAAGATGAGCAAGATGAACAAACACTTGCTATATTAGAAGATACAAAGCAGGCATTCCGACTTCAATCAATAGAAACGCAAGGTGTAGACCCGGCACAACAACCCGAACAACCAACTAATGTAGAAGAAGAAATCCAAAAAATAAAAGAAGAATTGGAAGAGGAAGGTAAAGTAGGACGCCCAAAAGACCCCGTAAGATATGGCAAAGATGACCATCCACTTGGTAGAGACCCACTCGGAATTAAAACTCTTAAACAAAAAGAGGATTCTGTAAAATACAAACCAAGAAAACCGTATCAGGAGATATTCAAAGATATGGATGGAAATAAGAAGAAAATAATAAACGACTAATACCCTATTGTTATTAAATTGGTTTCCTTTTATATTTATATGAAACCAATAATCAATAATGGCAGGTATTTTAGAAATTAGGCGTGGTTCAAGCGTTATAAGTTTGGCCGATGGCGAATTTTACTTAAATGGGGGTATAAATGCTGTACAAATAGGTAGTGGATCTTCTATAATTACATTATTACCATTAAATAAATCTATAAATGGAGATATAATTCTTAATGGAAATGTATTCGCTAATAATTTAACAGGATCTGGCGCTCTTGGTTCTGGAATAACAGCCACTGGAACAGTTGGTGGTATTGAATCCGGCCAAACATTTGGCTCAGGAACAGATTTTACAACATTGTGGCAAGATTTACTAGCACCATATGTTTCATCATCGATGAGTAATCTAATTCTTAAAAATGGATTAACTAATATATCAAGTACAGATAGAGAAGTTGGCTCATCTTTTAGTTTTAATACATATGAATTAAATTCTACAACCGATTCAAATAGCGCATATGCTATCAACGCATCTGTAACTATGAGTGGAGCAACAAA
>Ga0315900_10001775_pt1 | contig 34149 bp, 34 predicted proteins | sample LakEriMetagenome_FD_203521 | JGI IMG/M metagenome (GOLD analysis project Ga0315900, IMG submission 203521) | Freshwater fungal communities from buoy surface, Lake Erie, Ohio, United States - Buoy 12 MA114 | ecosystem: Environmental > Aquatic > Freshwater > Lake > Lake biofilm | place: USA: Lake...
CATCTCGAGCCGCGTGATCTCGCAGCAGGCAATGGCACCTGACATGAGCGGCTCGAGGAGCTGCAAGCGCACGCCTTCATGGTGAGGGACACGCGCCAGAGCACTGGTGTCCGCGAGCTCACTCGGGGTGACGCCAGGCACGATCTCGAACGCTGTCATCCCAAGGCTCATTGCGCTGACCCCACTCGATCAGCTTGAGCGCAGCCTCTGAACGTGCTCGGGCAGCCACCACCTCGCGCAACGCCGTGTTGACCGTGTCCTTCTTGGTCGAGGTGCCGAGCGCCTCGCGAGCAGCGTCGAGCAGGGCATCGTCGATGTCGATCAGGGTCTTGGCCACTGTGCTGCTCCCTTCGCGTGATATCTCCAGGCAAGAGTCTGTATATCTCGCGCTGCTCATTCACGTCAACCATGGCGGCAGCGGACGCCCGCGGACTCATCGAAGGCAAGTGCCCGGCCCCCACCTGTGGATGGCCGCTCCCCCTAGGCTCGCCCCATGTCACAGCAGGTCGCGCTCATCACGGGGATCACCGGTCAGGACGGCTCCTACCTGGCCGAGCAATTGCTCGACAAGGGCTACGTCGTCCACGGGCTCATCCGGCGCTCGTCGACGTTCAACACCGACCGCATCGAGCATCTCTACAAGGATCCGCACGATCCCGAGGCGCGACTGTTCCTGCACTACGGCGACCTCACCGACGGCTCGCGCCTGGTGACGCTTTTGGAGCGGGTGCAGCCGACGGAGGTCTATCACCTGGGCGCACAGTCGCATGTGCGCGTGAGTTTCGACGAGCCGGAGTTCACCGGCGATGTGACGGGACTGGGTACGACGCGCCTGCTGGAAGCGCTGCGCATGTCGGAGGTGCCCGCGCGCTTCTACCAGGCATCGAGCTCGGAGATGTTCGGTGCGACCCCGCCGCCGCAGAATGAGAATGCCTTCTTCTATCCGCGCAGCCCTTACGCCGCGGCGAAGGTCTACTCCTACTGGATGGTGCGCAACTACCGCGAGGCCTACGGCCTCTTCGCCTGCAACGGCATCCTCTTCAACCACGAATCCCCGCGCCGCGGCGAGACCTTCGTGACGCGCAAGATCACGATGGCCGTCGCCCGGATCGCGGCCGGCCTGCAGGAGGAGCTCTACCTCGGCAACCTCGATGCCCGTCGTGACTGGGGCTACGCCCCGGAATACACCGACGCGATGTGGCGGATGCTCCAGGCCGACGAGCCCGGCGACTATGTCGTGGCCACGGGCACCAGCTACTCCGTCGGCGATTTCGTGCGCATGGCCTTCGAGCACGCCGGCCTCGACTGGGAGAAGCACGTGAAGTTCGACCCGCGCTATCTGCGCCCCACCGAGGTCGACGACCTCATCGGCGACGCGAGCAAGGCAAAGGAGCTACTCGGCTGGCAGGCCCAGACCTACACGCCCGAGCTGGTCAAGATCATGGTCGACACCGATCGCGAGAAGCTGGGCGCCTGAGCATTACGCCGCTGACCAGGGAGTGATGGCCGCGATCTCTTGAGCAAGCTCGGCTTTCGCCACTTCAGTGTCGTGAGCTGCCTGCGCCCTCAGCCAGTAGCCGTCACTCAGCCCGAAGAATCTGCAGAGACGCAGGTCCGTATCCGCCGTAATGGAACGCTTGCCGGCCACGATGTCTCCGATCCGCTGGGGAGGCACATGGATCTCTTTGGCGAGCCGATACTTCGTGATGCCCATGGGCAAGAGGAACTCCTCCCAGAGGATCTCCCCCGGAGTGACAGGGTCGAGTCGAGTGCGCATGTCCACTCCTCAGTGGTAGTCGAGGATCTCGACATCCCGAGCGACGCCCTGTGACCACGTGAAGCAGACGCGGTAGCGGTCATTGACCCGGATGCTGTACTGACCGGTGCGGTCACGGCGCAGGAGCTCCAGCCTGTTGCCGGGCGGGATACGCAAGTCATCGAGCCGGCCCGCGATGTCGAGTTGTCGCAACTTCCTTCGAGCCGCTCGCTCGATAGCGACGAATCGACGGACCCTCAATCCTTGGGCCAGCCGTGCGGTGTCGCGGCAAGCGAATGACTCGATCACTCGGCAACCTAACGCATGTCGTTAATAACGTCAAGCGTGAATACATTGACGTTGGCTTCGCGCTTGTGAGTACTCATGCTGGCCAGGCTAGGCCGGGCTACAGCGGAGATTCCTCGTCCGCGGCCGCCCTGTGGACAGCACCTAGCGGCTCGCCACAGCCCTTTCGTACGCCGCGGTGTGCTCCGCAAGCATCCGAGCGGGCGAGAACTCCACCAGCGCGCGCTCCCGAGCCGCCGCCCCCATCGACGTCATGAGCGCGGGATCAGCCACGAGCCGCTGCACGCCTCGCGCCACGGCCATGGGCGAGAGGGGTACGACGAGTCCCGTCACGCCGTCGACGACGACCTCCGACGCAGACCCGGCATTAGTCGTCACCGTCGGCAGCCCCGCGAGCGCGGCTTCGACGAGCGAATAGGGCATCGCCTCGTTGTCCGAGGTCAGCACGGCGAGGTCGCACGCTGACCAGAAGGTTGGTGGATCCACCCAGCCCAAGGTGCGCAGGTTGCGCGAGGCGTGTTCGTCGAGCCCGGCCCGCAGTGCGCCATCGCCACCGGCGATGAAGTCGACCCCCGGGGTCACCTTCGCCACGGCAGCGAGGCGGTCGGGTCGCTTCACACGCACCACGCGCGCAAGCCAGCCCGCCACGGGGCGATCAACGCCGAGGTCCGCCATGCCAAGCTGAGAGCGAGCAGCAAGGAGATCAGTCCGAGGGAAGTCGCGCACTCCGGGCCGCACGACCACGACCTTGTCCTCCGAGACGATCCGCGCGGCCACGAGGTCATCGCGCACCTTCTGCCCCGCGGCCAGCACGAGATCCGAGGCGGCAGCCATGAGCCGCTCGGACACGGAGATGCCGCGCACGGCGAGGCCAGAGAAGTAGCCCTTGAGCAGGTGGCCGTGCACCGTGTGCACGAGCGCCGGTCGGCGGCGACCCATCGACAGGGCAGCGGCACGACCGACCATGCCGGCCTTCGCCGTGTGCGTGTTGACGACATCGGGCTGTAGGTCACCGATCAGGTCGCGCACCTCGCGCAGCGCCATGAGGTCATCGAAGGGCGACACCGCGCGCCCGAGTCGGTCGAGCCGCACCAGCGGCATCGTGTCGGCGCCCGGATCCTCGACCTCATCGCCCTGCACGTGCCCGGTGGCGACCACGACCTCCTGCCCCGCGGCAGTCTGCTCGGCCGTGAGGGTCTCCAGCCAGCGCGCGGTGCCACCCAGGTTGACTCGGGCGATGACGTGGAGGACCTTCACAGGGTCAAGCGTGCCATGCGCCCGGATGAGTCCCGTTCAGACTGCCGCGGCTCTGAAGCCCTGGGGTTCAAGGGCGCCCCCGGCTGCGTCCCAATCCGGAGTCGCGCCTCCGGCGGCATGGATGGCGGTCCTGATCGCGGTGAGCGCGTGAGCGACAGTCTCCTGATAGTCATTCCCATCGACGACGAGACCGATGGTCATGGTCATCGTCTCGGTGTCGAGACTCACGGCACTGTCGGCTAGTCGCAGATCCGCCGATTCAAGGTCTAGGAGGGCCGACATCACGCGATCTCCCTTAGCCTGGAGCAGCTCACTTGAATGAAGGCTGGCGATGGAGAACTCCCACTCGCACGAAATCGTCATCGCCCCTCCTTTCACTTCGGACAGGTGCGCTTCGCCCACTGCAATGCCTTCTGCCCGCGGCTCGACACACGTGGACGCGCCACGGCATCAGCCGATTCCCGCAGACTCCTCGATGACATCCGTGATCTCGAGGTCCGCCATGCCCGTGAAGTCACGAAGGGCTGTGTGCACCAAGCCCACGAGGTCCGTGAGAGAGGCGTCACCCGCGACAAGCTGTGGCACCTGCGGGCACTCCGCACCCCAATAGCCATCCTGGAGCCGGTAGAACACGGTGACCGACTGCATCGTCACCCCTCCTTAACGAGCCGCAGGGCTTCAGCATCCGTCAGTCCGACCTGCTGAGTCAAGACACGCCTCACCATCCAGCCAGGCACGCTCCTCGAACCGTGGAAAGCGAAGAGGATGCTTGGGCGGCCTTCTGCAGCAAGAGTCCGGTGGCTACCCCGCGATCGCATGATGCGATAGCCCAGGGGCTCGCGCTGAAGCAGCCTGAGCAGTTGACTCGCGGACATACTGGGGAAGTCACCCACTCCCGCATCTTCACGCCAAGCCCCGACAATCCGGCCGGTGCTGTCCACAGGCAATACCCTCATCCCATGCCCAAGGCGATCACCGTGCGACTGATCGGCGGCCTGGGCAACCAACTCTTCGGCTACTACGCCGGCGCAGCACTCGCCGCGAAACACCGGACCACGCTCCGTCTCGACACCTCGTGGACGCGCCATGGCATCACCGACCACGGCATCGAGATCCTGCAGTTCGACCTGCCCGGTGAGTGGGTCCCCAACGAAAGCCTCAGGGCTAAGCTCTCCGCGCCGGGCACCATCCCGGGCCGCGCGGTTGCCAAGGCAATGCGCGACATCCCCGCACTGCGCAAGCCGCTGCACATCCACGAGGCTCCCGGTGTCGGCCACGACCCGACGCTGTTGAGTCAGCCTCCGGGCACACGGCTGCGCGGCTACTTCCAGTCCTGGCGCACGGTGCAGAACGCCGTCGACAGCGGCTATCCGCGCCGACCGAGTCTCAAGCAGCCCAGCACCTGGCTTGAGCAGGCCATCGGGCGTGCAGCGAGCGAGCGTCCTCTTGCCGTGCATGTGCGCCGGGGTGACTACAAGACGATCGACCAGTTCGGCCTGCTCGGTCCCGCCTACTACGAGCCCGCTATCGAGTGGCTGCGGAGCGAGGGCGTCGACGGCCCGATCTGGCTCTTCTCCGATGAGCCCGATGTCGCTCGGCAGGCCCTAGGTCGCTACGCCGACGAGGCGGAGGCGATCGCCTCCCCCGACGGCCCGGCCACGGAGATGCTGGCCATGTCCTACGCCGCGGGCAACGTGATCGCCAACTCCACATTCAGTTGGTGGGGTGCCTGGATGAATGCCCCGCGCACACCCGTCGTCGCGCCCGACCCTTGGTTCGCCAGTGGCCCCACCATCGAGGGACTCATCCCTCCAGAGTGGACGAGGATCAGCGAATCGTGACCGTGTTGGACCTCACGTCGCCCGAGACGACGTAGACCCGCCAGACCACGGACTCACTGGCCCGTCGGCTCCACGACAGTGATCCATCGCTCGTCGTGGCAACGGGTGCGCTAGCGACGAATGCGCCCAGGCCGCGTGCCACGTAGGTAGTCACCGGCGTGCCGGGCTCCATGCCCGTCGTCTTGCCCGTGACGACGATGCGCTTGCCCTCCCGGGCCCCGCTGATGACCATGGTGGGCTTCGGGACGGCGCGCGGCACGACAGCGTTGGACGCCTCAGACGATGGCGACCAGCCCGCACCCGTGAGTGCCTTCACCGTGAAGGTGTACGCCGTGCCATTGGATAGTCCGGTGACCTGGCATGTCAGCGCGGACGTCATGCATAAGCGGTTGCCTGGCGAGGATGTGACGGCGTACGTCGACACCGGATATGACCCGGTGGACTCCGGAGCGGACCAGGACACGGCTGCCGACGCATCCCCTGCCACCGCGGACACCGAGTGCGGGGCAGACGCGGGCACGGCCGGCGGGGCGGGTGGCGACGAACCTCCTCCGCCACCTCCGCCTCCGCCTCCACCCGAGTAGGTGTAGGCGCCAGCCAGGGAGTTGGACGACGTGGCGAGCGTGTTGGCGTTGGAGCTGACGCTGACCGCGACCGCACCGGCCGTCCCCGCGGGTGTGGTGGCGATGAGGGTGGTGTCGTCGACGTGCACGACCGAGGTCGCGGCCACCCCGTTGAAGGACACCCCGACGGTCGGTGTCGGCGTGGCCGCCGGATCGCCGAAGCCGGTGCCGGTGATCGTCACGGAGGTCCCGCCATCGGTGGATCCTGAGGAGGGGCTGAGGCTCACGATCTTGGGCAGGGCTACCCACGCTCCGCCGTAGGACCCCGCTGCCAAAGACGTCGCGGAGAAGGCAGCAGTCGCTTCGACAGCGAAGGTGTCGTCCGCCGTCGACACGGCAGTGATGGTGCCCTTGCGCACACTCGTGAAGTTGCACGTGTTCATGCCACACCAGGTGACCTTGTCGCCGACGGCGAAGGGCGGATCGGCGGCCGCTTGCACGATCGACGTCGCACCCACGCCCGAGGAGGCCGACCATCCCGTGACGAGGACTGCCTTGTCGAGTTGGCTGCATAGGCTCCCGGAGATCGACGTCCCGGTGATGTCGATGATGTTGCTGTAGATCACGGCGGCGCCGGAGATCGTCCCCCAATTGGGTCGACAGTCACCCTGGGCGCCGTTGTTGAGCGTGGAGTTGAGGAGCTTAAGGATCCCGCTCCATGCCCAGATGCCGCCGCTGCCTGCCCGGACCGTTGCCGTGTTATCCGCGATCGTGGAGTTCGTGATGGTGACCTGACCCTTGTACCAATTTCCGCCGCCTGCGACGAGTCCGCCGCCGTAGGGCGCCGTGTTGCCCGAGATCGTGGAGGTCGTGATGGTGTGGGGGTAGCCGTATCCCAGCCACAGACCACCACCTCCGTAGCCAGTGTCATCGCTCGAGGAGTTCTGGATGAATACCGAATTGGTCACGGCCACGCGGCGCGCACCGAAGACGCCGCCCCCGCCCTGGGCCGCGGAGTTTCTCCGGAAGGTGGAGCCCTGAATGTCGACGAACGAATTGAGTTCCCCGATTCCCCCATAGTCAGATCGAATCCCCCCACCTCTCAGCGCAGTGTTGTCCTCGAACGTCGAGTCGACGACAGTCAGGCTGCTGGAGTTCACGTAAGCGCCACCGCCATCAGAGGTGGACTGATTGAGCGACACCGTCACCCGCGTCAGCGTTGCCTGCGCCTGAGTCAGTTGTAGGGCAGCTCCGGCTCCGCTGACGCGGCCTCGGGTCAGGGTGAGGTCAGCAATGCTGACCCGCACGCCGGGCGGGTTGTTGTTGCCTTGGCTGACGTTGAAGATGCGAACAGAGTCATTTCCGGAGATGGCGAGCGTCGTCTGCCCCGGGCCGATGATGCTGAGCGGCTTGGAGATGGTCGGCAGTTGGCTGGCCAGCGTGATGGTGTGGAGTGTGCCGGGTGTGAAAACCGTGGGGTCGAAGGTGATGGTGTCATCGTCAGCGGTCGTCTCCGCCGTCGTGATGGCCGCCCGGAGGCTGCCGGCGCCACTGTCTGCGGTGGTGGTCACCACGATGGTCGTGCCCACTGCATGTGCGGGAGCAAGGGGCATGATGACCCCGACTCCGCAGACCGCAGTCACGAGGACGGCTCCGCTCAGCAGCGCAGTCGACGAGCGACGCATGGTCACCTCCGCATCTCGAACGCGGGCGTGCACCTGGTGCGCGTCAGCTCATCTGCTGGACTGCCACGTTCGCCGTCGTCGACGGTGCGGGCAGGATATCGGTCACGTCGCCCGAAGCCAGGCCGATCAGACAACTCGATCGTGGCGACCTCACCGGCGCTACGTCGATCGGGGGGATCTCCACTCCCCATAGGGGACCCGGCCACCCACCTGCTCGGTGCGTGCGCCGTGCGCCCACCAGGCGAGTTCGGTCGACTCCCGGCCCAGTTGCGGGTCAGCAGCTGCTCGAGCCTCTACTCCATCGAAGCCGGCCTCGTTCGCGGAATGACCGATCCGCTGGCAGCGGCGTGGTCGACAACCCGCCCCGCCGGATCCACCGGCGCCTGCTCCTGCACCCGCTCCTGCACCCACGCCCTCACCGACGCCAAGCCCAACCCCCGAGCCGAGTCCGGGGCCAAGTCGTCGCGCTTCCTTCGGATCCAGGCCACGCCGATCGAGGGGCTTGAGCAGTCCCTGCGACCCTCGCGGACCTAGCGTGCCGGGATCGTCACCGTGTTGGACCGAACCGACCCGTCCGGAGTCTGCATATAGACGGAGGCCTTCTTCTTGGTCGTGCGGCTCCACTCGAAGGTCCCATCCATGCTCACCAGCACCTGGGCTGAGCCCTGGGAGTACGCCGACTGTCCGGCGAGCTTCACCCTCGGGTTGAGGATCGCACCCATGCCGAAGCCGGTCGTCGAGCCCGTCACCTGGATCCGCTGGCCGTCGCGCGAGCCGGTGATGGTGATCGACGGCCTCGATTGCGCTCGCGGCACCACGGCATCGGAGGGATCAGATGCCGGCGACCATCCAGCACCCGTGAGCGCCTTGACCGTGAAGGTGTACGCCGTGCCGTTGGTCAGGCCGCTGATGGTGCAGGACAGCGCAGACGTGAGGCAACTTCCTGCTCCGGATGAGGAGACGACCTGGTACGTCGTCACGGGATAGGAGCCGGACGACGCGGGTGCGGCCCACGTCACCGTGGCGGACTTATCTCCAGCTGTCGCTGCCACATCACGCGGCGCGGACGACGGCGTGGGTGGTGGCGGAGCGAGTGTGGTGAAGGGACCGATGGCAAGCGACCACGGGCCCGGACCGGCGAGGTTGACGACCCTCATGTAAGCGAGATAGGTCGTGCTCGCGCTCAAGCCCGACAGGACGTAGGGGCTCGACGTGTTCGTGGTCGAGTCGTCCACAGTCGTGGTGTCGTCGAGGGCGAGTTCCACGCGGGTAATGACCGATCCGCCAGAGTCGTCCGCAGAGAAGGAGATCGCGGCCGTCGACTGGGTGGTGCTCACGCCGGTGATCGTCGGCGCACCAGGGGCCGTGACGTAGGTGAAGGTCCCCAGGCTGGCGACATTGCCGCCCCTCAAGGCGACAGACACGGCGACGGTGCCCGTGCCTGTAGGGATGGGTCCCGAGATCGTGTTCGTCCCGGCGACGCGACTCCAGCCAGCGGCGGGCGCCCCGTTGAACCTCACGGACGTGACGGTGCTGTCGTCGATGAGGACGCCGGAGGGCAGGCCACCTATCGAAACCACGCCAGTGGATCCCACCACGCCTGCGGAGGCGCCGAGGGTGGGAGACACCTCCGCCACGATGACGGCGGAGGCAGCGAAGCGATCCGCGGCCACGACCAGCCCGGATGTAGTCACGGCAATGGAGTTCCAGCGGTTCCCGATGACCACCGAGTCATCCACGGCGAAGGTCACGGGGTTGACCACGGTGATGCGGCCGCCGCTGAATCGGCCGGCGACGTAGACCCTGCCGTCAGGGCCAACAGCGACTCCCTGAGCAGTGTTAACGGTCCGGCTGACGAGGTCGCTGGGATTCGCCGCGGGGAACCGACTCACGGCGTTCCCGACCTCTCGAGTGAAGTAGACGGTGTCGTCTGCGGAAACCGCCGCTCCGATAGGTCCTTGCGCACCAGTCACAGCATTACTCAACGTGCGCGTTGCGGAGTCGAATCGAAAAACCGTGTTCGCGCCGTAGCTGCTGATGTAAGCGGAGTCATCGTTGCCGATGGCCAGCCCCCAGGGACTGGCGCCAAAGGAGCCGAGGGAGGTTTGTACGGAGGTATCCAGCGCAGCAGCAGGCACCATGGTGATCCGGTCCGAGCTGCCACTGCTGCTGATGAAGATGGTGTCATCGACCACTCGCCTGCTCAGGGCGACGGCCTGCGGTTCATCGGGCACGGCAATCGTGCGACTTACCGTCATCGAGGACCCCTCGATGACCGACATGGTGTCGCTATCTGCATTGACGACGTAGATCGTGTCGTCGCGGCTGACCGCAATCCCGAGCGGATAGCGACCGACGATCGTCGAGGCATCGATGGCGAGTGTCACGGGATTGATGCGCGAAAGGGTCCCGCCGGCGCCACTCCCCGATGCGACGTAGATGGCATCGCCGAGGTCAGGCCCCACGCCCACTGCCAGGCCGTCACTGGGCAGAGTGATAGTCCTGAGGACGGCATAGGCGCTGTCGGGAGTGGGCGCGGATCGCGCACCCACCGACTGGCTCGCGGTGGCCGCACCATCGGATCCCTGTGCGGGCCCGATCACGAGGCTGACCAGCCCGAGTGCCACGGCCGCTGCCCCAGCGATCCGGAGCGAGCCGTACGCAGGTGCATGGGTCACCTCGTGAGGCTACAGGCACTCATCGGATGCGGATCAAAAGCGAAAGATTCGCGCCGCCGTAGGCATCGAGCGAATCGGTCAGGGCTTCGTGATCCTGGTCCAGCCCGCAGGGCACTTCGGCTTAACCCCGGTCACCTTCTTCACCTGCTTGCCCTTCTACGCTTCACCTGCTTGCCCTTCTACGAGGATGCGTGCCCTAACCCGCCTGCTCCTTCGCCAAGGCAATGTCATTCACCAGGGTCTCCACCAGAGCCGGATCAGCCGCCCCCTCGGGATAGAGCGCCTGCACCCGCTTGGCCTCCTCCGCGGCTACCTCAGCCGCCGGGATATCCCCGATTCCGAGGTAGTAGCGAGCCCGCAACACCCACGCCAGATCCAGCAGGGGGTCGAACTCCAATCCCTCGGCCGTGTACGTCGCAGCCTCGTCGAGACGCTGCTGCTGCACGAGCACGTCTGAGGCGAAGTTGATCATCGGCGGGCAGCGCCGATCTAGGTCCGTCGCCTCCAGGGTCGCCGGCACGCTCACCTCCGCCGGCAGCTGCTGGATCACCTGCTGGGTCACCTGCACCCGCAGCACGCACGGAGTCATCGGGTTGGAGATGAAGCCCAGCGCCTGCTCCTGCGAGGAGATCGACTGCACCTGATTCGTCAGCCCGATCTGCGAACCCACCAGGATCACCGCCCCCAGAGCCAGCACCCCTCCGGTCACCGGCACCCACACCGGCGTCGAGGGCCCGTCGAGCTTCTTCGGTGCACGCGAGACAGCGGCGGCCTTGGCCTTGCGCGTCTTCGGAGCCTCCGAGGGCTCCGGGGCATCCTCGGGAGCGGGCTCCCGGACACAGGCCAGGGCAAGGCCCGCCACCAACCAGCCGGTCGCCAGCAGCGGCAGCATGTCGATGGAGACCATGCCCTGGATGAAGTACGCCGTGAAGGCTCCCGCGACGGATGCTGTCAGCCCGATCGAGGCGACAGGCTTGCGCACGATGCGCACGAGGAGCAGTACGCCGGTCCCGACGAAGAGGATGACCCACAGGATCAGGCCGAGCCAGCCAAGGACCGCACCGAACTGCAGCGCCACATTGTGCGCTGCCGATACTCGCAGCACGGGGCCGAGGAGTTCGACGTAGGACTCGGGGCGGTACTCCGCCACGTAGCGAGAGAATCCGTCGGGTCCTGTGCCGAATACGGGTAGGCCGTTCATGATGTTGATGGCCGACTGCCAGTACTCCTGGCGGATGTCGAACGTCCGCTCTGACCACAGGCGAGCTAGCGGCCCGACAGCGAAGAAAGACATCACCACCAGTACGCCGCCGATGACGAGGACGACCGCTGAGGCGGCGAGGCCGGCCACGCGGAAGCGGCCGCGGTAGAGCAGTGCGTAGGCCACACCCACGGCGACGACGCCGGCCGCAAGGGCGGCCGGACCCTGGGAGGACTGGGTCTCCCATGCCAGGAAGGCGAGGACGACGAAGAGCACGCCGCCCCAGATTCGCTGCCAGAGCACGGCCTGAGTGAGAGCGCGACCAAGGGCGAGGACGGCGATGATCGCGAAGTAGCCCGCCGCGAAGTTGGTGTTGCCCATCGTCCCCGAGACCTGGCCGCCAGCCCCTTCGGGGATGTTCACTCCTCCGACCTGCAGCAGGCCGATGAGGGCGACAATGCTTGCTCCGCCAAGCAGCCAGGTCACCGTGCGGGCGACCTCGCGAGAGGTCAGCGTCGTCGCTCCGAGGAGGAGCACAACTGCCCCGAGCCAGGCGAGCCAGCCGTCGCCGCGACCCCACCAGCCGAAGAGGGAGTTCCACAACGGAGCGCCGGAAGCGAACGTGGAAATCAGCCCCCACACCAGGATCAGAAAAGCGGCCAAGGAGGGGACCAGGACGGTCCACGTAGGGCGCCCCATCGCCTTCCACCGCATGAACACTGCAGGCGCCAGAGCCAGCCCTCCGGCGATGAGCAAGAGCAACTTGATGTAGGTCAGCGGGTCTGCGGCACCCGGGAGCCACGCAAGCGCGACGAGCGAGGCGACGATGCCGAGGGCATCGGCGAGACCGAACTTGCGCATGGACTGTCCCCTGTCGTTGACAATAGCGGCAAGCCTACCGACCGGGGGCCGGCGCTCAGCCAGTGTCCGATGCTGTGTCCTCGCTGGCGCCTACTTTGGTTGGGTTATGACCCTGCGATCGCTACGCCTGCGGCGGGTGCTCGAAGTGAGCTCCCAGCCCGCTGCCATGGCACCCAGCGGGCTTCGTGCGAAATGCCGCAGAAGCGGGCGGAGATGGTTCACCGGGTATCCCCGCCGCCCCCAAGCTCGCAGATCCCTCAGGAGCAGCAGGGCACGCTGCTCTCCTAGTGGGGCCTGCGAGTACCTAGCCAGTTCCTGCTCCACTTCATCCGCTGTGATCCTCTGAACGCAGGCTGGCGCGAAACCCCCAAGAAGCTCGTGTGTCTTCGCACGCTGCTGTGCCTGACGCGTGTGGCTGATGGATTGGGGATTGAGCGTCCAATCGACCACAACGGTGGGGACACCAACAAGGTCGCCTGTCTCGCAGAGGCGCATCCAGAGTGCCAGGTCCTCCGCAGGAAAGTCTGCCTCTAGGTATCCGCCGGCATAAAGGACCGCATCTTTCCGATAGACGACTCCTGGGTGCGGGACTCGTTGCGGATGGATCAAGCCGGCGGCGACAAAGGGATGCCCCAGTGCAGATGGAATGAGGGTGCGAGCTCCAGAAGGAGGCACGAGCCTGTAGTCACCCGTCACCAACACGACTTCGTCGCGGAGTGCTTCGCGCTGACGTGTGAATCGGTCGTGGGGATATCGGTCGTCTGCGTCAGCACGGGCGATCCACTCATGTGTGGCTTCTCCTAGGCCGAGGTTTAGAGCCGCGACGAGACCAAGACCGCGAGTGCGCAACACGCGGATCCTCCGGTCTCGCTCTATCCAGTGCTTCAAGATGCCTGCGGTGCCGTCCTCACTGCCGTCGTCAACGACAAGAATCTCATCTTGCTCGGCAGTTCCCTCAGAAATGTCAGCAAGGGCCGCGTCAACAAACTGCTCTCCGTTACAGACAGGAAGGATCACGGTAAGAGTCACCGGTCAGTGCACCTCACATCTCCGCAATCGCGGCATCACCATGCGGTTTGCCAGCCACTACCACTATCCCGGATAGCGGGATGGATGAATGGCTTTGGACCCAAATCCCTGGCACCCGGCCGCTGCAGTCCCGGCACATGAGGCCGCAATCCTGGCCCATCAGTTGGCTGAGCAACTTGCGAGTGTCAACAACTGAGTGGACCCGGAACAGCTGAATCAGCCAGTAACCCATCAGACGGAGGTCCATTCGACGACCCGCTGCAAGTCGGCATCGTTTCGAGAAATCTCACCCGAGGGACACCGGCCGCAGCCCTGAGGGAGCGCCCCAAGCACTCATCTCAAGCCAAGGAGGCCCGCTTGCTTCTCGAACTCGGGGACCATGCGACGGAGGTCCGCGAAAGAACCTGACGCCCGGAGCTTCCCGTCTTCCAGATAGACCACCTTGTCAGCGTGACGCACCGTGGATAATCGGTGGGCGACAACCACCGTGGTAACGTCATCGTCCAATTCACGTATCATTTGCGTCACCGCTTCTTCAGTTTCCGCATCCAAGGAGCTGGTTGCCTCATCCAAGACGAGCAAACGAGGGCGCGTGTAGAGCGCCCGCGCGATCCCAAGTCGCTGCCTCTGACCACCACTCAGGCGAACTCCTCCTTCGCCCACAAACGTATCCAGGCCGGCTCGATGCGACGTTAGGTACTCAGCAAGGTGGGCTTTCCTCAGTGCATCCCAGACGAGAGCATCGTCAACATCCTGTTGGGGTAGCCCCAGGGTGACATTCTGCCGGATTGTTCCATTGGCCAATACGACTGTCTGCGGGACGTAGGCAATAGCGCCCGGCCACCGCTCTACCGCACTCATTGGTGGCAATCCGCTCAGCCTGGAAGTGCCCATATCGGGATTAAGGACGCCTAGGATGACATCGACTAGCGTCGATTTACCTGCGCCACTCGGGCCAACGAGAGCTACGGACTCACCCTCGGCGACAGTTAGGTCGATGCCCTCAAGGGAACGGCGCACCGCTCCAGGGTAAGTGACGTCAATGCCTTCAAGGACCACGTTGGGCCTGAAGTCTGGATATGCCCCTGCGGTGGCCAACGGTCGGCTTGCCGCGCTCATGCCACGGGCGTTCGACTCCCCCACCTGCGACCTTCCGTTCTCCAACTCATCTGCTAGGGCGAAGGTCGGAGAAGCAGCTCCCGCAGCACCCCGCAAAGTCAGGGCAGCACCCTGGAGTCGCAAGAGTGAAGGCATGACCCGGGAGCCAGCAGCAAGGAAGAGGGCGAGCGATCCGATTGCGGAAACAGAATCCTTAGTCGAAAAGAGCACCCCAGCCAAGACGAAGGCGCCAATCACGAGCGCAGCCTCGAACATGTACTTAGGAAAGAGTCCGATGAACTGCATGTCTGCCGCAACCTGTGCAGCTCGCCATCGCAAATCCTCGATTCGGGCGACATAGAATTCGCGCCGCTTCGATACTGTGATCTCGCGGTAGGCCGCAAATGCCTCCTGAATGGCATCCAAACTCTCGATATCAGCCTTCGCAGCAGCACCTCCGATTCCCGTGGCCCAAGACCCAAGAGCCCTTTGCAGGATCAAAGAGATCAGAGTGAAGAAGATGACTGCACCCAAAGTGATGATGGGATCAAGAAAGAGCAGCGCAGTCCCGAGAACTACAAGAAGAGCAAGTTCGGTGAGTGCAATGACGACTTGGCCAAGGATCGCCATCGTTGCCTGCCCGGCACCAGAAGTGAGCGCATACGCAGTCTCCTGACTTGAACGTTGAAGTAGGAAGGTCAGTGGCTGCGCGAGCAACTCGCGCGTCAACCTGGCAGACACCACAGCTTGACGATTGGCCAGAAACTTGAAGACGCGCCTTGTCAGGTAAGAGGAAACGACAGACTTGAAGAGTAGAACGAATGCAGCGGCGCCGGCCAGGATGAGCACCAACTCCTGCCCCGAGAAATCGGGAAGACCGAGGGCGTCTACAACTCTCGAAACGGCAGGAGGCGGTGGCTGCGACTGCACGACCGTGACTGAGAGCGCACCGACCAAGCCGATCAGCAGCACACCTAGCAGATCAAGTCCCGCCGATGCCATCTGCATGGCGATAGACAGACCAAGTAACCGCCGATCCCGCTTATCCAGCAATCGAAGCGACGCCCTAATTGCTCGGCCTACGGTCAACTGACCTTCTCCTGAACTAAGTACGACTCTTGCCGAGTGTACGCGAGTACCACGTGCTCTCCAGCCACCGGGCGGAGGAACTGCAAGGCGTCCTGAAACACATTTGCTCTGTGGAGCCCGGGCGTTAGCTGCGCTCTCAGTGACGGTCACAGCGGGACTGAGGGCGTTGGCGAATCGGGGGTTCCGATCATGGACGCGTCTCAAGGCCCTGATTCGGATTACGGAAGCAGCGCGCACGAGTTTGTGCCCAAGCTACGGCTGTCGGTACGTTGCACATCAAGTGCCTCTTGAGCAACTGCCAGACAAGTTTCACAGTGGCCGCTGGGAGAGCTACAGCCCACGAGGCCTGGATGCCCGGTTGTGGTTGGATCGTAGGCCGAAACTAGAGAGACGCCGTCGCGATCGTCCGGCACCTGCCCACACAATTTTCCTGTGAAGGCAGATGGCTAAGCGAAGCAGTAGGCTACACATATCAGATGGCTTGCGGTGACTCAGGCGATTGGCGACGTACCGTTGAGAGGAACCGCTTAGGCGTGGACAGGAGGTGCGAACCGAATATGCGGTCGCTGCATTCGCTTGTGGACACGGCATCAAGGAATCTGGCTCACTTTCGCTCTCGACGCTACTGGGTGCCGTCGTACTCGCAGGAAGGTGAAGACATAACGCTCCAACGGTGGCTCGACGTTGGATCAGGCGGATTCTACGTTGACGTAGGCGCCCACCATCCGGCGAGATTTTCCAACACTGCTTTGCTGTACTCCCAGGGGTGGAGTGGTATCAATATCGATCCACTTCCCGGAAGCATGCACGCCTTCAGAATGGCTCGGCCTCGCGACGTCAACCTAGAAGTGGCTGTCGGGGTTCGCGGGTCTTTGACGTACTACATGTTCACTGAATCCGCACTCAACACGACGGTCCGTGACCTGGCGCGACGGTACACAAGTGAGGGAGCCGTCCCTGCAGGTCAGCGGCAAGTAAAGGTCGTCCCTCTCGTCAGCATCCTTGAAGAGTTCGTGCCGAAAGGTCGCAGTATCGATCTCTTGACTCTGGACACCGAGGGACGAGACTTGGACGTCTTGTCAAGCAACGATTGGAGCCGCTACCGCCCAGCCTGGATAGTTGCGGAAACTCTCGACTCCTCTCTCCTTCAGCTCGTCGAATCGCAAGAGGTCCAGCTTCTTGTAGACGCGGGATACGAGCCAGTATCCAAGCTTCGCAACTCTGTGATCTTCCGAGATTCATCCAGGAGTCCCGTCTGATGTGTGGCGTGTCTGGTGTCGTCTGTCGCTATGGCTTGACTGCCGCTGATCGTGATTCAGCCAGGAGGATGCACGAGGCTACGGCCCATCGTGGTCCCGATAGTGAGGGCTTCATCGAGTCGTCCCACGCTCTCGTATCGATGCAGCGGCTGAGCGTCGTTGATCCCGAGAACGGAGATCAACCCTTCTTCAGCGAGGATGGGATGATCGGGGCAGTTTTCAATGGAGAAATCTACAACTGGCGAGACCTGCGCAGGGTAGCCGAGGGACACGGCCACACTTTGCGGAGTGCGGGGGACGGGGAGGTTATCCCGCACCTATACGAGCAGTTCGGCGACATGTTTGTTCGGAAATTACGTGGCATGTTCGCTATTGTGCTCGTGGATCTGCATAAGGGCCGTGTTCTGTTCGTGAGGGATCGTCTGGGTGAAAAGCCCTTGTACCTGTACCGTCGGGGCGACACCCTATTCTTTTGCTCCGAGCTCAGGGGACTCCTGGCGAGTCGCGCGGTTCCTCTAGCGCTCGATGGAGCCGCTGTTCAGGAACTACTGCTGTACTCGTGGATTCCTGAGCCACGCACCGCCATTGAGGGCGTGATGAAGCTCCCGGCGGCTTCTTACCTCTCCGTGGACTTGGAGAACTGGGAGTTTTCGACGACTCGATACTGGAGCCCGCTAGAACCTTCTTCAAGGGAGACGATCGAAGTCACGCTCAGGGAGACGATCGAAGAAGCGGTGAGCGCAACCCTGCACGCTGATGTGCCTATCGCAATCGCCTTGAGTGGGGGTCTGGATTCATCACTCGTGGCTTGCCGTGCTGTTGCCAGCGGAACAAAAGATTTGCAGGCGATAACCGTTGGCTACTCCAGCATTCAAAGTACTGACGAGCGCGTTTGGTCGAGGCGCCTTGCTCGGGATTTGAGGCTCCCGCTGCACGAGATTGTTGTTTCCGATGACGAGGCAATTAGCGGATTCCCACGTGTAGTTGCGTTGAGAGACGATCCGATAGCAGACATTGCTGGCTACAACTACCTCCGCTTGGCAATGGCTGCTCGGGAACTCGGGTGCCCTGTGCTACTCCAGGGTCAAGGTGGGGATGAATTGTTCTGGGGCTATCCCTGGGTAGCCCGCCGAGCACAAGCGGCTTCCTTGACTAAGGGCCTACGAGGGAGCGCGCTTCTAGCAGCTCTCGTCGTGTGGAGCGCGGAAACTCATGGGTCACAAAGCTGGATGGAGTTGATCGGGCGTTTACGTACCCTGCGACACATTCGCGGCCTAGCGGGTGAACTCGGGGTTGTTGCTTCCGGTAGTACCTCCGCCCGGCGCTTACACGAGTCCAGCCATGACTTTGCCTCCCTCGCATCCACCTTGCCGCGCTTGGAATCCGATCATGTCCTTGGGCTGGGCCCGACGCATGATCCGTTCGCTTCGCTAGAATTAGCGTCTTGGGGCCAGAGCCTTGACATCGACCCAGCGGATCACATGGTGGCCATCATGGCTGGCTACCTCCGGGAGAATGGACTGACACAGTCTGATCGACTTGCGATGTCGCAAGGCATTGAGACGAGACTTCCGTTGGTTGACTACAAGGTAGTCGAGAAGGCCATCTATCTCGCACGTTCGCAACCAATCCATGGGCAAATTGACAAGCGACTTCTGAAACGTGCGCTTAAGGGACTAGTTCCGGACTACATCCTTCGCCGAAAGAAGCAAGGCTTTGCGCCCCCCACGCAGAGTTGGTTGTCCGGCATCGCTAAGCAGTACGGTGAGAGACTGATTGGCGGAAACCTTGCCGGGGCTGGCCTTCTGCTTAACCCAGACGCAGTTCTAGCGGACCTTGCAGGCACCCCTGGAGTCGTTCACCCGCTATGGTTTCGCCTACTCACACTCGAGATGTGGATGGACGGCCTAGAGGGTGAGAGTTCGCCGTGTCTCGCTTGACGGTCGCCAGCACTCGAGTACCGATTTGTCCACTGGCCGTCGCCAGTGGCCATCTTGTGCTATCCGCCCCCATGGACATACCCGCGAATAAGTTCCTCGTAAGTGCGAGCGTACTCGCGAGCGATAACGTCTTCTGACCACAGCCTCACAGCGCGGTCCCGAGCTGCCTGCCTTAGGCCACTACCCGTTCTGGCGTCAAGGACAGTGGTCACGCCGCGCGCGAGGTCCTCAATTGACCACGCCTCAGCAAGGTACCCGGTTCGGCCGTGCTCAACGGCATCTTCCATGCCTCCCGCCCTAAAAGCGACCACCGGCGTGCCACAGCTTTGAGCCTCCGTAGCCGTCTGGGGGAGATTGTCGAGGCGTGAAGGAACGATCATGACATCCGCTGCGTTGTAGGCCAAAGCTAAGGACAGGTCATCCGCTAGAGGACCGAGGCCGAGATGCGGGAATCCGGCAATCGATTTCCGAAAATCCACACCTCCGAATGTCACGACGCGCAGTTGAACTCCGCCTGATCGCAGCCGCCCCAATGCCATTTCAAGCAGGTCCCATCCCTTGCGCGGATCTGAGCCCCCTCCAAGTGCACCGAACAAGGCAACAGGACCGTCATCAGAGATGCCCAACGCCGACCGGGCTACCTCTCTGCTCATCGGGCGAAAAAGGTGAGTGGGAAGTGCATTGGGGATCACTCGGCTTGGCCAGTTAGCCGTGATTGCTGATTTCCTTGCCTCTTGCCTGAGCCAAGAGGAAGGAGCGACGATCAGACGGGGACGCGTCCAGGAGCGCAACTTTCTTCGTCTAACGTCAATGTCAGCCTGGTTTCGGAAGGCAGCCATGCCGCCCTCAAGCCGGGCTGCATTAGTTGGCGCTTCAGTAGACCTGTAGTGTTGAGACGCAAGTAGGGGCCACTCGTCGTGCATAGTCCAGACAACAGGGCCTGACAAACGGGCGATCTGGCGAACTGAGAGCGTACCGAAGCCCAGCCAATGAAGATTAATCACGGATGGCTGCAGCGACCGGATGCGCTTGGGTAGCCCACTGGGAAGCACACCCAATGTGCGATGCGTTTGATCATTGGGAAGTACGGCTGAGGCGAGTCGAATCTCCGCCACCTTACTGATCTGGCTTCTCGCCCGACTGAGCGAACCAGCGCGCTCAATCGACTTTCCGGATCGGTACAGACCGTCAGGGGTGAGCACCAACGAATTAATGTGGTGCTCATTGAGAGCCGCGTCAAGTCGTGACGCAGCACGAGCGGCGCCGCCGGCCTGAAGTGAGTGGCTCACGTGAAGAACACGCATGCAACAGGCCCTCCTCTAGTGACCCAAGTAGGAGGTCAGATCAGCTGTATTCATTTCAAGGCCTCGAACCTTCGCCGGAGAGAAGCGCGAACATCGGGGGCGACAAGCCGGTGGAACCCTCGCCGCCATGCGGGTAGCCGGAAGCTGGTTGAGTAAACTATGTCATCCGTGCTTCGATCCACGAGTGCATTGGGCCACCCTCGCATGGGTCCTACGATTTCAGCCGCCAGAGGTTCCGCAGGAACTGCAGACCTACTGTTGCGAGCATCGCGGGTGTGCGTCGCATCTTGCCCAAAACCGATGTTCGACACCAAGTTCTTGGTGGGGGTAACGCTCATCAGACCGGAGCGCCAACTTGAGTAGGTCCATCTGTAGGCCCATGAGTCGACCTCACCTCGGTAGCAGCGGTCGAAGATGTCGGTCCAGTATCGAGCAGAATCCTCATGCCCATTGGCGATACCAAGCAGCCAGTCCGTTTCGCGCAGCTGAGGCCAGTGGTCCATCTCATCGTCGTAATGTGCCCAAGCTCGATTCCATGTTGCCCATCCCCAGATCAAGGGGTAGCGACTAAACACGTAGTCCGAATCATTTCGCCAGCGAGTGCCGAGGAACCAATTCCCCGACACTGTCCCCACGCACTCATTGTCCGCAAATCGGTCGTTCATTTCGGCGCAGAAGCGGAAGAAGTCCGGGTGAGGAACGCAGTCATCTTCTAGAATCACGCCAAAATCGTTGGTTGAAAGAAACCACGAGATGGCCGAACTCACCGCGCGCCTGCACCCCAGGTTCTCCGTTTCAATCTTTGTGTGTATATCGCATTCCCAGTCGATTTCCGCAACGAGCCGCTCCGATTGACTACACAACTCGGCATCCATTACGTGACTAGTACGGGGTCCATCGACTGCAAGATAAAGCGACGGCGGCTCAATCGCGCGCAAGGAGTCAATCACTCTACGCAGCAGGTGGGGTCGATTGAATCCCATCAGCAGCACTGGTGGGCGAGGCTCTCGCATTTCATGGAGTCTACTTGAACGTCTCGTGGATTACCGGCTTGACAGAACTACCAATTTCCAGGAGTGGGGCGGGTTTGTCGCGTGACAAGCAGCCAGCAGACCATGCTGACTGCTTGTCAAAGCAAACTGATCAAGCCTCGGCTAACGATGCCTCCCAGCCCGAACTGGATTCTTCGCGCCCCATGCCGCTCGACTGTATTCTCAAGTAGACTGACGGCGTGCGGATCGCGGTCCTACCACCAAAGAAGAGCAATGGCCTCGAGCAACACCCGTGGCGGGCCTTATGCGAAGGCCTGTCAAGTCGCGGCGCAACCCTGGTAGATGGCTCAGTCAGTCCGAGAGTCAGTGTTGACGCGCTGGTCGCGATGAACCATCACTCGGCCGTGTCAACGTTCTACCGAGCTAATGCTGTTCCTGCTTCGCGGCGAGTATTGATCGTCTTGGAGCCGTGCGCCACCGCTCCAGGAATGTACAGGCAGCAAGCATTCGGACAGTACTCACGCATCTACTGTGCATCGCCTGAATGGGCACGAGACTTAGGTGGCACCAGTTTTCGCTGGCCACAAGATCTGTCTTGGACCCATACGGTGCTAGATCAAGGGCACCAGTTTGATGCGACGCTCGTCAACGCTGACAAGCGAAGCGCAATTGATACCTCTTGGTACGGACTGCGACGTTCGGTTTGGCGCTTGGCCGACACTCAGGGATTACGCCTTGCCGTCGTCGGCCCTGGGTGGCAGCGCGGAGCCGCCTCGCGGGTCCTGTCGGGAGCCCGCGCGTGCGCGAAAGCGATAGATGCACGCCGGTGGCCAAACTGGACTGAAGCTTTCTCCCACGTGTCATCAAGGCCGAAGCACGCGCTAGGTCCCATTTCCGACAAGGCAAGGATCCTCGCGCTCGCACCCTTTTCGATCGTGATTGAGAATTCCCCTGATTATGTGTCGGAGAAACTCATTGACGTCGTCAGGTGCGGTGCGGTCCCGATCTACGTCGGGCCGCGTCTGAGCGATTTCGGGCTTCCGAATTCCATCGCGATCCAGGTTGAGCCAATGGCTGAGGCGATTCTGGATGCCATGACATGTTCCAACGAAAGGCTTATGGAATCGACCAAGCAAGCCGGTTCTCAGTGGATTTCGTCGCGCGCTAGCAGGGACCACGAAGGCTCGAGGATCCTTTTTGATCTTGGAGCCCGCATTGCCACCGATCTCACTGCGACTTAAGCAGCCTCGCGTTGCGATTTGACTAAACCAAGAGACGTGACTCGACAGGGGCCGTCCTCCTGAGATCCTCGGTCGGTACCACCAATCAAGCCGCATCCACGCCCACCGCAAGAGTGGGCCATCGCACATCGCCCGAGGTGCGGCCACTAGTGTGGGCCTGTGCATCGAACCCCCCTGCCGCGGCTAAGGACAATGCTGTCATGGCGCGAGCGAACTAAGCGGGCACGTGAACTGTTTGCGCTTGAAGAACAGGCCCTTTCCTCAATCGGCTGGGCGCAAAGCTCCAAGAATGCTCTTCCAAGGAATCAGGATGGGGTCTGTCCTTGGATGGTCTACTCGGCCATCGACTGGTTGGACCAAGTTGTTTCTCGATCGGCAAGGGTCCTTGAGATTGGTTCAGGCGGTTCGACAATTTGGTGGGCTAACCGCGGGTGCTCGGTAACGGCCGTCGAGTCTGATGAGGCCTGGTTTCTTGAGATATCGGAAACACTCAAGGACCGAGGACTGGCCGACCGCGTACAGATTCACTTCAAGCCCGATCTAGTTCCTGAAACACTGACGGATCTAGCTGGCAGCAATTTCGATGTCGTTGTTGTTGACGGCCCCGAGCCCCGGATGCGGTATCTTGCGCAGGGCGTAGAGCTGTTGTCGGGGGACGGCATGCTTGTGTTGGACAACTCCGATACTGGCGGCCTGGATGTCGAAGAAGGCTTATCGAGATTGGACAACTTCTGGCGCCTTGATTTCTTTGGGCTGGGTCCCATCAACTTGTATGCGTGGCAGACTTCGATTTTTGGAAGACAACCCATCCTGCCCGTCTCTCGGCCACTCGGGCTTCGCGATAGCTCATCGCGCTAGAGAGATACAGCACGTGAAGTCCGCGGGACCCTCTCTGAAGTGCTTCCAATGAGGTTCTAGGCTTGAACTGCGCCGTCGGAAGGCATAGTAGTCAAGCGCAACGCGACTGAGTTTCGCTCCAAACAGGTGTTGGGATTCCTCGGCTTCACACATCAGGGTGCGCAAAGCAGTACGTGCTCGGAGAGATAGATCTCGGCGCCAAAGGCTAAGTCCTTCACGAGGCGGGCGGTGAACGGTCCTAAACTCTGCCAGTGTCCTACTGAAGTGCTTCGCTGATCGACCGCCCAGCATGAAGGCGACTCCTGGCCGCGAGTACTGCGCCGGCACACTCTGGGTTGCAAGAGTCTGCAGAAGAATTCCGTCCGACGCGAGTCGCAAGTCCTCACGGAAGCCGCCCGCGGCGTCTATAGCGCTCTTCCTTGCCAAGACAGCCGGCTGAGGTGGAACATCAAAAAGTCCCTGGCTCGGGAGCCACCTACCTGAAGCTGAGGCTGTCTCGTAAAGGAGCCGTCCGGTCTGACGAATTGCCAAGACCGGGCCACCCACCCACTCCGCCTTTCCCAGCGCAAGTAGCGCTTCCGCCACTACGCGCGGATGCGTAAAGAAGTCACCAGCGTTCAGGTACCACACGAGCGCGTCCGGGGGAACTACACGCAGCGCTCGGTTCATGGCGGAATAGATGCCATTGTCAGGGCCTGGCATGAAGCGGAAATTCGCCTCGCGTCGGCTTCGCTCCGTGCACCAGTCCACGGATCCGTCGATGGATCCGCCATCAACCGCCAGATGAATGAGGTTGACATCTTGCTGCCCGGCAACAGACCAGGCTGTACGGCGCAACCCTGGAAGATCGTTCAGGTTGACACTGATGATCCAAACCTTGGGCTCACTGGTCGTTACCCCGACATCCCTATGCATCACGCTCCCCGGGGGCGAGGCGCACTTGCCGAGTGGAGTTTGGTAGACGCATCGGAACCTTGAACCTGAGACACACAGTTCGAGCCACCAGGACATCAAGCAGAGCTGATTTGGCCAAGGGACGACCTCGTTGTACGCGAGCTTGATGTAGGCCAAACACCAGAGAAGAAGGGGTAACAGTGGAGCTCATCCCCCCTAGCCGAAAGTCGGCCACCACGAATGGGAGTTTGTAGGGTGCTTGAATGGAGCCCAATGCGGCAAATACGGCTTGGTCAGCTACCATGCCCGCAGATTGGGAAAAGCCTCCCACGCTCCTTAGCAAACGTGTCTGGCAAACGACCCCTTGGTGACAGAGACCGCGGAGTCCCAGAACTTGCCGCCAGTGCGAGTAGCGCGGAAAGTGAACCTGCGACCCTTGATCGCTGACGAACAGGACGGGCCCGTAACCCCAAGCCCACTGCCGCTGGGTGTAGCTGGCAATCAGCCGAGCGGCCGTTGTGACATCATGCAAGCGGTCACCGGAATTGATGAAGACGACGGTCTCGCCGCTAGCTGAGGCCAAACCCTTGTTCATGGCATCATATGGCCCATCGTCTGGCTCCTGAATCTGCCGGACCATAACCAATGGGTTGCTCGTCGTTCGAACCCTCCGAGGCTGGGAGTTGGTCGATCCATCAACTACTATCCACTCTATGCGCGCGTGCCTTTGTGACTCGATTGACTGTCCGGTCACGTCAAGGCCAGAAGGGTCATCCTTGGTAACTGTTACGACGGTAAGGATGGGCGGGGAAAGCGGAGCAAACACGTGAATATCCTAGTCATCACGCTTGGTGACGATCCCAGGTTCCGAGTTTTGGCGTCCGAACTTGAACGACTCGGCTTACGGTATGAGCAAATTGCGGCTGTTGACGGAAGAGTGGCCGGCTACGCGGACACCATCAACCCTTGTGTGACCAAGGCTTCGAGAGCCACTTACGGCGTGCCCCTCACGGCAACTGAGCACGCCTGTGCCTTGAGTCACAAGTTGGCCCAACAGCGGGCGCTAGAACTGGGGAGCGATTGGACATGCATCCTGGAAGATGATGCGGTTCTAGCCCCAGAGTTTCCACGGGTTCTTCAAGCCATTGAGAATTTCGAGGTCACCGAGCCCACCATTGTGTCTCTGTTCTCTCCATGGCGAGCCCTAGGACGAGGGCTACCACGGAGCCTCTCGCGGGGCCGGATGCACAATTCGTTCGCTCTTCAGCGCCTGCTCGCACCCGCACCATTCGCCGTCGCGTATTGCGTCAATCGGCAGGCGCTAAACCTTGCGGCGGCGGACACCACCTTTGCCGCCTTCCGTGCAGACTGGCCAGTATGGGCAACGTTGACCCATTTCGAGGTCGTCTGGCCAAACCCTATCTGGCATGACGACTCGTCATCCACCATGAAGCGCGGGGACGAGATGATGCGGATGGATCGTTCCTTGAGGCGCTGGCTAGTCATGATCATCGGGGTCTACTTGTGGGGACAGGGAAGCTTTGGGCCCAGGGCATACCTGGGTTACCTAAGAATGCAGGTAGCGGTGCCGCTGTTGAGTCGACTCGCACGTCATGCGCCACAACGTAATCTCGGCTTCACGAAGCTTATGCGGGGCGGTTAACTCATGCCCCACACATTGAGAAGTGTCATCGATTCATGCTGGCGACGCGTTTGCAGAGTGAGCCGGTTTCTCGCGCACCCGTCTACGTTGTCGGTAGCTTTCGTTGTCAAGGCCCTGTCTGGCGACTGCATCCCGCCACGGGACTCGGAGTTGGTTCGACTAGGCAGTGTCTATGGAGGTTGGTGGGTCGTTGATCGACCCAACTTGGTGTCCTGCCGGATTATCTCTGCCGGTCTGGGAGAGGACGCCAGCTTTGACGTCGAGGTGGCATCCCGCTACGGGGCATCTGTGATCGTTGTCGATCCGACTCCGCGCGCCATCATCCACTTCAACACAATGTTGTCTCGTCTTGGCCAAGTCAATGAGACGGCCTACTCAAAGGATGGTAATCAACCAGTTGAGTCCTACGACCTTTCAAGCGTGTCAGTGGGGCAAATTGCCCTACTGCCGGTGGCCATCGGGTCCAGTAGTGGCAAAGGGATGTTCTACCCACCAAGTGACGCAGGCCACGTTAGCTACTCGTTGGCCAACCTTCAGAGGCAGGATCACTCGAGCGCCGTCGAAGTTCCCGTCATGACTGTCCGCGACATCATGCAGGCCTCTGGAATCCAGAGGCTCTACCTGCTCAAGCTCGACGTTGAAGGCGTCGAAACGCAGGTGGTCAGGCGCATGTTTGAGGACGGTATCTACCCGTCCCAGATTCTGCTTGAATACGATGAGCTGCATCACACCGGCGCTCTTTCGTCACTGAAGGTGTGGTCGTTCCACAGGTTCATGGTTAGCTCGGGTTACGTATTGCGCATAATTGAGTCGTCCGTGAATTGCACCTACGAGCGGCTCGCTGATGAACCCTGATCCCCCTCTTTGCGTCGGGTCACATGATGACGCACTCTTGCGTACGCAACGCCAGCGGGCAACTTCATCGTGTCGGCCGATTACTCATTGACATATCCCCGTGGCTCTCGGATGGCACGCCCGGACCACGGTAGACATTCACGTCGGGACGAAGCCCGGTGAATGCGCTCATGCCTGAGATCCCAGGGACCCCTCCACGTCACACGCTGATCCCGGTTCAGGCTCAAACTCCGTGCCGTGGCCTCGGGATGAGCGGAATTTGCGTTGGTGAGATTCCAATGCCAGCCCCGGGGTACCAATGATCTCGCGGGACTTCGGAGAAGAAGAAGTACGGCCTCCCTCGCTCAACGGAAAAATCCCTCAATGCGTTGGTCACATGGCTGTTGTCCCCAAGAATAATCGACGATGCAGAAAGCAGATGAGCAACGGCCTCGTACTCCATCGACTCATAAAGCTCACTGTGATCGCTGTCATTGATGAACACGTCAATGGGGGTGGTCAACATTCGAAGTGAGTCGAGGGAGTCGCCATAGGCCACTCGACCCACTGACGCGTAGATGCCGGTCAACAGTTCACCCGCGTCAGGATTGATCTCGGTCCCCAGGTAACTTCCCTCATAGCCCTCCTCGAGATTGCGGAGTAGTGCGGCACACAAGACGGATGCGCCAACACCGTGAGCTACGCCAGTCTCGACTACAAGCCGAGGCTTTAGGGCCCGCACGAATGCGTACCAGCCGATCCGTCTGCCATAGCCAATGACCACGTCACGCATTTGCGTGTTGTGTTTGAAGGCGCTCGCGATGTGACTGTAGAGGGCGGCGTCCGCCTTGACCTCTTCAACGTAGCCTTCAATTCGCCCCACTTCTGTTCCCGTGACGGCAGCCACGAGGGTTGTGAGCGCTGCCTCATTTCGCGGCGTCAATTCGTAATAGAAGTTGGTGTCCTCGGTTAGGGAGACCGCCCACCTTCGGATAAGGCGCAACTCGCGAGCATAATAGGAACGTGCAAATCGGTATCTGCGCCACGATCGATATGCCCGCAAGGTAACGGCGCCGCCAATCGGGATCCGCGTCAAGACTGACTTGATGGCCTTGCGCTCCATGTTGCTTCCGTCCTTTGGTCAGAGCCTCAGATTACCAGGGGCTCATTACTCGCACCATGATGTCCATGGGTCAGCCGCTGCACTGCCAACGCATGATTGCTGTGGTTTTCTCGTCGGACCGTCTTCTGATACGTCGAGAGCGGTCGATCGCCAATCAGCGGGCTGGCGAAGAAGAGGACTGACACGGATGTTGCACTGCCTGCGGGTAAGTGCTCCGCATCATGAACATTCCGCGGATCGATCGAGGGCTGGCCAAGCGCGAAATTCGGCACCACCAGAAGTCCACGTGGCTGGGACCCCCGGCTGCAGTCCCAGCCCACTCACGTGAAACGGCTCAAGGATCCCAACTCCATTCGCCTACGAGGTCAGGGTCGCCACCCTCTCCATTCCAGGAAGGTCCCACGTGATTGGTACTCGTGATGCAATTAGGGCGCGCAGAGTGAGTCCCTGCCACGGTCTCGTCCGCCAGTACAAGTGCAGTTCTGGCCATCCCAGAACTCCAACTGCATGGAGTTCAGCGATGTCAGACAAGAAATTGTGGCGCTCCCAGTTCTCGACTAGGACCACATAGTCCTCAGCCAATCTAAAGAGGTTGGCGAGCGCAACTCTGTGGCCGTTCCCCGTCTGGATATGCATGATGACTGCCTGCGTGTAAACCAAACTCGATGTGGCGATGTCACTTGGCACGGGGAGCGTTAGATCTACCGCTCGAACGAGGTCTGCCAACTCTGGATTTCGCCGAACCAGAGTGTCGATTTGCTCTTTGGAGCGATCAACTCCGGCTACCCGTAGATTCGGGTCCAAAAGCAACAGATTGTGCAGGTGGTCTCCCCCGCCGCAACCTGCCTCAAGAACGCTACAAGGCCGAAGACCCAGAACCGTCGTGTATAAGAGCTCGTGATTGCCATGGAGGAGGGCAGCTGAGCTACCTTCTATACCCGACTCGTTCCAAGTCGCCTCACCCGGCTGAAGTCGCAGATTGTGGTGCGCCTCCAGATTCCGAAGCTGCTGTTCGTATTCGAGATGGTACCGACCCCAATTGAAGTCATCCTCCGCGAAGGTGGAGGGCGCGGAGCCAAGGAGGTAGCGGCCGATGCGCAATCGGGACTTCCATGCCAGACTTTGCCAATCGTTTTCCCCCATCACGTGGACAGGATACAGCCTGAAGATGGCGGGATTCATTTGGTACGCCCCCTGCCTGTTGCCTAGGGCAGGCATTCGCACGTCGGCCTGCAGGGCGACTCACCTCGCACGTCACCGCTCCGATCGTCGGGGTAGTTCACCAGCGACTGTTTACCTAGTGAGTGAATCACGGGGTACCAGAGCGTCCCAGAGCAGGGACATGGGAAGCCACGCCATGAGGTGGCCTAGTTCTTGAGTCGGAGCATCCAAATGCTGAGTCCGTAACGCGCGCCGAAACTGCACTCGGCTTCTGGTCCATAAGGATCCACATCTTCGAGCAAGTCACCTTGGTCGTTCACAAATGCGAGTGACTCGATTTGGAAGTCTTGTGTGAGCACATCCCTCATGTAAGGCAGTCGGAAAACTCTATGGGCATTGAACTCAACGCGCTGGATACAGCCAGTCGGCACACCCAGATAGAGATTTCCTCCGGGTTGCAGAAGCCGGGTCAAGCCTTGAAGTCCGCTGCGCCACCCGTCGTAGTCGATGGGGTCACCGTAGCGCCCAAGTCCAAAATGCTCCAACGCGTGCAAGCACGAAACGGAGTCAGCGTAGCCGAAGTACTCAGGCCCGAGATTCATAACGTCCTGCTGGATGAAGCTGATTCCGTCAGTGGTGGACCTTAGGGGCCGAATGTCCATGACCCTTATGTCCCGAAAACTCGCAACGTGGGAAACGAATCCATAGATTGCGGACCCAACGTCAACATGAATATCTGGACGCCGAGCATAGATTGCTCGCGCCACGAGAAGGTCCTGGTGGAAGTAATGCCCGGACGCGATACCCGCATTACCGGTGCGATCAAGGAAGACGAGTTTTGGTCTCGCCATAACGAAATCGTCTTGCGAGCGGCTGGATCGTCGCTGGTGGTCAAACTTCGACAGATCCCGCTGTACCTGCCTGTATTCCCTTAGTCCGGCGAGTAGCTTGGCACCATCTAGCCCCCATGTCGCCAACCGCGCATGCGCTTCGCGCAATGCGCCAGGGAGCGATGCAGTTGAAGGGCGACGCGAAGCGCTCCTTGGTGGGCGGCCCAGCAAACTTGGGGCTCGTTCTGCGAACTTCATGATTCAAAACTAGCAGGACTCACTCTGCGTTCCTTTGGTCCAGAGCGGCGTTATGCCTACGTTTGCTCGTCTGTCGTCTTCGGCTGAGGTCCGTCCCCACCTCGTTCGAGACCTGAGGTCATCAATGAGGTGGGCCCGGAAGCCTGCGCTCCCGGGCCCACCTGTAGATCAGCTCACTTCAGTCGCGCTGCGACCTTAGCTCGCCTGGATGGTGACGCGATTTGAAGTCACTGCGCCATCATCCGAAGTGACATAGACGGTCACACGCTTGCCCGTCTTGCGCTGCCAGGTGAACTCACCATCGGTGATGGCCGGACGAGCTGAGCCAGCGGTGAAGGTGGTCTCTCCGGGGAAGCGGATGTACGGAACAACTGTCTTTCCATCTTCGATACCGACGACAACGCCATCGATCATGATGCCGAACTTGGGGCTCAACGTGGGGCCGGACCCCGTGACAGGACACTCTGAGGCCTCCAAGAGGCTCGAATCCTCCTAAGTTCCCCGCACGACCCAATTCAGTGACTCCCAGCCCGTCTCAGTACGTCCAGGCGCTCGCAGGGCAGCGAGAGAGGACCCAGGGCGGCCGTGTGCGGGTTGAGGCTCTCTTAGGCCCCATCCCGTTCCGTCCCCCGAGGTATCACCGGGCGATCGCATGCGCGCACAGGCCCAGCGCGCGGCACCGAAATGCGGGTGGGCCCGGGAGCTCTGCTCCCGGGCCCACCCGTCAATCAGTGCCTAGCGATTCGACCGACTGTGTCAGTTGGCCGGGATGATGACGCGGTTCGACGTGGTCGCACCGTCATCAGAGGTGACGTAGGCGTAGAACTTCTTGCCGGTCTTGCGCTGCCAGGTGAAGGAACCGTCCGTGATAACCGGACGGGCCGAGCCCTCGGCGAACGTGGTCTCACCGGGGAAGCGGAAGTACGGAATAACCGTCTTTCCGTCCTCGATGCCGGTGACGACACCGTCGATCTGGATGCCGGGCTTGCCGCTCACCGTGGTGCGCGAGCCGGTGATCGTGATCGTCTTGCTGGATGCGCTTCCGATCACCACCGTTGCCGTGGCCGACGTCACCGGTGCCGGGAAGCCGGTCGGCCTGATGTAGCCGGTGACCCAAGCGGTGGCCGTGTTTCCAGTCGACGGAACAGCCGTGATCACGGCTGATCCCGCCTCCTGGGAGGCCACGAGGTTGTTGGTGTAGACGCCACTGGTGTTGGTGCCCGCGGCGTCAACGGTGGAGGCGAAGCCACCGAAGACCGCCTGGCCCTCCACCGTCAGCTTCACGGTTCCGACAGTGGTAGCAGTGCCTCCGACCGGATTGCCAAACGCATCCGTCACCTTCATAGAGAAGGTTCCAAAAGCCCCGGTCCTCAGCTCCTTGGGAGCCTCAAGTGCGATGTTGTAGGCGTCTGCCGCAACATTCTCCACCTTCAGCTTTGCGGTCACGGTGAGACCGCCAGAGGTGAACACGATGTCGTGAGTACCCGTCTTGGTAGCCCACACGTACACCGGAGTGTTGTCAGCAACTGTTGCAGTCTGAGCTCCACCACTCCAGGCGGTGAGGGTCGCGGCCGGACTTGTGGCCGACACCTTCACACCTTCGGGGACGGTGATCACGACTGCATTGTCCGGAGCTGCATTCGGTGTAAACGTTGCCATGTTCGTTCCCGTGCCACCGTAGGTGGCCGTGGCAATCGTGTAGGCGCGCGTTGATGCAGTGCCAGAGATCACTCCGCTGGACGGCACATTGACAACGGGGATGGTGGTGAGAGTGCAGGACAGATTCGTGCAGACACTCGCCCCGGTGCCACTGTTAGAGACCGACAATGAAGTGATTTCACCGTTAGCCGTGTAGGTAACGGTCAGCGTGAAGGACGACGTAATCTCGGTTCCATTCACGGGAGCCTGCGCGGTGAAGCGGTAGGTCTCCGACTGGTTGGCGATCGTCGTGGCAAGTGGCGAGACGGTCACCGAAGCCAGACCAGCAGCGTTCGTTGTCCCACTGGAAAGTAGGTTCGCGGAGCCGACAGAGGTGCGGTACGACCGAACCGTCCAACCCGACATTGGCACGCCGAAGGAGTCATCAACCTGAACGGCGACCGTCGAGCTGGCTCCCACCTTGGCCACAATGTTGCCGCGAGGAGTCGGAACGATGGAGTTGGCCTGAACGGCTGCAGCCTTCCACGCAACCGTGATCTTGCCAGCATTGCTGATTGACCCATTTGCCACGTTGACCTGGGTGACGACCAGCGTGGAGTTGTTAAGGACGCCTGCACCACCGATCGTCAGGTTCATCGTCGCCTGCTTCTTCGCATCAGTGGTGACGTCGATGTACTGCGGTGCCCCAAGGGTTGCCGCGGCTCCATTCAGCGTGCCACCTGCTGTCAGATATGCGCTGAAGCGGAGCCTGGTGCCCGCCGGGTTGATGGTGGTGTCATCCACGGTGACCACGACATTCGTCGTGTTCTCAGGGACCTGCGCCGTAACGGCCGTGGGGATCGTGCCGGCGTTAATGGCATCGGCCGGCGTGGAGACGTAGAGGTCTGCAATCGGCAAGGCCGAGACGGTACCCGTCTTCACGAGGGTAGCTGTCTGAGCCGAGAGGCCCGACGCCGGAAGCGTGCCCAATGGCGTTGCCGAGATCGTGCTCGAGCCGGCCGTCTGGGTTGCGATGGTGTCATCGGTAGTGCCGAACTGGAGCGCCTGTCCAAAGTCGCCACCGAGTGACGTCACAGCGATCGTATCGTCACCAGTAGTGGCCATCGACACGGAATCAACCGTCTGTGGCTGGGTGATATTGCCAGATGCGTCCTTAAGGGCCACAGTCACGGTACCCACGCCGCCCACAAGAACGGTCTGGGTAGCAGGAGTAAGCGACAGGCTCGTCGGTGCGCCAGCGGTGGTGAACGAGAAGGTCACAGTATCCGAACCGTTGGCGATGAAGCCCGCGTAGAGACCGGCCGTATCTACGTTGAAGTAGACGCCGGAGTCGTCGCCGATGCGGTAGGTGTTGTCAATCCCCGCACCGTTCTTGTTCAACTGGACGGTGTCGTCCACTGCATTTGCGGACGTACGTACCGTCATCGTGGCAGAGCCGGTGGGAGCGGTCGTCAGGTCGACGTAGGGGCTGCCTCCGCTGACATTGACCGCTGATGCAGCGGACCAGGTCAATTTCGCGGAAGGGATATTCAGGGCAGCGGCGCCAACACCGGTCGCGCGAACGGCGGAGGCCGTCGCCGCGATGGTGCCTGCCTTGGGCTTGATGCTCGGCTTGGCGGAGGCCGCCGGAGCCGAAGCGATCGTGAGTGCGCCCAAGGCCAAGGCACCCGCAGCGACACCAGCAAGCGTCCGCTTGCCGAAGCGCATTGCGTTAGACAATGCCTTTCCTTTCGTTAACGCGTGCCCGTTGTTTGGTCCGCCCGGGGCCGAAGGATCCATTTCGGTGGTCCCCGGCCGGAACGAACGCCAAGCACGCTGATCCGGATCGGAACGGCCGTAGGGAGACCGCTCCAGGCGGTATTCAAGCAGGTCGAGGGGGAAACGCCCGTGAATGGGGCGCGTCTCTCAGGCATTTCCCAACGTGGGGGTGCCTCTTGCTCAAAGGTGTCCGGCTTTCCGCCGGACCTCGGGGGATCGGGGGATCCACAGGTGGGTTATCCACAGGCACGCCGCAGAGCGGCCCAAGTCCCGCATGCGCGCCTATCTCAGCCAGCACCCCAGACCCGCGATCGCGCGGATTTTGTCCGATTCACCCGATATGTGCATAATGTGCTGGTTCCTGCGGGGGAGGACGTCCTATTCGACCTCCCCGCCCGGGGGCGCGGGGTCTCCGAGGAGGCCTCATGACCGCGATCCTGCCGACGCCGGCCTACGCCGACACGCCGAGGCGCGACACGCCGTACCCAGCCTCGGAGGAGTACCTCCCTACCGGCCGCACCCCCCTGGCGGACTACCTGACCTTTTTCTGGCTGCCCCGGCGCCTGCCCGGCTGGGCCGAGGGCACCCGCCGCTACCGCACCTGGACGGTCAACACCCTCCTGGAGTCCTCCCTGGCCTCCCGCGCCATCGAGGACCTGGGGGTGCTGGAGATTGAGCGCTACTTCGCTCAGCGGGCGATCACACCCTGGGAGACGACCGGCGAACTGCCCAAGGCGGGCTCGCTCAAGGGCCTCCACGACACCCTGCGCGCCTCCCTCAACGACGCCAAGAAGTACGGCTTCATCCGCGACAACCCCTGCACCGGCGTAGAGCTGCCCCGCGCCGAGACGACCCAGGCCAAGATCTGGACCCCCGAGCAGGTGCAGTCCTTCCTGGAGTCCACGCGCCGCTCCCGCTACGTCACCCTCTGGCGCCTCCTCTTCGCCACCGGCCTACGCCGCGGTGAGGCCCTCGGCCTGCAGTGGGCCGACGTCGACTGGTCGGGCCCGC
>Ga0315900_10001776_pt1 | contig 34146 bp, 18 predicted proteins | sample LakEriMetagenome_FD_203521 | JGI IMG/M metagenome (GOLD analysis project Ga0315900, IMG submission 203521) | Freshwater fungal communities from buoy surface, Lake Erie, Ohio, United States - Buoy 12 MA114 | ecosystem: Environmental > Aquatic > Freshwater > Lake > Lake biofilm | place: USA: Lake...
CATTGTTGGCGCAAGTCTAGGGTGGTGAGGACTGCCAGGGGAATGAAGTCAATTTCTGGAAACGGCATCAAGTAGCTGCCCGGCGACTTGGTTGCCGAGTCGCTCGGAGGCCTCGCGGGGAAAATGGCATCCTTGCATGGGCAGTTGGTTCTGGCGCACGAAACGATAGAGGTCGTTCACCGGGATCTGGTGTTTGTGCATCACTTGCAGTGCGACGGCGTTGTAGGCCTCAGCGTCGTCAGGCTTGCTCTCATTGTTCGCAGGGGTGGTGGTGGCCCACATCAGGGGCCGCCCGGTCTTCTTCAATTCCATGACGAGCTTCTCCAGTTCTGCGCCGTAGCGCTCCAGCGGGATGCAACGTGTGTAGCCTTCCCTGGGCCCCCTCGAGTATTCTTTCCCCTGCATCCATTTCAGAGCGTGCTGGCCCCAGTTGAACTGGATGAGGTCAAAGGGGCGCCCCAGTTCCTGCTCCGGTTCCGTCACCTGGAGGCGCACAATCTCCGCCCAGTCGGGTTGATGATCGAAGGCGGTGGCCCCTGTGCGGACGTTGGCTTTGTGAAACATGGCACTGCGCAGGAAGGTGCTGTATTGCCCGACGATGGAGTCGCCGAGCACGAGAAGGTTAGGGAGGTCGGGTTCGTTGCCCTCCAGCAACACTTCCTCAATCTTGTTCGCGACCACGGAAGCGATCAGGGAGACGCCCGCATCGGTGAGGAGGAAATCGCCCGGGAGCTGCATTTCCTCGCGGCGGATGCGGACATACTCGTGGAGGTCGAGCAGCATGGCGCGGCGTTTGTAAGCGTTGTCGGTGAGGGTGTGATTGCTGGCCTCGACCTGGGCGGCGGAAATCGCGGCAGTGCCATCGGGCACGGGGACGGACGTGGCCCAGATCCACTTCGTTTGCCGATCCTGCCCCGACTTGCCGAGACCGTCGAGGAACTGCCGAAACTGCGCCGTGCTCAGCGCTGATTTGCCTGTGTCAGGATCCATCCGGGCCGCTTCCAACACGCCGGAATAGAGCACCAGATCATGCTGCGCCAGCAAAGCCGGGAGTTGCGCGAGGAATGCGTCCACCTCCGCCTTGCCGCCGGCGGGAGCGGGGTGAAACTGGACGTTGATGCGGGCCTTCACCAAGTCCCGCAGCGTCTCGGCATACTGTGCGCCCACAGCATCGCCAATGAACAGGGCGGTCTTCGCAGGTGCCGCTTTTGCCGGGATCGGCAGAGCCTGCGCCACATGGGCGACGACCTGCCCGGCCAGCTTCGCGGAGCCCTCCGCCGAGAAGTGGACATTGCCGGGACCGGCGAACATCGCAGGGGGAAAGGCTTGGGTCGTGGCGTGCAGGTCGTTAATGGGCACGCCGTGTTTCTCCATGACGCGTTGCGCGGCGGCATTGTATTTCATCTCGTCACCGGGGAAACGGCCCGCCTCGCCCTCGGGCACGAGGGTCGTGTTGGCGAAGATGAGTTTGGCACCGGTCTGCTTGAGCCTTGCGACGAGGGTCTCCAGGTTTTTCTCATACTCCGTCAGCGGGACGGAGAGCGTGCCGTTGAGTTTGTCACGTTGTCCCGGCGTCTTGAGTTCGGGGTTGCGATAGCAGAGGTCGTGCAGGCCCCAGTTGAAGTGGATGACCTGCCAGTTGCCGTCGCCCAGCCAGGTCTCGATTTGGGCCAGGCCATGGCGCGTATCGCCGCAGTTGGCATTGGGGCGGATCACATTCGCCTTTCCTTTGAGGCCCTCGCGGACCTGTCGGGTGTAGCCGATGGAGATCGAATCGCCGAGGATCAACACGTTGGGCAGCGCCTGGTCGATCGGGACGTTGCTGGCCATGCCAGCGCGGTCCCGCTTTGGGGTGACGAAGGTTTCGGCCTTCGACGGTTTCGATGTGTCAGCCGCGAGCAACAAGCCCAGCGGTGTGACCAGTAGGGCGACGAGAGCCGACCGAAGGGAGACAGCCTGCCAAGCTGATTTCAAAAAAATGCAGGCAACGGTGAAAGCGTGTTCCATAAAGGTCCGGTCGGCGTGGCTATTTCTTGCCTTTCTTATTCGCGCCGGCAGTGCGCGGCAGCACAGGATTTGCTTTCATGTAGTCCGCGCGCCGCTGGTTGATGGCGATGGATTGCGCGGCGGTCTTTTGACGCAATTCGGCGAGGATGGCGGTGTGTTTTGGATCGGCGGCGAGGTTGGTGTGCTCGGTGGGATCGGCTTGGAGGTCGAAGAGCATTTCGAACTCGGGGGCGCGGCCATTGAAATCGACGTCCGCTTCCTTGAAGCTCATTTTGCCATCGTAGAAGCGGATGTATTTCCAGCGCTGCGTGCGGATACCTTCCTGGAAGGGGTTGTCCCGCATGGTGAAGAGGCTTTCAAGGAACAGCTCATCACGCCAGGGCGTGTCCCGGCCCTCGACAAGCGGGCGCAGGCTGCGGCCCTCCATCTCGGCGGGGGCGTCGATGCTGGCGTAGTCGAGGATGGTGCGGGTGTAGTCGAGACTGGAGACGAGGTGCTCGAGCTGGCGTCCACGTTGCGCCTTCGGGGTGCGGGGATCGTGGACGATGCAGGGAATCTTCGCGGTGAGGTCGAGCAGCAGTTCTTTGCCGCCCATGCCGTATTCGCCCAAGAGGAGTCCGTGATCGCTGCCAAAGAGGATGACGGTGTTTTGGTCGAGCCCGCGCTTTTTCAAGTCCGCCAGCAGGCCACCGATGACGTGGTCGAGGCCCGTGATGGTTTGATGATAGCGGATGTGATGCTCGCGGCAGGTGGCGATGTCGTAGTCGTAACTGTAGGTCTGGTTCCGGCGGCCTTTGTCCTGGTCCATGATGAACTGCGGGATGAAGCGATACGGATCGGTGCAGGTGTCCGTCGGCAAAGGGATGGCGATGTCGCGATAGAGCGTGTCGTAGAAGGGGCTGCCTTTGAGCTCGGGATTCTCATTGGCCGGGCGTTTCATCTCATGCCACTCGGGATAGTCGGTGAACATGGACGTGACCTGCGAGCCATGGGGCACATTGAAGCTGACGGAAAGACAGAACGGTTTGTCGGTCGGTGCGGTGTCGAGGAACTTCGTCATCGCCTCGCCCATGATCGGCGTGATGAGGTCCGCCTTGGCGTGGTGATAGGGCGTGGTGCTGGGCGTGTCATGATCCTTTGGCAGGAACTTCGTCCAGCCGTCGTGTCCCCACCAGAAATCGAACTTCTCGGCTGCCTTGCCTTTGAAGGTGTAATACTCCACGCCGAACTTGCCGACGAAGCCAGTGAAGTAGCCGCCTTTGCGCAACAGCGCCGGGTAGGTGCGCTCCCATTGCTGCTCGGTCAGATCATACGAGGAGCTGAAGCCCACGCCATGCACGCGCTCCGGCATGCCGGTGAAATACGAGACGCGGCTCGGTGAACAGACCGGCGTGGCGATGTAGGCGTTCTTGAAGCGCACCGAGTCCCGCATCAACGCATCGAGATGCGGCGTCTTCACAAAGGGATGGCCCATCGCACCGAGGGTGTTGTCACGCTGGTCGTCGGTGAGGAGGAAGATGATGTTCGGGCGGGGCGCAGGCTTTTCGGCCTTGGCGGGGACGTCGGCGGCTTGCAGATGGCTGCCGAGGAGGAGCGTGATAATGAGGAGGTGTTTCATGGTAGGATCACTTGGCGGCCTTTGATTGCGCTTTTGCCTTGGCCGGAGTCGGAGCTGGGTGGCGCTTGACCGCGACGTCGTTCGGCTGCTTCGCGCCCGGCGTGCTGCGGCCATCGGTGATGAGTTTTTCGAGCAGTGCCTTCATCTCGGCGGCTTTTCCCGGCATCGCTGCGGCGAGGTTTTTCGTTTCGCCGAGGTCATCCGCGAGGTTATAAAGTTGGACGGACTGCGATTGGTCGCCGCCCTTGCCCCAGCCGCCGGAGCCGGGCGCGGCGATGTATTTCCACTGGCCCTGCCGCACCGAGGGCACTCCGCCGATGGAGCAGTTCACGGCCGTTTCGCGAACGGGTCTGTCGTCCCCTTTGAGCAGCGGCAGCAGGCTGAAACTGTCTTCACCGACGTTGTCCGGGAGTTGGGTTCCGAACACCTCGGCGATGGTGGCGATGAGATCGGCCTGCTGCACGAGCTGACCGCAGGTGCTGCCTGGCTTTACCTTTCCAGGCCAGCGCACGATGAATGGCACGCGATGTCCGCCCTCCCACGCATCGGCCTTGTAGCCGCGCAGGGGTCCGCTCGGGTAGTGGCCCATGTTTTCGAGGTCGCCGACCCCGATGTAGGGTGCACAGCCGTTGTCGGCGGTGAAAATGACCATCGTGTTCTCCGCCACGCCGCTTTTTTCCAGCGCATCGAGCACCCGCCCCACGACGGCGTCGGTCTCCATGACGAAGTCGGCAAAGAGATTGAGTCCACTCTTGCCCTTCCACTCCTCATTGACCGAGAGGGGCGTGTGGGGTGAGGTGAATGGCAGGTAAAGCAAGAAGGGTTCCGGCTTCTTCGCGGAGTCGGTGATGAAGGCGGTGGCCCGGTCACCGAGCGCGGGCAGGATGGGTTCGAGGGTCCAGTCCCTCAACGCCGGTCCCTGGATGCTGGCCTGATTGTTCTTGAGAAGTTCGGCGTCGAGAAAATCAGACGGAATGCCGACGGTGCGATTGTTCTCGATGAAACAGAATGGCGGATGGTTGGGCACGTCGGTGCCGAAATAGGAATCAAAGCCGCGCGTCGTCGGGCCTCCGCCGATGGGCTGGGAGAAGACCTCGCGCCAGACCGCGCGATGGGCCTCGGTGGCCGGGCTCGCTCCCTTGGGCTTTTCCTTGAAGAGGGCGGCGCGGTCCTCAGGGATGGGCCAGTCCCAGCCGAGGTGCCACTTGCCGACCACCGCCGTGCGATAGCCCTGTTGCTTTGCCAAGGTTCCAATCGTGACGCGATCCGGCGCGATGAGCGGAGCACCCCACAAGGGCACGATGCCCGCCTGCAACCGCGTGCGCCAGTGATACCGCCCGGTCAGCAGAGTGTAGCGCGAGGGCGAGCACACGCCGGAGGAGGAATGCCCGTCCGTGAAGCGCATCCCCTGCGTGGCGAGCCTGTCGATGTGAGGCGTGGGGATCTTGCCACACTCCGGGTTGTAGCACTGCAGATCACCGTAACCGAGGTCGTCGGCGTAGAGGATCACGATGTTGGGCTTGGATGTATCGGCGGCGTGCAGCGACGCCAGTGGCGCTAGCAGCAGGGCGGTGAGAGCCGATCGAAGGGAACCGGAGCGCAGCGGAACCGGAGCGCAGCGGAGATCGCCGGAGGCAAATAGCCGACAAAGCTGGTCACGCGCAGGCCGGCAAACAGCCTGCCAAACCGATTTCATAGAGATGAAGGCAACGGTGAGGGTGGTTTTCATACAGTTCATTTCTTGTAAGGCTGAATCTCCCGCCGCATGGCACGGATGCGGTCGTATTCATAGTGGAAGCGTTTGTCGTTTGGTGTGTAGCCCACTTCGGTTGCATAAAGGAGATACAGCCAGTCACGTCCGTCCTGACGGGTCACCAATGCTTGCGGAACGTGGCAGGCGACCGCGTCGGCGTCCGGCGGGATGAACTCCAGTCGTTGCCAGTGAAGGCCGTCATCAGACACGGCTTCGCGTAACTGACGCCCGATCCATGGAGCTGCATCAGGTTTGGTATCCACTGGTATCGGATAGCCAGCGGGATCGGCGAAGGAATGCCAGCGATGACCGATGCGGACGACTTCGGGATTGGGCCAGTTCTCCAGCAATGGCTTAGCAGGATCGTGTTTTAACATGAAGCCATTCGTGAGCGAGAAGTCGCCGGTATTCTCAGCTAGCCCGAGGCACGCGCCTTTGCCCGGCACCCAGTAGTCGAACCACAGTTTCCACACGCCTGCCTCGCGACGCAGGCAGGGACGATGAAAGTCGCCGATGCGATCCGGTTCCGGTCGGGGTGAGGCGATGTCTTCTTGGCGGATGAGTAGGGGCTGGTTGGTTTTTTCCCAATGGATGCCATCACCAGAGGTGGCTCCCATGATGCAGAGGACCATGTTGGAGGGGTAGCCAGGTGTTTGGGGAATCGTTTTCGAGGTGGCGCTGTAGGCCATGTGAAAGCGCCCATTTTCAAAGACGACTGACGGATCCCCGTTGTGCCAGTTGTCATACCAGCGCTCGCTTGCGTGCAAGACAGGCCGCCAGCGCTCGGGGTTCATGGTGGCATCCCACTGGTCGTCACCACTCCAGACCTCCCATGTTTTCATGTCATGCGACCGCGCATGAAAAATGGCATCGCATCCCCAGCCCATGCCGCGATTGGCGGGCTTGGCCGACCAGCCGAAGAACCACATGCGGTAACGCCACTCACCGCCGGTCTCGACCACGCAGGGATTATACATGTTCACGAAACCGGAGAGCAATGGGGTCGCCTCGCGTTGCCATGCTGAGGCCTCGTCTGCCTTGGCTGGCGATGCTGGTGGGTTTTGCTTCTTCTTCGAGGGAGTGGCTTTGTCATCCCCGGCCTTTTGGCTGAAATCCCACCGCCTCACTGTGTCGCCGGAGATCAGTTCAACCCATTCCACCTCGATGCCGCTCTGCTGTGCCGGGAGGTAAAGCCGCATTAGTCCGGTCTTTCCAAGAGGCGCTGGGAGTGCGGCGGATACCTCCTGCCATTCACCCGAGGTGAGGACAAAGGGTGTGGATTTTGTCTCAGCCTGACCTGCGCTGGGGTTAGGCATCCAATCGAGCCGCCCGCTGCCCGCAATGCCTCGGACTCGGAAACGCAGGTTGCCCGATTGCTCCAATTTCCCCACTGGAAAGCCGAGGAACGATGTATCCTTCTGCTCCGTGATGACCAGACGACCATTCTTTACCACGGCCTTGCAATCACGGGGGACCCAGCCTTGCAGCGGTCCCAGGGAACGGGCCTTAGGCTCATTGTTCGATCTAGAAACTGCGGGACCTTTGAAATCGGGATTTCTCTTTGGCACCACCGCCTCGGTCTCCTTGAGAAAGCCCGAGACCAGGGCATTCAACTCCTGCGTTAATTCCGGCTGCGCTGCGGCGAGGTTTTTCGTCTCGCCGGGATCGGCCTTGAGATGATAGAGCTCCAGTGAATCGCTGCCGTCATCATTGTCCGCGTAGAAGCGGATGAGCTTCCAGTCGCCCCTGCGCACATAGGTGCCCGGCTGGAAGCCAATGCGGCGCCCATCTCTCACGCCGGTGGCCACCCCGTGCGGCGCATGGGAGAAGACACGATCCCTCGGCCCGGCCTGCCCCAGCAACGCCGCCGATTGGTTCATCCCATCGAACAGCAAACCCTTCTGCGGCTTCAGCCCACACATAGCCAGCAGCGTCGGATAGAAGTCGGTGCTCTGGAACAAAGCATCACTGGTCGCTCCAGCCTTCGTTTTGCCTGGCCACACGATGACGCATGGGACACGGGTGCCGCCCTCGTAGAGCGAACCCTTGCCGCCGCGCAGTGGAGCATTGCTAGTGACTTCAGCGTGCTCGTGACCCTCGGGATCGGTTGTCTTCGGCATGTTCACATAGCCACCGTTGTCGGAAGAGAAAACGATGATCGTCCTGTCGGCGATGCCAGCCTCGTCCACGGCCTTTAAAATGCGCCCCACACCATCGTCAAGGCTCTTCACCATGGCCGCATAGAGAGGATTGTGCTGTGGATTGCCAGCGTCCAGCTTTGCTTTAAAGTGGTCGATGTAGTCGCGCCGCGCATTGAAGGGCGCATGCACCGAGTAGGCCCAGTAGTTCAGGAAGAATGGCTCGCCACGATGCGCATGGATGTATTCCGCTGCCTCCTTCGCCATTCGCTCCTCGATATGCTCTCCGGGCTTGCCGATGATGCCCGGTAGTGGAATGAACTTCCACGGATGGAAGTAACCTCCCGCCGGTCCAGGCACCGCAGGCGCGTGAGGAAACTCAACCTGGAAACCATGATCCTTCGGCTCGTAAGGACCTTGGTGCCCCAGATGCCACTTGCCGAAGTGCGCCGTCGCGAAACCGGCTGCCTGAAACGCTTCCGCCAGCGTGAAATACTCCGGCTTCAGGCGGTTCAAGCTGTCAGCGTTCAGCACTCGTGTCTGCGGTGTGCTAACCGCTAGCTTCTTTTCCAACTGCGCCACCGGCTCATGACAATCCGGGTAAGTGATGCCAATGCGTGCCGGGGATTGCCCGGTGAGAATGCTCGCGCGGGTCGGCGAGCAAAGCGGATTCGCCGCATAAGCCTGCGTGAACCGCATCCCACGAGCGGCCAGCCGGTCAATGTTGGGTGTCTCGTAAAACTTGCTGCCAAAACAACCGCCATCCGTCCACCCGAGATCATCCGCGAGGATGAAGAGGATGTTGGGCTTGGGTGAATCGGCGGCGTTCAGTGTGGCGAGTGGCGCGAGCACCAGGGCGGTGAGGAGTGCGATGGTGTGTTTCATCGTTTTGGCAGTGGTTTCGGCTGAGCTTGAGCTTGAGCTTTGGCGGAGGAGAGGCCGACGACTTCCCGCATGGCTTCCAGGTATTTCATGCCGTGGACGGTGTCCGGCTCCAGGTAGCTGCCCTCTCCCCATTCGTTCCAGGAATTGAGGGTGATGATGCGGGCGCTGGGTGGGTTCTTGAGGGTGAGTTCTTTCGCGCGCTGCAGGGCGCTGCGGAACCGATCCGGTGTGTTATTGACTATGACCGGCCCGAAGGGGTAGCCGCGCTTGGTATTCATCCAATCCGCATCCGCCGGGCAACGCGGAGAACTGTCCCAGCCCATGGAGACATTCAAATGATAGGGCACTGGAAGGGCGGAGGCTGGATTCTCCAAGCCATTCCAGCCACCGCCCGTCGTCACCGCACGGAAATAGCCCGTTTCGGCGGTGGCGTAGTCTGTCTTGGGAAAGCCGGGCAGCGGGTAGTGATGAATCCAGGTGTAAGTGGTCACGCTATCCAGTCCCAGATCCTGGATGACGGCAGGACTTTCTTTTCCACCCAGGCCAGAAAGCACTGCGTTCAGGTGCAGGCCGGGAAAGCCTGCGGCTTTTACTTTCTCACGAAAGCGGGCCAGCGCCGCGGCTGCTTTCACACGGTCGTCTCCGAAGGTCCGAAGGAAGGTCTTGATCTCGTAGATGGAAAAATAAGGACGGCCGTCAACGCTCCAATAAGAGGGCTGCTTGAAATAGGTCTCCATCACGTAGTCCGTCAGGCGCTCGAAGGTCTCCGGTGTGACGGCTCCTTTGGCGTTGGGGTAGATGTCGTGGTTGCACCACAGGATGGCAAACTTGAGCCGATCTTTGTTGGCGGCGCCGAGGTAGCCGCTCTCCAGGGCGGTGTGCAGGTATCGCGATCCATCCGGACTGTAATGCGGCGACTTCGCTGCACGGCTGTCATCGGCATCGTAGTAATACCAGTCAAAGATGAAAGCATCCAGGCCGTGATCGGCTGCGGCATCGATCTTGCGGGCCATGACGGTGGGATCCTGCTCGTTTTCATCGCCCCACAGCGGCACCTTTGGCTGAGCGTGCCCCTCGAACCTCGGTCTTGCCTCCTTGAGTGATTTCCATTCGGAATGCGGCATCGGTCCCCAGTTCGGGAAGTAGTAGGCGGCGAGCTGGAGATGGTCCGCCCTTGAGCCTGCGGGCTGGGCTGCTGCTGCCGCGGCGGCTCCCACCCAGGCTTTGATGACTTTGCCGTCCGCGTCCTTGAGCACGAAGCGCGCGATGCGGACAAGGCCGGGCGCGGTGCCGGGATCGAGCCGCAAGTGCATGAGCGCGGGCGTGACGGCGGGTAGCTTGACCGCGTAGTCGTGCCATTGATCGCCGTCATGCTGGACTTCAAACTTCACGCTCTGCGCGGAGGTGAACTGCGGCTTCGCGGCGGTGCTCCAGAAGATTTCGCCCGGCCCCTTGCTGGTGGATTTGATCTTCAACTCGAGTGTGAAAGGGCCGGCGGCGACAGCGGGGATGTCGGTGAGAATAAGCTGCGGGTCGTTGCCGGTGCATTCCATGCGGATCTCGGCGGGAAAGACGCTTACTTTGGCATGATAAGCGCCCTTAATGAGGTCGGACGTAGTGGCACCAGCCTTGTCAGCAGGTGCATCCGCTCCGAACGGCTCCTGGTTTTGCGCATCCCAGGCCTGGTAAGCTTTCTTCAGTCTGGCGACACGCTCACGCTGCTCAGCGGCGAGATTGCGGGTCTCGCCGATGTCGGTGGCGAGGTGGTAGAGCGATACAGGCGCGGCACCGTTTTTCACGAGCTTCCAATCGCCCTGACGGATCGCCCAGCGATGCTCTGCGGGCTTCGTCGAGGGAAAACGGAAGCGCCAGTAGAGCGCGTCGTGCGGGGCCGACTCTTTTTCACCGGTCAAAAAGGGCAGCAGGTCTGTGCCGTCGAGCTTCGAGTCGGGTTGCGCCTCCACGCCCGCCGCCGCCAGCGCGGTCGGCAGGATGTCGAGGCTGATCACCGGCTGGTCGTAGGTTTTGCCCGCCGGGATGCGGCCTTTCCATTGCACGAGGAAAGGCACGCGGATGCCGCCTTCCAGCAGTTCGCCCTTCACGCCGCGGCAGGGATCGTTTTTCGAGGCGTTTTGGCCGTATTGGAAAGCAGCGTCCGGTTGCTGGCGCGGCTTGCCGGTCGCGCCGCCGTTGTCGCTGAGGAAAAAGATGAGCGTGTTCTCCTCCAGTTTTGTCTCGCGCAGTTTGGTGAGCACGCGACCCACGTTCTCATCCAGCGAGGCCATCATGCCCAGCAGGGTGCGCCGGTGCAGATCGGGGATGTGGGCAAACTGCGCCAGATGCTCCGGCTTGGCCTCCATCGGCCAGTGCGGCGGCACAAAGGCGACATAGAGGAAGAACGGCTCGCGCTGGTGCCGCTCGATGAAGGCTGCCGCCTCGCGTCCGAAGGCATCGGTGGAGTATTCTTTCTCCCGCACCAGTTCGGCACCGCGATACAGATTGCCGATGAAGCCGGTCTTCTTGTCAGGGAACAGCACGCCGCCGTTCGGATGCCAGAAGGCCTCGTCAAAGCCGCGCTGATAGGGCCGCCGATGTTCGCCATCGCCCAGATGCCATTTGCCCACCAGTCCCGTCACATAGCCCGCCGCCTTCAAGCGATCCGCCATCGTCCGCTCGCTGAGTGGCAGCCCGCCTTTTTGGGTCTCGTCATTGGTCTCATAGCCGAAGCGATTCTGATACCGTCCTGTCATCAGGCCCGCCCGCGACGGGCAGCATTGCGGCGCAGAGATGTAACCCGCGGTGCAGCGCACGCCATTGGCCGCCAGCGAATCCATGTGCGGCGAGACGATCTCCTTCGAACCTTGGCAACCGAGGTCCGCATACCCGAGGTCGTCCGCGAGGATGACGATGATGTTTGGCTTCCGCGCTTCGGCGGCGTGCAGCGCGGCCAGCGGCGCGAGCAGTAGGGCAGTGAAGAGGGTGAGGGTGGGTTTCATGGTGTGAGGTTCGTTTGCTGGGAGGCGCGGGCAGTAACTGGGACGAGGCGGATTCGAGATCAGTAACGGAGCCGCACGAAACTGCTCGGTGGCGTCATCGGGACATCGACGGTCAGCGTGGCCGGGGTCTCGGCGGTGTTGGTCACGGTCGTAAACGCGCTCCAGTCGCTGAGGTTCGGGGATGTTTGCACCTCGTAGGCAAGCCGCGCGGCGGCTGGGAATGTCACTCGCATCGACCCGGGAGCCACCGGCTCGACACTCAAGGTGGGCGGTGTGAGGAGACTCAAGATTTCCCGTGCCACGGAAGTCACGGATTGATGCTGAGCCCGATTGGAGAGCACAGCCACGGCCGTGCCGGGCTGGCGGCGAAAGGCAATGTAAGCCGTGTAGCCCGCGACCAGCCCCGCTTTTTCCCACTGCTGCACGCCGCTGGTCAGGGTGTAGATGTCGAGCCCGTAGCCCGTCATCGTGCCCGTCGCACCGGGTGCGCGCGGTGCGGTAGCGCGCTCGACCGCGCCGGCCACCGGGAACGGCGCGAGGCCAGCCAGCACGCGCAGAAACTTCGCCATGTCGTTACCGGTGGAGATGATTTCTCCCGCACCTTCGAGCACGCCCATGTCCGAAATCGCCATCGGCACCAGCGCGGTGCCATTGCTGCGGTAGCCCTGAGCGAGCCGCGTGGCGATGTCATTGGTGAACGGTGCTTCGTTCAAGCCTGTGCTACTCATGCCGAGCGGGCCGGTGAGCTGCGCCGCGAGCAGCGCGGAATACGGCGCGAGACCGGCGCGGTCGCCGAGCGCAAGCGCGAGCAGGCCGGAGCCGGTATTGGAATATTCGTAGGCTGAGCCCGGCGCCGCACTCAACGTGAAGCCGGAGAGATAGGTGGCGAGTTGCGCCCGCGTGTATCCTTGCGCGGGATAGAACGCCGGACCGGTCATGTTGTTCGGAAACTGCGGCAGTCCGCCGTAATGTGTGGCCAGTTGCGCGACAGTCACCGGCTGGGTGCCGAAGCCGGGCATCCGAAGATCGGGCGCGAGCAGCGCATTGACTGGCGTGCTCGGCAGCAACGTGCCGCCGGAGCTCTCAATCTGCGCGGCGAGCAGCAGTCCGGTGAAAGTCTTCGAGATGGAGCCGACTTGAAAAAACGTGTCGCCATCCGGCGGTGACGCGCCCCCCGCGCTGCGCGCACCGAAGCCAAACGTCCGCGTGCCCTGGTCCGTGACCACCATGACCACCAGACCGACCGAACGCGTGGCATTCTGCCCTGATGCATCCACCAGCGGCGTCGCCAGTCGCGCCACCTCATCTGCAAAGGTCGCCGCCTCGGCGCGTGGGAGCAATGCGAGGAACGCGCCTACAACGAGCCGCAGCGTGAAACGAACGAAAACGCTCATGGGTTTTTAGGGTTCCAAATGGTTGTGTCGAGGGAAAGAGCCGAGCGATAAAACTCCCAGTTGTCCTCGCCGACCGTATTGAGAACGAGGTTTGGGTCGTGCGGGATGCCGGGCAGTTGCCGGTAGCTATGCGGAATCTTGAGCGCGTCGAGGTGCTGCTTGAACTCGCGATTGGCGCTCAGCGTCTCGTCGCGATCGCCGACGATTTGGCGGATGAGCAGGCCGGTGCGTAGTTTTTCGGCGTTTTGCTCGACGATGTGCCATGGGCTCTGCTCGCGGTAATAGGCCATGTCGCCGCCATACACGGTGCTGAGCAGGCGCTCCCGTTCGCGAGGCCCGGCTCGCGGCGTCTCGGTGAACTCCGCCTGGAGTGGCCCGGCTCCGAGCAGCGACACGGCGGCGAAGAGATGCGGGTGCTTGAAGCCCAGCCGGGCCGCGCCATAGCCGCCCATGCTGAAGCCGTCGATGATGCGACCCTCGCGTTTCGCCACCGTGCGGAAGGTGCGGTCAATGTGCGGAATGAGTTCCTCGATGAACATCGTCTCGAGCTTCACGCTGCCATCCTTCCAATCGCACCACATGCCCCTCGGCAGGCCATTGGGAAAGACCAGGATCATCAGTGGGATTTTTCCAGTGCGCATGGCCTCGCTGAAGCGCCGTGCCACCTGCGCGGCGGAGTCGGGTGAGCTGCCGCCGCTGCCGTGCAGCCAGTAGAGCACGGGAAAGCGGCTCTCTTGGTTCACCTCGTAGGGCTGCGGCGTGAAGACGTAGCAACTGACCTTCCCGCCAGCCGCTTTGCTGTCGAAGAGCACACGCTGCTTACGCGGCGCGTCCGGCTCCGGCAGGATCCATGGCGTGGCGGCGGTTGTTTGTGCTCGGATGCTTGCGAATGCCTTTTGGTAAAACTCCCAGTTCGCCTCACCCAGATCCCGGAGCAGCGCGAGCGTGTCGTGGCTTGCCTCCGGCACGACGGAAAAGCTGTGGTCGATCTTGAGCTTGGTGAGATGCTCGGAATAGGCGCGATTTAGCGGCCCCGAACTGTCGCGCGAACCGACCGCGATGCGCACGATCCCTTTGCCACGCACCGCGTCCGCCTGCTGTTCGGCGAGGGTGATAGGATGCTGTGCCCGGTAGTAATCCAAGTCGCCACCGAAGGCTGCCTGCAGGATGCGCTCGCGCTCGGCAGGATTGGCGGTGGCGCGGGGTCCCGCAAAATCCAGGCCCAGCGGACCGCCCGCGAGAACGGAGACCGCTCCAAAAAGCTGCGGATACTTGAAGCCCAGCCGCGCCGCGCCATAGCCGCCCATGCTGAAGCCTTCGATGATTCGTCCTTCGCGCTTCGCAAGCGTGCGAAACGTAGCATCAATGTGCGGCAGCAGTTCCTTGATGACGATGGTCTCCATCGGCACCGCACCGTCCTTCGAGTCGCACCACATGCTTGACGCCAGCCCATTGGGAAAAACCACGAGCATCGGCGGAATCTTTCCCTCGCGAATCGCCGCATCAAACCACGCCGACACCGGCGCGATGCCCGGCAGCCCGCCTCCGGTTCCGTGAAGCCAGTAGAGCACCGGAAACCGTCCCTCTTTGTCTCTCTCGTAGCCTTCCGGTGTGAAGACGTGGCAGCTCACCTGCCGGCCAGCGGCCTTGCTGTCAAAAAGCACGCGCTGCACGCGGGGAGCAGCGACTTCAGGCAGCACCCAGAGGGGAGCTTTTTGTGCATGCAACAAGGCCAGCGGAGCGAGCAGCAGGGCGGTGAGGAGTGTGAGGGTGAGTTTCATTGCTTCGGTCTCGGCATGTTGGCATCGGTTTCCTTGCGCCAGGCGTCGAGGCGGGCGCGGAGGTCTTTGGCGCGGTCGGGTTGCTGCGCGGCGACGTCGGTTTTTTCGGCGGGGTCGGTGGCGAGGTTGAACAACTCCACGCTGTCGTCCTCGATCCAGTGGATGAGTTTCCAGTCGCCGACACGCACGCTGCTGCAAGGGCCGCTGCCGTGGTTGCCGTAGTGCGGGAAGTGCCAGAAGAGGGCGTCATGCACGGGCTTGGTGTCGCCGCGGAGCAACGAGGCGAAGCTGACGCCGTCCTTGTGCAGTTCGGGCTTGGGCGGCAGGCCACAGACCTCGAGGACGGTGGGCAGGATGTCGGTGTTCATCACCGGCACGTCGCAGGTGCCGCCGGGCTTGGTCACACCGGGACCTTTGACGATCCACGGTTCCCGCACGCCGCCTTCGTAGAGCCAGCCCTTGCATCCGCGCAGGGGCCGGTTGCTGGTGACATTGTGACCGCCGTTGTCGCTCGTGAAGAGGATCAGCGTGTTGTCGGCGATGCCGAGTTCGTCGAGCTTTGCCATGAGGCGGCCGACGTTGGTGTCCATCGTCTCGATCATCGCGGCGTAGGTGGGGTTCACCTGCTGTTCGGGCATCTTGGCCTCGATGCCACCGTGGGCGCGGTTGTCCTCGGTGAAGCGGGGTGTTTTCGGCACGGGCGGTAGACCGAGGCGTGCGGCTTTCGCCTCGTATTTCTTCACGAGTTCGGGCTTCGCCATGATGGGCGTATGCACGTCGTAGAAAGGCAGGTAGAGAAAGAAGGGCTGCGCTTGTTTGCGCTGCTCGATGAGTTTCATTGCCTCGCTGGTGAGCCGGTCGCAGAGGTGCTCGCCCTTTTGACCGCCGGCATGAAGTCCTGGCACTGGTGTGCCGTGGTAGCCTTTGCCCTGGTCTCTCGCGCCTGGGCGCGCCACCATCACGCCCTCTTTGTCGCCAAAGGGCCAGAAGAAGCTCGGGGGTGCCCCGCTGTGGTTGCCAGCGACGTTGACCTGAAAACCCTGATCCTCGGGATAGTAACCCAGGTCGCCGAGATGCCACTTGCCGACGTGCCACGTCGCGTAGCCCGCATCGCGGAGCACTTCAGCCATGGTCACTTCCTCCAGCGGCATCTCCATCTTCATCTTGGCAGGCAGCAGCTTGCCGCTCTTGCCATTGCTGGGGATGTAATCCGTGATTTTCAGCCGCGCCGGATGCCGCCCGGTCATGATCGCCGCGCGTGAAGGCGAGCAATACGGACTGCTCGAATAGGCCTGCGTGAAGCGCATGCCCTGAGTGGCAAGTTTGTCGAGATTCGGCGACTCGTGGAAGGTGCTGCCGTAGCAGGACAAGTCCGCCCAGCCGAGGTCATCGGCGAGGATGACGATGATGTTCGGACGACTGTTCTCTGCGGCGTGCAACGAGGCCAGCGGCGCGAGCAGCAGGGCGGTGAGGAGTGTGAGGGTGCGTTTCATGAGGTCAGCGGCAGTCAAATAGAACTCGTGAAAACGTGAACGCTGCTAGCGCATTTCAGCCGAAACCGTGTCCGATCCAGCAACGAACTAGGATTGCGATGCCGCCGGCTTTCGGGCCTGCGCCGGATGCGGTGTAGTTTGGGAGCTGCACCCAGGCGAAAAGGGCACTTCGTCAGTCCAAAGCGTGGATCAACGTGTGGACCGCTTTTGAGCTTGTGCGTGGCGAGTGGATCTTTCGGCGGCGACCCAGGATTCAATCTGTGTGCCGCCCAGGGACGTGTTGATGATTGCGCTTAAGGAACGGTCACAAAGGTCACATCATCGCATTGCACTTTCATGAGCGGTGCGGCTTTGGCGGGGCGCACGCTGAGCAGATGATCACCGGCAGGGATGGTGGTGGCGCATTGGCTGTCTTTGAGATCGAGCGGTTTGCCATCGAGCCATGCGGCTTCGATACCGGTGAAGATGAGTGGCTTTGTGGTGGCCTTGGATGCGGTGAAGCTGGCAGTGGCGTAGGGTTTGTCAGGACGATCTTCGGCGCGCAGGTCGCCACTGACGAGGGTCATGGCGTAGGCGGCGGTTTCTTGAGCGGCGGGCTCGCCAGGTGCGGTGGCGTGGAACTTCCACATGCGGGCGACGTTGAGCTTGCTGGCATCAAACGGACCCGGGCGACCGATCTGACTGAGGAAGGCGAAGAGGTTGCGTTTGTCGCGAGCATCGAGCGCATCAATGAGGCCGGCAGGCATGAGGCTGCCGATGTTTTCCTTTTTGACGAGGTTCGCTTTGGAAAGCGGCAGCTCGGCGCCGGGGCCGATCTTGATGATGAAATCGGTAGCCGTCTCGCGTGAGGGGATGCCGCTCATGACAGTGCCGTCCTTCATGGTGAAGGCGAAACCGTGGTAGCCTTCCTTCACTTTCGCCGCTGGATTGAGCGTGCTTTCGATGAGGTAATCAAGCGGGGCGCTGGCACCGATGCTGGAGAAATCGGGACCGTAGTTGCCGCCGACTCCGCCGATGGCATGGCAGGCGACGCAACCAATGCGACGATAGACGAGCTCGCCATCGGCGCTGTTGCCGCCTTCAGGCACGGACTTCACGAGCGCGGCGATTTCAGCAGGGTAATTTCGCGGTGCAGCCTGCGCACCGACGAGGGGCTGCAAGGCTGCGACGAGCGCATTGCCACCACGGCCCATGCCTTTGGCGATTTGCAATGCATCCGCATACGCGGAGGGCGGCAGGTCTTTTGGCACACCACTGGCGAACTGATTGGCAAAGGGTGCGTGTTGCAAAAGCTGACGCCAGAGGTTCTGCGCAACATTCTGATCCGTGGTTTGCTTCAAGATGGATGGCAGGGCTGCGAAGGCATCGGCACGACCATGCATGGCCAGTGGGATCAGCGCCTCGCGACGCACGTCGGCAGGTTGATCTTCAGCGACGAGCTTCTTGAGCGCCTTCACGGTTTCACCGCCGCCGATGAGGCGCAGCGCTGTCAGGGCTTCACCGCGCAAGGCCTTGTCTTTTTCAGAGGCGGCGAACTCAGCGAGTGTGGCGATGAGTTTTCCCTGCTGCCACTCACCCGCGAGGCGGATGGCAGCGAACTGCATGTCACGCGCAGTCGATTTCAAAAGCGGAGCGATGGCGCTGAGGTCGCCCTGCGGACGGAGGCGGCGTTGCTTCGCTGCTTCGGCAAGGGCACGCGCAGCGCGAAGCCGTGCGGCAGGCTGGAGCTTGCCTTCCTCAATGAAGGCCGTGAAAAGTGTGTTCACTTCAGCTTGGCCACCGGATTTGCCAATGAGCTCGATCCACGGGCCACTGCCTGCGGCGTCGATGCTGCGTCCGGCAAAGAGGCGCTGCATGTAAGGCGCAGCGATGACGGGATCGGCGATGGCGGCGAGCGCGGTGAGTTGATTGTCACGCCCTTCGATCTTCTCGGGATGATCGGCGAGCTCGGCAAGCCAGGGGCGCGCGAGTTCATTCACCGTCGTCCAGGCGGCGAAGTCGAGGAAGCTGTCGCTGGCATCAGTGGGCATGTTTTTGAGCACGAGATCCGCACTCTCAAAGGTGCTGATGCGACCCAGCGCACGGAAGGCCTCAAGGCGTGTGCGCGGATTCTTCCCGGCCTCCACCCAGGGAGCGATGGCGCTGATGTCAGTGATGCCACGGTTGCCGTAGGCCTTGCCGATCTCACGCAGGGCGACCTGCACGCTCGTGTCGTCTTGACCCGACTTCAGCATGGCGAGGAGATGCGAGACATCGGAGGTGCGACCACTGAGCAACCACGCTGCATGACGGCGAGTAATCTCATCTTTGACCCAAACGGCGAGCGCTTTCTGCAAGTCGGCAAGCGGGGCTTTCGCAAGCTCGCGGCGAGCCTGCTCGAACTCCCAGCGGCTCGGCGAGAGCAGCTTGGCCAGCAAGGCCTCCACCGGCAGGCCGGTGACAGGCTCCCAGGCGATCGGCTTGCTGCCCTTGGGTGCGATGCGCCAGATGCGACCGCGCTGCTTGTCGCGGCGTGGATCGCGGAAATCGACTTCACCATGATTGATGATCGGATTGGTCCAATCCGCGACATACAAGCCGCCATCAGGTCCCATGGCGAGTGCGATGGGTCGGAAGGCCGCATCGCTGGTGCGGGCAACATCGGCCTGCGTTTGCGTGATGTAGCCGGACTTTGGCGCAGCCTTGTCCGCCGTGAAGTCGGTGAAGTTAAACCGCACGATGCGATGTGCGCGGAAGTCATTGGTGATGGCGCTGCCCTGCCATTCCGGGCCAAAGAGCGGGCTGTTCACGAGCTCGAGACCGCAGAACTTCGGATACGAGCCGGGGCTGATGCTGCTGATGAAACGGCGGGCACCTTCGCTCGGTGGCAGCACGGCACCGGGGAAACTCCAGCTGATGCCATTACCATCTGCACCGGAAGTGAGGAACGTTTGGCCATTGAGATCTTCCTGCTGGCCCCAGCAGTTCACGAGGCCCTTGGAGTGGACTTCCAGACGCTCGGTGTTTGGATCATAAGCAAAAGCCACGCCGCTGTTGGCCCGCACCAGGCCCCATGGGGTCTCGATGTGCGAGTGGATGTAAATGGTCTGCTGAAAATAGAGTCGGCCATCAATGCCCCAATGCAGACCGTGAATGATGTGATGCGTGTCCTCCGTGCCGAATCCACTGAGCACGATGCGGCGCTCGCCGAGCAGACCATCCGCGCCGGGTTGGCTGAGCTGAAGCAGCTCCGTGCTCGCGCCCACAAAGCATCCGCCCTGATTGTCCGGCGCGACACCACAAGGGATGAGCAGCTTGTCCGCGATGATGCGCGAGACATCGGCCACGCCATCGCGATTGGTGTCTTCGAGCAGGATGATGCGGTCATTGCCGGTCGAGGGGCCAAACTTGGCGCTGTTGCCTTCCATCTGCGCCCCGAGGTCATCAGGGTTCACCTGCGGGTAAGTGTTCGACGTGGCGACCCACAAGCGGCCAGAGGTATCCCAGTTCATGCCAACGGGTTTTTCCAGCAGCGGATTCTCCGCGAAGGATGTCATCGCCAGTCCCTCATCGAGCGTGAAATCGGGTGTGGGCAGAGAAGCCAGCACGGGCAGCTTCGTGGCGCTCGGTGGCTCCGGTGGCAGCGTGCTGGGCTTGCCTGCGGAGATGCCGATGACATTGGCCTCAGCCTTGTCCACGAGCGGATCGAACTTCGGAATCTCCACCGCATTGCGACCTTGCTCGCGTTTACGGAAGCCAAAGATGTAGGTGTAGTTCGCCGGACGGCTGCGATGAAAGAAGAGCGAGTTCTTGCGCAAGATGGCCTCCCGCAGCGTGCGCTGATCGGGGGTCTCAGCATCCCACTTGGCCGCATCCGTTTTCCAACCAAGCTGCGCCGCGAAGCTTTCACTCAGCGCCTGAAGCCCCCGGGAGTTCAGGTGGATGCCGTTTCCGTGCCATGCGCCAGATCAATGCCTGCCGCCTTCTGCCACTCACCGCGCACGAAAGGCGACTGCTTTTCAGCGGCAAGTTGCTCCATGACTTTTTCATACTCAGCCAGCAAGGCATTGTGCTCCGCCGGATCAGGCAGGCCAGGCCGCGTGGCACGCATGTCTTCATGCTTGATCGGGCCGAGAAAAACAAAGCGCACTTTGCCCTCTGGACTTGCCGCTGTGATCAGATCCATCAGCGCAAGCAACTCCGTGCGGAACTTCGTCGGGCTGTGATCCACGCCATAGCGCACGGGGTCGGGATTGAGCACCGGATCATTCTTTCGATAGGTCAGATCATCCAGACTCGCCGCCATGCCATAACCCAGGATCGCCACCGTCGGCTTCACCACCGCGAGCTGCTCCTTCAGCGCCTCCACGCCTTTGTCCACCGGATCAAAACTCGCCCGCGAAGCTCCCAGTGGGCTGTCGCCACTGTAGCCAAGATTACGCACCGCAAAGTTTTTGCCTGCAAACTCGCGCCGCAACTTGGCTTCGAGGTAGCCATAGTTATTCTCGCGCTCGACGAGCACATCACCGATCAGCAACACACGGTCACCATCCTGGATTTCAAGTTTGCGTTCAGCCGCGCCTGCGATGGAGGCAAGGAGGAGAAGAGTGAGGATAGGTCGAAGCATGGAGTGGTGGAACGGTGAATGGGTGAAGTGAAGTGACTGCTGGATAAAGATGAAGACGCCCTTTTTCAGGCAAGGATGCCGGAGATGCCTACCATGGAAAGCATTCGCGGACGGATAAAACGAACCAAGAGCCCAGAATGACTCAGCAATACGTATGTCGGATTCCGCAATGGAGAACTCGATTGGACGGGGACACTGGCTCGACCCGCCTGACTCCCATGATCCATCTCCGAACCCACGGCCTGATGCGCATCATGGATGCCTACACACAGCTCAAGGTTAGAATTTCAGATAAGCAGCTGCGGCATGGGGCCAGATGGGTTCACCTAAAGAGCATCTATGCCAAAATCAAATCGAAGGGAACCGCTAGGTGCAGCGCAGCATCCTGCAACACAACCTCAATGCCATCATTACCGTCGGCTGCCGGGTGAGCTCCAATCCTCGATCAAGCGCGGGGCAATGTGGGCCGACCAGTGAACGGCAACATCAGACATTCTGCCCCTGCAGGAATGCTCATGAACCAGAATTCGACAGAAGAATGGGGACAGGAGAATGATTTATATTCTCCGGTTCAGATATTTTATTTTAGGATGGGAACTTGGTTGCCAGCACGGTCCTGGATCTTGAAATGGATCGGTGCCGAGGCGTGAGTGATTGAGGTTTTACCGGCCTTGATCTCGATGTCGAAGCGGACTCCTCCGTAATGGATCCCGCTGTATTCACGTGGCGCTCGTGGCGGAAAACATTTCCGGTCACCTGCTCGCCAAACTCGCCACACTCTCCCAGCCGATTTGTGCCCCCTTGTAGCCTTCCGCCTGTGCATTGCGAATCGCTCCCGGCAGCGTGCGGTGCCGGTATTCGACAATGCAGCGGCCCAGCTCCGGCTGGAGCGGGCACAAGACAGGGAACTTCCAGAAATCTGCATCCCAAAAAAACCTGCCGATCCACAGGCTAGCGGAGAGGCCTCCTGGACCTGGTGCCGCCACCAACCCGGAGCGCAGGTGGCAATACAATTGAAAGAGCGTGCCGTTGACCATCTGTTGCACAGCTGGGTTGCCCACCTCAATGCGGCCTTTCCACAGCTCAGCCCATGCCGCCTCGTGTTGCGCCCGCAGCCGGGGAAGATCCTGCGCACTGCCCTCGGTTCAGTGTCAGAAAGGGGCGGCTGTTTCGGTTACGCTCGTATCAACGGGAGAGAAGGCCCTCTAGCTTAATGTCGTTGGGTTGTGCAGGACCGGGGGTGCTACGGCCTTCTGAAATATACTTTGCCAACTGAGCCCGGAGGCGCTGAACAATCTTCGGATACTGGGCTTGTAGGTTTTTGGCCTCAGCCGGATCATTTGCGACATTGTAAAGCTGGATGGGCGGCAAACCGCGTTTAACTGCGCTTTCATGCTCATTGACGTAGCCGTTGCCAGCACAGGTTATCAGCTTCCAGTCGCCGGAGCGGATGGCCAGAAACCGTCCCGTTATACACTGGAGAACCACGTCTTGGCGGACCGGAGTGGTGCCACCACGCAGCAAGGGCAGAAAGCTTACACTGTCTTCCCCGGCGTTAGCCGGCAGTTTCACACCGAGCAGGTCCGCGCTAGTCGCCATCAGGTCGCCCAGGCAAACCAGTTGATCGCAACGCGCACCCGGTTTGACCACTCCGGGCCAGCGGATGACCATGGGAACGCGATGTCCGCCTTCAGGAATGTAGGCCTTACTTCCCCGGTATGGCCCGCTACGTCGATGCCCCGCCTTTTGAAACGGTTTAACATCAACCCAGCCGCTATGGCCGTTGTCGGAGGTGAACACCAGCAGGGTATTCCCAGCCAAGCCGCCTTTCTCCAGCGCGGCCATCATTTGCCCGACGACGGCATCCGTCTCCATGAGGAAATCAGCCACAGGACTGATGCCGCTCTTGCCGACAAAGGGAGCCGAAGGCGCGATCGGTTCATGGATGGAGGTGAGTGGCAGATAGAGGAAAAACCGCTTCTGGTCTTTTGCCCGCTGCGCCAAGTATTCCTCAGCCTTCCCTGCAAGGGTTGGCAAGGTCCGGTCGAAGCGCCAACCTGAAGCCATAGGTCCTGGATATCCGCAGGCGATGAGGTCTTTGCCGGGATTATGATCCACCGGATCCGCGATCATGCGGTCGTTCTCGATGAAGGTGTAAGGCGGAAAGTTCGGTGTATCCACGCCGAAATAGGAGTCAAACCCGCGTGTCGTGGGGCCGTGATTGATCGGCTCACCGAAGACAGGAGCGCCGCCGCGCTGTTGCAGGAATTTGCCGTTCGGGACACGAGTGACCTCGCCATTGGCCTGGCGCAGGGGCCAATCCATACCCAAATGCCATTTGCCGATGCAGGCGGTTTGATAGCCCTGCTGCCGAAGCATCCCCGGGAGGGTCAATCGCTCGGCGCTGATCAACGGAAAGCCGTAAAACCAAAGCACTTGATCCTGCAATGGGGTCCGCCAACTGAAGCGTCCGGTCAGGATACTGTAACGGCTGGGAGTGCAAATCGAGGCACTCGCGTGCGCGTCTGTGAAACGCATCCCCTCACCTGCCAACCGGTCGATATGAGGAGTCGCCACCTTGGCGTATTGGGGATCGTAACAGCGGATATCGCCATAGCCAATATCGTCGGCCAGAATGACCACGATGTTGGGCTTGGCCTCGGGGTTGTTTTCGGCGACTTCAGTCTCAAAAGGGGCGGCGGGCAATCCGTCTTTCGGAAGATCAGCCTGCAAAACCATGTTTTCGGAGATGATGGCCGGCAGCCACACTGCGGCAGCCAACCGCGGAACGACGAACCCCAAAGCAAATAAAGCGCCGATAAACCCAACGGTCTTGAAGCAGAGGACCGAATGAACTCCCACGGTTGTCCCCTCGACATTTCGGCACGGGTTATGAGTTTTTTTACAGTGCATTGTTTTGTTATTCCTAATTCTTCAACCCCCGTTCTTCTATCTCCAATCACTTCTTCTCCGCAGTCCACTTCACGGCATTGCTGAGGAGCTTGGCGAAGTCAGGGTGGTGGTGAGCTTCTTTGCCGTGGCCCAGTGCGATGCTGAGGATGCGGGTGGTGGGATGGGGATTCACCCAGACGCTGGGATACTTGGCTCCGGTGACGGTGGAGACAGCTTCAGCGAGCACTTCACAACGGGCGTCGAGTTTCACGAGGTAGAGTTCGTCTAGGATGGTGAAGGAGCTGCTGATGCCTTGCAAGATGGGGTGTTGGGGTTTGAGGGCATGGACTTGGAAGTCGCGATGAGGCTCATGTTTGCTGGCTCCGCCGCCGACGAGGTCTTGATTGTAGGCGGGCCAACCGCGCCAGTTATACCAAGTCGCTGGATGCAGCAGGACGAGGCCGCCGCCGCGCTGGACGAACTGCATCAAGGCCTCGCGGAATCGGAACTGGCCGGAATAGGCGGCGTCATTGGCGCTGAGCACGACGATGTCGGCGCAGGGGAGTTGATCGACAGCGGTCATGGGATCGCTGGTGTAGCTGGTGACGGAGGGAAGCGCGGCGTGGATAAGGCTGCGGTCGTGGGTGTCGAAAAGGTGGGCGTAGTCGTGGGACACGCCGCCGCCGATGAGGAGGATGCGCTGCTTGCCGTGCACGGGATCGGCAGGCAGGAGCTTCGAGGTGGTGGTGGGGGTGTGGGTGGTTTTGGCGGTGTCTGGTGCCGGGCCGCCAGTGGGGGGGGGAGGGGCGAGTTTCCCATCTGCCGCAGGTGACTCCAGGGTGAGGGCGGCGACCAAGGGCGCGGCTTTTTTGCCAAAGCTGGTGAGGGTGATCTTGTCGATCCTGAGGCCAGGCTTGGCGAGATCACGCCAGAGGTAGCGCATCTGCCCCTTTGCCACGAGGCCGGTGGCTACGGAGCCGGGGACTTCCACCAGTCCTGCATGATCCGCGATGTCGATGCCATTGGTGAGGGTGATGGTCTCCGCCGAGCCATCGCGGTAGTGGACGGTGAGGGTGAGAAGCGGCTCCTTTTCCTTCATGGCGGGCCAGCCCCAGCCTGCCACGGCTCCGAGCAGGTGGAGACGTCCGCCGGGCTGATTCACGGGCAGTTCGATGATTGATGGCATGCTGCGGCTGAGGGCGCTGGCGGAGGCCCCGCCTTGCAGGACGATGACGTTTTTACCTCCACTGAGCTTGGCTGGATTTGGCAGCACAAACGGCACGTCATTCACGCGGGTGCGGCCATGTTGCTTCAGCGAGACACGATCCATGGCGACTTCTTTGCTGAGATAGACTCCTTGACGACCATCGGCAGTGGCGGCGGTGTCAAACGCGATGGGGTGAAAGCTTGCAGTGCGTTGTTTGGCCCAGGTGAGCAGTTCATCATGGGTCCAGGGCTGTTTGCGCTCAGCCAGTTCGTGCCGCACTCGGGTGATCTGGAGCGGGTCCGCTGGGGCCGGCCAGGCATGCCAGCGCTGGCCGATGTAGGTGAGGACATCGGCGATCTGGGCATCCGTGTGTGTGGCCTCCAGTGGCACCATGAGGCCCTCGCCGTAGGTTTGGCCGTTGATGGGGCCGGTGAGCCCTTTGAGCGTTATGCGAGCGAGTGCCTGCACATCGCCACCTGCGGCGAACCACGTCGATTTCGCCAGCGATGGGGCGAGGATTTTGTCCAGCGTGCGCACGCCTTCACCATCCGGCCCGTGGCAGGCGATGCAGAGCATTTCATAAACTTGTTTCCCCTTTTTCCCTGCCACTCCGAGGTTCTTCATGCGCTCCTCGCGGTCCTGATGAAGGATGAGCGGCACGAGTGGCAGCGCTCGTTTGCCGGACAAAAACTGGGGTGGTATGGCGTGGCTGCCCGCTGCCTCGGCAGCGCGGAAAGCGAGGAAGACCTGCGTGGCGACGTGAGCGTCTGCGTCGGAAACCATGGCAAGCAGCCGCTGCTGCACGGCAGCGTCTTTTTTCACCAACAGGGGCTCCGCGAGCTGGACGGCGGCGCGGCGCACACGCGGATGCGCGTGACCGAGCGCGGCGGTGATAGCCTCCGGCTGTAGAGCACCGAGGCCCTGCAAGGCCCAGAGCGCCTGAATGCGGGCATCGGGCGAGGCGTGACCGGCAGCCATGTTCTTCAGTGCAGGAACGGCCTCGGTGCCGCCGCGCGTGACGATGAGTTTCTGCGCCTGATCCCGCCACCAGCCATTCGGATGCGCGAGATGCGCGACGAGCTGCCCGGTTGTTTCATCGAGCATTTTTGGCGTGGGCTGCTTCGGCGCATCGTCAGGCACGAGGCGGTAGATGCGGCCATGACGCACCACCTTGGTCATGCCCCACTTTTTCACGCGCTCGTAGCGGGCCACCCAGCGTTCGAGTTTTTCATCCCGCCAGTCGCCATGCTTTTCCGCGAGCGAGGTGGGGAACCAAGTCTTCTCCTGAATGATGCCGCGATACATGTCAGCGAAATAGAAAGCTCCATCAGGGCCGGTTTCGGTCCAAGTGGGGCGGAAGTAGCCATCGCTGCTGCGGATGAACTCGCTTCCGGGAAAGGCATTGTGCGCTGTGCCGAGGCCGTCCTTCCACTCCACGCGGGTCATGCGCAGCAGGCGACCCACCGGCTCGCAAGTGACCGCGCAGCCATACCACTGCGGCATGAGATGCGAGCGCAGCACCGTCTGGCCACAGGAGGCCGTGAAGCGCTTCAGCACGGCGCGGCGCTCCACGTCATACTCGCCATCGCTCTCGTCCCACACCGGACAGATGCCCCAGGTGCGGTCGTAATCCGGCGCGTGCTCCTGCACATTCAGCACCGGATAACCTGCAGGAAGCTGGAAGGAGTGCGCCGGATTGTTTCCGCCGCCATAGCTGCAGAACAGCCGCCCATCGTCGTCACGCGCCAGACCATACTGGCTGAGGCGGCCGCGAGCGTGAGGCTGCGCGGTGAGCTTGCCTGCATTCCATGTGAGGCGGCGGTCATTGGTGCACATGGTGTTGTCCAGATTCCAAAGGAAGCCGCTTTGCTGGTGCTCGTTGTTGCCGTGGTCGTCCGCCCCCTGCCACGCGACCTCATGACGGTCCGCGACGCCATCGTGGTTGTCGTCAAAGTAGGCGTAGATGGTCGAGGACTCGGTGAAATAGATCAGCACACGATCCTGCATGGGCAGCACGGCGCGCGGCAGGATCACGTTGTCTATAAAGACCGTGCGTTTGTCCATGACACCATCTCCATCTGTATCCACCAGCTTCACCACTCGACTGATCGGCTTGAACTGGTCTGTGCCATGCTCGTCCTGCATGTAGGTGCGCCATTCGCAGACGTAGAGCGCCCCGTTGCCATCAAAGGCAAACATCACCGGCTCCTCCACCATCGGCTCCGAGGCCGCGCATTGCAGATGATAGCCCTTTGGCACCTCGAACGTCTTCATCGCCTCTGCAGGCGGCAGTGGTGGATAAGTCACATCCGGGTTCCATTCGCCTTCAGCCTGGAGCGGCGAGAAAGGCAACGTGAGAGTGACCAGCAGCGAGCCGAGACAAGCGAAAGGAGAAGATGAAAAGTGCGAGGCGATCATGACATGGAGAATACGGATGTCCGCCTGACATCTCCATGAGCACATCGGGCGAGTGCATTCGCAAAACGGGCATGGGCAGATCGAAGAGATCGACCGGGCCGTCTATCGGCGTTCCGCTTTGGCCGTGATGCCCACCTTATTCCGAGCCGCATAACTCGAAGGCGGCCATCCGATGACCTTCTTGAACGTGGTGGAGAAAACGAACGGGTTAGCATAGCCCACGACCTCGGCGATGCGTTTGATCGGCCAATCCGTGCTCAGCAGCAGTTCTGCCGCGCGTTTCATCCGCAGGTGCACCAAATGCGCATGGGGTGAACGTCCCGTCGCCGCACGCGAAAGCCTGCGCAGATGCTCTGCACTCAAAGACGCCACCTGCGCCATCTCTGACATCGTCCACGGCTCCGCCAAATGCCTCTCCACCGCCTCCCAGAGCCGCACGACACGCGGATCAGGATCAAACGAGCGCCGAAACTCCTCCACGCTGACCAGCACCAGCTCCGCCCAGCGATGCAGCACCGGCGGCGGCGCACCCGCCAGCGCCGCTTCGCGTAGCCCCAGCACGGCAAGGCTCAGCGGTGCCGCATTCCACCGCGTCATCACCTGCATCCGATCCGCCGGCCCGCGCAGCACCTCAGCCCCCTCTGCCACACGCACCCAACAGTGGCTCCACGGGCAGCCTTTCTCAGCATAGAAAGCATTCAACACACCCGGCATCAACAAGACTGCCTGCCCCTCGCCACAGGCCTGCCAGCGGCCATTTAAAAACACCTGCCCACCGCCAGATAGCGTGGCCATGAAGTAAGCGCCGCTCAACTTCGTGCGCACGATGCGATAAGGATGCGAAGTCGTCAGCACGCCCGCATGAGCCAACCCCAACGCACCAAGTGCCGCCACCACGGGAGATCCCGCCAGCCATGAACGGGAGGCACCCTTCGCCCCACTCACCCCGAGCGTCACCGTCCCCGCTGGACGAATGTCCTCCTCCTTCCAGAGTTCTGGATTGCATGAGGCTGAAGAACGAGCTGGCATGGGGTGATAAATGAAGGCGCACGGGAAACAACGACCCGCAAGACACCGCACGATCACGGAGATTCATTTTTGCTTCAAGCCAGGGGCTTTCGTCATCGGTCCAAACTCATCGTCCAACATGCCGTGTAGGCGTTTCACCAGCGGGGCGTGATCGGGGTTGGCTGCGGTCTATTTACGTTCGCTCCGAACCGGTGTGATGACAAACACATCCCCTTCCACCGTCAGATTGCAGCCGGAGATTTCGGCGACGTAGCGCAGGGCTTCGTAGGCGGGAACATCTTTGAGCTGCATGGTGATCTTGGCCATGGGATCGCCGCCGGGTTTGATGAGGATGTTCAAGCCCTTCTTCTCGGGATCGAGTTCGCGGCTTTTGATGCGCAGAAACTCAACTGCTTCTGCCAAGGTGGCCTCATGGAACTGCACCTTGGGGAAGATGATCTCGCCGGCGGCGGGTTTTGGCCTGGTGTTCGGTTTGATCGCGGCCTTTTCCGCCGAAATGCTCCCCTGAGGAGTTTCGATCTTCACATCCCCAACCGCTGTGACCACTCCGGAAACCTTATCATGGGTTAGGGAGTCTGAGGTAATGACCATGCCTTGATTGCCGGAAACGGGCGACCCCGCCTGGTTTTGCTGCGCTTCAAAGTCGGCCTGCGAGATCAGGGTTACGGCGTAACGCTCGACCACGAGGCGCAGGTTGGAGAGCTGGGCCACATACTTCAGTGCCTCATCCAGAGGGATGTTTTTCAGATCCAGTGTGATTCTTGCCTCCGCGATGTTACCGCCCGCTTTGACGATCATGTTCACCCCTTTCTGGTTCGGGTCCGTCGTGGTGGTATCGAGATCAAGGCTCTTGCGTCGAAGGAACTCCACTGCCTCGGAGACCGTAGCGTCAGCGAAAACCACGCTGGGCAGGATGATGCGGGCGAGCTTGGCCTGGAGCGGGGTTTTTTCGTCCGCAGGTTTGGCACCAACAGGTTTACCTGAGGCGGGATCGAGGAGACGTGCCGTGACAAAGACCACTGTGTGCCTGATGACGTCTTCTGTCTTTGAGGTGACGTGCCCTGCCGAGCGGTCTTCGGTGGTTTGCTTCGTGGAGGCGGAAGGCAAGCCAAGCGCGACGGTTTGCCCGGACATCATCGCGACGCTCGCCGTCGCTTTACGTTCCTTGAAGACAGGTCGCTCCACTCCGCTTTCAAGTTTCACCATGCCTTCCAGTTCCACGATCTGCGGCGACACATCGAGATCGATCTCGTGCTCTCCGGTTATTTTGGGAAGCAATGTGAGCACGGTGCCGAGTTGTTTCGTGGCAGGCTTGCCGCTGTCGTCCTTGTAGGCGAACTCGCGACCAACCTCGATCTTGGCCTCCTGGCCGGATCGGGTGGTCACTCGCGGCATCGAAAGGACATCCACACCCTTAGTTGTCTCGATCTTCTTCCACAGAGTGCTGAGTTGCTCGTCATTGAGCATTACGCTGACACTCGGTGACTTCCCAGTGGCAGCGAAGGGTGCCAGCAAGTCCTTCGCCTCCTCACCGACTTCGATAAACTTGGCTTCGATCAAAACCTGAGGAGCGTTGTTGTCCGGCGGCGCGGCCTTGGTGATGCCGAGGAAGGTGAGGAGCGCGATGCCGAGACTGAGCGTGGTTTTCATGAGCGGATGCGGGTTGGATGGTGTGGCGATGGATTGAATGCGGGAGCGAAGCGCGCGGCCGCGCTGGAAAATGCCGACAAAGCCGAGGCTGAGGCCGTGGTGGCTGAAGGCTGTCTCAACTCTCAGCAACGTATGCCCGTAGGCGACTCGCTCGGCCTGCGGCTCACGGTCGAGCACCTGGGCATCGCACGCGGCCTCGCGATCGAGCCGGACTTTGAAGAAGGCGAGCCATAGCAGCGGATTGAACCAATGCAGCGCGAGCAGCAGGCAAAGCAGCGCGTTGAGGGGCAGATCGCCGCGCTTGAGGTGAGTGAGTTCATGCCTGAGGACCAGCCGCGCCTCCTGAGCCGTGAGGGATTCATCGAACTGCACCGGCAGCAGCAGCACGGGGCGCCACAAGCCGGTCACGGCAGGACTGCGGACGACCGGCGACATCCACACACGCGGCACACGACGAAGACCGATGCCCTGGACCAGCGCAGCGATTTCATGCAGCAAAGCATCGTTCACCGGCACGCGGTTGTGTTTGATCCGCCAAAGCGTCAGCGCAGAGGAACCGATACAGATCACGATCATCCCCGCAGCACCGAGAAGCCAGGCCGGGAGCATGATTTGGCTCCAGGAAATGGGTGAAGGTGTTTCAGCGACTCCGACCGCCGATGGCGCGACGTTTAAAGCCGACTCCTGCGCCACCATCACCGGCACGGGCAATGGCGCGGGCGCTGTGCGAACGATGGAGCCGACACTCCACTGACTCTCAGGGAACGCGGGTGTCAGAAGCACCAACAGCACCGGCAACCACAGCGCATAGCGCCAGCGGGCGGGCACGCGATGGCGCAGCAACACCTGCAAGCCAATCACCACGACAGAGAGCAACGAAGCACGGGCGCTGGCGGTGAGGAGCCAGTCAAAGAGGTGTGCGAGTGTTTCCATGGCAGGTCAGGAGTTCAGAGATTGATCGAGGATTTTCTTCAACTCGCGCACCTCCTCGGCGGTGAGTTTGCTGTTCTGCGCAAAGTGGACGAGCAGAGGCTTGGCCGCGCCGCCGAAGATGCGCTGCATGAAGGACTCGCCCTCCGCACCGACACAGGCCTCGCGCTTTACGGCGGGCAGGTAGGTGCGTGTGCCGGAACTGTTTTCGCCCGTCTTGATAGCGCCCTTGTCGATCAGGCGTGTGAGGAGCGTGCGCACCGTGTTCTCCGCCCAGTTCATGGTCGGGCGCAAGGTTTTCGTGAGCTCAGAAGCAGTCTGCGGAGAAGACTCCCACAGAGCTTCCATCAGACTCCATTCGGATTCGGAAATGTCAGGCAGGGATGGCATGGCGGAATCACATCACTACATTTGTCAGGATTCGGCAACTACAAATGTAGGGATTCGCAAAGAATCTTCCATCAGCGCTCCGCCTGCCGCTGCGCCACTAGCCACTCCATGGCCTTGAATTCACCCTCCACCTGAACGCGGCGGGTGAATTGGCTCAGTTCTGATTCGGTCATTGTGGGCAGCAGTTCCGTGTGGCTTTGGATCACCGATTTGATGCGGGCGATGCGCTTGTCCATTTCTGCCAGCCGCTCCACGACGATGCGTTGATCGCCGGGCACGAAATCAAAGACTTGAAGCTGGTTCAGCAGCTTGCGCTCCATGGAGACACTGATGAGCTGGTTGATGAGCAAGTCTCTATCCCCGCGTCCGCCCACCAACTCGGCGGCCTTCATGCCAGAGCGCCCCAGCGCTTCCGCCGTGGCTCGATCTCCCCGTTCCTGAGCGGCGACCATCGCCTCCGCGATTCCGGCACTCAACCGGCCCATCTCGCCCGTCGCCACCGGCACCTGCCACATGCCAAGCCACTCTGCCTCCATGCCTCGATAGCCCGCGCTGCGATACGCTTCGGTGATGCCGGACTGCCATGTTTCACGAAAATCATTCATGCGTGTCGATTCGAGTGCCGACAGCTCCTTCATCGCCCCATCGAGATCCCTGCCATCGAGGGCCGACTTTGCAGCCAAAAGATAGCCCAGCGAGTTGCCGGGATCGTGCTCCTTCAGGCGTGCGATCCATTCCCCGGCCTCTGGTCTGCCGCCACGCTTGATGAGCATCGCCGCGGCGACTCGCGGATCGTCAGGAAAGCGCTTCGCCGCCTCGTCCAACCACGTTTCCCCGCTTTCACCAAGCATGGATGCCACGATCAAACTCAGCGCATCGCGCCCACGCGACTCCACATAGTGCTCGATCTGCTCCGGCGTGAGTTTGGCGATCTCACCGTTCAGCATGCGTTTCAGGAAATCCGGCGTCTGCCCTGCGGAGACCGTGTGTTTCACGGCCACGGTTTTTCTTGACGATTCGGGCTTCGACCGCCGTTCTTCCATCTGTGGACGAGCGGCAGGCCAAAAGACGACCGCCGCGCAACTGAGAGCGCACAGCACAGCAAGACCCAAGTAGAAGCGAGGAGACATGTTCACGAAGCAAGGACGGATGAGCGCGAGTTTATTGTCTATACCGCCGAGGTTTCGATCTCAAGGCTTGATGCTCGACTCCACCTTCACGCTGAGGTCAGCAGCCACGGTCGCGGTGACCCGGTAGTGTGGCGATGCCTCCAGGTAGCCATTCTCCGGCGGGCTGTATCGTGTTCCGTTTGCTTCAAAGGCAAGCCGCAGGCCCGAATCAGCTGTCGGGCGCACTGCCGTTCTCTCGCTACCGCCTGAAACGATGTCGCGCAGCTTTTCCGAAAAGCCTTGGCCGGAGATCACCACATTCGTGATCGTAACGCCCGAGTTGTTGCGCACCGTCACCTGCGGATGTCGCGAGCAGCCCGGCACTCCCGATACCAGCAAGAGCGACAGACAAAAGCAGGCGAGGGATGATGCGTTCATCCTGTTATTTTACTGCGGCCTTTCGAGGAGACAACGCTGTCATTGGGCCGAACTCCTTGTCCAACATGCTGTGCAGGCGCTCCACCAGCGGGGCGTGATCGGGGTTGGCGATGACGTTGTGATACTCGGCCTCATCGGTGCTGTGGTCGTAGAGTTCCGCGGTGCCTTCGCGGCGTTCGGTGAGGCGCCAGCGTGAGGTGCGGACGGTGCGGCCGTTGCCCCATTGGCAGAAGGCACCGGGTTTGCCTGCGGCTTTCGGGTCCATGAGCAAAGGTAGGAAGCTTTTGCCATCGAGCGTTTCAGGCGCGGGGAGTGCGGCGAAGTCGCAGAAGGTGGGGAAGAGGTCGAGCAGCTCGACGATGCCGCTGGCCTTGGCGTTCTTTGCGCCCTTCGGATGGCGCACGATGAGGGGGACGCGCATGACTTGCTCATCAATGCTGTGTTTGCACCACTGGCCGCGCCAGCCGAGGTGATAACCATGATCGCTGGTGAAGACGACGAGGGTGTTGTCGAGCTGGCCTTTGGCACGGAGGTGATCGAGCAGGCGACCGATCTGCTGGTCGAGCGTGGTGACGGCGGCGTAATAGGCGCGGAGACCTTCGCGGTGATGGGCCTCGCTCATTTCCATGCCGGGCTCTTGCAGCAGAGAGCCGGGCGGCAGGGGAGTGGCATCGGCGGGTGTCGTTTCAGTGGTGAACTTCGCCGGCTCGTGCTGGTCGTAAATCGATCGGGTGCTGTCCCAGGGCACATGCGGAGTGTGAAAGCCGATGGCGGCAAAGAAGGGCTTTGAGGTATCGCGTTCTTTGTTGAAGAACTGGATCAGGCGCTCGGCACGCACCCAGTCGCCCATGGCCTCCGGCGAATCGGCGAGGCGGATGAGTGAGACGCGTTTCCGCTGCTGGCCGAGGTCTTCATCGAAGAAGGTGTTTTGTGTGGGCAGCTTCGGGGCCATGTCCTCGCGTTTCACACGCACGTCCCAGGCCTTCGGGTCGGTGTAGGCATCGTTGGGGTCGTCGTGATCGATCTTGCCGATGGCGGCGGTTTGGTAGCCGTGCTCGCGGAACCAGCGCCCCATCGTCATCGTGTCGGGATGCTCGATAAAATGATTCGCCTTCGCATGACGAGTGTTCAGCCCGAGCATGAAGGAGGTGCGGCTGGGCGTGCAGACCGCGCCCTGGCAGTAGGCTTTGGTGAAAACGACACCCTCAGCAGCAATGCGATCAAGATTTGGCGTGATGGCCGCTTTGTCAGCGTAGCAGCCGAGCCTAGTGGCGAGATCATCCGCGATGATGAAAAGGATGTTCGGCTTTGATGACTCGGCGGCGAGAGACACCACTGAGGCAGCGAGGAGGAACAGGAGACTTTTCATGATTCGGATTTTCGACAGAAGAATGGGGACTGAAGAATCAGAT
>Ga0315900_10001779_pt1 | contig 34134 bp, 24 predicted proteins | sample LakEriMetagenome_FD_203521 | JGI IMG/M metagenome (GOLD analysis project Ga0315900, IMG submission 203521) | Freshwater fungal communities from buoy surface, Lake Erie, Ohio, United States - Buoy 12 MA114 | ecosystem: Environmental > Aquatic > Freshwater > Lake > Lake biofilm | place: USA: Lake...
CCACGAACCACCAACCGCTGCCGAACTGCACTTTGCCCGGCGTGGTGCCGTCGGCGAAATTGCCGGCCATGGTGCCGAAGACGTAGTTGTGGGCCGGATTGACGTTGTAGAGCACCGTTTTGGGCAGCGCGTTCTCGGTGTCGAGACGATCAAGGAAGCGTGACAGCGTCTCCGCCTGCAAATAATCGCCGATGCTGTCGCAGCCGACATCCGCGCCGATCTCGCGGGCCAGGCGGCTGTTGTTGTTGCGCACCGGACCGAGATGAAGCTGCATGGTCCAGCCTTTCGCCGCGTTCAAGCGGCCGACGTGCAGCATGATGTTGCTGGCGAACTGGTCCTGCTCCTGCGCGCTCGCCGCAGTGCCACTGCGGGCCTTTTGGAAGATGCGCTCGGCCTCCGCGTCGCTGATGAAATTCGCGTGGCAGTAGTTTAGTCCGTGATCGCTCAACCGACCGCCGACACTGTGGAAGAAATCGTGACGCTGCTTCAACGCATCGAGCAATGACGCATAACTCTTCACCTCGATGCCGCTGGCGGCGCTGAGTTTATCACACCACGCGTTCCAGGCCTCGGGCTGATGCACGGCCAGTGCCTTGTCGGGACGGAAGGTGGGATAAACGCCCACTTCAAAACCATCTGCCGCGCACTTTTGATGGTGCTCGAGATTGTCGATCGGATCGTCCGTGGTGCAGAGCGCTTTCACCTTTTGCGTGCGCAGGATGCCTCGGGCGCTCATCTCCGGCTTCGCCAGCATCGCCTCGGTCTGCTCCCAGATCGCCGGGGCGGTCTTCTCATCCAGCAGTGTGTCGATGCCGAAATAGCGCTTCAATTCGAGATGCGTCCAGTGGTAGAGCGGATTGCGCAGCGTGTGCGGCACCGTTTTGGCCCAAGCGAGGAACTTGTCACGCGGACTGGCCTTGCCGGTGATGAACTCCTCCGGCACGCCGTTGCAGCGCAGCGCGCGCCATTTGTAGTGGTCGCCTTCAAGCCAGATCTCAAAGAGGTTCTTGAACTGGCGGTTCTGCGCGATGTCCTTCGGCGGCAGGTGGTTGTGGTAATCGAGGATCGGCTCATCCTTGGCGAACGTGTGATACAGGCGGCTGGCGGACTTGGTGCTGAGCAGGAAATCGTCGTGGATGAAAGACATTGCAGTTTGCGGTTGGAAATGACCCGCTAAACTGGAGCGATGATGCCCGCACGCAACTGGTTCGCGCTCCTCCCGGCCTTGCTGGTCTGCTCGTGCGGCACCGTGCGTTTTTACACGCAGGCGGCGGGCGGACAGATGGAGATCTGGCGCAAATCGCGGCCAAATGCGGCCGCGCTGGCCGATTCAAAAGTGGAGGAGCGGGTGAAACAACGCCTGCGGCTCATCGAGGAGCTGCGCGCTTTCGCCGCGAGCGATCTGCGACTGCCGACGAAGAGTTTTGGCAAGTATTGCGACCTGAAGCGTCCCTACGTCGTGTGGGTGGTGTTTGCCGCGCCGGAGTTTTCCGTGGAGGCGAAGCGCTGGTGGTATCCGCTCGTCGGCCATCTGAAGTATCGCGGCTTTTTTGACGAGAAGGACGCGCAACAAGAGGGCGAACGCCTGCGCAAACAAGGCCTCGATGTTTTCGTCGGCGGCGTGGAGGCCTACTCGACACTCGGTTATTTCAAAGACCCCGTGTTCAACACCTTCCTGCACCGCAGCGATGCCGAACTGGCCGAGCTCATCTTCCACGAGCTGACGCATGCCAAAGTCTTCATTCCCGGCGACACCGACTTCAACGAGGCCTTCGCCACCGCCAACGCGCAGGAAGGCGTGCGTCGCTGGTTGCGCGCCAGAGGCGATGCGGCGGGTCTGCGCGCCTACGAAGCCAGCCTGAGAGTGCAGCAGGGCAATGTCCGCCTGCTGCTCGACACGCGGGACAAGCTGAACGCCCTTTACACTCTTCAGGACTTTGCCACGCCCGACGACCGGCGTCTGGCCAAGCAGCGGGTGTTTGAGGAGATGTTGAAAAAAGCGGGGGCGAATCCGCCTGTGTCGCGCATGAGCATGCAAAACGCCGCGCAGAAATGGAACAACGCGCGGCTCAACACCATCGCCGCTTATCACACCCTCGTGCCGGGCTTCGGGCGGCTGCTCAAGAAGCACGGCGGAAACCTTGACGCATTCCACCGTGAGGTCGCGGCCATGAAGAAGCTGGATGACGTGCAGCGACTGACGATTCTCGGAACGCAGAAGCGCTGAGGATCATTTGCCAAAGCACTGCAAGCGGCCGTCCATCGTGCTCACATAGACGCGGCCTTGGGCGACGGTGATGCCGTCCCAGACGGGAGGGCTGGTGAGTTCGAGGCCGGTGGATTGCTCGCCGGTTTCGGTGTTCACGGCCCACATCTTGGCACCGCGACGGCCTTCGAGGGCTTCGTTTTGTTCTTCGAGCTCTTTGAGGATTGCAGGATCACGAGCGGCGAGGCGTTCGAAGGCATATTCCTCATCAATGGTGTCGGGAGCGCCGCTGACGAGCACCGTTTTGCCCGCGAGCGCCATGCTGCGCGCGACAATGGGCACGAAACGGTCCCAGGTGTGCTTCACGAAGCTGCCGGGAGTGTTGCTGCCGCCCTTGCCGCCGCCAGCGCCGCCTTTGAACCAGAGCGCGGCGCCCACCTTGCCCTTGCCGGTTTCCACACCGGCACCGATGCCGTGGGCGGAGTTGCCGGAGCTGTCACGTGAGTCGCCGTTGTCGAAGTTGCAGACAAGAACGGCATCCGCAGGTTTCATGTCGGGCGCTTCAAAGCGCTGCTGCACCTCGGCGGGCGTGAGCGCCTTGCGATAGAGCGCGAACTGGTCGAGCAGGCCGCTGAAACCACCGGCGCTGCCTTCGGCCGCTCCTTCGCCGTTGCCGAGATACATCGGACGGGCGGGCTTGCCGGTGAGGAGTTCTCCCGTTCCTTCGGCCACGAGTTTGCCATCAAGATAAAGGCTCATTTTCTTGTCGGCGGCCAGCGTGCCGACGAGATGATGCCACCCTTCGGTGAGCGCCTCGGCTGAAACGATGGAACTCAGCTTGCTGTCGCTGCGGACATGGAATTGCGGTTTTTTCTCGCGGATGTCGAGCGCGACACCCTGCAGCGGGCCGCCTTGGTGCAGGATCGTGCCGTTCGCGGTGTCCGGCAGCACCCACGCCTCGATGCTGAGCGCGGTCTGCGCCGGATTCAGCACCTCGTGGTCGGGGAAAAGCACGGAGCCGGGAACCGGGGCGTTTGCGGGAGCGGCCCCTGCCTTGCCTTTGCCTTTCCCCTTCCCTTTGGCCTCGGCTTTCGCCGCCTTTTTGCCTTCCTTTTCCAATTTCGGCGGCTGCACGGCCAGCGGCTGGCCGTCGGGGCCAAGTGTGAGACTGTTGCCCTGACGCGCCGTGGTGGCGGATTCAGTGCTGTAGGCCTCTTCCGGCGGCGTTTTCGGCGTGGAGAAGAGCGTGTACTCCATGGTGGTAGTCCACTTGTAATATTGGGCTTCGCGTCCGTAGCTGTACACGTTCTTGTCGTCGTGAACGAGGATGCGGCCCGCAGGGGCATATTTGCCGGCTTGATAATAACCGCCGTGACCGCCGGCGAAGCTTTTGCCATACACCCAGTAGCTGCGGTGGAAGTTCGAGTCGTCGAGGAAGCCCATCGGCGCGAAGAGATGCGCGCCCTCGCCCTTGTGCGCGCCGCCCTGCTTCGCGAAATCACCGCTCACGGGACCGATTTCGACGCGTTTGCCATCGGCGATGATTTTTTGCGTGCGGAGGTAGGTCCACTTGCCGTCGCTGCTGAGGATGTCGTTGAGGGCGACGGGCATTTGCAGCGTCTTGTGGCGATCATTGAGGTCGCCGCCGGTTTCGGGGTCTTTGTCGTCGTAGTTTTGCTTCACCCGCATCTCGCCGGTTTTCGCGTCGAGTCGGTAGAACCACAGGCCGCCGTCGAGGAAGCAGGAATGACCTGCAACGCAGCTCACAAGGCCGTTTTCGACCAGGACGCTGCCATGCACAGGCCACACGCTCTCCATCATTTCCCAGGCACCATGGCTGAGCATGACGGGTGCGGCCTGGAAGCGCCAGATAAGCGCTCCATCAGTGGCGCGGACGCAATAGACCTGGCCGTCTTTGCCGCCAAAGAACACGCGGCCTTTCCAATAGGTGGGCGGTGAGTCGATGCGGCCACCGGCGATGAAATGCCACGCGGGTTTGCCGGTGGCGGCGTCAAAGGCATGCAGCGTGTGCTTATCGACCTCGCTGACAAAGGTGAGGCCAGCGGCGGTGGTGGTGGTGCTGAGCGGGGGAGTGAGTTTGACCTCCCAGGCCATGGCGAGATCCTTTTTCAGATCACTCTTCGCCGCACCGCTGCGGGCGTTGTCGCTGCGGTAGGTCGGCCAGTCTTCGCTGCTGGCTTCTTTTTCGTCGATGGCATCGGCATACGCGGGGCCTCTCACCAGGCGCTGATCATCGGGCGTATTCGCAGGCATCGGGTAACGCGGAGCGCTCGCCATGACGGCCATGCCGTCGAGCTTTGCCTCGGGGTAGCAGGCGCAGTTGTGAGGTCCGGCATAGGTGAGGCCGTTCGCGGGCATCACGCCATAGAGGCAGGCACCACGCACCCAGTGATTGAGATCCCAGTGCTGCTTTTCCATATCGACATACTCGATGCCGGTGCGGCTGGGGATGATGTATTTCTCCGTCGCCTTGCCCATGTAGCAGCGGTGATGGAACCAGTAGGTGCCCTCTGGCACGTCGGGGAAGAAGCTCTTCTTTTTCTCGCCAGTGATGGGATCAAAGCCGCGATACTCGCCGCTTTGGTTGCCGTTCATGTTGCCGGAATTCCACACGAGGCCCTGGGCGACGATGACGTCCTCCAGGCTGCGGTAGCCGCTCTTTTCATGCGGCGCGGTCCAGATGTCTTTGCCTGTGTCGGCGTTCATGCCCTTCATCGCACCATCGCCACCGGCGTAGATGATGACGTCGTTATGCAGGATGATGCGCGGGGCAAAGTTGAACTCGTAAAGCGCACGGCGCTTCGTGGGATCCGTGGTGAACTTCACTTCTCCGGTCTTCACATCGCGGGCGGCGATGCCGTCGCCGTTGTAGTAAACGATGCGCTTGTCATCAATCGCCATCGTCACCGGCGCGATGCGATCCTCCTGCTTCCACAGCGTCTTGCCGCTTTCGGCTTCGATGGCAAAAAGCTCACGAGGCTTGCCGTCCCAATTGAACTCGGTCTCCACACGCTTCTGATCGCTCTGCTGCTTCACGGCGAACTCTTTGTTGAGGCGATCCGCGTCCTTGTTCACCAGGGCAAAGAGGGTGCCGTTGCGCATGATGATCTCCTCAGCGCCTTTGGTTTGGTCATACACGCGGATGACCTTGCCCGTGGCTCCATCGAGGCAGGAAATCGGATCGGTGATGCCCATGGTCACATAGACCTTGTCCCCCATCGCCACGATGCGGCGCGTGAGCTGCGTGGGGCCGGATTTCAGCGGCCAGAGGTGCGTGCTCCACTGGGGGATCGGCTTTTTCCAAAGCACCGTGCCATTGAAGGCATCGCGGGCGATGAGCATGAACTTCGCGGGCATGAGGATCGAGATGCGGCTGCCCTCATCGATGATGTAATAGATGCGCCCGCCCGCTGAAACCTTCGCGCTCACCGACGACATGCGGTCGTGATGGCGGCTCCAGCGCGGATTTCCCACCCACTGCATCCGCGAAGGTGGCCCGACGAGCATGTCCTTCGACGTTGGGTTCCCCTTCGAGTCATAGGCGTAGTGCGTCCACTCATCCATGTCCTTCGGCCAAGCCTTCGTGATCTTTTCCCACGCGCCGCCCTTTTTCACCATCGCCACGCCCAGCGGCGTGAGCACGCGGTCGATCTCCTCTTTGGAAACGGAAGCCGCGTCCTCGATGACGAGCAGGTTCACGTAATTCTCGATGTAGGGGAGGTGCTGGCCGTTCCACTCCGAAACCGCCACCGCGCCGCTCACCCCGGCCTTGTAGATGGCATCGCGGATGGCGGGCACCTTGTCCGCCTCCTTCGTGAGGCCCTGGACTTGGTAGGAATCATTCGCCCGCAGTTTCTGCGTCACCGTGCCGTCCCCGCAGCCCACATGGACCACGATGCCGCCCTTCACGCCGGATTGAGCGAGGATGTCGGATGCCTCGTCGGCAAGGAGTGGAGTGGCGAGCAGGAGGGCGCAGAGAAGTCGTTTCATGGCAGGATGGAAGGCGCGTAACGCCCGCCACACTGCGGATGTTTCCGGCCATTTCGGGCATTTTCCCGCCGCGCAACGAAGTGGTGGATTTGCAGCGCGCTCTATGGGATGAAATCACCCCATCCCCCGCCCTGCCCCGACCATGCTGCGTTTCACCCTTTTTGGTTTCCCTGTTCTGATCCACGGGATGTTCTGGTTGAACACCGCCCTCATGGGCGGCGCGCTTTACGCCACCACGCCCGCTCAATTCAGCGCCCTGCTGGCCTGGATGGTGGCGGTGCTCCTTTCCATCCTCATTCACGAGCTGGGCCATGCGCTGGTGATGCGGAACTTCGGCGACCGCCGGGTCGTCATCCAGTTGATCGCCTTCGGCGGCATCGCCCAGGGCAGCCAGTGGCGCACGCGGAGGGAGGATTTCATCGTCAGCGCCGCCGGGCCCGTGCTGCAAATCCTCGCCGGGCTCGCCGCCGGCTGGACGATCACGCTCTGGCAGCCGCCGTATCAGTGGCTGCACCGCATGCTCGATGGCTTCACCATCGTCAGCATCTTCTGGGCGCTCCTCAATCTCCTGCCCGTCGTTCCGCTCGATGGCGGGCACATCTGCCAGGCAAGTGCCGGTCCCGGCAGGCAAAGGCAGGTGCTGGTGATTAGCCTGGTCTGCGCGGCGGTGCTGGCGTTGCTTTCATTTCAAAACGCCTTCTGGCTGGGGTTGCAGGATCGAGTCCTGGCCCTGCTCGACATCCATGCGCGCACCCGCGTCGGCGGCGGGCTTCTGCCGTTGATCATTTTCGGCATGCTGGCCTGGAACAACTGGAAACAGCTTCGCAACGAGCCGCAAATCCCCTGGATGAACGCACGTTGATACACCGCCTGGAATCTTCAAACCGCATGCGCACCGCTCCGCTCCTCATCCTATTTCTCGCCGCCACGCTCTCCGCCGTCGCGCAAACGCCCAAGCCCGAGCTGATCTCTCCCCAGGTCAAGGCGGCGGTGGACAAGGCCGTCGGCTGGCTCATGCGCCAGCAGAAGACCTCCGGCCACATCGTCGATGAAAAATCCGACGCCAAGCCCAAGCGTGGCGATCTGCCCTCCCACAGCGCCGCCATGACCTCGCTCGCGCTCATGGGCCTCGCCTCTGTCGGCCACATGCCGGACGATCCGACCCCCGAGGGACAGGCCTGCGGACGGGCGCTGCGTTTCATTGTCGAGGGCATCGAGCCGGATGAAAACGGCTACCTCGGCCGCAGCGACCGCTCGCGCATGTATGGCCATGGCATCATCTCCCTCATGCTCGCCGAGATGATCGGCCACGCGCCCGACGAGATCACGGACAAGCGCATGCACGGCATGATCGCTGGCGCCATCAAGCTCATCCTGCGTTCGCAGCAAGTGCCCAAGAGCGAGGCCAACCGCGGCGGCTGGCGTTACGAGCCAAGCTCCAGCGACAGCGACATCTCCGTCAGTGTCTGGCAGGTCATGGCGCTGCGTGCCGCGAAAAACGCCGGCTTTGACGTGCCGAAGGAGGCCATCGACAACGCCGTCGCCTACATCAAGCGCAGCTACCGCGTCGAGCGCGACTCCAACGGCAATCCGAAGACCGACAGTGCCGCCTTCAGCTACGAGCCTTACGGCGGACGCCAGACCTTCTCCACCACCGCCGCCGGACTGCTCTCGCTGCAGGTCTGCGGCCAGTATGAGGCTCCTGAGGTGCTCGGCTCCGCCAACTGGCTGCTCAAATCTCCGCCCGAGATCAACGAACCCTGGTTCTTCTACGGCTGCTACTACTACGCCCAGGGCATGTATCAGCGCGGCGGCGACCACGCCGCCACCGCACGGCAGAAGACCGAGCAGACCCTCATCGCCGCGCAGTCGCAGGACGGCAGTTGGTATCCGCGCAACGGCAATGAAAAAAGCGCCGGGGCCGTCTATGCCACCTCGCTCGCCCTGCTGAGCCTCTCCGTGCATCACCACTTCCTGCCGATCTACCAGAAGTGACCGCGCTGCCCATCGACGGCGGCGGTTGCCCTCCGGAAGGTGTCTCATGAATGGAAACCGTTCCTGGAGGCAGTCCATGCTGCGGAACCTCAGCAACGAGTGCTGGACTGCTAAGGAGACGATTTGTCAGAGGGTTGTAGCCTGACCCCGTTTTATGCGCTGGCGGGCCAGATGTTCGTGGTATTGGGTTTCCAGGTTCATCCACAGGTGCGCAGGCGCACCGAGGACACGTTCGAGTTCCAGGGCCGTGTCTGCCGTGATGGCGGCCTTGCCCTGGATGATTTCATTGATCGTTTTGATCGGCCTTCCCATGCGCCGGGCCAGTTCGGATTGCGTCAGGCCCATCGCGTCGAGGGTCTCCGCAAGCGTTTCTCCTGGCGGGGAGGCGTAGTCGGGTTGGAAGGTTTGTTTCATGGGCGGGATGGCACGTTCAGCCACATCATTAGCACAACGCACATGGATCAATACGGTTTCGGCCAGATGCCCTCGCGGTCAAAGCGGGCCTCGATCGCCTGGGGATGCACGCTGAAGCGAGGGGCGATGCGCTCCGCCGCTTTGCGGCGGATGTCCGCGTCAACGCGCCAGTTGGGCAGGATTTTGTCCGCTTGTTTGGAAAAGGTCGCAAACTCATGGCGCAGCATGTTTTCCGGCACCAGCAGGCGTCCGGCGAACTCGTTCGCCTCCCGTTCCAGATCCGCCATGCGCCCGCCGTAGTCCTGCGTCCATAGCGCGAAATCATCCACTGAGGTGAAGGCGGGCTTCAGGTTCCGGTGCATCACATAATGACCCAGCTCATGAGCCAGGGAGAACCGCAGGCGGTTCAGCTTCCACTCCGGCCCCTTCTCCATGAGGATGTAGGCCTCCGCATCCACATAGATACCGCTGAAGTCCGCCGTCAGCGCCGCGTCCACGGCGTACTTGGCGAAAAGATCGTCGAAAGGGATCACATCCAGCCCCAGCTCGATCTCCACCACGCTGAAGACATCCACCGGCAGGTGGGACAGCCTGCCCCGCAGGTGTTTCTCTCGGAAGGCTTCCGCCGCCTTCCAGGCCTTGGTCTTCCAGTGCATGGGTGGTTTAGGAGTTGGAGTCGCCCTCGTTCAGGGATTGGATGGTCTTCACCAGATCAGCCAGTTTCTTGCCTTTGAGGTCATGGTTGCGCACCACGCGGAAAAAAGCGGGCAGCTTCGCCATCAGCACGGCGTCTGCGGCCACATCTTCCGGCAGTTCCCGCCGGGCCACGGCGGCGGCGTCGAAAAACTCCTGCTTTGCCTCCCCGCGCAGGCCCAGGAACTTGCACCAGGCCTCCAACGTCCGTGCATCGCCTGTCGGCGGGTTCAGGCCGCGTTCCACCTTGCTCCAGTTGCTGGGGTCCAGCCCCAGCTCCGCGCAGAACTGGCGCAGCGTCAGATTCTTGTCGATGCGGTGCTGTTTGACGAGGTCTCCGAAGTTCATGGTCGTGGGGGTGATCGCCGTGGTAGCGGGTTCATCAGAGGCAGACAACAAAAAAGTGCGCCTGCTCAAAGTGTGGTTCTAATAAAACCACATGTGGTGCGTTATCAACCACATAGAAAGGAGGTGAAAACTTGAAAGACGATCCAAACATGAGGGGCATCCGCTCCCGCAATGAAGGTGACGGCCGTCTGCGTGAAAAGCGTGACGACACCCATGTGGGCACCATCGAGCGCCAGTACGGCATCAATCTCGGTGTCCGCAGTGACATGCATCTGGGCACGCTGCTTCAGCAGCGTGGCGTTCAGTCGCTCAACGACTTGATCCACGGGCAGCGCTGATGCCAATGGAGGTCCTGGAGCGTATAACCCCGCTCCAGGACCTTCTTCTTCACACGGCGGCAAAAGCCCGGTGCAGCAGGGTTTGGAAGAGGTGCTCCGCTTGGCGCAGGGATTCACGCTGCACCGCCCTCAGGCGCTCGTGCTCCCTCACCACGGCGGCGAAGGCTCGTTGCTGGGCGCTGCTCACTTTGGGTACTGGTAGCTCTTCGATCATGGGAAGGGTAAGTCCTTCCGTATTGGCTCCGCGTGCGAGGCGCAAAAGGCGTGATTCATGAAACCGAAGCGTGTGGCGGGCAAACTCGGCATCCAAAGCCTCGCCGCACTGGATGGATTTGATGTCCTGTCCGTGACAGAGGTCCACTTTGGCAATGGCGACAGGAAGGCGATGCATCAGAACCTTGCTTTTGACGACGAGCAGGATCGACCCTGCTGGCACGAGTTTGGTCGCACTTTGCCGGATGCCCTCCTCGTTGATGTGCTCTTCCGTATCCCAAATGTAATCTCCCTTCATGTCCTTGGAGGTAAACTATGGAATGCGGCCGGTGTAATACTCGGGCTTTTCACGGGCCGGAGTTCCGCCGCCGGTGATGGTCACAAGCTCTCCCAATCGCTCAAAAGAACTGCCAGCGAACGCATCCCCAAACATCCGGCGGAAGGTGGCGGGGAGGAAGGTGTCGGAGAGGGCGAGGGTGTAGCGGCGGGTGCGCCGCAGCCGGTCCGCTTGCTCCAATTGCGCGGCGATACGGCGTTGTTCGGGGAGCCGTGGAAGTCGAAGCGGCGTTTCGCGAATCTCGTCATCCGTCACAGCCGGATAGCTCGCGCCATTCGCAATCCTGATCAGCCGTTCGATAAAGGGTGATGACTGAACCAGATAGAATAAGTACGAGTCGTCTATCTGTTCCAACCTTGGCCTCAAGACGCAAAACCCAGTCGATGCAATCTCCCCATCAAGATGCGAAGGAACTTTGGCAACAGCGTTCAAATTCGGACGCACTGTGGACACAAGCACATCACACGCCCGAACTTCTTGTCTTGCCCTGCTTGGCGCTGAGTTGACGGATATTCGTTGTGCGCCCGCAATCTGCTTTGAGTCTCGATCTATCGCGCCAATGTCGATGTATGTGATTTCGTTTCGGTTCAGATCGTGCAACCGAAGCTCTTTAACTTCATCAAGATGATCGCCGAGAGCGCTCCAGGTCATGGTCACAGCTTTTGAAGTGATTGTATGATTGCTTTGGCGCATTGCTCAAGTTCGTGCATGCGTTCGAGCGTCACGTCCGGTTCCTCGTAAAAAGTCTCCTCGTGCTCGACTTCGCGGTAGCGGCTGGCGGAGAGGTCGTAGCCTTGGGCGGCCACTTGCTGCTTCGTCACCCAGAACTGGCGGGTGAGCTGGTTGATCTCGTTTTCCAGCGGCTGGATGCGGGATTGCAGCTCGGCGAGCCCGGCCTCGGCTGCCTCACGGGCGGCGCGGGCGCTGAGAGGAGCGCGGGCACTCCTGCCCGCTGTTTTCGTCTTCGCGGCTTCGCCGCCCATGAGATGAAGCGGAGAAGAGTCTCCGCGCTCCTCTCTCCCGACGTTGGCAGGCTTCACTCGGTAAGTGGCGGCTTGCTCGCGAAGGATGCCTTGAGGCTCATCTTGCGGAGCAAGATGGCTACCTTACTCCGCCTCGGCGATGACTTCCTCAAACTTGAGGCGGTGGATGGTGGCGTGGAGCTGGAGGCGCTGCGCTTTGAGCGGGGCGATCTGCTTTTTGAGCGTGGCGAGGCGTTTGGAGCGCTTTTCGGCGAAGGCTTCATCATGACGGCTCTGCCAGCAGGTGAGCACGTCCGGCAGGTCGCTCTCCGGCACACCCTGGCGTTTGTCATCGAGGCTGAAGCCGTCGTGCTCCATGTCGTAGAACCAGATGCTGCTGGTTTTGGCTCCTTTGGTGAAGAAGAGGATGGCAGTGGAAACTCCAGCGTAGGGCTTGAAGACGCCGGAGGGCATGGAGAGCACGCCATCCAGCCTGTTTTCCTCGATGAGCGCCTTGCGCGCGGCGACGTGAGCGTTTGAGGAGCCGAAGAGCACGCCGTCTGGCACGATGACCGCGGCACGCCCGCCCTGCTCCAGCAGGCGGAGGAAGAGGTGCAGGAAGAGGATCTCCGTCTTCTTGCACTTCGCGGGCAGGGTGGGATTCACATCGGCGCCATCAATGGCGCCTTTGAAGGGCGGATTCGCCAGGATGACCTCATACTGGCCGCTTTCGGTGAAGGCTTTGGAAAGGGTGTCCGCATAGCTGAATCGCGGGCGGGTGATGCCGTGGAGCATGAGGTTCATGCAGCCGATGCGGTGCATGACCATGCCGCTGTCCGCGTCGTAACCCACGAAGTTGTTTTGTGTCGCGGCCCACTGCTCCGGCTTCATCCGGTCGCCCACGAGACCATGCGGGAAGCCGTCTTCATCGTAGCTGAGGTGTTTCGGGTTCGTGTGCTGCTCCAAGATGTACTGCCAGGCATTGACGAGGAAGCCGCAGGTGCCCGCCGCTGGATCGCACACCCGCTCATGCGGCTGGGGATCAATCATGCGCACCATGAGGCGGATGATGTGGCGCGGGGTGCGGAACTGGCCGTTCGTGCCGGCGGTGTTGAGCTTGCTGAGCAGGAACTCATACAAATCCCCCTGCACATCCTGATTCTGCGCGGAGACCTGCATGGCGTCGATGGCCTTGCAGGCCTCGATGAGCAGGGACGCCTTGTTGATCTTGAACTCTGCGTTCGCCATCAGGCGGGTGAAGGGATCAGGCTCAGGAGCCGGTTCCTCTTCGGCCTCCTTGGCTTTGTCTTTGCCCTTCTTCTCCGCTTTGGCAGGCTTCGCGACAACAAGAGCTGTTTCTTCCTTGGCGTTTGGTTCGCCTGCTGCCTCCTCAGGCGGTTGCCCGAGCTTCTTGATGAAGGGGAAGACCTTTTCCCGGACCGTCTCCAAGGCTTTGCCTGCCTCCAACTGGGTCCAGTAGGACCAGCGGAGCTTTGGATCGGGGAAGAAGGGCTTGTAGGGCTGCTTTCTGAGCCGTGCCTTGCGCTCGCCGTCCTCCTCCTGCTCATCCATGCGTTTGAGGAAGAGCAGAAAGCTGAGCTGCTCAATGGCATCGAGCGGATTGTTCAGCCCGCCCGACCAGAGCTTGTCCCAGAGGGATTTGACGGCGGAAAGCAGGGCGGGATCGGTGAGCATCGAGGGGAGTTATGATTGACGATTGGATAGATCAGGAAACGAACGTGACTGCTACGTCGTCCCGAAGTCATTGAAGGGACACTGGAGTCGGCTTGCCACAAAGATTTCCAAAAGCGCCTGCCTTACAGGATCGGGTTCGATCAGGCATCTGACCTTCATCTTGCGAACAATTTCTGTCTGTCGCTTGAGTTCGCAGGAGATAATTTCCCTGACCTTGGAATCTCGGTCTTTGCGCCTGCGATAGTCTCTCCTGAGACCAAGTTCTTTGCGCACCCGGCACATGGCGAACGCCGCCTTGTTCGGTATGCCGCTGAGATGCTGCTGCAGCCTTGAACGTAGTTGCTTCGTGCGGCCTGTATAAAGGGCCTTTTCTGTTTCTTCTTTGGCATGGCCATAAAAGACGTAAACGCCTGGTTCGTTAGAAATGCCTGTCAGATCTGTCATGGACACGAAGGGCTGTTTGCTGAGAGTTCCTAGACACTCTTCGAAATCATCCAAAAGCTGATGAAACTGGGCGAGTGATTCAAGCGGCGAGGTCATGCGTCAGATCCAAAATGGATTGTTTCTGTTGTGGCGTGAACAGTCGGTCAGCGGCATTGCGGCCGAACTGGGTGAAGGGCGGATCGTAGAGATCGGCCTCCTGGAGGCTGTGACGCTGCACAAAGACCTCCTGCACGGCACGAAGGAAGCGGATCTGGTCCGCGCTGTAAGCGTGGGCGGTGATGTGCTCATTGAAGCCGCTCTCCACGGCCTCGGCATAGGTGGGGAGCGCGGCGATGTCGAGCAGGTTGCGGATGAAGCCGAGAAATCCGGTGCTGCCAGTGAGCTCGATGCCAAAGGCACGACGGGCGACGGAGGAACTGAGATGAAGATCGCTCTCCTCGCCAAGGTGCTCGTGCAGCAGGCGCTCCAGCTCGACGAGTTGCTCTGGGGGGGGCTGGCGGCCGGATTGCAAGGCCGCGATCGCCGCGCTCGTGGCGAGGATTTCCTGAATGCGCGCCTCCACCTGCTGGCGGTATTCATTCACATACACGGGCTGCATGCCGGGGCCGAGAATGATGGTGCTGCGCGGCATCAGGAAGTCCGGCAGGTCCAAGATTCGGAAGGACGGAATGGTGGAGCGGCGGCGCTTCATCTCTCCCGCGAGGTCGGTGATGATCTGCGTGAGCTGCTGCGGTGTGGCATCGGCCAGCGTGGGCGTGGTGGAGGACAGCACGATCCCGATCGAAGCCTGCCGGGCAGCGTTTTGATGCACATCCTCCGGCAGCCGCGCGACATCCGACACGACCGAATCCAGCGCCTCCGGCGTCGAAGGACGGCGGCGCAGACGGTCGAGTTTCAGCGCCTCCACCTTCAAAGTAAAACTTTCCGCCGCCAGATCGACATCGCTCACATGCCGCAGCAGTGGGGCGATCTCCGTGCGCAGATACTCCAGCGAGTCCGGCAGAATGAACTGCCAGAAGTGATCCCGCCAAGCCCGTTCCACGCGGTGCCATTCTCTTTGGATCAAGAACGAATCCACCGGCACACGGGCCAGCATGGCCCGGAGATCACGGATGGCCTGTTGGCAGGCAAAACTCGTGGGTTCTAACCGTGCAGCCTCCAGCAGATCGACTCTCAGCCGGAACAGACGCACGAGGATGGGCAGCTCGGCAGGCTGTGGCGGGTCGATGCGTCTGCCGAAGTCGTTTTGCCAGAAGTCGAGGATGAGGAAACCATTCTTCCCATTGGCTGGCAGGCGCTCGGGGTAGTTGCATGCCTCCTGGCTGCGGGTGCCGCGTCCAATCATCTGCCAGAGCTTGATGCGGCTCTGCACTGGGCGCATGAAGACAAGATTCATGACCTCCGGCACATCCACGCCGGTATCGAGCATATCGACAGAGATGGCGATGCGCGGGTGGTTCTCGTGCTTGAAGCGATTGATGAGGCCGCGTCCCCACGGGCCGTCATGCACCCGCTCGACGCCATGATGAATGACGGTGAGCAGGCCGACATGCTGCGGATACATTTCCTCAAACACCTCGCGCAGGCGGTTCGCATGCTCCCTGGACATGGCGAAGACGATGGTCTTGCAGATGAGGCCGGAGGGATCTTTGACCGACTGCTCCATGATCTCCTCCCACTGGCGGCGGAGTGTGTCGCGGTTGCTGACGGTCTTTTCGATCTCCGTGCCCTCGTAGTCGATGTCATCGGGGTCGATGCCGTTCGCGATCAGGCCTTCCCTGGCCTCCTCATCAAGGGTGGCACCGTGAATGCCATCCCGTTGAAAGCCGGTCTGCGCTTGATTGACGCGAAAATCCACGAGGAAGTGCTGATTCACCGCTTCCTCGAAGCCGTAGAGAAAGGTGGGGCGGTTGTTGGTGCAGCGGAAGACGCGGAAGGTGTCGCGGTCGATGAAGGTCGCGGGTGTGGCGGTGAGTCCGATCATCCGCGCATCGAAGTACTCCACGATGTCGTGGAAGCGGTTGAAGATCGAGCGGTGGGCCTCATCGAAGACGATGAGGTCGAAGAAGCCCGGATTGATCTGCTCGTAGCAGTTGCTCAACGTCTGGAGGGTGGCGACGTAGAGCCGGAGATTCGGATCGATGTTCCGCGTGTAGATGCGACCGCGTGGCTCCTCCGGCAGATGCACCATGAAGCCGTCCGTCAGTGCCTGCTCCACCAGCGCGTCCCGGTCCGCAACGAAAAGCACCTTCTGCGCCTGCCCCGCCCGCAGAAACAAATCAATCAGCGCCATGGTGGTGCGCGTCTTGCCCGTGCCGGTGGCCATGACGAGCAACGCATGACGTGCCCCTGTGGCGAAATGCTCCGCCACTCGGCGGATGGCCTCATGCTGATAAGGCCGGTTCGCGATAGGATTGCTGATAGGCAGACTGGCAAGGTCCAGTCCATGCCTGCGAAGATGCAGCAGCCGCATCAAATCTTCCCGCCGGAAGAAACCCGCCACCAAGCGCGGATGCGCCTGACCGACCTCCCAGAACGAGGTGCGGTAGCCATTCGACATGAAGCCGAAGGGCGCAAAGCTCTGATGTGCCGCGATGCCCTGCACATAGAGCCGGAGCTGCTCCTCGCCCTCGCGTTCACTGCGGCTGGACCGCTTGGCTTCAACCACGGCGAGGACTTCGCCGGAGGGCGTCATCAGGCAGTCGTCGGTGATGCCATAGCTTTCGGGACAGGCTTCACCCGAAGTGACCAAAACCGAAAGCGGCAGCTCTCGCTGCACCTGGGTGCAATCAGCCACGTTCCAGCCCGCTCGGCTGAGCTGGTGGTCGATGCGCTGGGCACGGGTTTCGGCTTCGGTCATGCGGGAGTTTCCCTATCCAAGCAGCGAGCGGAGAGGATGGCAAGAGGGAGGAAGACTTGGAGACAGGGAGACAGGGAGATGGGGAGGATGCATCATTGAGCTTGGCGCGTTTGGTTTCGCATGGAGCGGCGGTTTCCTCGCGTATGAGCATCATCATGCATACGCTCACCCGCCGCCGCTTTGCCCTCGCCACGCTTGCCGCTCCCGCCTTGCTCAAAGCGGAGAACAAGGCGGACAAGATCAACCTCGCCTTCATCGGCCCCGGCGGCATGGGCACCCATCACATCAAGACGATGTGCAAACGCACCGACGTGATCTTTTCCCATGTCTGTGATGCGGACTCGAAACGTGCGGACACGGCGGCGAAGCTCATTCAGGAAATGACCGGCCAGACGCCGAAGATCGTCACCGACATGCGTCGTGTCTTCGATGACAAGGACGTTCAAGCCGTGCTGATGGCCACGCCCGACCACTGGCATGCTCCCGGAGCCATTCTCGCCGCGAACGCGGGCAAGCACGTCTATGTGGAAAAGCCCTGCTCGCACAATCTGCGTGAAGGACGGCTCATGATCGAGGCGGCGGCCAGAAACAAGGTCTGCATGCAGGTCGGCACGCAAAGCCGCAGCACGGCCGCCTCGATGCAGATCGTCGAAAAACTGCGCGGCGGCATCATTGGCGACATTTTGGTCGCGAAGGCCTGGAACAGCCAGCTCCGCAAGAATCACGGCCATCAGCCCGACACGGAGCCGCCGCCGGAGCTCGATTACGACCTGTGGCTGGGCCCGGTGCCGAAGGTGCCGTTCAAGAAAACCTTCCACCCCGGTCACTGGCGCTGGTTTCACCACTTCGGGGCCGGTGATTTCGGCAACGACGGCGTGCATGACATCGACATCGCGCGCTGGGGCCTCGGTGTGGACCAGCATCCGAACCGCATCATCGGCCAGGGCAGCAAGCTCTTCTTCGATGACGACCAGGAGTGGCCTGACACGCTTTACTGCGCCTTCGAGTATGACATCGCCGGCAAAACCAAGCAGCTCATCTACGAGCAGCGCGACTGGAGCCCCTACTTTCAGGAAGGCCACGAAAACGGCTGCGCCTGGTATGGCACGAAGGGCATGGTCATCGGCGGCAAACAAAAAGGATCGTGGGAAATCTACGGCGAGCGCAACAAGCTCATCGAAAAGATCGAAGGCTCCGGCCCCGACCTCGCCGCGCATCACGCCAATTTCTTCGATGCCATCCGCACCGGCGCGAAACTCAACGCCGACATCACCATCAATCATCTCTCAACCGCCCTCTGCCACCTCGGCAACATCGCCGCCCGCACCCGCAGCGCCTTGGTCTTTGATCCGGCGAAGGAACAATTCATCGGCCATGCCGACACCTCCAAGCTGCTCAAACGCGAGTATCGCGACCACTGGGCCACACCGGTGGGATGAGCGTTTCTTTTGAAGTGATGAGTTAGAGGTGATGGGTTATGAGGACCGATGAACTCGATCCACTCATTTGAAGACTTGGAGTGCTGGAAGACGGCGCGGAACCTTCGGCTGTTTATCAGCCGAGAAATTGTTGCGCATTTGCCGAAGGAGGAGCGCTACGAACTGGCAAGCCAGCTTCGGCGTGCCGCACGTTCCGTTACCGCCAACATCGCCGAGGGCTTCGGCCGCTTTCATTTTCGCGACAACTACAAGTTCTGCAGCAATGCCCGTGGTTCGTTGTTTGAAGTGCTCGACCATCTGATCACCGCCCACGATGACGCTTATATCACCGCCGAAGTGCTCGGCGAAGGCCGACATCTCTTCGAGACTGCCAAACGTCTCTTGAACGGCTACATGAACTACCTGACCCGTGCCGCCAACAACACCCAAGACAGCACCGTGCGTGAATCCGCCCCCTTCTATCAAGCCGGCGAAGACCATCTCATTTCAGATCCAGCTTTCAACGAAGACTCCCCCAACTCATAACTTCTAACTCATAACTTCCAACTCATAACTTCCAACTCATAACTTCCAACTCATAGCTTCTAACTCATAACTTCTAACGCCTAACCCTTCACTCATGCCCTCATCCCTGCGCCTCCCCTTCCTCGCCACGTTGCTCGCGTTGTCGGGGGGCTGTGCGCTCGTCTATCAAATGGCCTGGCTGCGGGAGTTCCGGCTGGTCTTCGGCGGGGCCACGCCTGCCACGGCTGCGGTGCTGGCGATCTTCATGGGCGCGATGGGCGCGGGCAGCGCTCTCTTGGGCCGCAAAGCCGAAGCGTCCGACAATCCTCTGCGGCTGTATGCCTTCATCGAACTCGGCGTTGGTGTGGCAGCCTTGCTGACGCCGCTGCTGTTGGCAGGCGTGCGCTGGCTGTATCTGAGCACGGGCGGCATCGCCGCGCTGGGGCAAGTCACCGCCACGCTGCTGCAACTCCTGCTCGCCACCCTCGTGCTCGCTCCGCCCTGCCTGCTCATGGGGGGCAGCCTGCCTGCCGCGTTCAAATGGGTGGAGACAGATCAAGACCAACAGCGTGGCAATCTCGGCGTGCTGTATGGCATCAACACCCTCGGAGCACTGGCGGGCGTCCTGCTGAGCACGTTCTGGCTGCTGGAGCACTGGGGCATTCGCGCCACGGTGATGACCGCTGCCCTGGTGAATCTCCTCATCGGTGCGGCCGCGTGGTGGGTGGCACGTGATGCGACGCCGGTGGAGCCAGTGAAACCAACACCATCGCAGTCAGCGGCATCGAGCAATCTGACAACGCGATTCATCTATCTCGCCGCAGGCATCACGGGCTTCACGTTTTTTCTCAGCGAACTCGTCTGGTTCCGCCTCCTCGCGCCATTGCTCGGCAGTTCCGTGTATGGCTTCGGTTTGATCCTGGCGCTCGCGCTCACGGGCATCGGACTCGGCGGACTCTTGTATCGCATGCTCTGGGCCTCACGCGCAGGCGCCGTCACACTTGCCGCGTTGGCGCGGGTCGCGGCATGGCAGGCTTTGTTTCTCGCCTTGCCGTGGGCGCTGGGAGATCGCATCGCGGTCTTTGCCGTCGATGTGAATCAACTGCGCAGTCTCGGCCTGTCCGGCCAGGTCGTTGGCTGGACGTTGATCTCCAGTCTTCTCGTGCTGGGGCCGTCGATCCTCGCAGGCGTGCAGTTCCCGCTGCTCGTCGGGTTGCTGGGAGCGGGAAATCGCGATGCGGGTCGTCATGTCGGTTATGCGTATGCCGCGAACACCCTCGGAGCCATCGCGGGATCATTGGCTGGAGGCTTTTTACTTCTTCCATGGCTCACGGCACCGGGTGCCTGGCGCTTGGTCATGCTGCTGACGTTGCTGCTCAGCCTCGGCGCTGCGGTGCTCGGAGCGAAATCAACCGCACGGCGCGTCTGGCCTGTCATCATCCTGTCATGGCTTTGCGCTGGCGGCCTGATTTTCGTTTCCGCAGGCCCCACCGCCGCATGGCGGCACAAACCCATCGGCTATGGCCGTGTGGAAGCGCTGCCGACTTCCATCAATGGCCTGCGCGGCTGGTTGAATGCGAGCCGCTGGAAAATCGCGCATGAATTTGAAGGGCGCGAAGCCAGCGTGGCCGCGGTCGCCAGCGATGACGGCTACTGCCTTTACGTGAACGGCAAATCCGACGGCTCGGCCTTTGGCGATGCCGACACGCAGGTGATGCAGGGCCTGGTGCCCGCGATGCTGCATCCAGCGCCGCACAACGCCTTCATCGTCGGCCTCGGCACGGGCACCACCGCCGGCTGGGTCGCGGACGTGCCTGGCATGGAGCGGGTGGATGTGGTGGAACTGGAGACCGGCATGTCGGTTCTCGCCCGCGAACACTTCGCACCCGTGAACCGGAATGTGATGGCCAAAGCGAATGTTCATCTCATCGCAGGCGATGCACGCGAGGCTTTGCTCGCGGCTGGAAACAGCTACGACTTGATCATTTCCGAGCCTTCCAATCCCTACCGTGCCGGTGTGTCCACCTTGTTCACGCGGGAGTTCTACGCGGCGGCCAAAGCGCGGCTCAAAGAGGGCGGACTCTTCGCGCAATGGGTGCAAGGCTACGAAGTCGATGCGCACGCCATCCGGCAGGTCTATGCCACGCTCACCGCCGTGTTTCCCCATGTGGAAACCTGGATCTCCGGCCCCAATGACCTCTTGTTCATCGGTCATCTCTCACCACCTGCATACACGCTGGAGCAACTCCGCGCCCGGATCACCCAGCCGCCGTATGCCGAAGCGCTCCAACGCGTTTGGTTGACGCGTTCCGTCGAAGGCGTGCTCGCGCATCATCTCGCCTCGCCTGCCTTTGCCCGCAGCCTGCTGCAAACCACGCCTGCGCACATCAACACCGATGATCGCAACCTGCTGGAGTACGGCTTTGCCCGCGCCCTCTCCAAAGACAATCAATTCGAGACCACCCAGGTGCTCACCCTGGCGATCGCCGCGGAGGCCGATGTTCCCGCGCATCTCGTTTCTCAGATCGACCGAAATCGACTCACCTACGAGCGTCTGCGCATGCTGGCCGCCGATGGCTCCACGTTCTCGATCCCATCCGACCTCGAAGACGATGACCAACGTCGTGCTGAAGCGCTCGTGGCGTTTGCCAGAGGCAATCATGAGAGCGTCCTCGCCTCATGGACTGGCAGTCCATCCAGTCCGTTTGAGGAATTGATGCTGCTGGAATCAACCGCCCAGGCTGGCACAGCGGAAGCCATGCCGCCGCTGCTCGCAGCCGTCCGCGCCGACTGGCCCGCAGATGCCCAATTCGCCTCCGCGCTGTCCGCCTTCCGGCAGGAATCCTACGACGATGCCACAGCGCATTTGCTCGACGGCTTCAAAGCATTGCGTCAGCAGGTCTGGGTGCGTCTGCCCTCGCTGCAAACAGCCCTGTCACTCGTTCCGCCATTGGTCGCGGCCAATCGTGACCTCGCCACACCCTTCATGGAACTCCTGCGCCAGCCCTTTCCCGGTGGGCTCGCCGATCCAACCCGCATGAACACGCTGGTCGAGATCATCCCGCTGCTCTCGCCCGCGCATCAACTCGAAGTGCTGGCCCTGTTTGAACCCAATCCGCCATGGCAACGTGAGTTCCTGGAGTTCCGTCTCAAAACCTACCGAGCAGCCTCGCATCCGCGCACCCAGCAGGCCGAACGCGATTTGCAGGAATTTTTGCGGCACTCCGACCGCCGCTTGGATGATCCCGCCGCCAACGTTCGTTGAAAACGCATGTTCACCACCCTTGTCGTGATCCTGGCGGCTTCGGCGGCGGAGCCGTTGCCGAACACAAAGATCGAAGCCCTTCCCCGCTCCGCGGCGCTTCCCACCGACACGTCCGCCAAAGTTGAGCTCGGCCGCCTGCTGTTCTTTGATCCGATCCTCTCCGCCACGCGCGATGTCGCCTGCGCCACCTGCCATCATCCGCAATACGGATGGGCCGATGCACGCCCCACGCCGCTCGGCGTTCACGCCAAAGGCATCGGACCAGAAAGGAAACTCGTCCAAAACGCCGAGTTCATGCCATTGCGTCGCAACACGCCCACGATCCTCAACGCCGCCTTCAACGGCATCGAATCCGGCAAGCCCTTCGATCCGGCCAAGTCGCCCATGTTCTGGGACAATCGCGTGCAGAGCCTCGAATCGCAGGCCTTGGCACCGATCCGCCAGCGCGAGGAAATGCGCGGCGATGTTTGCACCGAAGCTGAAGCCGTCCCTGCGATGATCGAACGCCTGAAGGCCATTCCAGATTACATCAGGCGCTTCGATGGCGAGATCACCGCCGGCAAAGTCACCGAAGCCATCGCCGCGTATGAGCGCACGCTCATCACTCCCGACTCGCCCTTCGACCGCTTCATGCGTGGTGACAAAACCGCGATGTCACCCGCGCAGCAACACGGCATGCAGGTGTTTCAGAAAGCCGGCTGCGCCCTCTGCCACAACGGCCCCATGCTTTCCGACTTCAAACTGCACGCCATCGGCCTCAGCGACGCCACCACGAACCGCACCGAATTTCGCACGCCCACGCTGCGCAATCTCAAACACACCGCACCCTACATGCACCACGGCGGCAATGTCACGCTCGAAGACGTGCTTTTCTTCTACGACCGACTCATGGACCAGGCCGCCGAGACTCTCGAAGGCGGCGACATCGCCACCCTGCCACCGCTCGATCCCCTGCTCCGTCAGATGAACCTGCTGCCCGAGGACACGGCTCCCATTCTCACCTTTCTCGAAGCACTGAACAGCGACGATTACGACAAGTCCGCGCCTCAAAGCGTACCGAGCGGTCTTCCCGTGCCCCAGCCATGAAATTTCTCCTCTTTCTCGTCCTCGTCTCCTCCGCGTTCGCCCAAACCGGCACCATTCCCGCCGATCGCCCGCGTGCGCGGCCTGCATCGGCGCTCACCGGCTGGGCTGATTGGGAAAAAGGTGAGGAATTGCTGAAGCGGATCAAGGTCCCGCCCGCGCCGGTGCTCTCGGCGGAGGATGAAGCCAAGACCTTCAAGCTCGCGCCGGGCTATCGCGCGGAGCTCGTCGCCTGCGAGCCGATGGTGCAGTGCCCGATCTTCTTTGAGTTCGATCCCGAGGGGCGCATCTGGGTCGTCGAGTATCAAGGCTACATGCGCGATGTGCAGGGCAGCGGCGAGGGCGATCCCATCTGCCGCGTCGTCGTGCTCACGGATGAAAACGGCGACGGCAAGGCCGACAAGAGCACCGTCTTCCTCGACAAACTGGTCATGCCGCGAAGCTTCGCCTTCGTGAAAGGCGGCATCTTGCTCCAGGAACCGCCGAAGCTGTGGTTCTGCGCCGATAAAGACGGCGATCTGCGCTGCGACGAGCGCACCGAAGTCGGCACGATGGGTGTCGGTGGCAATCCGCAGCACACGGCGAACGGTCTGCGCCGAGGCATCGACAACTGGCTGCACTGCGCCGACTGGCCGCATCGCTATCAATGGAAGGATGGCAAGCTCATCGACGAGCCCACGCTGCATCGCGGCCAGTTCGGCGTGAGCTTCGATGAAACCGGCCGCTTCATTTCCTGCTACGAAAACAGTGCCATGCACATGGACCTCCTCCCCGCCGAGGCATTGATGAGGCATCCCAACCTCGCCAAACTCGCTCAGCGTGGCGGTCGCGGAAGTTTCGGCGTGAATGTGAACGTCGCCAAAGATGCCGCGGAGTGCTTTCCCATCCGCGTGACGCCCGCCGTCACGCTCGGTGCCCTCGAACTCCGCGATGACGGCCGCCTGCGCACCTACACCATCGTCTCCGGCACCTGCTATTACGATGGCGATCAATTCCCGCCTGAGATGCACGGCAATGTCTTCTTGCCTGACTCCGCCGGCCATCTCGTCGGCACCTTGAAGCTCAGCGGCGATGTGCATCCGCACGCCACGCGCTTCTTCCCGCCCGAACAGGAACTCATCGCCAGCACCGACGAACGCTTCCGCCCCGTGAACGCCCGCGTCGGCCCCGAAGGTGCGCTTTACCTCGCCGACATGTATCACGGCATCATCGAGCACGTCATCTTCATCGTCCCGTGGCTCACGAAGCAGATCGAGCAGCGCAAATTGTATGAAGGCAACGACCACGGCCGCATCTGGCGCATCGTGCATGAGAACGGGATTAAGCGGGAGAAATGGAGTGATGGAGACTTGGTGAAAATGCTCGGCCATCCGAATGGCTGGCAGCGAAACACGGCGCAACGGCTGCTGGTGGAGCGTGGCGAAGACATCGGAGATCCAAATCGCTTTGAAACGCCGCTGCATCGGTTGCATGCGCTTTGGACGCTCGAAGGCATGGGCAAGCTCAAGCCAGAGCATCTTCAAAAGGCCGCCAAAGATGCCGATTCGCGTGTTCGAGCGGCTGCAGCACGGCTTGGGGCCGAAATCGCTCTCAATGAGGAGCCGGATGCCAGCGTGCGACTTCATGCTTTGCTCTCACCGAAGCCGCTTCCGGTCATCGTGGAGCATCTCACACGTCATGAAGATGATTTGAGCCGCATCGCAGCCATGACGACGATTCATGGTAAAGAGATCGCTTTGCTGGAGCTGTTGCTGAAATGGCCGCAAAGCACCGCGCATCGCGTGGAGACGCTCAAACTGCTCTCGCAGCTCGCGTGCATGGATGGCAAGGCGGAGGTCATTCTCGCGAAAATGGCCGAAACGGTGGTTTGGCAGCGTGAGGCCTTGTTGGATGGTTTTCTTGCTTCACAGGTGAAAGTCACGTTGAAGGTCAAACCAGCTTTTCTCGATGAGATGGCCTCGAATCGTGACATCGCGGCTCGCGAGCGGCTTCAAAGGCTGCGCACGGCTCTGAGATGGCCTGGCGCGGACGTTTTGCCAATCACAACCCGAAAGCTCAGTGAGGCCGCGAAGAAGCAGATCGAACGCGGTGCGGCGGTGTATCAAAGTGTCTGCGGCCTCTGTCATCAGCCCACGGGCTATGGCGTGCCGAATGTGGCACCACCGCTGGCGGAAAGTTCGTGGGTCACGGGCGAGCCGGAGCGGCTCATTCGCATCGCGTTGCATGGCTTGTATGGCGAGATCGAAGTGAACGGTCAGAAATGGAACCTCGCCATGCCGGGTCAGGGTATGAACCCGCTGCTCGACGACGCGAAGCTCGCCGATGTGCTCAGCTACATCCGCAATGCGTGGGGAAATGAGGCCGAGCCCATCGCCGCCGCCCAAATCGCCGCCGTGCGCGATCAAACGAAGGACCGCAAAATGCCCTGGACCGCTGACACGCTGCTCCAGGTCGATGTGCGTGGCGAAAACGCACTTCAGCCGGATGCCGATGGCGTTTTGACGCTTCCCGCGAGCGCGGCGAAGACCTATGGCCAGAAGCTCGCGTATCGGCCATCGCTCAATGTGCTCGCTCCGTGGCGCATCGAGACGGATGTCGCTGAATGGATGATCCAGGTGCCTGCTGAGGCCGAATACGAGGTTTGGGTGACGCTTGCCGCCGATGACGCTTCCGCAGGCGACGCTTATGTCATTGAGGCCGAGAGTGCGAGCGTGAAAGGCACGGTGAAGTCCACAGGGGGCTACGAATCATTCGCGGAGCAGTCAGCCGGCACGCTGAGGCTGAAAGCCGGCGTGCAATCGCTGCTGATGCGGCCGGACGGCGCTTTAAAGCAGGAGCTGGCGGATGTGCGGGCGGTCCGGTTGAGGCGAAAGTGAGCGGCAGGGTGGAATACTCGCGCTCGCGGGTTGCGGGGGTGGATTCTCCGGTCTATCTCGGCGGGTGGACGACACCGACTACAAAGTCAAACTTGAGATTTTTGAAGGCCCGCTGGACCTGCTGCTCTACCTCATCAAAAAGGAGGAGATCGACATCTACAGCGTGTCGCTGGAGCGCATCACGAAGCAGTACTTGGAATACATCGACACGTTCAAGGCGCTGAACATCGAGCTGGCGAGCGAGTTCATCGTGATGGCGGCCAATTTGATGTACATCAAGAGCCGCGAGTTGCTGCCGAAGGATGTGCAGCCGCCGGAGGAGGACGCCGAGGAGGGAGATCCGCGCTGGGAGCTCATCCGCCAGCTTGTGGAATACAAGAAGTTCAAGGAGGCGGCCCAGTTCCTCGGTGTTCAGGAGGTGAAGGGTGATGAACTCTTCGTCACCACGCCGGAACTGCCCGACCTGGAGGCCCCGGTGGTCGGCATCGGCCAGGTGGGCATCTTTGACCTTATCCGCGCCTTCCAGCGCATCCTGAAGCGCTTCGAGAACGCGAGCGACTTCCGCGAGATCGTCAATGATCGCTACACGGTGGCGGACAAGATCGAGCACCTGCTCAACATCGTGCCGGTGGGCGGTCGCGTGAAGTTCGAGGAGCTGTTCAGCACCGCCGCCAGCCGCGGCGAGGTGATCGTGACCTTCCTGGCGATGCTGGAACTGATCAAACTCAACCACCTGCAGGTGGAGCAGGAGCAGTTGCTGGGGGAGATCGTGGTGGTGCGGCCGGAGGTGTGAAGGACGGGGCGGGGTTCTGGCTGATTGCGGAGGGCTAATGAGGAAACCCGAATGGCGAATGACGAATCTCGTCATTGAGGCTTCGGCATTCAGTCGTCATTCGGAATTCTGCATTCGTCATTCCCCCGCTCACTTCCCCTTCGCCACAGCAGGTGCCGACGGCGGAGACGTGCTGACGCGCGTCAGTTGCGTAGATTTGCTGAGCAGCCAGAACAGGCCGCCGATGCTGCCGATCAATGCAAACGTGGCCAACACGGTCCAAAGGCCGGGGAGAAGCGGTTTGCGGAAGCGGCGGCGTCTTGCCATCGGGAACTGTGACACGGCTTGCCGCATTCTGCCAGCGCGGCTATGATCGAAGATGCTTCCCTGGCTGAACAACGACCAATTTCCGCTCTACCTGGCTCCCATGGCCGGGGTGACGGACGTGATTTTCCGCCGTCTTTGCAAGGAACAGGGAGCGGACGTGATGGTGACGGAGTTTGTCAGCGCGGAGGGCATTCTCCAGCGTGACGACCGCACGCGGCACTACACGGACTTCGATGAGGAGCAGCGCCCACTCGGCGTGCAGCTTTTCGGCTCCGATGGCGTGCGGATGGGCGAGGCAGCGCGGAAAATCATCGACTGGAAGCAGCCAGACTTCATCGACATCAACTTCGGCTGCCCGGTGAACAAGGTGGTGGCGAAAAACGGCGGCTCATCGCTGCTCAAAGACTGCCCGTTGCTCGCCAGCGTGGCGCGTGAGGTCGCCAAGGCGGTGCCGATCCCTGTGACAGCGAAGATGCGCATCGGCTGGGACGCGAATCATGTGAACGCCGTCGAAGTGGCGAAAATCCTCGAAGACTGCGGCATGCGGGCCATCGCCGTGCATGGGCGCACGCGGGCGCAGGGCTACACGGGCCTAGCCGACTGGGATGTGATCGGCCAGGTGGCCGATGCGGTGAAAATTCCCGTGATCGGCAACGGCGACATTGCCAGCGGCCAGGATGTGGAGGTGCGACGCGCTCAGACGAACGTGAAGGGCATCATGATCGGCCGTGCGGCGATGGCGAACCCGTGGGTGTTCAAGGAGGCGAAACATTACCTCGCCACCGGCACGCATGCGCCTCATGCCAGTGTGGAAGAGCGTTTCAATTTCATGCGCCGCCATTGTCAGATGGCCGTGGAACGCAACGCGCACATGCAGGAGTTGCAAACGCTGCGCGCCATGCGCAACCGCCTCATGAATTACACGAAGTCGATTCCCGGCGGTAAATGGCTGCGCCAGCGCTTCAGCACCATCGGCAGCATGATGGAGCTTGAGGACATCTTTGCCGCGTATCTCGACCATCAGGCCGCGCACATCCATGAGCACGCGACGAACGACGAGGTGTGATGCGAATCACTTCTCGAAGACACCCTTGAGCCATTCATCGACGACCGGCGTGGCGGGATAGGAAGGATCGCCCAACTTGCGGTTGATTTCCGTGTGGCCTGCGAGGCCGCGGCCTTCAAAGCCTTTCACGACCGCAGGCGTGTCCGCCTTGCGCAGGGCTTCGCCGAGCGCTTTCGACTGCGCGGCGCCGTCCTCGCGCTGCACATGGAGAATTAGGAATGACGGAGAATTCGGCGCGGCGGCGTGAAAGGTGGGAGAGAGAGCTTTTTGACGCTCAGGATCGGTGCCGAAGGCCTGGATGTAGGTGTCGAGCATGAAGTCACCGCCTTCGGCGATCTGGCGCGGCACGTTGTAGCAGGCGCCGTCGAGCGGAATCACGCCGCGCAGCGATTTGGGGCCAAGTCCGGCCTTTTTCAGGTATCGCATGTCGGTGCCGACGAGAGCGGAGAGATGTGCTCCAGCGCTTTGGCCCATCAAGACGACGCGGCTGTCATCAAAGCCGAGTTTTTCGGCGTTTTTGACGAGATACGCGATGGCGTCCGCGATGTCCTGGGCCTGATCCTCTACTTTGCAGTTGGGAACGAGGCGGTAGCCGATGGACGCAAAAGCATAGCCCTGCGGCAGGTAGTGATCCGCCTTTTCACCCGCAGAAAGGCTTTTATCGCCACGCTTCCAGCCGCCGCCGTGGACATAGATGACGAGCGGTGATTCCGGGGCCGAGGGCTTCCAATAATCGAGCTTTTGCAGCGGGTCCGAGCCGTAGCTCATCTCCACCTTGCCGCCTGCGGTCATGGCCGACTGACGGCGTTTGGTGAACAGCTCGCGCAAGCGCCCGCCAACCTGGGCATGGGCGGGCACGACGGAGAGAAGCGCGAGGAGAAGGACAAGGGATCTGTGCATGAGGGCGAAATTGGGAGAATCATGAACTGAAATGCCTCCCGCGAGCCGTGGTTCCACAAAATCTTTCATCATCGGGATTCATTCGCCACGCTCTGGAAATTGGTTTTGCGCGGCACGAGGGACAATGGCACTGACTGACTCCCCCTCCTTTTCCCGAACTTACCCCATGACGTTTTCCAATCCCTGGTTCCTCGCCGCCGTCGTTGGCGTGCTCGGCCTGTTTCATCTCGAATTGATCGCCACGTTTTTAAATCTGGCGCAGTTCCGACATGCGTTGCCGGAGCGGCTGAAGGCGATCTTTTCCGAGGAGACGGTGCAAAAGGCCGCAGAGTATGCCGCCGCATCATCACGGGTGGATTTGCTGCGCAGCGCGGTCTCGCTAGCGGCGTTGATCGCGTTCTGGTGGGGCGGCGGATTCGACTGGTTGCAACGCTGGAGCAACGCGTGGGGCTGGGGCGAGCTCAAAACCGGCGTGGGTGTCATCGGACTGCTGATGTTCGCCCAAAACGTGCTGGCACTGCCTTTCGATGCCTGGGACACGTTCAAAGTGGAGGCGGAGTTCGGCTTCAACCGCACCACCGTCGGCACGTTTATCTCTGATCGTGTGAAGGGACTCGTGCTCACCGCTTTGCTCGGCGGGCCGCTGCTGGCGCTGGTGCTGTGGTTCTTCCAGACGCAGGAACTCGCGGCGCTGTATGCGTGGCTGACGGTCGCGGGTTTCAGCATCGTGATGGCCTGGCTGGCTCCGCGACTGCTCATGCCGCTGTTTTTGAAGTTCAAGCCGCTCGAAAATGGAGCGCTGCGCGAATCGTTGCTCGCCCTGGCGGCGCGTTTGAAGTTCCCCGTCGTCGATGTGTCGGTGGTGGATGGATCGCGCCGCTCCAGCAAGGCGAACGCGTTTTTGTCGGGCTTCGGCAAGAACAAGCGCATCGCCCTTTTCGACACGCTGATCGAAAAACACTCGCCTGCGGAGCTGGAGGCAATCCTCGCTCACGAGATCGGCCATCACAAATGCCGCCATGTGCCGAAGCAGCTCGTGCTCGGGCTGCTGGAGACGGGGTTGCTGTTTTTTCTCCTCCACGCGGCGCTGCAATCGCCCGCCTTCTTTGCCGCCTTCGGGGTGATCGGCAAGCCGCTCGGCCTCGGCCTGGTGCTGTTCAGCCTTCTTTACTCCCCTGCCAGCCTGTTACTCGGCATGGTCACCAGCGCGTCGAGCCGGAAGCATGAATTTGAGGCCGATGCCTTCGCCAAGTCTGCTTGTGGAGGCCAGCCGCTCATTGAGGGCTTGAAAAAACTTTCCGTGGACCACCTTTCGCATCCCAACCCGCATCCGCTGACCGTGTGGCTGCATTATTCGCATCCGCCCGTCGGCCAGCGGCTAGCGGCGTTAGAAGGCTGAAGAATTTAGTCCCCATGGAATTTTCGCACGTTTGATAAATAAGCACTTCCTTTGGCGTAGCCTCACACAACACCCCAAAATCCATGAAAAGCCCTCTGCGAGCTTCTCTCCTCACCCTCGCCATCACCTCCATTCAATTCGTCGCCCAGGCCAACCCGCCTGCAGCGCAAGCTCCTGCGGCCCCGGTCGCGGCTGCTCCAGCGCCCGCACCGGCTGCTGGCGTGGATTTCATTCGAGATGTGCAGCCGATCTTCGAGAACAAGTGCCTTGAGTGCCACAATCCCAACAAGGTCAAAGGCAAGCTCCTCATGGACACGGCGGCGGCCTTGCTCAAAGGCGGTGACACCGGTCCAGGCCTCGTCTCGGGCAAGCCAGACGAGAGCGAGATCATCAAGCGCGTCGTGCTGCCGAAGGATCACGATGACATCATGCCTCCGAAGGGCGGACCGCTCGCGGTGAACGAGATCGACATCCTCAAACGCTGGATCGCCGAAGGAGCGAAATGGCCCCAGGGACTCACGCTCCAATACAAAACACCCGAGCAGCGCAAGGCTATCGCCGAGCTTCAGAAGAAGCTGCCGACCCTGAAGAACCTGCAGATCCTGCCGGAACGCTACTCCTTGGAAACCAAGCGCGATTACCATCGTGTCGTCGTGCTGGCCACCTTCCAGGATGCCACCACGAAAGACGTCACCGCTGCGTGCGACCTCAAAGTTGCGGACAGCAAGGTGGCCGCGCTTGACGGTCTCACATTGAAACCAGTGGCAGACGCGGGCAGCACGGAAATCATCGCCTCCATCGGCGGCCAGACTGTGAAAGCGCCGGTGACCGTCAAAGACGGCATCAAGGACCGTGCGATCTCCTTCCGCCTGGATTGCATGCCGGTGTTCATGCGCGGCGGGTGTAATCAAGGCGGCTGCCACGGCGCCGCCCGCGGAAAGGACGGTTTCCGCACCTCACTTTTCGGCATGGACCCCGCCGGTGACTTCGTCCGCATCACCCGTGAGATGCCAGGCCGCCGCATCAACCTCGCCATCCCGGAGGAAAGCGCGCTGATCGAAAAAGCCGTCGGTGCCGTCCCGCATTCCGGCAACCAGTGCTTTGAGCCCGAGTCGGTTTACAACAAGACCCTTCTGGAATGGATTGCCGCCGGTGCTCCGGATGACAAGCCTGATGTCGCCAAATGCACAGGCATCGAGGTTTATCCGAACCAGATCGTCATGGAGGGCAAGAACGCCACCCAGCAGATCACCGTCCGCGCCACCTACTCCGACGGCACGGACCGCGACGTGACGAACCTGGCCTTGTTCATGTCGAACAACGACCCCACCGCCACCATCAACAAGGACGGCCTTGTCACCTCTGGAGATCGTGGCGCGGCCTTCATGCTGGCGCGCTTTGATGTTTACTCCGTCACCTCCCAGGTGCTCGTCATCCCTGACCAGCTCCAGTATGAGCGCCCGAAACTGGCCGAGGTGAATTACATCGACCAGCTTGTGAACGAAAACCTCCACAAGCTCCGCATCCTGCCCTCCGGCATCTGCACCGACGAGGAGTTTGTGCGCCGCGCCTTCATTGACATCGCCGGTGTCTATCCCGAGGCCAACGACATCCGCACCTTCATCGCGGACAAAAATCCCGACAAGCGCGCCGCCTTGGTGGACAAGCTGCTTGAGCGCAAGGAGTTCACCGAGCTGTGGGTGATGAAGTGGGCCGAGCTGCTCCAAATCCGCTCCTCCATCAACAACAACCAGCCGCCCTTCTACAAGAACGCGCTCCTCTACTACAACTGGCTCTCCGAGCGCATCGGCAAAAACATCCCGATCAACGAGATCGTCATGGAGTTGCTATCCTCCACTGGCGGCACAGTGAGCAATCCGGCCGTGAATTTCTACCAGACCGAGCTCGACCAGCTCAAGCTGACTGAAAACGTGGCGCAGGTCTTCATGGGCATGCGAATCCAGTGCGCCCAGTGCCACAACCATCCTTTCGACCGCTGGACGATGGACGACTATTACGGCTTCAAGGCCTTCTTCGCCCAGATCGGCCGCAAACAGACCGACGACCCGGCCGAAGTCATTGTTTACAACAGCAAGGGCGGCGAATCCCGCCATTTCCTCACCCAGGCCGTCATGAAGCCCAAGTTCCTCGGTGGCGACACGCCTGAGATGAAGCCCGGCGAAGACCGCCGCAAGGTGCTGGCCGAATGGATGGCCTCACCGCGCAATCCTTTCTTCGCGCGTAACATCGCCAATATCATCTGGTCGCACTTCACCGGCGTCGGTGTCGTTGAGCCGGTCGATGACGTTCGTGTCTCCAACCCGCCGTCCAATCCTGAGTTGCTCACGGCTCTGGCGCAGCATCTCACCGACTATAAATACGACATGCGCAAGTTCGTGCGCGACATCTGCAACTCGCAGACCTACCAGCGCAGCACCAAGGTCAACGAGACCAATGCGGGCGACCACAAAAACTTCTCCCACGCCCAGGTTCGTCGTGTCCGGGCCGAGATCCTGCTCGACTCCATCTCGCAGATCACCGAGACGCCGAACAAGTTCCAGGGCCTGCCCCTCGGCGCCCGTGCCGTGCAGATCGCCGACGGCGCTGTGACGAACTATTTCCTCACCACCTTCGGCCGCGCCAAGCGCGAGTCCGTCTGCTCCTGCGAGGTGAAGATGGAACCCACGCTCTCCCAGGCGCTCCACCTGATGAACGGGGATGCCGTCAACGACCGCATCAAGCAGGGCCGCGTCGTCGCCAAGATGGTTCAAGAGAAGAAGAGCGACCGCGAAATCGTCGAAGACCTCTTCCTCCGCGTCTTCGGCCGCATGCCGAATGACAAGGAATGGACCTCGGTCCAGCAGGCTCTCGCAGCCGACCCCGGCGGCCGCCAAATCGTCCTCGAAGACCTCTTCTGGGCGCTGCTGAACTCCAAGGAGTACTTCTTCAACCACTGATCTGAGACGCGATCTTCAAAAGGGCGTGCCGAATCACCGGCGCGCCCTTTTTTGTGCCTCAAGCATCACTTGATCCCAGGCATCAGCTTCGTGATCGGCTTCGCCAGCAGCAGCAACACGACGCCAGAGATGCCTGAGGTGATCACCACATCCATAAATCGTGCAGGCATCTGCGCCGTCGCATCGCCGGTCACCTCACCGGCGAGCAGGCCGGCCAGGATGTTTCCAAGCGCGCTGCCGAGAAACCAAATGCCCATCATCTGGCCAGTCAGGCGCGGCGGTGAGAGTTTGGTCACCGCGCTCAGGCCCACCGGACTCAGGAAAAGTTCCCCCAGCGTGTGAATCACCACCACCGTCATCAGCCAGGTCGGCCAGACCGGGCCGGTGCTCAGCGCACGTTGCGCTGCCCATGATGCCACGGCAAACCCAAGCGCCAGCATCAGCAGCGACCATGAAACCTTCGTTGTAAGCGAAGGCGAGCGGTCACTCCGCGCCAGCCACGCCCACAATCCGGCCACCACGGGAGCTAGCGCAATCACGCACAACGGATTCAACGCTTGGATCCAACTCGCAGGCGCCTCCCAGTCGCCGAATTGCCGCACGGTGAAGCGTTCCGCGAAAATGCTGAATGACGATCCCACCTGCTCAAAACCCGCCCAGAACAGCGCCGAGGCGCAAAACAGCACCACAATGACGACCAGGCGCTTCAACTCGACCGTCGTGAGCCCGGCAAACAAAAACGCCCAGAGGAAATAAAGCAACGCGACACCGCCGATGATCCACGCGGTCCATTGCGCGAGTTTTTGCGCGTTGACCGGCACCACTCCGGCCACGCACAGCGTTGTCAGCACGACCACCGCCACCAACGCCCCCCAGAACAGCATCCATTCACGCCGCACATTCTGTCCCTCATGATGCAGGCGCTCTCCGACATGCGCCACATGCCGGTGCGTGACTTTGAACTGCACCAGGCCGAGGAACATGCCCGCCGCCGCCGCCGAAAATCCCCAGCGCCAGCCGATCTCCTCCC
>Ga0315900_10001782_pt1 | contig 34101 bp, 56 predicted proteins | sample LakEriMetagenome_FD_203521 | JGI IMG/M metagenome (GOLD analysis project Ga0315900, IMG submission 203521) | Freshwater fungal communities from buoy surface, Lake Erie, Ohio, United States - Buoy 12 MA114 | ecosystem: Environmental > Aquatic > Freshwater > Lake > Lake biofilm | place: USA: Lake...
CTTTCCCGTAAAACAGAAAAAATTTAAGTTTCTAAAAACTTTTGCGCGCCAAATGGGAAAATTTTGCTATGCAGTTCGAATTGGCGATGATGAAAATATTTGATGGCATACCCTGGCGTAATCCCCAATCGAGTAGTCCTGGGCTTCCTGGGCGGTGTAGTGCCTGAATATTCCCTTGCGTTCTAATGCGCCCTTGTTGGTATGGCAGTTCTTGCATAGGGATTGGAATACATTGGAATAAAAAGCATCATCACCTATTTGTTGCCAGGCAAATAGATGGTCAACTTCTGTTGCGGCAGTAACCTTGCCCGCAAGTTGGCAGGATTGGCATAGTGGGTTAAGGCTTAGTGTCCTTGCCCGTACACGCGCCCATTGTGCGGTTTGGTACTTGGCGTTAAATTGTTTACGCTTAACGGTGTCATTGAATCCCTTACCACCATGCAATGAACAATAGGTATTGAGTAGGGATCGTTCGTTAGTGCAACCCAGGTACGCGCACTTAGTCTGCCTTGGAACTATCGGCACTTTTGGGCAATGTGTCGTAATCGTAAAGCGGCATTGTCTGTTGAACAAACCGCGATTCAATTAAATTGATACGGGCGTTCAGGTAAGCAAACTGGGATTTGATTGTTTCCAGTTCTAACTGATACGCCTTCAATTGTTCTTCAATGTTCACTTTAGCGTTAACAAATAGTTAGTGCGATCAATGGTTGCCGCAATTTCATCAACGATATTCTGCAACTGGGTATCGTTAGGTAGTTCAGTCCGCGCGGCTTCCACGAATTGCGCCATCTCGCCCACATAGTCAACGGCATTGGGCAAGTCAGTATGTGAACAAGGGATGTTGCCGAACCTGCCATAAATGCCAATGTAGGTTTCTGCCAATGTATCGGTCAGGTCTGCCAGGGAATCATACAGTTTGCCAATGGCTTTATGTTCCGCAAGGCTATATGTTTCCCAATGTATCAGGCGTAAACAAACTTGCCCGCACATTAAAGCGGCTAAGAAACTTTTAATTGCATCGTGGTTCATATCAATCCTTTCCCTTGTTGCATATACAATTTTAATCCGTTCTCACCTTATAGCGGTAAATATTTTTGCGCCCTGGTTTCTTATCTTCGTGCGGTTCTTTTATCCTGGTAACCTTTTCTGCGTTAATCAATTTAACCAATGTTACTTTCACCGAAGTAATTTTTGCAGTCAATTCGGCGGCGATTTGATTAGAATCTAAACCAGGCTTTTGATTAAGCAGGTCAATGATTTGTTGTTTAAGTGCCATATTCCTTTTCTTTCGTATGATGTTTGGTTGCGGGGGCGCGAGTTGAACGCGCGATCTTAGCGACCAAATGAAGGGCGCAATCCTTAACCGTAAGCCCCGCGAAAAATCAATTAACGCCCGCATCCGCAAAGCATTTTGCCATTAGGCATTTGTTGGCATCCATAAGGTGCATGGGGTGGGCAAGCGGCAAATGCGCCAAATGATACCGTTAACAAAATTGTTGCGATTACTTTTTTCATGGCTTTATTCCTTTAAGGTTGTTTGCAAGAAGTAGAACAATTACCACCATAACAACAAGTGTTGCAAAAAACTGCTTGACCTGCTGATATGTACTGCCACGCCCGGCATACTTGCGAACTTTGAATCGGTGCGCTTTGTGCCAATGCGGTACTACAAATCAAACCACTAACAATTACTGCCATTAACTTTCGTGTCATGTCGTATCACCTTTCGTATCTATGGTTACTTTTACCATCCCCCGAACTTCCGGGCGGATCGCAATTGTTAATGTAAACCTTTTATCGTTAACTTTCAAGCCATCCGCAACACCATCTAAACCCGCCTTAAATGCCGCCAGGCAGTTATCCAGGTCATAAGCCCGTTTACTAGGCGGGAAGAACTCGATTACCAGGTGAATTGCCCCTTCTTGCGGTAGGGTTGGATTGCCTACGGTTTCTTTAGTCAATGCCCAACAAGCCATGCGGTACCGTTTCTTGGCTTCTGCGACCCGCGCCCAATGATGCCTGGCGTTAGGGCGGCACTCAGCCGGGAACCAGGGAAGGTTAATAATCATTTCAGTAACTTTTCTATCGTGTCATTTAATACGGTCAGTTCATCCTTTTTAAGAACATTCCATATACGGCGTTGCCCATGTATGCCATTGTGCGAACCTCGATGGCAATCCTGGCATAACGGGATGCAAATGTATTGCAGGTGTTGTTCAATGTGATGCGCTTCAATATCGCCTACGCGCCCGCAAACTCCGCATGGGAGTTGCTTAACGGCGGCGAGATGCTGGTTTTGTTTTGGTGTTAATTTGTTGTTCATAAACATACCCCATTCCGTTTGGGTTCGTAACGGCGGCTTTGCGTTTACAAACTCGTTCACAATCACAATGCTTGCCTTCTTGCCACCCAGTAAATTCGCCATATCGCAAACGATAATATTCCACCAATACTTTACGAAGATACTTGCAGGGTTCGGATTGGATGAAACGGGTACGGCAACTCTCACATTTGAAGTTGTACGATCCGGATGGTTGCGGCTTTTCACAATCAGCGCAACTCATGCTGATTTAATGTTAACAACATTCGATGTTGCGCGTAATACCGCTTCTTTGAACATATACGGTTGTTCAAAATCTGATTCGTAAATGCCCAACTCCGCGCCCTTTGCGGTAATTCCTTGCCAGGTTTCGCGCCAATCCTTACCGGCAACAACTCCTGGAATGGTTACTTGAACTTCATCTGCCCACCTTTCAGCCCGTAACCAGGTTGCGGGGTACGGTATGTAGGCATGGTTATCTTTAGTCCATTGATCCGTTTTGCATTGAACGGCAATGGCTTGCAGGATTTCATTTAGTCCTGGGCGAATCTTTTTGGTTTGCAACCAGGCTTTACGGGCATCGCCCTTTGCGACCTTACGCGGATAGGCTTTGTAAAATATTTCAAATTCTTGTTCGTCTGTCATGTCTTATCGTGTTAAAAAAATGATTCGGCTTTTATTCCTTTTGACCTTAATATGCGTTTTGCTTTCGCTAGGGCTTTGCGTTCTTCTGCTAGTATGGTTGTTTTACTAACACCCAATACCGCGCCCACATCCTCTGCACTCATATTAAAACCGCTTGGGCGTTCTTGATTTGTTTCTGTTTCCAATGTTGTTAGTTTGCATTTTTTTAATGTCATAAATTTTCATGCCCGATATGAATGTTTATTAAGTTATAAACAAAATCATAAGCGGTATATTCCAACTCTGCAATTTGATGCCAAATACCATTGTGCCGATACTCAGTAACAATTGAGTTGGCAACATCAATATCACCAACTGCGTGATGGCTTACAACAATTAGGTATGAATGTTTATTGTTATCGGGATTGTGAACCGCATCGGTTAAGCGTTCCAACGCGGCCTTCTGCGCGCCCTGCAATGGTGAATCACCATGCTTAGTTTCAATGAAGATAAAAAGTTTATTGTGGATTTCAATAAATCCATCAACATCCATCGGGCGAATTTTCCCGAATTTAATTCCGGTCAGTATGTTGAAGTTGCGTACTAATGATTCGTTGCGGTAATGCGGATTAGGCATTGGCATTTTTAATACGGAACCCATTGCATAATTTTCCATCTGTTATCGTTTCGTGTAGGTTGCAATACTCAAATACTCCAACTAACTGAAAATGTTTACATACTGAACAATTGGGCAATCTAAAAAAGGTTGCAAATTGTTCTGATACAAAATCAATTTTGGCTTCAGTCATAACAAACCCCTTTCAAAGTTTGTTTACACCCGCAAACGATAACATCCGTTAACGATTTAGGCAACTACCCATTCGGCGGTTCCAATCGGATTTCCCAATTCTTCCCAGGTTGCCCGGTAATACGCTTGCCCACCTGGTTGTTCATCTTTTCCCAGGGCTTGAACATATCCTTGCGCCCCCCAGGGTTTGATTTCAGTTACCACAAAGAAGCAACCCGCAAACATTCGGTTCCGGCAAGTTTCGGGATTCAGTTGAATCACATCGTTAATTTCAATGTTCATGGTGTCTTGTTTTGTCATGTTAAAAATTTCCCGTTTTTTGAACACATTGATTGCCTTATGTATAGGTATTCAATAATTTCACCCAAACGCCCCCCTACCCCCAAGGGGTAAGAAAGCAGGATGGCTTCACCCGGAAAAATTCCGACCTTCGCATGGAATGGATTGGATACCATTTCCCCCCGGCTTGAAGGTTCACGCCCGCCGCAGGAATGTAGGATTTGCACCTGGTCAACAAAAGTTGCCTACCTGTACCCTTTTCTACCACGCAACCGGGTTAGGTTCTTACTGTCGGATGGTGTCCGGCAACGGCACAAAAGAAAAACCCCAATCGCTTTGGTGGGCTAGTCCTTTGGCAAGGCAACCTTGGGATAAGTGCGCAATAGGTTGGACAACCGACCCAAAACACCAATTCCAAGGTCTTACAAGCCCACCGAAACAATCGGGGTATGTTGTCCATTTTATGCGTTTCCAACAGTTGCCACACCGTTAGCCCTTTCATTATCTACCAGTTGTGGTTTTTAGGTCAACACCCCCTAAATCTAGGGATTTACCCTAGGTATGCAAAAAAAGTTAACAAATCTATTGCAACCGTTAACAATCCCTGTCATAGTTACGGTACGGTCAAACACTTTCAAGACCGGATGAAAAACAGAAAGGTACAAGATGAAACAAAACAACATCGCAATCGCAGTTGAACCCATCAAGCAAGCAAGCATTGATGCCGCAGTTGAAGCAACTCGCGAAGTAATCGCCGCTTACAAACAAAAATTGGAAGCCGCTAATTGGGATTTGAATGTTGCATTTCCACGCCCAAGCATTAATACATCACGCGCAACATATATGGCACAAAAATCGCGCCATGATTTTGCCCGTTCGTTAGTTACACCGGTTGGTTTCCCACGCCGTAGTGAACCTTACCTTGTTACCTGGTGTGAAGAAGGTGTTGCCCACGCACTAGATCAAGCCGCTAAAGATGCCGCACTCCAATACGAAGCGTATGTTTACAAGTTAGTTAAAAAGGTTGGCGATTGTGATGATGCAAAAATGGGCTTCAACAATGGCGTTTGGTTTGATTCAAACCTAGTTGTAACTAAGGGCGAAACCAAACAAGTATGGAATACTAAGTGCATTGTTAACCGTTCGGTTTACGGCAAAGTATTCAACCAGTTCCCAACAAGATTACGCAAATAAACGCCGGGGGCTATGCCCCTGGTTCATCTTTTGATATTGTTAACAGATAGGATAAGAAACGATGGAAGCACTTAAAAAAATTATGGTACCCCTGGTTTACTGCGATTACATTGCATCGGTAATCAAACGCGGGTTAACCAATGAATCTTTGCAAGGCGGTTCGCTGATTGCAGGATGCGGCGCGGTTCGATCTGATCTCGATCATACGGGCGCGTTTGTTTCAACCACAAAGTACATCAATGTTGCAGATACCAACGGCAGGTTATACGAAATCACAATACAAGAGGTTACTAAATGAAAAATCAAAACTTAGTTAAGCGCGATTACGCAGATAAAGAAAAGCAAAAGTTATTTAAGGATGTGTACACACGCACTCCATATAGGCAAGAATCCCTTGCCGAAAAGATCATTGGCGGCGTTGCGTTTGTCGCTTTTGTAGTTGCAGTTGTCTTTATTTGAAAGGGAAACCATGAACACCGAAGTTAACAATCAAGAAACAAAACAACCGATTGATGTTTGGCATGAACAATTCCAGGCGTTAATGCAAGAAGCCCGGAACCAACAATTGTTTGCGCCTGATATTTTGTTTGTATTGCAACGCGCTTCAAACGAAATACAACATCAATTCAACTCAATTTTGTTTACTCACGAACACAAAACTAACCAGGATAAAGGCGAAGAATAATGCAAAAGATTGCTACTGCTTTAGTTGCCGCGCAAAAGGCGTTCGCGCCCGCGCTTAAAACGGCAACCAACCCTCACTACCGTACTAAGTACGCCGACCTTGCCGCCTGCGTTGAAGCGGTCATTGATGCGCTTAACGATAAGGGCATTGCCCTAATACAACGCACCCATGATTCCGATAACGGGGTTGCGGTTGAAACCTTATTTGTTCATGAATCAGGGGAAACCATTACCGGCGGCATCCTTCATGTGCCGGCACCCAAGCAAGACCCCCAGGGCTACGGTTCAGCATTGACCTATGCGCGGCGTTATTCGTTGATGGCGGCTTGCGGGATTGCCCCCGAAGATGATGATGCCAACCTAGCAGTAAAAACGCGCCCTAGCGCGATTCCAAGGGTTGCCGGGGCATCGGTAACCAGGGAAAAGGATGGAAGTATTACGGCTACGCCTAACGCGCCTGGCGGCGAAGTTACGGTTACCCCATCCCAGGAAGAAATTGATAAGGCGGCGGGCATTATCAGGGCGTGTAAAACTTTGGTTAACCTGCAAGTGGAATGGCAGGGGTTACCAAAAGAAATTCAAAAGGCAATCGTTGGCGTAAAGGATGAAGTTAAAGCGGCACTTGTTGCGGCGCAAAACAAACCCAAGGTTGCTAATGAATGAAGTTACCCAGGCGGTTGATGATCGGATTGATTACTTGAAAGCCAAGTATTCAAAAACGAATGGTGCCGAACGAATGGAATGGAAGGCAAGATTAAACGAAGCCAACCTTATTCGTGAAGCAATACTACTTGCAATGAACAAACAAAAAGGAAACAACGATGCGTGATGCAAACCCATTTCAAAACAACGGTGCCTGGTTCAATGAACGCACCGGCAAACTAACGGCATCCAGGATGGCGGCGGCAATGTCATTCTTGAAAGCCAAGAAGGATGAACCCGCCAGGGAATCATCCGAACGCCGCAAGTTGAAGATTGAGATACTTGCCGAAAGGTTAACGGGCAACATCGTTCCCAAATATGTAACTCAAGAAATGCAATGGGGCATTGAGAACGAACCGTTTGCAAAAGAAGCGTTTACCGCTAAGACCGGGATGCAGATCACCGACCTGGGATTTGTAGAACATCCTTCAATTGACCTTTGCGGATGTTCACCCGATGGCTTGATTGAAGCCACGCATGAACTAATCGAAGTCAAATGCCCATCATCTGCCACCATGATTTCATGGTTGATTGAAGCCGCCCAGGATAAAGATTGGTTGCCCGAAGAATACAAACCACAAATGGCATTGCAATCCGCTTGCATTGGCGGGGTGCCGGTTTGGTTTTGCGCCTTTGATCCACGCCTACCGGAAAAGAACCGGCTACTAATTCGTAAGTTCACGCCTACAACGGAATACTTACAAGAGATTGAATCCAATGCCCAACGGTTCTTGGATGAAATTGAAGCAATGTTTGAACAATTAACTTTAGGGGTTGAATAATGATTACAGTTGGATTAGCAAGAATTGGAAACGATCCTGCGGTTCGCTACACGCAAGATGGCAAGGCGGTGTTGGAACTTTCCCTGGCGTACAACTACGGGCGCAAGGGTCAGGATGGCAACTACGCTACGCAATGGGTTAACGCTTCTTTATGGGGCGAACGATGCGAAAAGATTGTTAACTATTTGCATAAAGGTGGGCAAGTTGTAGTGCAACTTAGCGACCTGCATTTGAACGAATATACTAAGCAAGATGGTACGAAGGGTGTAAACCTTCGCGCCCTGATTCGTGATTTGCAGTTGGTAGGTAAGCCCCAGGCAAAAGAACCTGCACCGCATGAACAATTCGAAAAGCCCGCAAGCCAACCTGCCAAGGATGCGGATTTAATTGATGACATCCCATTTTGATTAAAATGGGTACAATGGCACTTAATAGGAAGGGGCAATATGAAACTTTGCTTTAAGTGCCAGGTTAAAAAACCATTAACGGATTTTTATAAACATTCGGGAATGTTTGATGGTTATTTGAATAAATGCAAACAATGTGCAAAAAAAGATTCAAGGCAATATCGGGAATCAAATCTTGAAAAGGTGCGTTTATATGATAGGCAACGCGCTAAACTTCCATATCGCATGGAACTTTCAACAAGGCTTACTAAAATTTGGCGGGCAGAAGATAGGCGCAGAACTGCCGCACACAATGCGGTTATTCGCGCAATAAAAGCAAATAAGTTAATGCAAAAACCATGCGAAGTTTGCGGCAATAAAGAAGTTGTTGCCCACCATGAAGATTACGATAAACCTTTGGATGTTGTTTGGCTTTGTTATTCATGCCATGCAAAACATCATAAGGCAAAAAAATGATATTTAGATATAGGGGGTTTAGATTGAGTTTCGGCGAACATGATATGGCTAAGTCCATTGTTGATATTTGCAGGTTAAGTTCTGAATTGCAGAAGGTAAGCGCGGATGGCAGGAAGCGCAAACAAATGCGGGATATTGCAACTCAAATCATCCTGGAATGTGAAGTAATCCGGGAAGTAACTTCGCCGCCCTTAGTCAAAGTTAAGCCAGGTTTTTTTGCGCGACTGTTTGGCAATGGCTAAAACAATTTGCATAACCCTGGTACCTATGCACTCCACCAAAATAGGCTTTGATGGTTTCTTAATTGCAATGCTTGTTTTGATGGGGTTTGTTTGGTACCTAGATAACCGGAAGGATAAAAAGGATGGATATAAATGATGGCTTCACTCGCAACATATTTGTTCGCCGCCCTGGGCTATTGCATCGCTTTAATAGTAGGCGTATTGCAAGTGCTATTTGCATTTTTGTTGGTATTGGCGGGCTTGGTATATATCATTATTTTGATACCGTTCGGGCTTATGAACGCGGTATTGAAGTGGGCAAACAAGAATGTAAATAAATAAAAAAAGCCCCGGAATTAACCGGGGCTAAGTCCATCCCTCACTAGATGGCTACTGCTTGCAATGAACAAAACCAACTCTATTTTACGCTTGCAAGCCCGGTAAATAAACCGTTTTGCCATCCTGCCTAATTGCCGTTAACGATTGGTTAATTAGTTTTTCAGGGTCATAAGAAACATGAACCCAACCGGAATCCGGTACGCCTGGCGTGTAGAACTCCAGGATTAGTTGCGTGTATTTAAGGTTGCCTTCAATCCATTTTGCCAGGTCATAGTTGGCAAGTCCTGGAATCTCAATATCCGCCGCCATCCCTTTGCAATGATCTGATATACGCGATCCGCCAACTGCCGCGTTAACATCCGGCGAACGGTAACCGCTATTAACTTTTACACCCTTGGCAAAATGATCGCGAACCGGTTGCAATACATGAGTTGCCAGGGCTTGTAGATTCTCGACAACTTCAACCGTTGGCGTGTTGTCCAGGTTGCGCCGCAGGGCAGTTTCACTTTTTGTTAATTCTTCCAGGGTGAAATTATTTGTTAACTTCATTGCGCTTGCTTTTCATATCCATAATTTTTTCAAGGGTGCGCCCGCCAAAATAGAAACTCATTATTAACATTCCCCATTGACCTAGCAACTCCACATACTTTTCGTTGGCGTTGGAACCAAATGCCGACATCATTGCAAAAACAAAGTACGCGCCCAAGATAAAAATCAAAGTCATTGGGCGAATGTTCTTGCTTAACCAGGAATCCGAAGCCATATCTGCCGCCTGGCGTTTGGTCAACTCCTGGGCTTCAATGTTATCGGCATTGAGTTCCGCAAGCCGCCCTTCTTCTTGCATTTTTAATAGTTCTTGTTGCGCCTTGGCTTTTGCTTCCGGATCAGGAATAAATTTATCCAAGACTTTCATACCAACATCAAACAACGCGGTAAGTGGAAACATATTAACCCCCAACTCTTTTGGTACTCATTTCGTTATCACCCTTTGTTACCAATACGCGATCCTTATCAACAACAACATTCATCGGATCACGATCAGCCATGCGATCAAGGCGGGCTATCAACTCTTTCATAATTTCAAACTCGGGCTTCTCTTGTTTGGGTGATGCGCCTGCAACGCCATTCATCATTGAGATCAATGCCGTTAACGATGCGCCTAGCAATCCCATTACCGCCGCCATCTTGGATTCTTCAAGAACAATAGATGCGCCAACTCCCATTGCAACAATAATAGTTATATAGATTAAGCCATGTTTGCCTATGGCTTTTCCTGCAACTTCTTTTGCGGATTCAATGTATGTTTCTTCTTTCATCTATCTGCCTTTTGATCTAAGCGTTCATAAACCTTATCAAGCAATTGTTCAATGCGATCAAATCGTTGGTTAATATCTTCTTTACGAACATAATGCCTGGGCAAATCAACTTCAATCTTATGAATAGCGGATTTAAGTTCGCGCACCATATCCCATAATTCCCTGGCAAACCATCCAGTAACGGCAAGTACGCCGCCTGCGCCAATGTTAATTAAAGTTTGCCACTCCATCATTTCCCCTTAAATTGGATAAACTAAATCAACGCGAGTATTAACCGGTACGCCAGTTGCTAATACAACACTTGTACCGCTAGTAACTGTTACATCAACTCCATTAACCATTCTTACGCCATTAACATATACGCTAATTTTTCCGCTTGTATAAGTTTGCGAAGTTGTAAATGTTGTTTGTGATGCGGTTGCATTAAATACATCGTAAATCATATCGGCGGTAATACTAAGGTTGCCGCCAAGAGTTAATGAACCGCTTGTTGTAACAGTTCCAGTAAGAGTTAAACCGGCTACCGTTCCGGTACCGCTAACACTTGTTACGGTTCCGCTACCACCCGAACCGGTAGATGCCGCAGTAATGCGCCCATAAGCATCAACCGTAATGCTTGCGTTTGTATATGAACCAGGAGTTACTGCGGTTGTTGCTAGATCAATTGCAGGCGTAGTTCCGCCGGATGAAGTAACGCGCCCTGCGGTTCCGGAAACGGAAGTTACCGGGGCGGTACCGCTTGAAGCGGCAGTTATTCTTCCTTGGGCATCAACTGTAATACTTGCATAGGTATATGAACCAGGCGTTACCGCAGTATTTGCCAGGGCGATTGTGCCGCTTGTAGTAATGGTTCCACCGGATAAACCTGTTCCGGCAGTAATGCTTGTAACAGTACCGCCGCTTGAAGGACTTGTATTTGTGATTGTAAAGTTAGGATAAGTTCCGGTTACGCTAATACCAGTACCGCTAGTTAAAGCAACAGTTTGATCGGGTGCGGTGTTTGTAATTGTTACCGCGCCCGTTGCACCCGATACTGAAATGCCTGTTCCCGCAACTGCACTTGTAACACCTGCGTTAGTAATCGTTATTGATCCCGCGCCTTCGGTAATAGTTATGCCGGTACCATCGGTAAGGTTTGCGTTTTTCCAAACACCTATTGGGCTTGTACTTGCATCATAGATAAGAATGTTGCCGCTTTGCGGTGATGTTATTTGAACATCATGCAGTTCGTCTAATTCGTAACCATTATCAATCTTTACATATATTGAACCAACAATGTTATCTACTCGTTCAACCCAACCCAAGACTACCAACTGATTAGGTGCCTGTGGTTTAGTGGTTGTTATTGCGCCTGCGGTTGTAGGCGATAGATAAACAGTTGCGCCGGCAGTTAATCCGGTTGTGTTTAATTTATATAACGCACCGGAAACAATAACAAAACCTTCTGCGCCATTGGTAATAGATTCCGCAACCAATCCTATTGTGCCAAATGATGTTGCTTCAACATCCGCCCTTGCTAATTTAACGGCAACACGATTACCCTGGGAACCTGAAATATAAACAACCTGCCCAATTGTTAAAGTTGTTCCGCTATCGTTATATACCCTTGCATATTCCTGAGTGCCAACTTGCAAAGTGGTATTGCCGCCTTTTAATAAAACGGATGGAACACCATCGCCATCATCCCATGACATAGTGCCAACCGTAGTTGGAACAGTTGCCGGGGTTGTATCAAATCCTAATGAATTAACATTAACAAAGTTACCATTATCATCTAGCGTAACAGTTGAATTTTGAATTACTTTGCCGGTAGTTCCATCAAAACGAACTACCGCGTTATCAGTTGAAGATGCCGCGCCAGTAACATCACCGCTTCCGCCGCCGCCCGCCTGGTTTACCCAAACGCTTCCGTTGTATGTAAGAACTTGATTAGTTGCCGGGCTTGTAATGCTTACATCACCCAATCCACTAAGGTTGCCCGCACCAACTTGTACAACTGTGGTGCCATTGTTAATGTAAACCTTTTTGTCCGCCATGTTAACGCCCAACTCACCGGATGTTAGGTTTCCGGTTGTTGGTACTACACCTGCGGAATTACTGCGTTTCGGTTTAATAATGTTTGCCATTTGGCATCCCCTTCAATTGGCGTATATACGCCGGGTTTATAGCCCCCTATCTAGGGGGCATATAAGGTTAATTAAAATGTACCGCCATCAATTGTGATGCCATCAAAGGTGGTAAGGTTTGTAATCGAACCGCCGGTGATTGCCACATTGTTTGCGTTTTGCGTTGACATTGTTCCAAGTCCGGAAACCTGGGTATTAGCAATTGCAATTGAAGTTGCGGCAAGCGCGGTAAGTTGACCTTGGGCATTAACGGTTGCAGTTAATGTTTCGGATGCTGAACCATAAGAACCCGCAACAACTGCGGTATTGGTAATGCTAAAAGTATTGCCGGCAAGAGTTAATCCTGTACCTGCAACATAAGAACCGGCACCGCTAAACTGCGACCAGGTAACGGGCGTTGTACCCAGCGTTCCGCCCTGGTTAACCGTACACACCCAACCGGTATCAGCGTAGGTTGTACCTTCTTCAACAAAAGTATAAGCCGATACCAATTCTGCCCAAGTGTTTGCATCGGCAGATCGCGCCCATGCGCCGGATGCGGCAACATAAATACCGTTTTCAGCAGGTGCGGTTTGATTCTTAACCAATACACGATCACCTGCAATAATGGATACACCATCAATTGTTTGTGCGCCGGATAAGGTAATATCAGCAGTTGTTGCCGCCTTTACTGATCCCTTAACATCAAGACCTTGGGCAACGCTATCAACATAGTATTTTGTTGCGGCATCTTGATCGCTAACTGGATCAGCAAGGTTAGTAATCTTGTAACCATTCATGCTAAAGTCAGCAGTTGTTGCGCCAAGATCAGCAAGAACTGCGGCACTAGCGGCAGTTACCAAACCTTTACCGTTAACAGTTACTTTGGTAAATGTTCCAACATTACTGTTAACAGTTGCTAAAGTTAATGCACCGCTTACATCAGCAGAACCATCCACGCTAGATAAGGTTGCAGTTGCATCACCTGTTAACGATAGATTACGGGCGGTTGCCCATTTAGTTGCGGTGCCTGCGTTGCCAGTAATATCGCCAACAATTGCGCTTGAAAATGTTTTGGTGCCTGCAATGGTTTGGCTTGTTGATAAATCAACAAATGCGCCATTACCCGCAATTGCAATAATTGATGTTGCTGAACCGCCAACTCCACCGGTACCAGTTCCGTAGTAAAGAATATTACTAGATTCGTTAAACGCTAATTCTGCGTTTTCCAAACTTGTTGGTGCGCCTGATCCGCCCGATGCGGCGCGGCGTTTAATGCGTATAGTATTTGCCATTTGTTAATGCCCTTTCAAAAGTTACCGCCATCGGTGATTTCTGTTTGCGGAATATTAGTCCACGCCCCTGCGTTAAACATTAGCGCATCATAATTATTTGGTACGCCTGATAATGCAATTGGGTAACCGCCAATAGTATTTGGTCCCGGTGGTCCCGGTGGTCCAATCAAACCGCGATCTATGCTTATCGTATTTTGTACGGGCGGCGTTAGATTGATAACAACATTGTTCTGATCTACAACCGTTACATTCATGTTTGCCCCTTACTCTCTTACGATTCCATCGGAACGAACTAAGAATAAAAGAAACACAATGTAATCGTTAGCAGGATTTGCGCCCGCAGGGAATCCAATCTTGATGCGCCCCGAAAATCCTACGCAATCCTGGGCGTTAATATTTAATTCCGGATCAGAAGAAATTAAACCCCATGCGCCCGCATCAATTGTTACCGTAAACCTTCCCGAAACATCAATTCGATTTGATATTGTTAATGGAATTGAAGGCGGGGTTGGCGTGTAATTGCCAATATCAAAAGATAAACCGTTGCGTGTATCTTGAATGTTTGTTACTTCGCGGCGGATGATTTCGGCATCAATAGTTGCGCCGGTCAAATCAACGGCAACCGCAGGTGTTCCAGTAGTGATTTCCAGGTTCCAATAAGTTTGTTGATCCCAAACTAATTCGCCTGCGATGATAGGGTTATCGAACCCGCTTACTTGCGTAAGTGTATTTTTATTAAAAACTGCCATGTTAGCCCCATTCCCGGTTATAGCCCCCGCGCACTCGCAGAAAGCCGCCAATCATGTAGTATCTTATTTTTGCTAGTTTACTCTAATATTTGCCTTCTGCAAATATATTTACAAATACTGTTTCATCTTCTAATGCTTCAATTTCATGCCATTGATTAGCGGGTAAATTTAATGGTTTATGGTTTTTATCCATAATGTAACTGCGCCCATCTAAACTTACCTTGCATTTACCCGCATGACATATTGTTGCATGACTAAAACCATGTTCATGCTTTATTAACCCTTCGCCTTTATTGGCGTGATACACATTTATAGTTGCCCCATCATAAGTAAAAGTATGTTTAGGGGCAATACTTATCATGCAGTTTCAACGCCAGTTGAAGTTGGTTGCGTTGGCATAACTGGCTTAGGTTGATTTGTAGTTAAAAATTCACCATCCCATGTATAGCCAATAGAACCATTACCAATTTGTTCAGTAAGAACAAAATCTGTAAAGTCAGCATTAGGAAGCCATACTAAAGTTTTAGTTGTATCTGCTACCAGTTGAATAGAATCTGCGGGTGGTTGCCATGTATTAACATCGCCATCCCATTCAACAATATTAGTTACTACATTGTTTTGCACAATTAAATAATTTTTTGCATTTGGGTCAGGAGATAAATCCCCTAATTGATTAGGCATATATTTCCTTTCTTACCATTCAAAAATTACAACACCGCCAGTTCCCGCACCGCCACCAGACGTTCCTCTACCTGAACCACCGCCACCACCCCCACGACCAGTTGCCGCAGATCCCGTTTGATAATTTCCCGCCATTGACATCCCGCCAGCCCCACCAAAACCAAACAAAGAACCACCGCCCATGCCTGTTGATGACCAAAAATTACAAGAAGCACCCCCCGTAGCCGCACCGCTACCATTCCCGCCTTGAATGTTTATTGTTCCACCACTTGCATTTCCTCCCGCCCCACCGTTTACTGTGCTACCGCCATTGTATACACCAGCACCACCGCCATTACCAGTAATGGTGCTAATAGATTGTGTGCCCGATGCAACGGTAGAATTTCCACCTGCCGCATTATTACCACCACCACCACCAACAGTAACGGATAAAGTATTCCCAGCAGTTAAGCCTGTTAAATAAGCAATAGCAGTTCCACCTCCGCCGCCGCATGATTGTGATTGTGATTGTGAACCAACATCATAAAATGCACCGCCACCGCCACCGCCAGTAACAGTAATTTTTAATGCAGTAATGCCTGATGGAATAGTAAATGTTCCGTTGCTAGTAAATACTTGACCACGAGCACCGACATAACCACCACCACCTGGGGCTTGACTTACCCAAGTTGTGCCGTTTGAAGTAAGAATATTACCGCTTGTTCCGGGTGCTACAAATTGAACCCCTGATGTTCCATTGCCAAGTAATACATTATTTGCAGTTAAAGCAGATTGCCCTGAACCGCCATTAGCCACCGGAACAACTCCAGTTAAACCATCGGTTGCATCTAACTGCCCGGAAGTGTTTAAGTTATTTGCGAGTATTGCTAGGTTATATGCTTGCGTCATTAGACTGCCCCTGTTCTTGCAAAGGTTTGATTGACCATAATGTTAAGTATTGTATCGGGGGTGTTGGTCAATGTATAGACCCCCGTACCAGTAGTAAAATCTGTACCCTGTTTTAAGTGAACACCATTTTGATATAAGTTAAAGGCGTTTGCATCGTAATTAAATAAGTATTGCGATTGTCCTGGCAGGGTATTAAACGCCACATTCACCGGATTGCCGTTTGGCGTTCCAAGGTTGTTTGGTGTCCATTGATATACGACCACCTTCCCAGTAAGGGTGGATGGAAAATCAGTAATAACTTGACCAGTAATATTATAATCTTGATCATTAACAATTGTTCCGTTAATAAATATAAGTTCAAATCCACTATTAAGCGTAAACAATCCGGTGCAATCTATTGAACTTACATTAACAACATCAATTTCATTTCGGCTAAATGATGCGTAATTACCCGATACTGAGTTATAAGACCTAAACGAAATAATAAATATTTGATCGGCCAGGCTTGCGGGGTTTGTTAATGTAACCGTACCAGTTGCACCGCCGGTATCTGTAAATTCGGAATCATCTAGCAGTACGCCATTTTGAAATACCCAACATTGCCCTGATATATATCCTGCGCTTCGGGTTACGCTAAATACAGTTTGCCCCGCAGTTGCAACAAATTGTTGTTCGGTATAGTAAAAATCATCCGGCGGCGCGAAGCCAACAACCCTTCCATAAATATCAACTGTTAATGTTGCAACCGAACTTGTTTGTTGATAAGCCCCACCAAAATCTAGGTATGGTTTTAACGATGCAACTAATTTACCATCTTGATTGTTAACAACATCAATTTCGCCGGTGCCTACCGTAGTGGTTCCCGATTGCAATAACTGCCCGGTGCGCTGATCTAGGTCAATAATATTTGTACCATCCGGCAATGCCGACCAAATCGAAGGATCAAAAATAGATGCCTGAGTTAAAACAAACGCGCCATTACCACCGGCATACCCTGCGAATCCGGTATCAAAACTAAACTTACGACCAGTACGGTTTGTATAACCTAAAAATATATTAGTTCCAAAATTGGGATCGGCTAGATACCAGGAATAAGAAGATGGCGTTGATGGTGGGGTAACATTATCTTGATTGCATAAGCCATAATAAATTCGATTAGTTGGGCTGAAACTAAAATTAGAAGTTCCTGTTGCGTTATCTGCATAGGCAACTGCTAGGTATCTTTCAACATATTGAAATGTCGTAGGACGCCATTGGAATAAAACGCTTGCCGGTGAGTAATCAGAATTGCCAAGAGAATTAACCATTCTTGAAAATAAATACCAATTGCCCGATGGTATGTTTGTAACTGTTATTGCAGGTAATACTGTGTTTGGTAAATATGGCGTACCATTAGATTGAATTTCAGTTGTACCCGCAAATATTAGTTGGCTTGTTGTTGGATTTGCAAATGCCGAATACCATAACTCGGCGTATTGAATAATACCTTGTTGACTTGAAACAATGTTAACAACAAAAGAAGGATTGGTTGCAGTTGGATATTGATTTGCAACTATTGGCGCAGGAATGTTTCCAAAAATTAACGGGTCAGGAATACCGGTATTAGGCGATGGTTGAAACTCTGTAATTGGCGTATCGTCATAAACAGTTGGATTAAATTCCGATAAAACTAATGCCGCCGTTACTGAACCGTTTGCGGCAAATTGTTCGGTAACCTTCATTACCCTAAACAATTTTGCAACCCATCCATAATTGGCGTTAGTGATTGTTACTACATCGCCCGCTTCTAATTGAATACCTTGATAGTTAATGGTTACTTGAACTTGTAAATCTTCGCGCCCAGATTTAAGCATCCTGGTTGCAATGTATTGCGCCCGAACATTATTGTTAACTAATGGCAAACTCTCAGAATTTTTATTGACCGGTTCATTTGGATATAAAAGCGAAGGATCAAGTTGCGCTAAATCAAATGTTGCAGAATTAAACGCATCCTGATTATTGGTATCGGGAAACTTACATTCAATAACATTATATGAAGCCGCAATATCCAATGGCGTGATTTGAATTGCAGATACCATATTGGAATCGTTCAAATCCATTGCTACCGTATAAGTAGGCGATTGAGTAATTACCCCCCATTGCCCGGTAATCTCATTGTATTTAAGTAAACAATCGCAACAACTTGCCATATCCTGCAAGTTATCCATAATGGAACGGTTAGTATCTAATACACCATCAAACCTAAATCTTGTTTGTGTTAATGGGAATCCCGCAGAATTAGTGTATGGGAAAGAACCCGCACAATAGGCATCTAAAACAGTAAGGCTTGCAGTATTAACTTGGTTTAATGGTATTGCCGCGCCATATACTTCATTCGTAAGATAATCTAAAAAACATTGCCCAGGTTGAAACCTGGAATTTGTTACTTCAAATTTTGTATTTTGTATTCCTGTTATTCCTGCACTAACACTATATGTAATTTTAACAATTGCAAATGCAGTATTGGTCATTAACTTAGTTGAATCCCAGGTATAAGTTAAACCCGAACTTTGCATAACTTGAATAGCAGTTTCAGTTCCGCGAACCGGGGTATTTGACCCATTTCTAAAAAGATATATTTGCAATTTGCCGTTAATAGAAGTATCGACAACGCCAGTTGATTCGTCAGTAAGCGAAACAACATTTGGACTTGTCGCATCGGCAAAGTTGCAAAGTTTTCCCGCCCAGTAAACTTTGCCAAAAGTAATTGTGTCAGTTCCGTTGTTTGTAACTTCGCAAATACTCATTACATAGTAAAGCGTTTGGTTGTTACTGGTAATTGAAAGGTCAGTAATGGTTCCGCCTAACCAGGCTTTGCCATAAACAATTGGCAATTTATTATCAGTTGCCGGAGGAACTTGTTGCCTGTTGCCTGGGTTTGGCGCGCTACCTGCAATACCAAAACTGCCGCCTGAACTTGCTTGTTGCTGATTGAAAAATGCTTTTGATAAAACTGCGGATGCAACCATCGTAATAGCGGTTGCAATGATGGTACTCGTTGCAACGCCTGCGCCATAAGCAATGGCAGAATATACAACGGTTGCAATAATTGTTGTTGCCGCCAAGGTTGGGGCAACTAATGTTAACAATAAAACTGCAACAAATAATTTACTGAATCCAGTTTTCATCTTTTTTTCTAAACCCATATTTTTCATACTTCATATTTGGCGAAGTATCTAATTTAGTCATGGTGAAATATTTAATTCTGCCTTGTTCTTTTAATTGTTTGCCGTATGCTAAGTAAGCCGCAAACAATCTGAAGCCGCTAGTTGTATCGCGATACTGGGGGCGAACATACCAGGCAAGTTCGTGCATTGCAAAAGTTTTGTTGCACCAAATTGTAGGCAGTATCATCGCCATCAATAACCCCTTACCTTCTTCCAAAAACACCGCGCCTTGACCGGCAAAAATATTATCCAACAAAGCGTTCCAATGTTGTTCATTTTCTATTTCTAATAACTCAGGAAAATTCGCTTCTGCGCGAAACTCCTTCATCATTTCTATTATTTGTGTTTTGTCGTATTTGTTTGCTTGTCTTATCATGAGTTGGGCGGCGCATCTTTTCCGAAGTAATAGTTAATGGTAGAAACAAACGCAACTCGATTCATACTGGTATCGCCTGGCGTAAAGAACTGCCAGGAATTGTCATTGGTATATCGCCCCGCAACCCGGTTCTTTAAGATCAACTGAATGGATGATGCGTTAACAGTAATTACGCCAACAAACATCCGCACTTCTTCCATCCATTGTTCGGATATTGCAAAACTATTTATATATCCAGTAAAGAATTTATAAAGCCCGCCGGTTCCACCAGTAGTAATCAATGCGCCATTAACATCAAAGAACCCATGCCAGGCTTCAATTTTGGAACCTTTAATTTCATTGCTTAATACCCAACCTAACATTGCGGTATCAATACCAACAAGGCTAAATGTTGTTTCATTGGCGGTTGATTTAATATCCCTGGTTGCTTCGCCAACTTGTATCAATTGACCAACGCCCGCAAATGGTTGGGCATCAACTGCCGGTACGGTAATGGGTGTAGGTGCGGTTGTAAACAAATAAGTATTTGAAGGGGTTGTTACCCTTAAAAAATCCGCATATCGGATATTATTTGTGTTATCTACTGGGGTAATAATGTTCATGTTGTTACCGCTTCAAATGCTACGAAGTTGCCATCCCATGCAATGAATGAATCATTGGTGATTGGCATCAATGTATAGGTTGGGTATTCACGCAGTATTACCGGAAAAGTTACGCCGGTGTATGCAAACCCGCCCATGCTTACGGTGGTTCCATACTCGCCAATAACTGCATTGATTGGGCTTGTTACGGTTGTTAACAAATTACGGTGTACTGGTATGGTTACAGTTGAACCGCCGCCGCGCTGAACATCTTGCGTTGCAATATAACTATACAAACCAACTTGGCAAAAATCGCCGGCACGAACAATATATGTTGTAGATGGCACCGAAGGAAGGTTTCCTAATATTAAATTTTTATTTGCGCTTGATGCTTGCCATTGGCAAGAACTAATTTGTGCAGAATTTAATTGCCCTTGATAAGCAATATAGTTAACCCAACCAGTAGAACCAAAGTTTAGATATTGAGTTAATGCCTTATCGTAGTAACGCAAGTTGGCAAGCAAATCGCGGTTTTCAGAATAATACAAATACTTCATTGGGGTAAGCGTAAATTGAAACGGAACTACCGTAAGAATTTCAGAAGTGCTAATGCGTTGATTGCGGCTAAGAACCTGACCAACAAATCGTTGATCGTTAACACTTATGTTTTCGGTAATTGCTAGTATCTGATTCAAACTCATTTAATCACCTGCTAGTTGGTACGCTACGGGCGGCAGATTGATTTGCCGCATATATCGCTTGTTTATTTTGCGAAAGGAATTGCAACGCGCTTTGCGTATCAATCGCTGATAAGTTTTGTACAACCGGCGCGTTATATACAACTTGCGGTTGGCTTCCCATTACGCTTGATAATTGTTGGTTTGGTACTACTGTTCCGCTTCGTTGCGGTATAAATAATTCAACTCCTGATTCACCAACAAATCGCGGGCTTCCGGCATCAACTTGACCGCCATCGGCTTCGCCAGGCAACACCATTAAACCGGTACTTGAAGTTGACCAACCGGCATCGCCGCCGCCTAACAAGCCGCTAATTACACCGCCTAATCCACCAACTGCGGATTTGAATAATTGCATTGCCTGCATTTTTAATTGAATAGCAAGTAAGTCTTGTATTACTGATCTTGCAAAATCATTAAATGAGAACTTGCCGGTACGAACAAAAGTATCAATTGCGGAATTCATATTGGAAACAACCGCATTAAATGATTCGCCGCCAACTCGCGCATAGTTTTCGGCATCTTCTGAAAAACTGCGGAACGCTTGATTCCAACCTTCTGCAAAAGATTTTTGCCTGGTTCGTTCTGCTTCAATATTGCCAACGCGAATTTGCGATAGTTTTGTTTCGGCTTCCATCACGCCTTCAATTTGAGTTTTGGCAAGTTGATACTCTCTGTTTTCTTCATTGCCGCCTGCTTTTGCCAGGGCTTCTTTGCGTTGTTGTTGTAACTCCAACATACGCTTTTCAAGATTAAGGCGTTCTTCTGCAATGCGATAATCAAACTGATTCATCTTGTACCGTTCGCCTTCGAGTTCAGATCGGCGTTGGTTAAAGATTTCCATTTGAACAATGTATTCGCCCTGCATTTGCATTAGTTGCAATTCGCGTTCGCGTTGGGCAATAATAAATTCTCGATCTGCCTTTTCTTTTATATTGGCGTTTTCAACTGCAACCTGATACCGTTCTTGGATTGCCGCCTGCATTGATGAACTTATGTTTGCTTTAGATAATGCTTCGTCGCGTTCTGCGGTTGCCCTGGCAATTGCTTCTTCTTTACGCAATGCAAGTTCTGCAATTTGTGTTTCTGCTTGGGAACGAGTTAACGATTCAACTTTAACTTCACCCCTGCGGCGTTCAATATCTAAGAGTTGCCGGTTTAGTTGTACTCGCGCCCGTAATGCTTCTGCTTCTTTACTGCCGGTTGCGCCACTACTTGCGGGTGCGCCACCCCCTGCTTCGGGTGCTGTTTCCGGATTGGCTTCTGCGGCGGCAATAACTTCTTCGCTTTGATCGTCAAATATTTTTTTAGCGGCAAAGTAAGAAGCCAATGCCGCGCCCGCCATTGCAATACCTTTAATACCCTGGGCAGATTGAATTGCTACGCTAAGTGTTGCGGTTGTTTTTAAGGCAGAATTTAATGCCTTAAATACAGTAACCAATTTCATCATTCCGTTTATAACGCTTACCGCAGTAATGGCAACAAATGCCGCCTTGATTGAATTAACACTTAATATTGCTTCGCCGCCAGTACCGCCAGTAAACGGTGAAAGCAAATCGGCAATGGCAAGTTTTAGATTGTTATAGGTTGCATCCAGGGCATCGCCTAATTGCGCCAGGCGTTTCATTGATTCTTCTTGCTTCTTAAATTCATCGGTAGATTTGCCTAGGGCTTCGGCTATTTCTTCAACCGATTTGCCCATGCCGGCTTTACCTAGCATTTCTTTTGTTGCCTTAATGCGTTCGTAAGTATTGCCAATACTTGCAAGCCCTTCATATACCCGGCGAATTACCTGGTCAGGCGATAAACTTTGTAACTCTTTGAATGTAATTCCAAGTTGTTCAAACGAAGCAATTGCCGCATCGTTGCCTTCTTGCGCCATTGCAATTCGGCTAAACATGGTATTCATAATCTTGTTGGCATCTTCGGATTTACCGCCTGCCATCACAATTGCTTTTTGGAATTGCAGAATCCGGGCAATACTTACATCGTAAGTTTTGGATAGATCATCAACCTGCCCCGCCATATCCAGGGTTGCTTTTGCCAGGAATCCCATTCCCGCAACGGATAATCCCATTGCCCCGCCCAGGGCGTTAAATGTGTTCTTTAGATTTTTAAGATCAATGCCAAGGCTATCAAACGAACCCTTCAAATCTTTTGCTTGTTGTTTGGCTTTAGCGGTTGCCTTATCCCATTCAACCGTTACTAAACCTAACTTAACTGATAGTGATCCAATTACTGCCATGATTATTCGCCCTTACCTTTGTGTTGCCCCCAGTTAACTTCCGACCAAATGGCTTGCCCTAGGCGCGAAATTACGCGATCAACATTGTTATTTAACGCAGGCCGCAAGAATGGGCGCATAGGTGTACGCGCGTTGCCGAACTCCTGGGAAACTGGGGCGCGGCTTTTGTTTGACCATGTTGCCTGCAACTTGCCGCGTTTGTTAACAATAAAATTCTGTACTGAATCCGAACGCAAGGTTGATGCAGTTACTCGCGCCATAAACATTTCGCCTGCATAACGGTTTGAACTTTTATCCCTGGATTGTGGGCGATGAACACGCATATAAATTCGATCTGCCATTTCGCCAGTATCTTTAGGGGCAAATGATTTGGCATCCTGTAACACCGGTTCAAATGCAAATGTTAATGCGTTACGCCAAATGCGATCCGTTTTGCCCTTGCCAATTTCTTCGGATAGTTCATCCATCTTGGCAAACAGTTCGGTAAAACCTTCAACCCTAAATTCGGCGTTACTCATTTGCCAAACCTTTCTTTTTTGAACCCCTTGGCTTGCGCCATATATCCAAGTAAGTTGCTACTAACTTGTTCTTGGGGGGTTGGTTCAAAATCAGGGTTTACCAGGTATTCGTTAATCCAGGGGAATATTTGTTCAACCTTATATGAAGGTGCGTTTTGTGGGCGAATGTAATTAAACAATGCGGTAGTAATCGGTGCTAATGCATCGAAGATCGCCTTGTTCCCAAACATCCCATCTGCGTACATGATCTGTATATCCCCAAACAATTCTTCATCTAAACCATCTATGTATTCTGTCGTATGTCCATTAAACACCATTGCCGCAGTTACCTGCCGGCGCAGGCTTCTTCTTAATTTTTTTTTACTGTCTTATAGTCAGGCTTAATTGCCTGGTCAATTGCTTTAAGAATTTCTTGCACCGCAAATTCGGGGAACTCAGAAGTTATTTCATCATAGGTTTCTGTTACCGGTTCGTTGGTTTCTGAAACTAATAAATGAAAATATTCTTCAACTCTAGTTTCTTCGATTGCGGCAAAAGTTGCAATTTGTTTTACGGATTTTCCATCAACAATTAAATCATCATCAAGCAGTTCGATGGTTTGTTTTTCTTTGTTAATGGCTTCCAAAAATTCTTTGCCACCTTCTTCCAAAGTTTTACGCAGGGGCGCGGCAAACTTATCATATAGTTTGGCAACCTTGTCTTCGGGCGGGTTAACAATCTTGGCGGTGATTTCTTCCATTTCTTTTTTCAATGGAACGCGAACGCGAATATCAAACTTCACTTCGCCCAGGTCAACGGTTGCTTTTTTAATCTTGGTTTGATCGGCAACAATCTCATAAGACTTGCCTAATTTGCTTGATAGTTTTCCCATTATTCCGATCCCTTAACAATCTTTAAGTAAATAGCATTGTTCAACTTCACCGCATATTCGGCGCATTGTTCCGGTGTCATTTTGTCCGCATGGTGTTTGGCGATTTCATAAGCAATATGAATTCCTGCCAACCGTTGTTGCGGAAAGCCAAACCAGTTCTTTTGCCCGGTGTTGAATTGAGTTACTAGAAAAGTAAGTAGGGCTTCCGAGTTATTCGGAAAGGGGTTGTTGGGTATCGTATTATTGTTTATTGTCATATTTTGTAAACAAGCCCCCGAAGGGGCTTGCCTGCTTAATTAACTATTAGACCAACCATAAGCGTTGCCGCCGGTTGGGTGAAGCGTAAAGATAAACTTGCCTTCTGCGCTTGGGCTTAAATCCCATTGCAAACCACCAACGCGGGCGTTGAAAGCGTAAGCAACGGTATCGGTACCATCGTAAGCGGCGATTACATAAGTACGAATAATCGTACCGTTGTAACCATCATCACGAATTAACAATTGTGCAGGATCGGCAGGATTCCATGCGGCGGTTACTGTTAAAGAAGTAACCTGGTTTTGCGTGGTGATCTTCGCACCGGTACGCGCACCTGCTACGCTAAATGCCGCAAACGCATCATCGGCACCAAACGCGGGAATGGCTTCAACTGGAACTTGAATACCTGCGGTTCCAAGACCACCGGCAGAAGTACCAATAATTGTTTCGGTATCTGCCCAGGTGCCTAGTTCTGAATCAGTAAAAGGGGTTGGCGTTGCGCCTGATTGTGTCCAAAGGGTTGCAACATAACCCGGAAGAATTTTGTTAATGAGTGCCATTTTTCAATTCCTTTTTGAAAGTGTTAAACAAAAATTTCGTGTCATGTTGGTATATCCAAGGTGCAATCCAAAACAATTTGGTTCAACCCCAATTCATTATCGTATGTATTGTAAAGCCAATTTACATCGCATTTAGCAGCGAAGAAACCGCTAACGCCGCCAAACTGCCCTGAATATCCATGCAATGATTGTAATATTGTGTTGCTTAAATTGAAAGCCGTCTGCATGGATTGGGCAAATATATTGACCTGGAATATTGGGCGGTCAATACCTTTATTGTTTTGGGTTTGTCCGGTATAAACCGGTTGATGAACATTGCGTAAATTCCAAACCAGGAAAGAAGGTTCGGTTGCAAAGTTGCGGTTAAAACTTGCATATACGGGCGTGGGCGTTACCACCTGCCCCAACTGGTATTGGATGGCTTCGCCGTACTGGATTGGATTATTCTGCGCCATATTAAAGTGGTACCGTAGGATCGTTTCGATAGCAAACAAAGGTTACCTTTTGGCGATCATTTGATTCGCGCACATCGGTAATCCGGTATTCCTGTCCGCGCCAGGTGATACTGTAATCATCCTGGTTAATACTCATGGTGCGGGTGTTAGGCGTGTAGTTAACTGTTAGGTTAATTAAGTCCGAATAAACCCGGTACCGTTCGGATATACGCAACATATTCGATACATCGGAAACCAGGGCGCGGGTAGTAAACCACTTCGTTTTTGAAGTTGATTGTTCCCCTAAACTGTTAACGGTAGTGTTAACAGTATTTATATCAATGGTTTCATAGCGAACGATTGTCATTACATAACCAGGGTTTTGTATGGGCGCAACAACTGATCTACGCCGTATGGAATAGGTGCGCGTTGCCCAACCGTTGCGCCAACTGCATCGCGGGAGTTGTAGTAATGCGTTAACAATAACAATCCTGCTTGCTTCACCGCAGGATAAGTTGCAACTTCGCTTGCATTAACTGTAAATAATGCTTCAATTGGATTGGCAATATTCTGCGCCAATGGTGTTGGAATACCTTGCGTTACGATAATTCGGCTACCAGTTGGATCGTAGTAATAATCCGCAGGATCAAGCGGGGTACGAACTGCGCCGCTAGTGCCTGCCCAATATGCCACTTCGTTAATGGTTACCCCTGCCGCGCCCGGCGAAGATTCCGGCAAATCCAAATAAACCGCCGTACCGTTTACAACAAACCCAGGGTTTGAATAGTAAGTACGGTATTGGGTATTAACAATTGCTAATCCCAAATAATCTTCAATCGCAAAACGAACCGCCAAACCTAAACTGTTAATGTAAGCATCTTGGCTTTCATCATCTATCAGGTTAAGTTGTTGGGTCATTTCTTCAAGCGTTAGCCAGGTTGTAACAACATCCCGGTTAACCTGTTCAATCTTTTCATAATTGAACGGGTTTCTATTGCTTGCGTAAAACGGGGCAATTGTTTGGTTTTCAACCGCCATGATTACCCCCTAAATTAACCGACTAAACGAACACCCGCGAAAACATCCAGGATCGTGCTACAAACGCGCTTCTCTGCAAATAGGTACACGAACCCTGGCGCAGTTTGATCGAAGCGTTTGATACTCATTTGGTTGTTATCTGCGATGGTTACAAAGCGTTCCCAATCTGCCAAGTAAACGGGGTTGTTACCTGCACCCGCAACTTCCATATATGGGTTAGGGATTACCCTATGTCCAAAGATATATACAACTGCGCCGCCATCGTCATCGCCGGCTTCAACAAACATTGGCGAACCGCCGGTTGAACCTTTTAATTTGCGGATTGCACCAATCGTAGTTGGGTGCATCATCCAACAAGTAGAAGGTTTGAACAAATACTGGGCGGGTAATGCCGCCATTAAATTTGCTAAATCGTCATACGATACTGCGCCTGCGCTTGCCTGGTTAACTTCCAATACGGTATGAATACCATTAGTAATCGCGCTACCGTTTGAACCAAACGCCGCCGCGCTAGTGCTACCAGGGTAAGAGTTCAAACCACGCAAGCCGCTTGTTGCGCCGTATGCGGTAGTAGTGCTACCTGCCTGGTCATTGTTTAGCATCATGGATTGGGCTTCAACCTGGGAAAACTCCAGGGCTAAATCCATAACCAATGTTTCTTCCAGGTTATCAATATCGGAAAGGATTGCAGTACGAACTGGCAATACCGCGTTTACATCGCGAATCGGCAATTGCCAAAATGCGGTTGCCTGATTTGGCGAACCTTCATTGGTGTTAATGCCATAACCCCAGGGGTTTGTTGCATCCTGGGAGTTACCAGTTTTAACAACAAACGCCTGATCGGAACCGGTAGTTACGATTTGGCGCGATACTTGGCGAAAAGGGTTTGCAAGGCGAAGTGATGCAAACGCATCATCGTATATAACGCGCCCGCCAACATCCGAACCTGAACCAGTTAACGCGCTTGCTTCGCGCAAGTTAACCGTTGCTTGCCCTTCAAGTAGGGCTTCTTTAATGCCTTGAAATATTGCGCTATTATCCATTTTCCTTAGTTCCTTTTCTGCCCATGTTTTGCCAGGATCACCACCCCACAATGCCCACGCGATACGCCCCGCACTTGGGTACCCATCCTCGCCAGGCTTCCAACCTTTGCCCTGCTTATCTACTTCATGCCGGGCAAAATAACTAACCATTCGTGCAATTGTCGCGCGGGGTAAATCCTTACCGTTGCTAATATCACGCGCCCTTGCAACTCCAACTTCTGTACCACCTCGCCCAAATTCCTTACGCCATTCTAAGCCCCTGCGGGCTTCTGCTTTCATAGCATCGGTTGGTTTAGGCATTTATCTTTTTCTATTCATTTAAGAAGGGGGGCAAAGCCCCCCAACTTTATTACGCGCCCGTTGCGGTAGAACGGTAACGAATGATTGCAAATGGATCAACAACGCTAGAACAAACGCGCTTCTCACCGTAGAAGGTGATAAAGCCAGGTGCGGTTTGATCGTAACGGCGTAGAACCATGTTCAAACGGTCAACAATGGTATGTCCGCGAGTAAAATCACCGAAGTACATTGGGTACTTAGAAACGGTACCAGGTGATGCGCCTGCGGCAACTGGGCTATCAACATAGTTGTTAACAACTACATCGTAACCTAGCAACTTACCAACAATACCTTCGTAAACGCCAGGTGCCATGCGTTCAAATACTGGGGTGTTGTTATCGTCAACCATGCCACGAATAAACGAAAGCATCAATGGCGAAACCATGAACTTATTGTTAGCGTTCCAATATTGTTGTGGAAGGCTATGCAAGAAGTTGATAAGGTCAGCAAAGACCATTTGGCTTGTTCCGCCTGCGGCGTTGGTGGTCAACTGGTCATAAGTTGCAATGCTATGCAAACCTGCGCTTGCGCCAGTTCCGCTAGAACCAAATGCGGCGGTAGAAATTGTGCCACCGGTGTAAGTACCGTTTGCGCCAGGATAGTAATCCAAACCACGCAAACCGTTTGTGCCACCGGTTGCAGTAGTTGTAGAACCTGCCTGGTCATCGTTGGCGATCATGGATGCGCCCTCAACTTGCGAGAACTCAACCAACATATCATCAACCACATTGGCTTCCAAACCATCAATATCATCCAAAGCCGCAGTACGGATTGGGAATTGGGTGTTGATGTCTTGCAAAGTCAATTGCCAAATGTTTGTATTCTCAGTAGTTGCGGCACCATTGTTCTGAATGGTGTAACCCCATGATGCGCCTGCGTTACCTGTCTTAGCGCGGAACTGATAGGTTGCGCCATCGGTAGATACATTGCGTGAAAGTCCGCGCATTGGGTTTGCCAAACGCAAGGCATGGAATACGGGATCGTATGCAGTACGACCACCAACGCCCGCGCCCGAACCGGTCAATGCAGATGCTTCGTTTAGGTAGGCATCGTACTGATCGACTGATTCAAACATTTTGATTTCTTTTTCAAGGCTATTGCCCTTTGAAATGAACTCTTTAAGTTGTGATTTAACCATGCGGTTAACATCACTCTTAATGGTTTTTGCAGGTGCCTGGATAATTGCGGGTGCCTTAACTTCTGCAACCTTGGCTTCCAGGGCGGCTAACTTCTCGGCAACTTCAACCTTAACGGCTTCAACTGCTTCTGCAATCTTGGATTCATTTTGTGCCGCGATTGCATCTAATTTTTCAAATACTTTTTCCATTTTTCGCTTCCTTTAAGAAATGCGTTTTTCCAATGCCTTTTCTAGTTCGCGTAATTCAAATGCGCGTACCAGTTCGGCTTCCATGTCCACCGCATCCGCTTCACACGAACTTGGGGTTTCCTGAACAACCTCTTGTTTCACCTCACGCGAAACCAAAAGTTTTTTCAGAATTGAAGATGCGGTGGTTGCATCTTTTCGGGAAACGCCTGCCTCACGCAAGAGTTTTTCGATTACTCGCGGATTCGGATTACCTTCCGCATCAAATGCTTCCAAGGCATGAATTTCTGCGCTTGGGTTATTTGGGTACATTACAACGGATACTTCACGCAAACCGCCTTTAGTGATTTGGAAATATGCATCATCGGATTGCCATTTTGGATTCGAATAGATTGAACCATCCGTTCCAGGCATTAGGGGTTCGCCTTCGGCATCAACCCAACAGGCTTCTTCGGCAAATGCGCCAACGGAAACGCCACCAAATAGATTGGGGCTTTCTTTTAATACGGTATATAAATCGTTGCCGGCAACGGTGTTCAAGAACAACTTGCCTTTAGCGGTCATGCCTTCATCGTCAAAATCAAATTCGTACCATTCGCCAACTGGCATATCCATATCGTTATGGTTCAAAAACATTGGTAATGGTTTGCCGGCTTCGCGGAACTCCATCGCCCAATCCATAAATCCTTCGGGTTGGTAATTAAATTTGCGACCATCCGCACCTTCCCTCGCGCCCCAGGTGGTAACGCGGGCTTCCATCATTCCCGATGGAACTGCGGCTTCATTCGCGGATTCGTTAACCTTTAATTTTGCTTCGCAAACTAGGCTTAAATTCGGTAGTTTCATGTATCACCCCATGATGAATTGATTGGTTATCGTCTGTTATCTTGTGGGGCGTATTACCTTTACGCAGTTTAACATTTGGCTTCTTGATTTGGGAAGCCATTGTTAGCAATATTTTATTTAACAAATTCATGTTTTGCCAATATTTGTGCGTAAAGTTTGATTGCCGCCACCGCCCCCGGTGTCCTGGGGGCTTGATCCTGGTACTGGTTCAAAATCAGTTGGTTCAATTTTGATTACATCGCCGTTTTCAATTTTCGGCATATTCAAATATTCGCGGGCTTCGTTTACAGTCATGATGCCGGAATTAACTGCGGCATTAACAAAGTTAATCTGATCGAGTACGGCACCCTTCAAGAATTCCTTAGTATCAAAACGAACCACTAAATTAGGGTAACCACGCAATAGGTGTTGATTCAATTTTTGTTCAACATTGATAACCATTGGATACATGGTTGTTTTGTAGAATTCATCCAACTGCGTTTGGGTGTTGTTGTACTTGGATTCGCCAATGCCTAGCATCGCGGCAGGTACGCCAAACAAACCGCAAATGCGCTTCATGGTTTGCATCTTTAGCGCGGCGGCTTCTGCATCTTGAAGCGTTAACATATCAATCGGGGTATATTTCATACCCTGATCTAGCAACATTCCTTGACCGGGTTTAGATAAATCCTGGTTGCGGGAACCTAGCATATTAGTCCAGGCTTCTTTTAGGCGGCCGGCGATTTCTTTATATTTCGCATCCGGAATTACCTGGTCAGTTGTAAACATTCCCGATGGCTTTGCGCCGTTTTGCATAATGTAATTGGCGTATAGGTCAATATCTTGATCTAGTCCTACCAACTCCGCCGCAAGAATTCCTTTGTTGAAACCTGATGAACCTTGCCAGGCGGCTTCTTTAATATGCATAACCTGCCAGTATTCCAACGGGTTATCTTTTGAAAACCCATACGAAGGCGTTGATAGGCGATAGTATGGATACCGGGTTTCCGAAATGCCTACGGTAATAAGCGTGGAATCCAGGTTATACATTTCAAGCGGCGTTTGCATTTGATCTTTTTGCTTATCGCGCCACCATAGCGTAAACGATTCGCCGGTCAAATCCTGCCACATACACCATTGATACCAAAACTCATAAGAGGATTGGAAGTTGTTTGGTTGGTATAGCAGATTCAATACTTGTTTTGCTTTTGCCTTATCGCGGGCGGTTGTTTTATCGGATTGCAACGCATCAACAAAAGTACCATCATCCTGCTTCAACATAATGCGCTTGGGCAGTTGCGCCATTGCGCGGGCTTTAACTCCAACGCAAGCCATAATCGTACTGTTACGGGTAAGCATTGATAGATCAACTTGCCGCCCCGCAGTAGTTGCGCTTGATGTTGTTACATATAAAAGTTGTTGGGCGATCTTCCCTTGTTGGGTTTGCCCATAAATAACCTGGTTACCAAGTTGGGTTTGTCCAAGAACGGTATTCGATTCTTGTTGGGATTTACTATTTTTGCCTTTGAAAATGTCCAATATTCCCATGTTTTACCCCCGCAGTTTTATGAATTCTAAACTAAAAACTACGAAAACCCCAACTATTTGATAGCGATGGATTATCTAAAGCGCAATGCATCGCGATAATCATTGCAATTATTCCATCAACTTTCGCTGATTTATCTGCTTCATTCTTACGAACCTTAATGTTTCCGTTAACATCCTCGTAAACTTCGCAGTTGCCAAGTTGCCATCCAACGAACGGATTGCCGTTATGTTTGATTTGATGTTGCAAGATTAACCGTTCAACCTGCTTGCTTGGATTGTTAAGAACTGCCATGCCTTGCCCTACCTTCTTTACCGGCAACCCGGCTTCGTGCAGGCGGGCAACCAGGGATGCGGCGTTGTAGGCATCGTAACCAATTTCTTTAACATTCTTGTACTGCGAACATTTGTTAATAATGTAATCGGATATTTCGCGATCATCCATCACATTGCCTGGCGTTAACTTTAGAATTCCGGAATCTACTGCCACCCGGAATATGTCCTGGTAATGTTTGGGTACCAGGTTATATCCTTCTTCCGGTAAGAAGAACTGAAATTCAACTTCGTAATCATCATCGGCAAATCGTTTAAGAAAACAACAAGCGTTCAAATCTCGCGTTGCCGCAAGGTCAAATCCTACAAATACGGATTCGGGTTCGCGTTCTTCTTTAATTAAACAATCTTCGTGATCCCAATGGGCGCGATCTAACCAGGCAGTATTTGCGCTAACAAACACATTAAGGGTTTTGCATAGGAATTCGTTAAGGCTTGCCGGCTTATGTTTGGCTTCTTCCGCCCGTTGTTCGATGGCTTCTTGAAATACGGTAATGCCATGCATCGGGTTAACTTTCGCCCAGGTGCCGGAATCCTTCCAATCATCCTGCGGATCAAGCCCATATAACAATCCAAACCACCTGGGGTTATCGGTTGCTTCGCCCGTTAACATTGATTGAAACAAATCGTAATCTTCGTAAAACTTTGTTTCTTTTGTAAACGATGCGGTGGTTATGTATATACGCAAGGGGTTCGCCCGCGCGACCATACCGGAATGAAGTACCTCGATGGAGTTGCGATCTACAATCTGCGCGGCTTCGTCAACAATCACGCAACTAGGGTTTTTACCATCCCCGCTTTTTTTAGTGTCGCGGCTTAGTGCCTTGAACACCGTTTGCGAATCGCCGGTTTTTTGTATCTCGTATTTGGTTGGGTTAAACAATGGCTTTAACTCCGGCGGCATGGATTCGATAAATCCCTTGGCGGAATTGAAAACAATGGATGCTTGTTCGCGGTTGGTTGCCAGGGTAAATACTTCCGCGCCCGGTTCGCCGCATACTAATTCATATAAACCAATCACCGCAGTAAGGGTAGATTTACCTGCCTTCCTGGGAATAAACAAAATCACATCGGTAACCATCCGGCGGGCGTGATCCTTCTTGGATCGGAAACCGTAGATGGCACATAAGAAGAACACCTGGAACGGTTCCAGGATAACGGGCTTGCCCGCCATCAATCCCTTTGTATGTTTTAGGCAGGCGGCAAAATCCAGTATGTGTTGCGGATAGTCCGGATCAAATACCCATTCCCATTCTTTATTTTCGTATTGGTTAATAAAGCGTTGGCAGGCTAATCGAACATTTCGGCAAACATTTATTTCGCCCTTCGTTACCGCGTGGGCGTATGCAACACCATCTTGCCAATTCAATTGTTAACCCTTCGCGCCCCGCAAAAATTTGGATGCAGGCGAATCTTCATCCGGCTTAGTTGTGGTTAATCTGCTACGCGGTGTTAATCCCATTTCGTTCATCAACTGCAATACCAGGGATAAGGTTTTGTTACGAATGGTAATGTAAGGGTTTGCACCTATCGTTTTACCTTCGTTAAATTCAACCACCAAACCTTGCGCCGCAATGTATTTGTTGCACTCAATGTAAGTATCAAGTTGATCCGCCAACATCGCTAGGGTATGGCGATCTTGTTCGGAACCAATGCCGTAAACATTAAATAAAAACTCGGCGGTTTCAGTAACGAACCGTTCTTTGTTCCATTCTTCCGGATGATCCATCCATTCGGAAACTGGGATTCGCCCACGAATAGATTGTGGTAACAATCCCCCTTGATTGATTCCCTTAGAACCGTTGACTATGTGCAACTCCGGCGGAAGTTTGTTCATGGTGTAAACCTTTCGTGATTAACTATTCGATAGTTTACGCATAAACAAACGAACACGCAAAGTTCCAGGGAAACTCCCCAGGGAATTCCCACGCAAAAAAGGTTTTTCGGCTTCACCCCCGTACAAAAGAATTGACACCCCCCTAGGGCTTACCCTATTAGGGTGTAATTCACCCCCGGCT